>WNFU01001978.1_pt1 | contig 76521 bp, 60 predicted proteins | sample 5400121 | NCBI WGS metagenome assembly WNFU01 (sample SAMN13153360, study PRJNA577476) | soil metagenome | isolation source: 100 cm soil or saprolite under grassland replicate 1 | place: USA:California | collected 2016-06-15
ACTCACCGTGGGCGTAGTGATGGGACTGCTCGGCTGGATCGCGGCTCAATTGCATCTGCTCGTCTTCGACAAGCTCTACCTGTGGTGGGGCAGCCAGAAGCGTCTGCTCGGATCTCATGATAAAAGATCGAAAGAGTGATAGGACAGGAAAATATACTGTAACTGCTCAGCTCCCCCGCCGCGTTAGCGGCGCCTTGAATTTAGCCGTGGGTTTTAACCCACGGTGTGCGTGAGTTTTATTCCGCGTCGCGTCAGCGACGATTGAATTCAGCCGTCGCTGACGCGACGCGGGGACGTCCGCCAACCGTCCCGTGGGTTAAAACCCACGGCTAAATTCAAGGCGCCGCTAACGCGGCGGGGGCTGAGTAAATACAACACGCCATATGCGACATAACACATGTCGCATATGGCGTATTCAAGCCGGTCAATCAAGCTAATCTATTATTTTCCTTCGGTACCCATCATAGTACCCTTGTATAAACGCTTGACGATAAATCGGGCTGTAGGACTTGTAGAAATCCTTGTGTATTGTCGGATTGGGCAGTATGCCATCTTCGGCGTCATGCCATAAGTCGGCAATGAATAAGGGTCGTAGACGGGGTAATAGACGGGATAATACGGCCGAACCACTGGATAATACGGCTGAATCACGATTACTCGCACAGGCCTGCGCCAATATACATATTGGGCGTCAGCCGTGATCTTCGAGACGCCGGGAAGAAGGATGACCCCCGCAAATAAGCTCATAATTAGTTTCTTCAGTGTCGATCTCATACTGAAGTTCCTCCTTCCTATTTTCGTTTCTGCTTATTGAGTCGCAATTCCTTGACCAAAGCGGCGTGTACGAATGTTTAATAATGCTAAATCGAGCTACACATCCGCTCGCTGACTTCCCACAACCGCGCCGCGAGCGCCGTATTGTACGACTCCGGATTGGTTGCCTGCTCTTTCCGGTCGACAAAATATTTTCCCGTAATCCCTTCGACTTCGGGCGACGAGGCCAACCAGATGACGGTGTCGGCCCCTTTTTCAGGCGTCCGCATAAATAGCGCAAACAGGCGCAGGAACTTTCCCGTCAGGCCCCCGATTTTATTGAAGAAGCCGGTGCCTACGACCCCCGGGTGCATGCAGTTGGCCGTGACGCCCGTGCCTTTGAGCCTACGCGCAAGCTCATAGGTGAATAGCACATTGGCCAGCTTCGATTGTCCATAAGCCTTCCATCCGCCGTAGCCTTTCTCAAGGTTCAGATCGTCGAGGTTGATGCGCGCCGAGCGGTGCGCTTCGGAAGAGACGTTGACGACGCGGGCGGGCGCGGACAATTTCAGCAGGTCGAGCAGTTCAACGGTCAGCAGGAAGTAGCCGAGATGATTGACTGCGAAAGTGGTTTCGTAACCGTCGCGGGTAAGCCTCCTCTTGTCGTTGTAGGCTCCGGCGTTGTTCACCAGCGCATGCAATCGAGGGTATTTCGCTTTGACCTCGGCGGCCAGCCGTCTGATCTGACCCGGGTCGGATAAATCGGCGATCATCAGGTCGACGTTTTCGTTGCGCGTCTCTCTGACTATCTCGTCGCGCGCGGCCTCGCCTTTGTCGCGGTTGCGGCAAACCATGATCACCGTCGCCCCGCCCGCAGCCAGAGCCTTCGCTGTGACTTTACCGATGCCGGAATTGGCGCCGGTCACCAGACAGATTTTCTCATTCATATTTCAATTTTCCATTTTCCATATTACGTTTGTCATTTATCATTGCCGGAGTCGCGCAATGGTAAATGACAAACGTAATATGGAAAATGGAAAATGAAACAACAAAAGCTCCCCCTCAGGCTGTTGGCGCCGGCGCTGGCGCTGGCGGCCCTCTCGCTCGGCCTGCTATTCGGCCCGGCCAGGACGATCTCTTCAACGCAGAAACCTTCGCAGAAGGGCGGGATATACACCGACGCCCAGGCCGCCAGAGGGCAGGCCGTCTATGACAATAAATGCGCCTCCTGCCACGGGCTGCGGCTCGAGGGCGGTTCGGCCTCGGCGCTCTCGGGCGACAAGTTCACCGACAGGTGGGCGCGCGGCGACAAATCAGTCGATGATCTTTACTACATCACCCGCACGCAGATGCCCTTCGGCGCGGGAAACACGCTCAGCAAACAGCAGTACATTGACACCGTCGCCTACATACTCAAGGCCAACGGCTACAAGGCCGGGACGCAAGAGCTGCCCGCCGATCCGGCCCTCCTGAAGCAGATCAAGATAGAGCCGCAAGTCTCATTGAAAGAGGGCGTCGTCCAGACCCCGGCCGAAAGCGGGGCCAGCGCTTCAGCTTCAACAAACGGCGCGGGCGGCGCTCCTGATCCATCATCGAAAGGCCCGTCGCAGCAGGAACTGAACGCGGCGCCGTCGAACGCCGCCGACTGGTTGATGTCGAACCACGATTACACGGGGCAGCGTTACGTCGACCTGAAGCAGATCAACAGGCTGAACGCCGCTTCATTGCGGCCTGTCTGTCTTTACCAGGCCGGCGACACGAAGCCGTTCCACAACAACCCGGTCGTTTATCGCGGCGTGATGTACATCACCACTACCAACTCGACCATCGCGATTGACGCGACCAATTGCCGGGTGAAGTGGCGTCACAATTGGAAGCCGAAATCAGTCGAAGTCTATCCGCCGAACCGCGGCGCCGCCATCAAAGATGGGAGAGTCGTCAGGGCAACCACAGATGGTTATCTCTTCGCGCTCGACATCGAGACCGGCAAGCCGCTGTGGGAAAGAAAGGTCATCGCCACCGAGAAGAACGAAGGATCGTTCAACATGGCGCCGATGATCTTCGAGAATCTGGTCCTGCTCGGACTCGGAATCAGCGAACAGGGCGTCAAAGGCTGGATCGGCGCGTTCAGGCTCGAAACCGGCGAGCCGGTCTGGCGATTCAACACTGTTCCAGATGACGGCGAACCCGGCGCCGAGACGTGGGGCAATGCTGACGTGAGAAAGCGCGGCGGAGGCGCGGTCTGGGCGCCGCTCTCGCTCGACCCTCAAGCCGGGATCGTTTACGTTCCCGTGGCCAATCCGGCGCCCGATTTCCTGGCCGACGCCCGCCCCGGGGCCAACCTCTACACCAATTCGCTTGTCGCGCTCGACGCCCGCACGGGCAAATTGCAGTGGCATTACCAGGCCACGCCGAGCGACTCGCACGATTGGGATTTGACGCAGGTCAGCCCGCTCTTCACAGCGACGGTCGGCGGCAAGACCAGGAAGCTGGTGGCGCTGGCCGGTAAAGATGGGCTGTTGCGCGTGTTGGACCGTGAGACAAAAGAGCCTCTATACGCGACGCCGGTGACCACGCGATCCAACGTGGACGAGCCGTTGACCGTCAAAGGGACGTATACTTGCCCCGGCGTCCTCGGCGGAGTTCTCTGGAACGGGCCGGCCTACAACCCGAACACGAACATGCTCTATACGCCCGCCGTCGACTGGTGCGGCAGGTTCATAAAGGCGAGCGAGGACCGCTTCATTCCTGGGCAGTTATATATGGGCGGGACGTACATTGGCGACCCGATTGAAAAATCGCGCGGCTGGGTGACGGCGGTCGACGCCTCGACCGGCAAGGTCGCCTGGCAATACGAATCGTCAAAGCCGATGTTGGCGGCGGTCGCCACCACGTCGGCGGGCCTGATCTTCACGGGAGAGATGACCGGAGATTTTCTGACGCTCGACGCCCGCGCCGGCAAGGTTCTTTACAGATTCAACACCGGAGGGCCGATGAACGGCGGAGTAGTCACGTACGCGGTCAACAGCAAACAGTACGTCGCGGCCACTTCCGGCAGCGCGACGGGTTTCTGGAGGGCGGCGCCTGGGTCTTCGACAGTGGTCATTTTCTCTTTGCCCGAACCTGCGCGGCCGCGCGCCGCGAAATGAATTCATGGTCTTTGAAACGCCGAGATCAATCCAGATTGTCATTGGCATAGTACGGGGAGCGTAAGCAACCTGAGCATTGATCAATACAGTGTTAACAAAGTATTCCTGTGCATTGATTCACCGCAGAGGTCGCAGAGGAACGCAGAGGGAAAGCGGCTTACTCTCTCCTCTGGGCGCCTGCGGCGACCTCTGCGGTTGAACCGAAGATAGATAACTTTGTTAACACTATTATCAATACTGCAACAGGACTGTAACTCAATTGTCGTCATTTATCGTTAACTGGTTCAACGGCCAATCAGCCAATTTACCACGGTTAAGAACGCAAACAAGCGAGGTGAACCAATGATTCGCACACTCATTACAATCAGCCTATTCCTCTTCAGCATATCGTTCGAGAGTCAATTGGCGGCGCAAGCCACAACTCAGCAGCCCGCCAGGAAACTCGCGCCGAACTCCAGCCAATGGGCTTTGCTGATCGGCGTCAGCAATTATCCTGGCGCGATTAACGACCTGCAGTTTCCCGGCGCCGACGCCCGCTCGATCAAGGAATTATTGATCTCGTCGGCGGGCTTCGCGGAAGACCATGTTCGGCTGCTCACCGACGACGGCGTCGGAGAAGCCAAAGCGACGAAGCAGAACATCTTCAGCGTCATTGATCAATACCTGGCTCCGCGCGTACAGCCGGGTCACGAAATAATCATCTTTCTGGCCGGCCATGGCGTCGTGCGTGGACTTGGGACGGAGGCCAGGAGCTATTACCTGCCGGTCGACGTTGACGCTCAAACAAAAGAATCGCTCGAACGCACGGCGGTCGACATGGAAGAATTGTCGCGCAAGCTCTCGATGTTGAAGGCTTCGCAATTCACCGTCTTCTACGACGCCTGCCGCGAAGACCCTTATCCCGGACGCGGTCTGAAAGGAAACACGCTCACCGATGTGACGGCGCGGATTCTGACCATGGTCTCCACCCGCTTGCCGCAGCCCCGGATGGAACCGCCGACCAGCGTAATCTTCTACGCTTGCCAGGTCGGCGAACGCGCTTTCGAGAACCCGCGTCTCCAACACGGCGTCTTCACCTACTACATCCTGCGCGGCCTGCTCGAGCTTGCCAACCGTCCCGACGGGCGCGTCGAGGCGGGCCAACTTGCCGGATACCTGAGCGAGAACGTCCGCCTATGGATACGTGAGGCCAAGATCCCCTTCGAACAGAATCCGACGATGGTCGCCACGGACGTGCGCGGCCCGGTTCTGGTTGCGCGCGTCTTGCCCCTCTCCGCAAAAGTCCCGGAGCCGGCCACCCCTGCCGGACTACTGCTCAACACTTATCCCGAAGGCGCGACGCTCTCGATCAATGGTCAGCAAGCCGGACGCGGACCGATTCAAAAAGATCTTCCGCCGAACCAATACACAGTGCGCGCCGAGTTGCCCGGATTCCAACCCGCCGAGACCAGGGTCAACGTGATAACCGGTTACCGGCAAGAGATTACAATCACCCTGCAACCACTCACTGCGGATTCGAATTACGAAAAAGGCATCCAGTTTGAAAAGCAACGGCTCTTGCCTCAGGCCATCGCCTCGTATCAACAGTCGCTGCTCGAGGACTCGAATTCGATTGCCGCCTACGAGCGTCTGGCTCAGGCTTATGTGAGGACCGGACGCTACCGCGAGGCGGTCAATCTGTTGACCGTGGCGTCGCTGAAGTTCCCGGATAATGCGCTCATTCTGGCCCGCCGGTCCCGCGCCAACAGCGCGCTGAGGTCAGGCGAAGATGATCTGGCCACATCGCCTGCGCCGCCCACGTCGCAATCCTCCGCGCCGCAATCCAACGAGACATCCGGCGAGACATCCGGCGAGACATCCGGCGAGGCGCCCGGCAAGGGCGGCAAGAAGAGCAAGAAGAGCAAGAAGAAAGATGAAGTAGCCAAGAGCGCCGATGAAACGCAAGGCGGCAAGAAGAGCAAGAAGAGCAAGAAGAGCAAGAAGAGCAAAAAGAAAGATGAAGAAGCCGGCGCGCAACCGCCCACATCGCAATCCTTTGCCCTGCAATCTGGCGCGCCGCAATCTGACGAGGGTTCCGGCAAGAAAAGCAAAAAAAGCAAAAGCGGCAAGGAAAGTAAAAAAAGCAAAAATGACTCCACTGACGAGACACAGGGAAGGAGCCTCACAGTAGTCGCGCCGGTCGAAGCCCAGCAGAAAGGCGCTGGCGCCGCCGCGGGCGCCGGCGATGCGATCCGCGACGCCGAGCTTGCGGTCCAGAACGACGATAGACTCGCCGAAGCCCACCTCGCGCTGGGATTCGCCTTGCTGGCAGAGGGGAAGGATTACGACCGCGCGCTGACCGCCTTTATACAAGCCTCGACCATCGCGCCGGAAGATCCAGAAGCCTACTTCGGGGCCGGCTACGTCTACCGGTTGAAACAACAGTGCCAGCAGGCCGTGCCCCAATTGAAGAGAGCGATCGAACTGCGTCCCAATTATTACGAGGCGCAGCGCGAGATGGCTTACTGTTATCACGCGTTGGGCGCCACTGACCAGGCGATCAGACAGTATGTAGTGAGCATCAGCTATCGCGCCGCGACTAGCGATTCCAGCGAGATGGCCGCCAACTACCTGGCGCTCGGCGCGCTCTACAGAAAGAAGGGCGATGAGATCGGCGGCGCGGAAGGCGAAGAATACAGGAAGGCCGGCAAGGCTTGCGAAGACGACGCGCGCGAGTACGAGCCGGGTTTGAAAGGCGCCGTGAAAAAACTGGCCCTCGCCGGAGTCTTACAATCTGTCGGGGAGAACGCGCCGCCTGAGATTCGCAACCTTCCGGGTATGTTCAATATTCCGAAAGGCGTCAATGCCCTAACAGGAAACGCTGCGCCATGCCCCTGCGCGTCGAAAGAAAGCAAGATCAAGGAACCCAAAAAAAGCAAGATCAAGGAGCCGAAAGATAACAAGGGGCCGTCAATAAGCATCGGTATTCCGATCGGGATTCCGATTGGCCCCAGAAGGCCGCCAAGAGGCGACAGGCCCCCGTCAAATACCGGCCAGCCGCCGGGAGGCGACAAGCCGCCGTCAGATACCAGAACGCCGCCCAAATCGCCGCCCAGACCGCCGATTAGAGAGCCGCGCAGACAGATACCCAAGCCGACGCAGGGCCCGGTAATAAAGTAATGAGGCGTTGATCTCATTAAAGACGCCTCGCAATTAAATAGCTTTGATTGCGCGTTTATCTTTGCGCGCGAAGGCCGTGACAGGTAATAATCCGCTCGCCCTTTTTCCATCGGCGCTTCCGGGGCCTCTCGGAAGCGCCGGCGGGACATTCAAGACCGACAGACAGAATATTCCTATTCACAAGTAATTCGGTTTCGCCCTCACCTCTACACAACGATTGAAACAGGAAAGCCCGATTCCATCGGGATTTCTGCGCCAATTTGTGTAGCGGCGCGCGCGCGAAACCGAGCGACATTACTCCTGAGGATATAAATGGCTAGCAATATGGATGAGAAAAAGAGCGGCCTGCTGACAAGGCGGCAGGCGTTGTTATCAATCGCCACAATCACTGCGGGCGCGGCTGTTTTGCCTCGCGCGGTCTTCGGCGCGACGCCGGCGAAGGACAAGATCAAATTCATCGCAATCGGCGATTTCGGGACCGGCGACGACAACCAGACCGGAATCGCGGCTCAGATGCTGAGAGACCACAAGACCTCTCCCCTCGATTTCGTGATCGCCGTGGGCGACAACATCTACCCGGACGGCGGCGGGCGGCACTTCGAAAAGAAATTCGAGCGCCCCTACGGAGGACTGATCCGGGAGGGCGTGAAGTTTCACGCCGTGCTCGGGAACCACGACGTGAGAGACGGGCGAGGAGACCAATGCCGGTACCCGCTCTTCAACATGAGCGGCCAGTGCCACTACACAGTCAAAAAAGGCGACGGGCTGGCCGAATTTTTCATGATCGATTCGACCGCTTTCGACATGGCCCAGGCCGGCTGGCTCGAAGGCGTGTTGAAGGAGTCTACGGCCAAGTGGAAGATCGCTGTCTTCCATCACCCCATCTATTCCTCGGCGGGAGAGCACGGCTCTGACCTCGGCCTGAGAGGAAGGATCGAACCACTCCTCACGCGCTACGGAGTCAACGTCGTCCTCTCCGGACACGACCACGTTTACGAACGCGTCAAACCGCAGCAAGGCGTCCAGTATTTCGTCACCGGCGCCGGCGGGAAGGTGCGCCACGGCGACGTCAACATGAGAAGTCCTTTCAGGGCCATGAGCTACGACCAGGACAATCACTACCTGCAGATGGTGATCGAAGATCAACAGATCAACTTTCAAACCATCGCCAGAAGCGGCGCGGTGATTGATCGCGGGGCGATCACGCCGCGCGCAATGGCCGCCTCGGTGAGGTAAGTCCCGACAGACACAGAGAGAGAAAGAGAGACAAGGAGAGGGGGAGACAAGGGGACAAGGGGACAGAGGCATCTTCAGTGAAATGTCTCCCCGTCTCCCCGTCCCCTTGTCTCCTTGTCCCCTTGTCCCCTTGTCCCTTTCTTGCCCCGCCGCATGGCGTAAGCGTAGAGCGCCAATCCGATCAATCCCCACACGACCGCAAGCTCCACGCTCGTCAGTTTCTGATTCGCGATTCGATCCCACAAACTCTGCCCCCGAATCGTCGAAATGTCCTTCCAGACCTGAGACGCGATCAACACGCCCATCGAGGCCAGTGAAATCCAGGCCGCCGCGCGCTGGAGCGATGGCGACATTTTCACGGTGATCAATCCGGCGAGCGACGGGTTGCGGCGCGGCAGCAGCAAGAAGGTCAGGCTGTGCAGGAAGTAGAGGATGACCAGCGCAAAGACCGCCACGTTCAGCGCGAGCGAAATCTGGCGTCCTACGAGTAACGCCGCGGACGCGGCGAGCGTCAACGTCAATCCGAAAACCGGCGTAGCAGTGCGCGGATGAATGGCCCCGATCCATCCCGGAGCCAGGCCGTCGCGCGACAGAATGAACGCCAGGCGCGAAGGCACGAGCATGGTCGAATTCATCGAGGTGGTGATGGCCATGATCGCGCCGAATGTGACGAACCACGCCGCGCCCACGGGCAGATAGACCGCCGCGACCTCGGCCATCGGCGCGGAACTCGCCGCCAGCCTGACGCCGGGCAACACGCCGAACGCGACGATTGACATCAACACGAAGATCAGCGCGGCGCCGCTGATGCCTTTGAGGAAGACCACCGGCAATCGTCGCGTGCTATCCTTCACCTCTCCCGCGGTCTGCGCCAGAGACTCGAAGCCCGCGTACGAAAAGAAGAGTGGCGCGAGGCTGGCGAGAAAACCTCCGGCGCCGTGTGTGATGAACGGCCGGTAGTTCTCCGCGCGGACAGCAAACAATCCCGGCCCGATCAGCGCGAGGAGCGAAACGCCCAGCAGAGCGCACATCGTCACCTGCAACCGCCCGAACCATCGCACGCCGATCAAGTGAACGAAGTAGAAGAAGAGCAGGCTCGCGAGCGCGAGCGGCAATCGGCTCGACTCCGGGGCGAGCCGACCGCCGGAGGCCGCAATCAAATAATCGGCCAGCGAATTAGCCAGAAAAGCCTCGGCGCCGATGTAAGAGATGATCTTCAGCCACGCGCCGACGAAGGCCAGACGACGCCCGCTCAAGGTCTGCGAAATGTGCGTGTATTCGCCCCCCGGCTCTTGCCCGAGCGGAGTCGAGAGAAAAGCCGCGTACGGGACCGAGGTCGCCAGGATCACCGGAAATAGCACGACGTAGCCGAGAATCACGCTCGGCCCCGTGAGCGCCCCGGCGTCGCTCGTCACCGTGAAGATTCCAGCGCCGATCAGAATGCCCAGCAGCGCGGCGTAAGATTCGAGCACGCCCAGATCGCGTCGTAGGCGTCCCGCGATGGGCTCGCTCGCTACCGCTCGCGGTACTGATTCATCCGGTTCGCGTCGCAGCCGTCCGGCGCTGTCGTCGCTCGATACCTCTCGCTGTGCTGATTTATCCATCGGCGCGCTCCATCAGGCGATTCGCCGGCAGGTTCGGGTCAATCACTTTCTCCGCGCTCTCGACCCCGGCCACCGGCAGCCTCGACGCGTCGATCAGTCCGAGCTGCGCGAGCACCGACGCCTGATCCCAGTAGATGTGTTCGTGCGCGAGTTTGTCGCCACGAAAATTCACGATCACCACCAGCGGAACCCTGACGCGCTTCCCCGTGGGCGCGACGCCCGGCAGCATCCAGTCCATCTTGATTGTGTGGGTGAATTCAAAAACCATCTCGTCCACCACGCGATCCGCGCCGACGGTGCGCGAGACCGGCGTCATCGCCGTGTCCGGCGGCATCTGCGGTATGAAGCGCTTAGAGTAGAACTCGCGCAATTGGTCGCGCCCTACTCCGCCGGTCAAGACCGGGACGTGATTGACGTAAGCGTCTTCGACCATTGTCTCCAACGTAGCTTCGGTGTCGCGCGTGCCGAATTCATATTTGACGTGATCGTCCCACAGCGCCGACAGATTGACCGGAGGCGCGCCGCTCAGGTTGCGCGCGAAGAATTCGAGCGTGCGCAGATCGGCCAACTCCGCGCTTGAGGCGTCGTAATGCGCCCCGCCGACGCGGGCGAAGGCGTGATCCTGGCCGGCGTAATCGTGAAGCGTGACTAAGGGGTTGTTGTCCAGCGCCGCGTGAATTTCGGCCTGCGCTTCGGGCGGGCAAAACTTATCCTTTTGCGCAATGTGCAGCATCAACGGGTTGCGCAGCTTGGCCGCCTCGTCGAGCGCCTTCTCAATGCCCACGCCATAATACCCGACGCTGCAATCCGCCACATGTCCGAGAGGATGGCGGACTGCCAGCAGGTAGGCCAGCTTTCCGCCGAGGCAGAAGCCGACCGCGCCGACCTTGCCGGTACAGGCCGGATGCCCGCGCAGGAAGGCCATCGCGCTGGCGGCGTCCTCAACCGCTTTGGCCTCGTCCAGCCCTTGATAAAGTTCAAAGGCTCGCTTCCACCCGGCGTCGGTCTGATCGGTCAACTGCACCCCGCGCTCCTGCCGCCAGAACAGATCGGGACAGATCACGACGAAGCCGCGCCGCGCATACCAATCGGCGATCGAACGCATGACCTGATTGACCCCGAAGATTTCCTGTAAAAGCACGACGCCAGGCCCCGAATTACCGGAGGGCAGCGCCAGATAGGCGACAAATTCGTCGCCGTCAAAAGATGTGATGGTTGTCATTGCAAATTCCTTCGTTAGTCTTTGTTTGGGGCGTTTGCATCCCGAAAATACGCCGACACTAGCGGGCGATAGAGAAAATATGCGATTACAGCAAGCAGCAAACCATGGGTTATCAACTCAAACATCGAGTGAAACGCGCTTAGGATGACGTGGTATGCGAGCCAAATGAGCAAAAACCAGCGCGCCCAATCGCTGCCGCGGATCAGAAACACTCCGCCAATTATCGCAAGAAGCCGGACGAGTAGAACCCATACAACGTCATATTCAAAAGGACGTTGCGCCTTGAACTCCGTGAGGTGGTACGCGAATCCGATGGCTCCGGCTATTACGAATATGCAACCGATGACCGTGACTGAGCTTGGACGTTTGTTCATAATACCGCGAGAAGTACTCCTCGGAAACTCCCTGGGTACGCATCGCTTCCAGCGTGCAGTCTCGGCTAGAGACCTATTGATCGGAATCAGTCCCCCCAAACCTCAGGCGATGCTCTGGTTCCTATAAATTCGTCTTTCGCCGAGACTGCACGCTGGAAGCGATGCGTACCCAGGGGCGATTTTCATTCTTTCAGGGCGTCGCAACGCGTCATGAAGGCTCCTCGGAAACTCCCGCGTATCGTCGTGTGTACACTTGTATCTGTTCGCCTATGAAGTCGAGCGCAACGATTTTGTCGCGCCTCGGTTCCTGAAGTTGAAGCTCATGATTTCACTTCCCTGAAGCTTACATCATAAGCTGGCGCAGTATAAAACCGGCTTTCGCCACTGGCAATCAATCCTTCTCTTTCAAATTCGCAGGAAGATTTTTCTGCGATACATCCAAAACAAAACAACCCAGTAAACGATTAGCACACACCCGCCAACGAGCAATGGCTCGTAAGCTTCGCCGAAAACTTTGAAGCTGTTCTGGCCCAGATGAGTCTTCAGCGTGGCGGAGGTAAATCCGTGCAGCAACTCGGCAATGCAGTACGCGGCGATCGAATTCATCCCGATGACGACCAACGGGAACGCCCACCGCTTCATTCCCTTCACGTCAATCAGCGTATAGAACCCCGCCGTCAGCAGGAAACACCAGCCGCCGCTGAACAACACCCAACTCGGCGTCCAGATGCGCTTCACGACGGGGCAAACACCCAAGCTCCCGATCAACCAGCCGCTGATCAGACCGATCAGGCCTGCGATCACGAACCATTTCACTTTGCTCAGAGGATCGCGCTTGCTGCGGAACACATTGCCAGCGATCAATCCAAGGATCATCGTGCCGAGCGTCGGGATGAAGCTGAGCGTCGCATACCCGCCGCCGTTGAACGCGAACGGCCTTTCACGCGGGAAAAGATTTAGGAACCACACGTCGAATCGCCACGCCAGATTCGTGTTCTTGTTCCAATGCGCGGCGAACCCGCTCATCCAATGCGGCCAATCTTTCGGCACGCCGACAGTTGTCGTATCGAAATCGGGCGCGGGCAGATGGTAAAGCGCGAACGCCAACCAGTACCCAACCAGAATCACTCCGAGCGCGATCCATTGCGCGCGCGTCGAGCGCATTCCCAGCAGAAACAAAAAACCGTAGCCGAGTCCGATCTGCGTCAGCGTGTCTTCAAACGTGAAATAGGTCATAGGTCGGTTGACCGAACGCAGGAAGATGCCGAGGCAGATCAGGATGACGGCCCGCGTGAAAGCGTGAATGATCATCTGTTTCTGCGACTGGCCTCTGGCCGTCCGCGCCGCCAACGAAAACGGCAAAGCCACCCCGACCATAAATGAAAACGACGGCTGGATCAGGTCGTGCAATGAACAGCCTATCCATTCAACATGTGATTGATGATGTGAGAGAAAGCCCCAGAACCAACTTTCAGGCAGCGCCCTCGACACGAGGCTCAAGCGCAACACCTCAGCCATCATCAAAAGCATCACGAAGCCGCGATAGGTGTCGAGCGAGACTAAACGTTCGCCCAGCGTCGTCGGACCGAAGCGCAACGACGGACTCTTCTTCCCATCAACTTTTGTTTGAATTTCACTTGCGCCTGCCGTTTCGGCGAGGTCGGTCGCTTTAAGCATGGACCATGCCCCCTTCCTGGTTAATCATTTGAGCGCCCCGATCCTACGACGGGCGCGCGTATTAGCCAAGACCGATGCGCAATTCTTTTGAACTCATTTCGGCAGGCGAGAACAACTACTGCTTTTGTGGGACCGGCACTAACTTCGCCTCTTTGACAAACGCCTGTCCCTCCGGACCCAACACGAAGTCCACAAATTCGACAACGGGCGCGCTGGGGTTACCGCGCGTGAACATATAGATCGGTCGCGCAATCTTGTACGACTTGTCCGACACAGTGGCCGCCGAAGCCTTGACGCCATCAACGCTCACAGATTTGACCCGGGAGGCGCCTTCGACGTAGTCGATGCCGTCATAACCGATGGCGTCCGGAGTGGTTGCAACCTTTTCCAAGACCGTCTGGCTTGATATCTGGGACGACGCAGCCCCGACGACAGGTTCGTGGTTAAGAACGAGCTCCGACCAGGCCTCGTGAGTCCCCGAAGTGGTATCGCGCGATACGACGACGATGGCGCCCTTCTTACCACCGACATCCTTCCAATCGGTGACCTTGCCGGTGTAAATGTCTTTGAGCTGGGCGATCGTCAGGTTTTTAACCGGATTCGTTGGATGGACGATCGGAACGATCCCGTCCCAGCTGCACGTAGGCGAAATGCATCCGGCGCCAGCGAGCGTTGTCGGGGTTTCTCTTTGCCCTTCATTTCAGTAGAATTCCGGTTTACTCTACATGACAGCTATCTTCACAATGCATGAAGGAGGAACATCGTGGCCACCATTAAGCCATTTCGCGCGCTCCGCCCAGGGCCCAAACGGGCGGCGGAGGTAGCCTCAGTCCCTTATGACGTAGTCAACATCGAAGAAGCCCGCGCGCTCGCCGCCGACAACCCGTTGAGCTTCCTGCGTGTCTCGCGGCCCGAGATCGAAATGCCCGAAGGCGTGAACGTCTATGCCGATGAGGTCTACGCCAAAGCCGCGGCCAATTTCGACCGGCTGATCGAGCGGGCGCCGCTTATCGTCGAGGAAGAACCGAGGTTCTATCTTTATCGACTGGTAATGGCGGGGCGCGCGCAGACCGGCCTGGTCGCGCTCTGCTCCGTAGACGAGTACGACAACGACACGATCCGCAAACACGAGCGTACGCGCAAAGACAAAGAGGACGACCGCACGCGCCACATGCTTGCGATCGGCGCGCAAACCGGCCCCGTCTTTCTGACCCATCGCCCGAACGCGATGGTCAAGGAGTTGTCGCGGCGGATCATCTCCACCGAGACGCTCTTCGATTTTATCGCTCCGGACGAAGTCGTACACACCATCTGGCGCGCGCCCGTGGAGATGAATCCGGAGCTGATCGAAGCTTTCGGCCAGATTCCGGCGCTCTACATCGCCGACGGCCACCACCGCGCCAAGAGCGCGAGCCGCGCCCGCGAGACGCTGCGTTCTCAAAATATCGCTCACACTGACGACGATGAATACAACTTTTTCCAGTGCGTGATCTTCCCTTCGGACGAGTTGCGTATTCTGCCTTACAACCGCGTGGTTAAAGACCTCAACCACTACTCGCCGGAAGATTTTCTGAAGGAGGTCGAAGCGGAATTCGAGATCACCCCGGACGCCGACCCGCGCCCGACCAAACACAGCCATTTTTCGATGTACCTGATGGGGCGATGGTACGGGCTGAAACTCAAAGGAGAAGTCACAAGACGCATCAAGATGGCCGACCGGCTGGACGTGAGCGTGTTGCAGAATGAATTGTTGGCGCCGATCCTGGGCGTTCAAGACGTTCGAACCGACAAGCGGATCGATTTCATCGGCGGCGTCCGCGGCACGCAAGAGCTTGAACGCCTGGTCGATTCGGGCCGGTTCGCCGTGGCCTTCTCGCTCTACCCGACGACGCTCGACGAGTTGATGGAGATTTCGGACGCGGGCGAGATCATGCCACCGAAATCAACCTGGTTCGAGCCGAAGCTACGGGATGGATTACTTAGTCATTTGATTTGAAAAATCGGCGAGGCGTCAGGCGGTACGGTACGGGGAGCGTAAGCGACCTGGGCATCAATCAATAGGCATATTGATTGATGCTCAGGTCGCTTACGCTCCCCGTACCGTACCGACGGTCACCCCTCGACGTATTTATGGCGGCCTGTACACGGCCCGTATATGGCGCTCTGGCGCATCGAGGCCGGACACATTCCGACCGTCGAAGAGGCAAAGGAACGACTCGATCATTTGCGTAAACATGGTTGAGAGTGAATTCGCATTCTCGTTCAAACGCGTCTACGCGCCACAAGTTTATGAAGATACTCATAGCCGATAAATTCGAGGAGAGCGGAATTGATGGCTTGAAAGAGAATGGATGCGAAGTCGTCTATAACCCCGACCTGAAAGACGACTCGCTGGTCGAGGCCATCCGCGACTCCAAGGCCGACGTCCTGGTCGTGCGCTCGACCAAGGTCACCGAAGCCGCGCTCGCCGCCGGGCGACTAAGTCTGGTCGTGCGCGCGGGCGCGGGCTACAACACGATTGACGTGAAGGCGGCCTCCTCGCGCGGCATCTACGTTTCAAACTGCCCGGGTAAAAATTCGATCGCCGTGGCCGAACTAGCTTTCGCGCTGATCCTCGCGCTCGACCGCCGTCTGCCTGACAACGTGGCCGATCTGCGCGCCGGCAAATGGAACAAGAAGGAATACGGCAAGGCGCGCGGGCTGTACGGGCGCACGCTCGGCTTGATCGGCCTCGGGCAGATCGGCCGCGAGATGATAGCCCGCGCGAAGGCCTTCGGGATGGACGTCACCGGATGGAGCCGCAGCCTGACGCCCGAATCGGCGGCGGAACTCGGCATCGCGTATCGCCAGACGATCACCGAGGTGGCGCACGATTGTGACATCCTGAGCGTGCATCTGGGGCTCGCGCCCGACACGCTCGGCGTCATCAACGCCGACACCTTTGAAGTGATGAAGCCGGGGTCGTATCTGATCAACACGTCGCGCGCCGAGATAGTCGATCAGGCCGCGCTGAAACAGGCAGTCAAGACCAAAGGCATCCGCGCCGGATTGGACGTCTTCGCCGATGAACCAACAGGGGCGACCGGCGATTTCAACGACGAGATCGTAACGCTGCCGAACGTTTATGGCACGCATCACATCGGCGCTTCGACCGATCAGGCGCAGGAGGCCATCGCCACCGAGACGGTTCGCATCATCAGCGCCTTCAAAGAAACCGGCAAGGTTCCGAACGTCGTCAATCTGGCCGATCATACTCCCGCGACCCATATGCTGGTCGTTCGACACCAGGACCGCCCCGGTGTGTTAGCCTATGTCTTGAACGAGATAAAAGCCGCGAATATCAACGTGCAGCGGATGGAGAACATAGTCTTCGCCGGCGCCGAAGCTGCTGTCGCGCGCATTGAGCTGGACGGCGCGCTCGAATCGGCGATGGTGAACCGCATCCAGACCGGTAACGGCGACATTATTGAAATCAATTTGATTGCTTTGTGAAATGAAACCACAGGGATGTACCGTAGGTTGTCTAACCTGCGGAGGCTTATCATCAAGGCGTTTAGTAGTAAGTGAACTGCTTATTAATCGAGCCATCCGCAGGTTAGACAACCTACGGTACGTTTTTTATAAAAGGAGTTTTCATAAATGATTGATCGTGTTTTCAACTTCAGCGCAGGCCCGGCGACGCTGCCGGTCAGCGTGCTCGAACAGGCCCAGAGCGAGATGCTCAACTATCGCGGCGCGGGGATGTCCGTGATGGAGATGAGCCACCGGTCCAAAGCCTTCGAATCGATCATCCAACAGGCCGAGGCCGACCTGCGCGCGTTGCTCAACATCCCTGAGAATTACAAAGTACTCTTCCTGCAAGGCGGCGCGAGCCTGCAATTCGCAATGGTTCCGATGAACTTGCAGCCCAAGGGCAAGAGCGCCGACTACATCCTGACCGGCAGTTGGGGACAGGGCGCGTTCAAAGAGGCGAAGAAACTCGGCCCGGTTCGCGAAGCCGCGACGACCGCCGGCTCCAACTTCAATCGCCTGCCCAGGCCGGAGGAGGTCAAGCTGGACATAGGCGCAGCCTACGTCCATTTCACATCGAACGAGACGATCTTCGGCGTCGAGTTCGACGAAGAACCTGCCACTGGCGACGTCCCGCTCGTCTGCGACATGTCGTCCGATTTCATCAGCCGCCCGATTGACGTGTCTAAATACGGGTTGATATACGCCGGCGCGCAGAAGAACGCCGGCCCGGCGGGCGCGACCGTCGTCATCGTCCGCGAAGACTTACTGGAGCGCGTTCCCGAAAACCTGCCCGCCATGCTCGATTACCGCAACCTGGCCAAGAACGGCTCGATGTATAACACCCCGCCCTGCTACGCGATTTACATCTGCGGCCTCGTCTTCAAATGGCTGATCGACGACGTCGGCGGGCTTGAGAAGATGCATGCGCTCAACAAAGAGAAAGCAAAAATTCTTTACGACGCGATTGATTCTTCGGACGGCTATTACCGAGGCCACGCCGAGAAAGATTGCCGCAGCCTGATGAACGTCACCTTCCGATTGCCGAGCGAAGAGCTTGAGAACAAGTTCATCAAAGAGGCGACGGCGGCCGGGTTGGACGGGTTGAAAGGCCACCGCTCGGTCGGCGGGCTTCGCGCCTCGATCTACAACGCGTTTCCGAAGGCGGGCGTCGAGAAGCTGGTCGAGTTTATGAATGAGTTTCAGAAGAATAACGGCTAACGGATCGCCGCATGAGGCATGGTATGAGGCGTATTCGATTGCGTCTCATCCATTCTCCGGCGAAGCGCTTTTTGCGAGGAACACGAGTTTCAATCGAACAAACACTCGATCTGCTTGAAGTTGGGGTATCGCCTACTGAATCGTTCAATCCTTTCCATCTCTGTCTGAGCAGGATGTCATAGCAGTCGAGCGGCTGGCTGCGCATTATGCGTTGACGAAATGCAGAGCGAAGAAGGAGTTACAAACTTTTTTCCGCTAACGCGAGAAAAAACCAAAAAACATGATTGACACCTCGCGTCTCTTATGCATAATCGCCTCTGTCTTTCATCCCCCATCCAAGTAAAGTGATAGCAGACTGAAATTGAAGAGTGATCGCTGATCGTGTTGCTGAGGCAGTTCACTTCTTCGGCAGTTCACTAACGCTGCGCCTGGAGGTCACCCACAGGGCGGGCTACTGCTTCCGGTCGCGGCCTTCTATCTGAACAAAAATCACCATGCTTGAGAGAATAACTAAGATTGCAGTGCTATGTGCGAGCATAGGCGTTATAGTGATAACAATCGAGATAAGCATTCTTCTTATTCCCTATTATCGTAATGGTTTATCCTCTTTGCCCAATCCAGTGTCGAATGTTCAAAATCAACTTACATCAAGGGTTGGGCCGTATCCAGGAATGAAAGTCTCTCTTCCAGGGGTAGAGTGGGGAAAAAACGGACGAACCATGCTCTTCGTCCTATCTCCTTCTTGCGGATTTTGTAATGCGAGCACGGATTTTTATAAAAAAGCCGTGCAGGAAAAACAGAACGTAAGAGACATTCGTTTTGTGGCAGTATTTCCCGGTGATGTGAAGGAAGCTGAGCAATATTTAAAAGATAAGGGAATTGGGATTCAAGACGTGGTGCAGGCGATGCCGAACTCTGTTGGCGCTAGCGGCTTCCCTACGTTAATGCTTCTGGATAAAACGGGCACGGTAAAGAAAGCTTGGACAGGCAAGCTTTCGGCAGAGAGAGAATCGGAGGTGCTCGATTCGATTAAATGTACTAACTGTGGTTAAGCTATCCAGCGAAAGGATGAATTGATCATGAAGAGAAAAAGAATCGCCTTTGCGTTACAGCTATGCATACTATTTATTGTCTGTGTTCTATCGGTAACAGTTGGGATCGCATTGCGAAGAAGCAGCGGAGGTGCCAGCAATACTGGTCTACGATTGGTAGCGCCACAGTCTGACGAAAAGGTTATTGAACGGCAAGCATATTCCAAAGAGCCATTTAAGGTTAGCGATCTGCGTGTAAAAAAGGTCACGATTTTGCCAGGTCAAAAATTCAGCTCTCGCACACTAGCAGAAAGCGGCGGGGGTAAAGTTGAGGACTGGTTGGAGAACCTCTCATTCACAATTAAGAACACCTCTGATAAACAAATCACGTACATTGACTATATTCTGGAATTTACTGAAACCGGAATAGGCCGCCCAATGATGCAATATGTGCTAGACAAAGGAGTACGCCCTACAGCGTCTGAAGATGTTCGAAAATATGTTACCCCCTTGGCCTTAAACCCAGAAGATAGTTTTACCTTTGAACTCTCTGCTGAAAGACTGCAAATGATTCAAAAATTCCTCGAACAGGGTGGGTATCTGCTCGCCAACTTGAATAAAGTAAATATTCGAATTGACACAGTCTTTTTTGCAGATGGAATGAAATGGTCGCATGGCGACTTGTATAAGCTAGCTCCGGGAGAACAGCCAAGTCCAGGCAGACCTGCCAAGTACGAACGGGTTAACCAGTGATCCGTTTTTGAAGTTAGACCGCTGCCGCTAAACATCAAAATTTAAAGGAGAGTGTTATGAGGATGAAGTATTTCTTCCTGACGGCGATAGTGTGCTCACTGATTTCATTTTCAATAGCGAATAAGGGAGAGCTATTTATTATCTCAACGGCGGCGACTTCCGTGGCGGTTCAAGTCGGTATCCCTAGTCAATGTATTATTTGTGTAACTCCTTGTATATTTACGGGTGTAAATGCTGCCGATGAAGAGGAGGTTAACTGCGCTTCCAGCAATTGTTTGGGAGGGTCAGTTCTAAGCAACGATCTACAATTCAATGGGGCAGGCAAAGACACTTTAGAGTCGGTGACGAGAAATTGCAGAGGTGTTAACCCTGCCACTGGACAATTTGGGGATTGTGGGCCGGTGGGCGCCGTAAGAAAAAGATCAGATCAATGCTGCGACGTTGGGCAACTGATGCCACACTATGAATGTAGTATATTTGGTGATTGTTTCCTTGCTGACGGTTGCGGATCAAACCAATGTCAACCTGGGCAATCCTTTTGCCTATGCGATGCCGGGGAATACAGCCCGCATTTGGAGTGCTCTAATGGAGTCTGCGTACTGATTGAAAATTGTGGAACTAACCAATGCCAACAAGGCGTACCCTGTGGCGGACAATGCGTAATCGATCAGGACTGTCCGCTTTGGCCAGAGCAGGTTTGTTTTGACGGCATCTGCGGACCTACACCTATTGTCATTGATGTTAACGGAGATGGATTTAGTCTTACTGATGCCGCAGGCGGGGTATCATTTGATTTGATAGGAAGGGGCGCTTCTGTTCAAACAGCGTGGACGGCAGCCTACTCTGATGATGCTTGGCTTGCTTTAGATCGAAACGGGAATGGGAAGATTGACAATGGGGGCGAATTATTCGGAAGCGCCACTTCACAGCCTACCCCTCCGCCAGGGGAAAAAAGAAACGGTTTTCTAGCGCTTGCTGAGTACGATAAACCAGCGAATGGAGGCAATGGAGATGGTCAGATAGATCAAAGAGATAGCGTCTATCCCTTGCTACGTCTCTGGCAAGACAACAACCACAACGGAGTTTCGGAGCCAAACGAGCTTCATGCGCTTACTGAGCTTGAGATTGCCGTAATTGATTTGGACTACAAAGAGTCAAAACAAACAGACCAATACGGGAATAAGTTCAGGTATCGGGCGAAGGTGAAAGACATTCGTGGCGCGCAAGTCGGGCGTTGGGCTTGGGACGTGTTTCTCATGACACAATGACGCTTCCTATCCGGCCCAAGAATGCTTCGCGATATTGGCCCTGAGTTTTTTCGTCCTCCATAGGCGTATGGGGATTGCGCCTTTGCGAGAAATGTTCCTCACGCAGCGAAGGTTTCTCGCAAAGGCGCAAAGGTTCCTCTCATCAGTCCGGTTCAACTTATCGCCCGCCCGGGCGCGCGTCGTCTCTGATTTACGCGACAGCGAAGCTAACCGACAAAACTTCGGCGGAGGCGCCATATGGGTTTCGAGGACGATGTTTTCATCAGTTATCCGCACGTTGACAACGAAACGCTGGCTAGCGGAAGTGATGGCAATACGGTCAAGCTGTGGGACGCCAAGAGCGGCGCGGAGATTGCGACGCTCAAAGGCACAGGTCTTATGTCAGTTCGGTGGCCTTCTCGCCAGACAGGCGGATGTTCGCCAGCGGAAGTGGAGAATGGGACGGTCAAGCTGTGGCGCGGGGCGACGAATGAAGAGGTTGCCCGGCAGAGGAATAAATAAGGGGATAGTACGATTACGAGATTGATCAAGCCCGGCTGAATGTTAGCGGACTAATCGTGCTTGACCCATTTTCCATTAAGCATCACGCGCCTTATGCGGCGCAGCGCTCCGAACTCTTTCAGCGGATCGCCTTCGACCAGAATCAGGTCGGCCAGTTTGCCAGCTTCGACGCTGCCCAATCGGTCATCGATGCGGAAGAAGCGCGCGTTCTCCATCGTCGCGGCGACGATCGCCTCCATCGGCGTCATCCCGCTTTCGACCAACAGTTCCATCTCGCGCTGATAAGCCCATCCGCGTTCGGCGTGCGGGACGCTGGAATGGGAGCCTACGACCACTCGCGCCCCGGCCCGCTTCGCCATCCCGACGAACTTCAGCATGTTTTTGAATCCGCGCACGCCCGTCTCGGTCACGTCCCGGTCGCCCTCGCGCCGCTCGAAGACGGCCAGCGTAGCCGAGATGTAGACGCCGCGTTTGACGATCAAATCCAGCGCCTCTTTCACGCGCGGCGAATCCGGATCGATTTCGCTCCACATTTTGTACCGCCCGTCGCGGCGGGCGTTGTTATCGGCGAGTACCGATTGCCGATATTTCTCGGCCTCGCGCAGCGGCGTGAGCGCCGTTCCGAATGAAGTGACGTGCTCGACGCCGTCAACGCCAGCGCGAATGGCGTCCATCGCGTCGACGATCTCGAGATGGGCCGTCACCGGAACGCCGCGCGCATGCGCTGTTTCGGTCACGACCCTGATGAGACCGAGCGGCAATCGGAAATAGACCTTGATCACCGATGCGCCCTGGTCGATGAAACGATTGACCGCGTTTCGCGCCTCTTCGGCGTCACGGACGATGAACGAGTCCGCAGGGTATGCGGGCGGAGGCGCGTCCAGATGCGGGCCGGCGAGAAACAGCCTCGGGATTGGCGCGCCCGATCTCTGCGCCGCGTCATAAGCTTCGATCCATTGCCCCGGATCGCGCACGGACGTGACGCCGCGCGTCAGAAAGAGCGCCGGCAATGCGTCGTCGCCGTCAATATGGAAATGCGAATCGATGAAGCCGGGCAGTAGCGCGAGTCCGCTCGCATCGATCACTTCGGCGTCTTTCGGGACGGTCGTCGAATTTCGTCCGCCTGCGGCCGTAATGCGGTCGTCACGAATCACCACAACGGAGTCATTGACGGGCGCGCCTCCGCGCCCGTCAATCAACGTCGCGCCGACGATCGCAACCAGTCTGCCGCCTTCAGGCCGCGCGACCTTGTTGATCTCGCGCATCGAATGTCGCCGCGGTTGTTTCGCCGTCTGCTGCCGGGCGTCCGTGACTGACCCGATGAACAGGAGCGGCAATAACAATTGAATAGCGGCTCGAAGTTTGACCGTCTTTGCTCTTCTCAATCGTCAGACTTCCATTCTCCACCTTCCCGCACAAAGCTAAACCATTTCTTGCCGGGAAGGATCACGACGGCGCGGTCGCCGCGCTCCACCACGCGTTGAATTTTCTGGAGCGACTTCTTCATCTCGGCGGCTGTCTTGGCCAGTGAATCCGCTTTCTCGCCGGCGAGGAAGGCCTGGTTCCAGCGGTTGGCGCGTTCGGTGGAGACCTTCTGCGCCGTCGCTAAATCGCCCTTGGCCAGAGCGTCGGCCTTCTCAAATAAGAGACGGGCCTGGGGGCTGTCGAGCGCGGATCGGCCTTTCAAATCGGCGGAGATCTGCGGTTCGTTGAATATCGGCGCTTCGAACTTGACGGAATAACTGATCGCCGGAAAATCGGCGAGGCCAGGTTCGCGTTCCTCGCTGCGTTCGATGGCGCCGACGACGCGCTGGTCTGTCAGCGACCACTCTTTGAAGAGGTCCTCTCCGGCGACGTTGATCGTCTGTCTGATGAGAAAGCGCCCCTGCCCCGACGGCGGAACGAGAAGCGTCATCACCACATTGTCCGGGTCGTCGGGGGCCATTTCAAACATCAGCCCCTGCACCCGTCCTTGTTTCGCCAATTCCATCACCGGCAAAAAGGCGATTCCGTCCAGCGCATTGGCCGGGACCTCCCGGTCAGTGAACAGCACGCGAAATCTCTCCGTCTTCTCGAGCAGACCCTCGGCGTTGTCGTGCAAATGGGCGTAGGCATGGCGGAGCGTTACGTTCTTTTCGTTCACCCGCAGCGATCCGCGGGCGACTCCCGGATCGATGCCCGGATTGCTGGAGGATTCCGGATGGGCTATTACGAAGAAGGGGGCCAGTAGCAGAAATAGAAATGATTTCATAGTGAGCGCCTCTCTCTCTGTTAGGTCAGAACAATCGACATTGACGCATTCAGTTTAACTACGACCGTCGGTCTCCAGCGTTTAGAGTACCGACTTTAGTCGGCAGTGCTTGGAATCCCAGCGCCGCCGACTAAAGTCGGCGCTGCGGAACGCTCTACACCGGTGGCTGTAATTTCATTCGACGCGCCAATGTCGCCTGCCCTGATTTAAGTGGTTAAAACTAGCCTTTGAGACTTTCTCTTGAATCACCCGTGTGAACGAGAGTTTTGCGGGGGAGCATAGAGACCGCAATCGCGCCAATGAGCGCCAATGCAATCATCAGGAGAAATCCTTTTGTGTAGTTGACGCTTTGGTCACGAAGTCTACCCACAAGCTTGGGTACCCAGGCTTCCGCTAACCCATCCACCACAATGATCAATCCCATCACCCGTCCCATCACCCGAAGGCCAAACAAATCCGCCGCCATCAACGGGATGATCATGTAATCGCCTCCCATGCCGATGCCGAAAACGACGGCGAACAGATAGATCGCGCCCGGCTTGTCGATCAAAAACAGCAACGGGACGCCGCAAGCTACAAGCAGGTAGATCAGGATCATCACGTACTTTTTCGGGAATCGGTCCGCTAACCACCCCATCAACAACCTGCCAACATTGCTGGTTAAGAGCACCAGCGCGATCACGTTTGCGGCGTCATTCTGCGTAAATCCACTGTCACGCGTCAGATACAATTTCAAATGCTGATTGGTAGCGCCAACCGCGCCAATCGAACATAAGCTGCCGATCGCGAGTAGATAAAACGCGGGGCTTCGCAGAATTTCTCCCAGCGGAATAGCCGGCGCCGCAGCCTCCTTTTGCTGAAAATCATCGGGCCTATCAGTGATCATCCATGTCAACGGTATCGCCACCACGATCATCAAGAGGCCCAGCCACAGCAACGCCGTATGCCATCCGAACTTGCCGGTCAACCAGGCCGCCATCTTCACTGTAATCGCTCCGCCCAGTCCGATCCCCAGATAAGCGAACCCCATCGCCTTGCCGCGAGATCCTTTGAACCAGCGAGAGAGCAAGACTTGATTAGGCAATGGGCCTCCGCAAACGTAGCCGAGCGCATTGAAAATAAAACAGGCGTAAAAGAGCGGCAAAGTATCTATTTGCCCCAACCCCATAATTGAAATCGCGCCCATTAAAATGCCAACAATCATCAATCGGCGTAGCCCGAATCGGTCAATGATCCAGCCGGCCGCAAATCCGAAGAGCGGCAACACAAGGGTCTTACCGTAGGTATTGCCTGATGTAACTTGCTCCCGCGTCCAACCGAACTCGCTAACCATGAAATCGTAAAAGTAGGGCGGGCCATAGAAGGCAATCCCGACCAGGGCGTACAGGTTGAGGAATGAAGTCAGCGCGACCAATCGCTTTGGCCTGGCGCCTTTTTCGGCGCCGCTTTGTTCAGCCATGACTTGATGATTCATGAACCTCCTTGCTCAATTCCGCGAGGCTGCTAACCGCCCCGGCTCGCGCACATTCTTGCCTTCGCGGCCCACAAGCGCGTCGCCCAAATCGGCGCGGGCGCGTTCGACGAACGTCATCAATTTGTTGACGACGTCGGGGTTCTTGCCGGCGACGTTCGTCGTCTCTCCGACGTCCTTTTCAAGATCGAAGAGCGCAAGCTCCTGCTCCTGTCTGACGTAACGTCCCGGCTTGCCGTCGCCGCCGACTTGTTCGAGATGCTGATAAGGGTGCGGCAAATGGAGCTTCCATCTCCCGCTGCGAACCGCGTGCAATTCCCTGCCCCAGTAATAATAGAGCGCGTCGTGCGGGCTTTGCGCGTTGCGCTGGTTTGCGAGCAGCGGCCAGATGTCGAGGCCGTCAATGATACGATCTTTTGCCGTTTCGGCCCCGGCGAGCCTCGCAATCGTCGGCAGCAGATCAATCGTCATCGCCGCCTGGCGAATGACCACGCCCGCAGGAATCTTGCCGGGCCACCGCGCCACGAAGGGCTCACGCACTCCGCCCTCAAAAGCGGTTCCCTTGCCTTCGCGCAGCCCCAGAGCCTTCCCGGCGTGATTGCCGTAGCTCAGCCACGGGCCGTTGTCCGACGTAAAGATCACCAGAGTATCTCGATCCAGATTCAGCCGCTTCAACGCGTCGAGGACCTGGCCGACAGACCAATCGATCTCCTCGATCACATCGCCGTATAGCCCCCGTTCCGTCTTGCCTTTGAATTTCTCCGAAACGAACAGCGGCACATGCGGCATCGAATGCGGGAGATAGAGAAAGAATGGCTTGTCCTTGGCCTTCTCGATGAATTTGACGGCGCGTTCGGTGTACCACGTCGTCAATTGCGTTTGATCGGGCGCCAACAGCGCGACCTTTTCGTTCTCAATCAGCGGCAGATCGGGGTAAAAGCCTTTCGGCGCCGAAGGATTGTTCGGCCACATGTCATTCGAGTACGGCAGGCCGAAATATTCGTCGAAGCCGTGACGTGTGGGGAGAAATTGCGGGTGATGGCCGAGATGCCATTTGCCGAAGATCGCCGTGGCGTATCCACGCGTTTTTAAAATCTCGGCGATCGTCATCTCACTGTCGTTGATACCGTGTTCCGCGCGGTGATTGAGCGCGCCCTGAATGCCGACGCGGTTCGGATAGCTCCCGGTCAACAGGGCCGCGCGCGAAGCCGAGCAGACCGCCTGCGCGACATAAAAATCGGTCAGCCGCGCGCCTTCCCTAGCCATTCGGTCGAGATTAGGCGTTTTGTAACCGGCGGCCCCGAAGCTGCCAATGTCAGAGTAGCCGAGGTCATCGGCGAAGATGATCACGAAGTTGGGCGGGCGTCTGGCGTCCTCGCGCCTTTGAGTCATGCCGATGACAGTGGCGCAAGCGCTTATGAAACCCAATAAGGAGACAAGGAAACAGGTAGACAATGAGAGAATGAGACTTGATCCTTGTCTCCCCTTCTCCCCTTCTCCCTTTCTTTCTTCTCTTTTGCGAAGCCTCCGGTTCTGCGGCGTCTTCGCGGCTCCGAGACCTTTCATAAAGCGCCAACTCACCTTGCCCTTTCACGATCTCGGCGCCGCGCCAAGCTCTCTGATATCGTCACAACAGCTTTTCTCAGTAACATAATGAGTCCTCCGAAGAACCGCCGGGGGCGAAGGCCGCGACGATTGATCACGGCCAAACGCGCGGGGCGCGCGCCGGCAATGGAACTCGGTTTTAATGAGATAGTTAGAAAGCTTCAGATCGAAAAAGCTGAGCGATTATGCACTGCGCGGCGGGCGAGCGTCTACAGCTATTCCCATCAATCGGCAAAATAGGCGGAAAAAAATGTGTGGTCCTTTCGCGTTAATCTGTGGCGCCTTGCTGTTCCAATGTCGCCCATTCTGATTTAGACTCCTGCTCACCTGCCAGTAATCAATGATAGCCCCGTAAATTCCATTTTCAAGAAAGGCTTGATGAGATACCGATTTTCTCTTTTGGCGCTCACTATCACTTTGTCGTTTATCGATATATTCCCCACATACGGCTTTAAACCTTCGTCGCTTCCGCCGAAGCCGGGGCGCAAATACACCACGATCGAGCGTCTGCAACCGGAGCGGCTGCGCGCCGTGAGCGAAGACCGGTCGCGCTACCAGAAGTCGCGCCATACGGTCTCGCTAGAAACGGGCTACGATGATTTCCGCGGCGTCCTGCATGCGCATGCCGAAGATTCGACTCACACAGGCGGGACGCGGGCCGAGTTGCTCGCGGCGGCGAAATCGACCGGCGTGCAGGTCGTGATGTTGACCGACCACGTTCGCCCGCCGCGCGATTTCGTCAACGACGATTCGCGCGGGATGATGGACGGCGTGCTCTTCATCCCCGGCGCCGAGAGCGAGGGCTTCTTAGTCTTCCCGCAGCGTTCGTTCATCAAGGCATACATCGACAAAACCTTCAGTACGCGCGAAGAGTACATCAAGCTGGCGAAGTCCGCCGACAGCATTATCTTCCTGTCGCATGTCGAGCAGCGGCTCGACTCGGCGCCGGGGGAACTCGACGGCCTGGAGATTTACAACCACCACGCCGATTTTTCGGACGAGGACGAGTTCGTGAAGTGGCTGCGCGCTTCCTTCGCCGATCCCGACCGATTGAAACAGGTCGAACGGGCCTTAGCCGAATATCCGATGGAGGTCTTCGGCGCTTCGCAGGATTATCCGGAACAAGTCATCGCCAGGTGGGACCGCGACCTGACCCGGCAGAGGTCGACCGGAGTGTCGGCCAACGACTGCCACCACAACCAGGTCTTTACCATCAAAGCCGCCCCGCCCGACGCGATAATGATCAACGTCGTCGGGGAATCGCCGCGCAAGGTCATGACCGGACAGGCGCCGCGCGTCGCCGAAATGTTGAAAAACAAGGCGCCCGGCGAGGTGATCGCGAAGCTCGACTTCGATCCTTACGAGCGGAGCTTGCGCTACGTCACGACACACTTCCTGATGCGCGAGTTGAATGAGAGTTCCGTGCGGCAGGCGCTGCGTCAATCCCACGCCTACGTCGCTCACGACTGGCTCTGCGATCCGACCGGGTTCGCCTTCATCGCGGAGGCCAACGGCAAACGGGCCGGCGTAATGGGCGATGAAGTGAAGATGTCGAAAGGAATGAAGTTGAGTCTGGAAGCGCCTGTGGCGGGCCTGGTCAAACTATTCCTCGACGGCCGCATGATCCACGAGGGCCGATCCGACAAGCTCAGTTACGCGATTGGCGCCCCCGGAGCCTACCGCGCCGAGGTCTGGCTGGAAGTGGACGGCGAGATGCGCCCATGGATTTATTCGAACGCGATCTGGATCACCAAATGAAAAAGACAGGATTTACAGGATTGCTCGAGATTGAGCCTCTTGCAAAAGTCCTTCGGGATAGAGCGAGCGGATTGATAACCGTAGCGCAAACTGTCTAGCCCCGATCCACGGCTAAAGATGTACAGCGGACTGTCCAGTCTGCTGAAGTCTTCGTAAAGGGCCGATTGATAGAGACTTCAGCAGACTGGACAGTCCGCTGTACATCGCCGCGGCTTCACTCAACAGGTGAAGCCCCAAGCAAGAGGTCTATTGATTGGGACGCCGATACAGTACCGCGCGCGTAAGCAAGCGGCCGATCGATGGGACGGCCGCTTGCTTACGCGCGCGGTACTGTTACTACCTGTTGATAACCTGCGTCTGAGCTGATTGCGCGGCCCCCGAACCACTGCCCATCTCTTTGATCAACCGGTTGGGCAGAATGCCCAGGTAGAATGTGCCGACGAGCGTCACGATCAACGCGATCGCCGCCGCGAGGCTCACTTTCGGCCTGACGAATCCGGCGGTGAGCGGGCGGAAGAACATCACTACGATAGGATAGAGGTAGTAATAGATCGAGATGATGCTGTTGACGACCGCCAGGACCACCAGCCAGCGCAGGTTGTACGGCGCGTCCCAGGCGGTCTTGAAGACGAAGAACTTGCTCATGAAGCCGGCTGTCGGCGGAATGCCGGCGAGGCTGAGCAGGAAGATCGAAAGCGAAAAGGTCAGGCCCGGCGCCTCGAAGCCGATGCCCGCGTAATCGGCGATTTCGGTCTTCCGGTCGCCCGCGCGCGCCAGCAGTTGAATGACCGCGAACGCGCCCAGGCTCATGACGCAATAAACGAGCATGTAGAAGGCCACAGCCGCGTATTCGCCGGTTACGAACCCGACCAGCGCGTACCCGGCGTGCGCGATGGACGAATAGGCCAGCATCCGTTTGATGTTCTTTTGGGAAATGGCGATGACGTTGCCTACGGTCATCGTGACGGCGGCTATGACGGTCAGCGCGGTCAGCCATGTGGCGTGCAACTCCGCGCCGACGCCGGGCGCGCCGGCGGCGAACCCGGCGGCGAAGACCCGCAGGAAGGCCGCGAAGACTGCGGCTTTCGGCCCCGTGCTCATGAACCCGGTGACAATGGTCGGCGCGCCCTCGTAAACGTCCGGCGTCCACATATGGAACGGCGCGCTGGCTATCTTGAATCCGAACCCGACCAGCATCATCGCCGCCCCCACCAGCAGCAACTCGGGATAATCCATTTGCCCGGCGCTGATGACGGAGCTGATCCTCGCGATGTTTGTCGCGCCCGTCGCGCCGTAAACCAGAGCCATCCCGTAAAGCAGGAACGCCGTCGCGAAAGATCCGAGCAGGAAGTATTTGAGCGACGATTCGTTCGCCCTCGCGTCGTAGCGCCGGTAACCGGCCATCACATAGGTCGTGATCGAGGCGATCTCCAACCCGAGAAAGACCATCACCAGATCGCCCGCCGAAGCCAGCATCAGCATCCCCGCCGTCCCGAACAGGAGCAGCGTGAAGAATTCGCCCGGCGGCAAACCTTCGTCGCGCACGAACTGAGAAGCCAGCAGCGTGGCGATAATCGCCACAATCAGAATCGTCACCGAAAAGAATATGCGGATCGGATCGGTCACGACCATCCCTTTAAAATAACTTCCTCCATCGCCCAGTCTGAAAACGGAAAGGAGGGCGAGGATGAGGCCGATCAAGGCGACCACCGCGTTCAACTTGCGCTCGGCTTTCTTCTGCAGAGCGTCGACGAGCATCAACAACACGCCCGTCAAAGACGTGATGATTTCGGGGGCGATCGCCCAATAGCTTATGTTCAGGTTATCCAGATTTAAGTTTTCGAATTGCATCGTCTTTTGAAATTTTGACTACGCTTGTCAGCGTTCGACGGCCACCCCGGCAGGTTTGCCTAAAACGGCATCCCTCACGGCGTTGACCGACTTCTCGCTCGCGCGCAAAAAGAGCATCGGCGCGACGCCCATCACAATCGCCATCGCGACGAGCGGGACGAGCGCCCACTTCTCCCGCGCGTCCAGGTCTTCAAGCTCGGCGTTCTCTCTCTTCTTCACTTCGCCGAACATCACGCGCTGCAGCATCCAGAGCAAATAGACCGCCGACAGTATCACGCCCGTCGCGCCGAACACGGCGAACAATTGCGCGTGCGGAACCGGCGAGGCGAACGCGCCGAGCAGGATCAGGAACTCGCCGATGAAGCCGTTGAGCAGCGGCAATCCGAGCGACGAGAGCGCGACGATCAGGAACATCGTCGAATATTGCGGCATCGGCGTGGCGATCCCGCCGTAGTCGGCGATCATTCGGGTGTGCCGGCGCTCGTAAACGATCCCGACGCAGAGGAAGAGCGCGCCCGTCGAGACGCCGTGAGCCAGCATCTGGTAGAGCGCCCCCTGCATCGCCAGGTCGGTGAACGAGAAGATGCCGAGCACGACGAACCCGAGGTGGCTGACCGACGAATAGGCCACGAGCTTCTTCATGTCGGGCTGCACCATCGCCACCAGCGCGCCGTAAATGATGCCAAAGACGGCCAACGTCATCACGTAAGGGGCTGCCTTCTGCGAAATGTCGGGAAAGAACGGCAGGTTGAATCGCATCAGGCCGTAAGTCCCCATCTTCAGCAGTACGCCCGCCAGGATGATCGAGCCCGCGGTCGGCGCCTCGACGTGCGCGTCGGGCAGCCACGTGTGGAACGGGAAGAGCGGGACTTTGATGAAGAACGCCAGCGCGAACGCCAGCCACAGCCAGAGCTTCACGTTTTGGGGAATCAGGCCGGGATTGCTCGACAGGCGATTCGTGATCTCGACGATGTCGAAAGAGTACACGCCGCCGGCGGCCTTAGCGTTGTAGAAATAGACTGCGATCAACGCGACCAGCATCAGCAGGCTCCCGACCACCGTGTAAATGAAGAATTTGATCGCCGCGTAGACTCGACGCTCGCCGCCCCAGACTCCGATCAGGAAATACATCGGGATCAACGTGATCTCGAAGAAGAGGTAGAAGAGCAGCAGGTCCCACGAGACGAACACGCCGATCATTCCCGTTTCGAGCGTGAGCATAAACAGCATGTACTCGCGCACGCGCTTGGCGCCGCCCCAGCTCGCCAGCACCGATATCGGCATGAGGAATGTCGTCAGGAGCACGAGCCAGACACTGACGCCATCAACGCCCACGTAATAGTTCGCGCCGAGCGAGCCGATCCACGGGACTTTCTGCCACAATTGAGGCCCGACGACGGAGCGGTCGAATACGGCGATGACGACGACCGAGGCGAAGAACGTGACCGTCGTGACGATCAACGCGATCCAGCGATAAAGATTGTTGAGCCTCTCCTGATGGGCCTCGCGCGAGGCGAGGGCGCTCGAGAGCAGCAAGACGACCGCGCCGGCAAGCGGCAGGAATGTCGTGATCGTAATCAGGAATGTTTTGATCGTAATCAGGTTCATATGTTGATGTGAATGCCGAAGAACGAGACGATGAAATATCCGATGACGATGATCGCGCCGAGGAGGATCACCGCGGCGTAATTGCGCGCGAATCCCGTCTGCGTGTACCGCAGCGCGCCGGCCATGGCCGCGAACAGCCGCGCAACCCCGTTCACGAATCCGTCAATGATCTTCACGTCAACGACTTTCCACAGCCCGTCGCGCGAGAGGCTCTCGAACGGCCCGACGACCGCCCCGTCGTAAAATTCGTCGACGCGGTATTTGTCCTCTAGCAGCTTCGGCGCGCGCCAGAGCGGATTCCGACTGAAGAAGACCAAGCCGAAAGCCAGCCCGAGCGCCGCCAGGACCGACGAGATGGCCGTGAACAGGCGCTCGGTCTCGACGTCGTGGCCGCCTTCGTGCGCGGCTTGCGCGCCGGCGACGCCGCCATGCGATTCGGCCTGCGCCATCACAGGAGCGACCGCTGCGCCATTGTGTGTCGCGGTCGCGGGTTCAAATTTGGCGATTGCGGGTTCGAGAAAATGCTCGAACTGATTCGATCCGCCGAGCGCCGCCGGGACGCCGACATAGCCTCCCGCGATTGACAGCATCGCCAGAATTATCAATGGCACGGTCATCAGCCATCCCGATTCGTGCGGCCTGCCGTGATGTCCATGATCGCCTCCGTGTCCACTGGTTGCGTGGCCCGCGCCGGCGTGATGATCGTTACGGGTTTCCGTAAATCGCTCGCGGCCCCAGAAGGTCATGACCATCAGCCTGGTCATATAGACCGCGGTGATGACGGCGGTAACGGCCGCCACGACCCACAGCGCTTTACCCCAGTTGTGCGGCAGAGCTTCGGTCGACCACGTGCGCCACAGGATTTCGTCTTTGCTGAAGAAGCCGGACAGCAACGGGAACCCGCTGATCGCCAACCACCCGACGAACATTGTCGAAAACGTGATCCGCATATACTTCCTCAACCCGCCCATCCGGCGCATGTCCTGTTCGTCGCTCATCCCGTGAATGACCGAGCCGGAGCCGAGGAAGAGCAGAGCTTTGAAGAACGCGTGCGTCATCACGTGGAAGATGCCCGCGACGAAAGCGCCCACGCCGCAGGCCAGGAACATATAACCGAGCTGCGAGACGGTCGAATAGGCAAGGACTTTCTTGATGTCGTTCTGCGCGATGCCGATGGTCGCCGCGAATATCGCCGTCGCCGCGCCGATCACCGCCACAACGGCCATCGCGGTCGGCGCTTTGACAAAGACGGGGCTGCAGCGCGCGACCAGATAGACGCCTGCAGTGACCATCGTCGCCGCGTGGATCAGAGCCGATACCGGCGTCGGGCCGGCCATCGCGTCCGGCAGCCAGGTGAAGAGCGGAACCTGCGCCGATTTGCCCGTCGCGCCCACGAAGAAGAGCAGCGCAATCGCCGTCAACGTCCCGACGGCGACCGCCGGCGACGCGGCCGCCTGCGCGAGGAAGCTCGAAACCTCCACCCCGTTGATGTCCTTCGTGACAAAACTGATCGTGTGGAAATTGGTGAAGACCAGGAACGTGGCGATCATAAAGCCGAAATCGCCGATACGGTTCATGACGAACGCCTTCTTCGCCGCCGATCCCGCCACATCCCACTTGATGTAATAGCCGATCAGCAAATACGAACACAGCCCCACGCCTTCCCATCCGACGAACAGCAGCAGCAGATTGTCGGCCAGCACCAGCGTCAGCATCATGAACATAAACAGGTTCAGATAGCTGAAGAACCTGTAATAGCCCGGATCGCCATGCATATAGCCCGTCGCGTAGATGTGAATCAGCAGTCCGACGCCGGTGACGAACAGGATGTAGACGCCTGAGAGCGGATCGAGCAGGTAGGCGAAGTCGGCTTGAAATGATCCGACTTTGAGCCAGTGGAAGAAATGTTGGGTGATCTGCGGCTTGCCGTTGACGATCGGCCACTCCCGGCCAAAGAAGACAATGAACGCCAGTGCGGTCGAAACGCCTACCGAGGCGCAGGCGATGAACCCGACCAACTTCTCGGTCGCCCTCTGGCCGAAGATGGCCAGGAACCGCCTGCCGAACAACCCGTTGATGATCGCGCCGATCAGCGGCGCGAGTACAATCCATTTAAGCATAGTGGTTAGTGGTTAGTGGTTAGTGGTTAGTGGGCAGTGGCGTCAGGGGGGTCCACTGCCCACTAACCACTGCCCACCGACTGCTAAAGTTTAAGCAAATCCGCTTCGTCCACGTTGAGCGTCTCGCGGCTGCGGAAGAGCGCGATGATGATCGCCAACCCGACGGCGGCCTCAGCAGCGGCCACGGCCATCACAATAAAGACGAACAACTGGCCAGGGCCCGTGGCGTTGTTGTGCAGCCGCGAAAACGTGATCAGTGAAAGGTTGACCGCATTAAGCATCAGTTCGATGCACATAAACAGCGATATGATGTTGCGCTGAATGAGCACGCCGACGACGCCGATGGTGAACAAGACGGCGCTAAGCGCCAGATACCATGAAAGCGGAACCATAATTTCAATCTTCGCCGCGCCCCGGCCGCTCGTGGATGGGACTCATAGGACCTATGAGTCCTATGAGTCCCATCCACGAGCGGCCGGGATCAGGCGGCTACCTCCTCTTCGTACTTTTCTTCCTCCTGCTGGCGAGTGAGCGCCTTCTCGATGCGTTCGACGTCTTCCTTCCTCTCGCGGCGCGCGAGCAGCATCGAGCCGACAATCGCCATCAGGATCAATATCGACGCGGCCTCGAACGGGATCAGGTAATCGGTAAACATCCCGTACGCGATGTTTTCAACCGTGCCCAGAACGCGCTCCGGATAGGCGGCGCCGTTCGCGCTCGGCAAGGGCTGCGGCGTCAGGTCCACGTACCGGACGACCGCCATGACTTCAGCCAGCAGCGCCAGGAAGAGCGGCGCGGCCAGCCATTTCAGATATTTCTGTTTGTCAATCCTGGTCTCTTCGGCGCGCACGTTCAAAAGCATGATCACGAAGACGAACAGCACCATGATCGCGCCCGCGTAGACGATGATCTGCATCGCCGCGATGAATTGCGCGCTGAGCGTCAGGAAGAGCGCCGCCAGGCTACACAGCACGACGATCAATCCGATCGCGCAATAGATCGGGTTGCGCTGCAGGATCACGTTGAAGGCGGCCACCACGGACAGCGCGGCGAGACCTAGAAAGAGAATGTGGGAAAATTCCATAACAGACTCACAAGAACAAGACTCCGATCGCTGAAGCCAGGACGATGTTGAAGAGCGCCGCCGGCAACAACACTTTCCACCCGAAATTCATCAACTGGTCGTAGCGGAAACGCGGCAGCGTCCCGCGCAGCCAGATGTAAAGGAACAGGAAGAAGAAGACTTTGGCCAGGAACCAAACGGGGCCCAGCCACGGGTAAGTTTCGACGCCCGGCCCGTTCCATCCGCCCAAGAAAAGCGTCGTCGCCAGCACCGAAACGGTCATCATATTGACGTACTCGGCCATGAAAAAGAGCGCGAATTTGAGCGAGCTATATTCGGTATGGAACCCGGCGACCAGCTCGGTCTCGGCCTCGGGCAGATCGAACGGCACGCGGTTGGTCTCGGCGATGGCGCTGATAAGGTAAATGGAAAAGGCGATGATGCACGGCAGGAACATCGGCCACTGAAAGACGTTCCATTTAAACCCATACCAGCCCTGCTGCTGCTCGACTATTTTGGTCAGATCGAGCGTGCCCGCCTGGATCAGAACGGCGATGACCGACAGCGAAAGCGCCAACTCGTAACTGATCATTTGCGCCGACGAGCGCAATCCGCCGAGCAGGCTGTATTTCGAATTCGACGCCCAACCGCCGACCACGATGCCGTATATGCCAAGGCTGGTCATCGCGAAGACGTAGAGCAGCCCGACGTTCATGTTCGTGACGTGCAGACTGACCGTGCTCAGATCGATGTTCCAGTTCATCCCGAATCTGAGGCCCAGATCATGAAGGGTCTGACTGATGGCGCCGCCGAACGGCAGCGGGACATCAGGCCCGAACGGATAGACGATCAGAACCATCATCGCCGGGATCAGCACGATGATCGGCGCCAGAATGTAGAGCCATTTGTTGACCGCCAGAGGGATGATGTCTTCTTTGAAGATGAACTTGAGCAGGTCGGCGAAGGGCTGCAACAGCCCCTGCCAGCCGACGCGGTTCGGCCCCAGGCGGTTCTGGATGACGGCCAGCACGCGCCGTTCGGCGTAGACCGTGTAGGCGACAACGAGCATGATGAAGATCCAGAAGACGGCGATCTTCACCAGCGCGCCGATGACGTATTGAAAATCAATCGAGTTGAGTAGTGATGACATAAGCTTTTTCGTTCGTAGTACCGCCTTCAGGCGGAACGGTCCCCGTGATTCGAAGACTCCGCCTGAAGGCGGCGCTACGAACTTTAGGCCGGGAATATCAGCGGCGCGGCGACTTCCTCCTCCCGCTGCGACACGGGCGAGATCATTTCGGAGAAGCGCGTGATCAGCGGATAGCGCTTGTGCAAAAGCGATCCGGCCTTCGCCGCAATCTCCGACGCGTCAACCGGGATTTTGCGATTCACGCGCGCCACTTCGCCCGCCAGACGATCCAAAAGTTCGGGCAATTCGGCGCGCTCAACCTTGCTCAAATCGGCTTGCGCGCGTTTGATCGGCGTCGCGCCTTCGTTGGCCAGGAAGTTGTGCGACAATCCGGCGTAACCTTCAACCTTCTCGGCGATCTCCTTAAAGACGTTCTTGAGCTGTCCCTGGTAGCCGAAATCAACGCCCATCTGCCTGGCGATCTGATTCGTAACCATCCAATCGGGGCGCGCCTGGCCGACGGGCGGTATCGTGCGGCGTACGAATTGAACCTGCGACCCGTTGTTGACCTGCGTGCCCTGGGCTTCGGCGAAGCTCGTCACGGGCAATACTATGTCGGCCATCCGCGCGGTCTCGGTCAGGAACATCTCCTGCACGACCAGGAAGTCTAGTTTCTCGAGCTGCGACCTCACGATCGTCGCGTCCCCATTAGCCTTCGAGACCACGTCTTCCCCAGCAATGAGCAGGGCCTTGACGCCGCCGCCGGCGTTGTTGAGCATCGCGCGCGCCGACATTCCGCCGGTCTGCTCGGCGCACATTCCCATCTGCCACGCGCCAATCGAATTCGAATATCGGACGAGCGGGACGAAGGAGAATTTGGTCTCGGACCGCGCCGGGGCCCGCCCCGTTTCGAGAGTCGGACGTTCGACGATGTAAGTGTATGGGTTCTCGTTGATCGAGGGCTTCGGCGGTGAATTCGACGAACGCACCTGACGCTGCAGCGAGTCGATGTACGACTTCCTGGCCTCCGCCGCCGCTTCGGCGCTCAGGCCGGCGAGGGCGAGTTCGACGAGCGGCAGGGCCTCCAGAGCCGCGCCGCGCAGCTCGTCGCCGAAGATCACGACCACCTTCTCGCTTTCGAGCAGAATCTTGCGAATCGCGTTGATCGAATCAGCGCTGACGCCCATCGCGCCGGCGGCCTCGGCGACCTTCGATCCGTCGAGCAATCCGTAAACGAGCGCGCCTTCGCTGCCCTCGCGCACGCGGACCGACAGCTCGGCCTGTCGTTCCAAGCGCGACGGAATCGAATTGACGACGATCAGTCGCGCGGCGCTTTGGCGCACGGCCCAGCGGATCGAGAACGCGGTCAGCGGATTCTCTTCGTTCGGGTCCGAGCCGACGAGCAGGATCGCGTCGGCGTTCTGAATGTGCGCCTGCGTGGCGATTGTCGGCTGGCCGTGTTTGAAGAACGACGCGAAATCGATCTCGTCGTCGTCGCGGTAGAAGTCCGCGTGTTTGGTCTCTAGAACCTCCGCGGCGAACCGCCGGAGCGTGAACTGATCTTCGTTAAGCAGCCGCGCCGCGCTGATCACGCCTATCGAATCGCCGCCGCTCCGCGCTTTGATTTCGCCGAGCCGTTTCGCGACGTAATTCAACGCCTCGTCCCAGGTGGCCGGGATCAGATGTTCGCCGCGACGAATCATCGGGCGCGAGACCCGCTCGTCGCTGTGAACGAAATCCACAGTGTAGCGCCCCAGGGCGCAGAGGAAGTCGTGATTGACGCCCCCCGCCGTGCGCCCGCGCCCGTCGCGGGCCACCGAGCGGATCAGCTTCTCGCTACGCGTCCCGGCCAGGATCGAGCAGCCGTCCGAGCAGAAGTTGCAGACCGTCGGCGTCTGCTTCAAGTCCCAGGGGCGCGCGATGTATTTGTAAGGCGTGTGCAGCAATGTCCCGGTCGGGCAAACGTCGACGCAGTTGCCGCAGTCGGAGCATTCGACCCAGCCGCTGAAAGAACTGATCAGAGTGGCCGAGCCGCGATTGATCGCGGTGATCGCGAACTCGTCCATCCATTCTTCGCAGACGCGCGTGCAGCGTTTGCAGACGACACAGCGCTGCGGGTCGTTGTAAATGAAGGGCGAGATCTGGCGCTCCAGGAAATTCTCTTTGTCGCTGAACTGGGAGCGCGTGCGGTCTTCGCCGAAGCCGTAGGTCTGGTCCTGCAACTCGCACTCGCCCGCCCGGTCGCAGACCGGGCAATCCACCGGGTGGTTCGAGAGCAGGAATTCGATCATCGCAGCGCGCGTCTCCTCGACCTCCGTCGACTCGGTGGTCACGACCATCCCGTCGCTGACCGGCGTCGTGCATGCGGTCTGGAGCTTCGGTATCTTCGGATTGTCAACCCTCACCACGCACATCCGGCACGAAGCCTGCGGCGTCAACCCGCGATGATGACAGAAGCGCGGCAGATAGACGCCGTTCATCTCGCACGCCTCGATCAGCAGCTCGCCTTTCGGCGCCGCCACTTCCTGTCCGTTAATTGTTAGCTTGACTGTTTCCATAAATCAGTTTCGAACTTCTTCCGCCGGCGTATCGCTCGGCGGCTTGTCAGGAACTTCCGGATCGCATCGCAGCATCCCGATCAGTATCGACAAGGCGATTAGCATCAGTATCGCCGCCCCACAGCCACAGCCGTCGTCTTCCCCGCCATTCTCAGGCAGCGGCGTTTCAAACTCGAGCTTCCAATGGGTGCGCTTGTCGTCTTTCTTGTAATTGGCGGCGACGACCGTGCCACATCCGGAGCAAGGCGCCATCTGGGCGCCATTCTTTTCCAGGTAACCCAAGTCAATGGGCTCGTTGCACCGAGGGCAAAGAACCTTCATTCGCGGTTATGGCTGACCAAAACACTAATCCGAGCCTGCGTCGTCTTGGACGCCGGCGACAGATGACTTCTGGCCCTCTCTCTCCCGCGAAATCTCTACCGTCGTAAATTATCACCTCGCCTTTGAGCCGCCCCAAATTCAAATTCATGGACAGCCCTTTGGCCTCACGCCTTTTCAAACTCCTCCCAGGTTATTCCTAACTGCTTAACTGCCGCTCGTAGCGTTCCCATCTTCAAATCCTTACTTCCCCAATCCGGCAGCACTGTAATCTGCTGATTTGCAGGGTTGAGCCATTTTCGATGAGAACCACCGCCTCGCCTTGGAAGCTCCTGACAACCAAGTTTATTAAGCTTTCGCGATGCCTCTCGATAAGTCATGCGGCCGCCACAACCGTCTCCAACCAGATCGCGCTATCAACATCGTTAAGTTGCGTGTTGGGCGGCAAAGTTCTACCCAAATCTTGATACGCCTCTATCACAGCCGCTAACGCGTCTCGTACATTGGCCATAGCTTCATCGAACGTATCTCCCTCCGTCACCAATTCCGGCACCAACGGTGAAGTAACCGTGAAACCGCCTTCAGGCTGTGGGGAGAAAACCAGTGGTATTTTGTAAAGCATATGACTTCAATCTGCAGCCTTCTGAAGCTGCACAAAGTTGTGTTTGATCCTGCGCTCGAAGTCTTCACGGAACTTGTCGATCGCCGACTGCACGGGCATCGCCGCCGCGTCGCCGAGCGCGCAGAAACTCTTGCCCAGAATCTTGTCGGCCATGTCGTAAAGCAGCTCGACGTCGCCCGGGCGGCCTTCGTAACGATGCATCCGGTCGAAGACCTTGTAGAGCCAGCGCGTGCCTTCGCGACACGGCGTACACCACCCGCACGACTCGTGTTTGTAAAAATGGGTGATGTTGCGCGTCGTCTCGAAGATGTCGGTGGTCTCGTCCATAATGATCACGCCGCCGGAGCCGAGCATCGACCCTGCGGCGGCGACCGATTCGTAATCGAGCGTGACTTTCTTGCACTCTTCGGCGGTCAGGATCGGAACCGACGAGCCGCCTGGGATGCAGGCTTTGAACTTGCGGCCTCCGGCGATGCCGCCGCAGTCGTTGTTGATCAGCGACATCAGCGGATAGCCCATCGGGACTTCGTAATTGCCGGGACGGTTGACGTGGCCGCTGACAGTGTAGAGCTTCGTGCCGCCGCTCTTCTCGGTCCCGAGCTGGCGGTACCGTTCGCCGCCGTTCAGGATGATCCACGGCACGACGGCCAGCGTCTCGACGTTGTTGACCACGGTCGGGCCGCCGTAGAGGCCGACCACGGCCGGGAACGGCGGTTTCAATCGCGGGTGGCCGCGCTTGCCTTCGAGCGACTCGAGCAGCGCGGTCTCCTCGCCGCAGATGTACGCGCCCGCGCCCGGATGGACGTAGATGTTGCAGTCGAATCCAGAACCGAGAATGTTATCGCCCAGATAGCCGCGCTCGTAAGCCTGCGCCAGGGCCTTCTCCAAAATCTCCAGGATGTACCAGTACTCGCCGCGAATGTAGATGTAATTGTCGCGCGCCCCCAGGGCGTAGGCCGCGATGATCATCCCCTCGATCATCTGGTGCGGGTCGTAGCGCATAAGGTCGCGGTCTTTGCCCGTGCCCGGCTCCGATTCGTCGGCGTTGCAAACGACGTATTTCGGCCGCTTCGATTCTTTCGGGACGAAGCTCCACTTCATCCCGGTGGGAAACCCCGCGCCGCCGCGACCGCGAAGGGCCGACTTCTTGACCTCTTCGGTGACCTGGTCGGGCGTGAACTCTTTGAGCGCTTTGGGGAGGGCCTGATAGCCGCCGTGCTCGATGTAAACATCAATGTCACAGGCGCGCCCCTTCAGATGAAATCTCGATGTTATAACCTTGGTCATGGATACTATTTCTGTTGCCACCGCAGCGCACCGCAGGACACAGAGGAATCTCAGGTCCCTCTGTGCGCTGCGGTGTGCTCTGTGGCCATACATGAATAACCTTTCGGCGTTTCCGACTTACGACAGGCCGGCGATGATCTGGTCCACACGATCAGGCGTCACCTTTTCATGGTAATCAAAATTGACCTGCAAACATGGCGCGAGATCGCAATAGCCCAGGCACTCGACCTCCACAAGCGTGAACTTGCCGTCCGGCGTGGTCTCGCCGATTCCGCAGCCGAGTTTGTGTTCGATCCGCTCGGTGATCTCTTCCGCGCCCCGGAGCCAGCACGAGAGGGTTCGGCAGACCTGCAATTTATATTTGCCGATGGGCTTGCGCGAATACATCGTGTAGAAGGTCACCACCTCTTCCACCTCGTTGACGCGCATGTCCAAACGGCCGGCGATGTATTTCACGTCATCGTCGGTCACGTAGCCATGTTCTTCCTGCGCGATGTAGAGCGCGGGCAAGATGGCCGAGCGTTTGACCGGATAACGCGTGATGATTTTGTCTAGCTTCTTTTCGTTCGCTTCGCTGAACATATTTTCAGATGTCAGATGTCAGATGTCAGATGTCAGTCTCGCTAGCATCTAGCATCTGACATCTGACATCTGCTTAACGATCTACGTCTCCCAAAACAATATCAATACTGCCGATGACGGCGACGACGTCCGCGATCAACGAACCTTCGACCATCGCGGGCAGCGCCGAAAGGTTGACGAAGGACGGGGTGCGCATGTGGACCCGGTACGGACGCTCTGCCCCGTCGCTGACGACGTGGAACCCGAGTTCGCCGCGCGCCGACTCGATCGATTGATAGACCTCGCCGATCGGAACGGTGAAGCCCTCCGACGCGAGCAGGAAGTGATGGATCATCACGTCGATGTGCTGTTTCATCAGGTCGCGCTCGGGCAGCTTGAGCTTCGGATGGTTGGCGATGAACTCGCCAGGCTCCCTCACGCGGTTGAGGGCCTCGACGCAAATCTTCCAGCTCTCCTCCATCTCGTCCATCCGCACAAGGTAACGGGCCCATACGTCGCAGGTGTCGTACACCGGGACTTTGAAATCGTAAGTGTCGTAGCCCGAATAAGGCTCGGCCTTGCGGATGTCCCAGTTGACGCCGCTGCCGCGAATCGTCGGGCCGGACAACCCCCAATCGATCGCGCCTTCGCGCTTCATCACGCCCACGCCCTGCGTTCGGCGCTGGAAGATCCTGTTGCCCGTGACCAGACGCTTGCACTCGTCGAGGAACTTCGGAAAGCCCTTGAGGAATTCGTCGCAGAGAGGAACGAACGTGTCGGGGATGTCCCAACGGCAGCCGCCGACGATGAAATAGCTCTGGTGCAGGCGCGCGCCGGTGGCGCATTCGTAAAGGTCGAGAATCCTTTCGCGCTCGGTGAAAGCGTAAAAGAAGGCGGTCATCGCGCCGATGTCCATGGCGTGCGTGCCGAACCAGACCAGATGCGACGAGAGCCGGTTCAACTCCGTGAAGAGCACGCGCAGGTCCTGGGCGCGCTTGGGCGCGTCGACGCTCATCAGCTTTTCGACCGCGAGGCAGTATCCCAGGTCGTTGCCCATCGAATTGAGGTAATCCGCGCGGCAAGTGACGGTCACCACCTGCTGCCACTTCTCCTTCTCCATCGTCTTCTCGATGCCGGTGTGCAGGTAGCCGATGTCGGGGATGGCTTTGACTACGGTCTCGCCGTCGAGAACGAGTTCGAGGCGGAGCACGCCGTGCGTCGAAGGATGCTGCGGCCCCAACGAAACCGTCATTAGAGTGTCAGAGAGCGGGTCTGGCTTCCGGAGCATCGAGATTGAGGACGTCGGAACGACGATTTCTTTTGCTTGTACTTGCATATCTTTATTGCGGATCGCGAGGTTTAGCCACAGAGAACACAGAGATCACTGAGGTTTTTACTCTGTGCGCTCTGTGACCTCTGTGGCTAAGCGCCGCAATCAATAGCCCTTGATCGGGAAATCCTTGCGCAGCGGGTGGCCCTCGTAATCGGCCGGCGTCAGTATCCGGCGCAGATCCGGGTGGCCGTCGAAGGCGACGCCGAACATGTCATAAACCTCGCGCTCCAGCCAGTTCGACGATTTCCACAGATTCCACATCGTCGGCAGGCGCGCGTCGTCCTCTTCGAGGAAGACCTTCACCCGCAGCCGGTGATTGTGTACGAAAGAATAGAGGTGATAGGCGATGGCGAAGCGCGGGCTTGCGAATTCGCCCAGGTCCACGCCGCTGACGTCGCTCAGGTAATCGAATCGTGAGGACGGCTCATCGCGCAGCCAGGTCATCATCTCGAGCAGACCTTCGCGTTTAGCGACAATGGTGATCTCGCTCGCGGCTTCTATAATCTCCTCTACTGTGTCTGTGAATTTTGCGCGAATTAAAGAGGCGTCGGCATAACGAGGGTAACGGGCCGCGCTTTGTGTCTGTTCTGGAGTTCGAGACCCTAAGTTTTGAGACATTGATTTAAGCAGCCTTCTCTTCCTTGAAAACCTTTTCGCGTTCGATCTTCTCCTGCAACTTCATAATGGCCCAGATCAAACCTTCGGGCCGCGGCGGGCAGCCCGGCACGAAAATGTCTACAGGGACGACCTTGTCAACGCCCTGCACGATGGCGTAGTTGTTGAACACGCCGCCGGCGGACGCGCACACGCCCATCGAGATCACCCATTTGGGTTCCGGCATCTGGTCGTAAATGCGCCTTAGCACCGGCGCCATCTTGATCGAGACCCGGCCGGCCACGATCATCACGTCGGCCTGGCGCGGGCTGGCCCGAAAGACCTCCGCCCCGAACCTCGCCACGTCGTTGCGCGGATCGGTCATCGCCATCATCTCGATCGCGCAGCAGGCCAGACCAAAAGTGGCCGGCCAGAGCGCCGACTTACGCGCCCAGTTGACCAGTGAGTCGAGCCGCGTGGTGATCACCTCAGGTAAAATTTCGCCGATTTTAGTTTCGAGTCCCATAATTTATTGATCGAACTGGTAAAGTACCGCTAATTGCGATTCCACTCGAACAACCCCTTCTTCCAGACGTAGATATATCCGACCAGCAGCACCGCAATGAAGATCATCATCTCGAAGAAAACGAAAGACCGTTGGCCATTCAAGGTCAGCGCGCGGGTCATGGTTTTAAAGACTACGGCCCACGGCAGCAGGAAGACCGCTTCAATATCAAACAGGATGAAGAGCATCGCGATCAGGTAAAACTTCACCGAAAACCGTTGATGGGCTGAGCCGACCGGGTCCATACCGCATTCGTAAGGCATCAGCTTGGCGCGCGTGTTTTTGCGCTTGCCCACGACATGTGAAAGGACAATGTTCGTCACGGCGAACCCGGCGACGAAGATGAAGACGATGAGAATCGGAATATACTCTTTCATTAACTGCTCTCAGACTGGACTTGTATCCCCAACGGATTCGATCCTTTACCTGCTTATGCTGGCGTGTACTGTGCCGAAAGGAAGCCTGTTTCAAGATTGAGAATCTTAGTACAATCTCCCTGGCCTTGCAAGATAAGCGCAACGGAGCGGCGGCGGCCCGGCCGCGCGGGAAAGCTGGCATCCGATAAAATGCGATTGTGTGACGCGCCTTCCCTCACGGTCGGGCTGCCGCCACGTCACATAACGCCGCTTATCCCTGTATTTTCTATGGTTAAGGGGGATATGGAAGCGGCGCCTTGACACAATTTCTGACGCAATGGTACTTTGCGGCGCGAAGAGACAAGAGCGGCATAATGAACAAATCTTACCCGGTCGAGCCAGGTAGGCTCGCGCACTGAAGTCGAAATGATTAAAAGGGGATCAGAGATAGATGAGCGCAGCCGTGAAATGCTGGCTCTACTGATCAGGACGCACATCACGACCGGTGAGCCGGTCGGGTCGCGCACGATCTCCAAGATGTCGAGTGAAGGCTTATCGCCTGCCACGGTGCGCAACCTAATCGCTGACCTGGAAGATGCGGGGTACCTGGAGCAGCCGCACACATCGGCAGGCCGCGTGCCCAGCGACAAGGGCTATCGTTTCTACGTCGACCACATACTCGATCAGACCAGGCTTTCCGAACATGAAGAGACGGCTATACAACAAGGACTGCTCGGCGAGCATGCTCCGGCGAATTGGACTAGCGCGGATCAATTGATGTCTCGCGCGTCACACCTCCTGTCTCAATTTTCCCAGAATGTGGGGATCGTCATATCCCCGAATATCGCTTATGACATCATTAAACATATTGACTTCGTCCGGCTGAGCGACGGGCGAATTTTGGTCATCACTGTTTCGCGCGCGGGGCTGGTTCAGGATCGTTTGGTGAGGATCGACGAGGACCTGACCCAGGACGAATTGAACGGCGCCGCGAATTACCTCAACGCCAATTTCAGCGGCATGAGCCTGGCCGCAATCCGCTCGGAACTGCTCAAACGCCTGTCCGAGGAGAAGGCGCTATATGACCGCCTGCTGCAAATCGCGGTTATGATCTGTGAGCGCGGGGTGAGTGAGACCGCCCAATCAGAATCCGAAGTCTTCGTCGAGGGCGCTTCCAACATTGTCACCAAACCCGAATTCGGCGACATCGAAAAAATACGCGAATTGCTGCGCGTGTTCGAGGAGAAGGGGCGTCTTATAAAAATCCTCAACGAGTGCGTCGACCAGGTGGTCCAACAGCAGGCCGTCGCAATCCGCATCGGCGCCGAAAACACTCTGCCCACTCTGCGCGGCTGCGCCGTGATCACCTCTTATTACAGCTACGGCGACCAGATCATAGGCAGTCTCGGCGTCGTCGGGCCGGTCAGAATGGAATACGCGCGCGCCATCGGCGCGGTCAATTTTATAGCGCGTTTGCTGGAACAGGCGCTCGCCAATACTGCGGCTGGCGCGCTTAATTGAAACCCGGTATTATCGTAGGGGCAGACACTTAGGTCTGCCCCTACGATAATACCGGGTTTATTATGTCGCCCATTTAACGTCAGCGCATCAGGAATAAATAAGGCGAAGGGAAACCAGTGAGCAAAATAGATTATTACGAGATCCTCGGCGTCAACCGGAGCGCAACGGAGCAGGAGTTGAAGAGCGCTTATCGAAAACTAGCGCTGCAATACCACCCGGATCGCAATCCCGGCGATCATACGGCGGAGGAGAAGTTTAAAGAGATCAACGAGGCCTACGGCGTCCTCTCGAACTCCGAAAGTCGCTCGCGTTATGACCGGTTCGGTCATGCGGGGGTCGGATCGTCCGCCGCCTCAGGCGCGTGGACGGCCCCGGATTTCGGCGGCTTCGAGGATATCCTCGGCGATCTCTTCAGCGACATCTTCGGCGGTCGCAGTTCGCGCCGAGGGGGGCCACAGCGCGGCGCCGATCTCCGCTACGACCTCGAGATCACGCTAGAACAGGCGGCGGCCGGTTTCAAAACTCAAATAGTCATTCCCCGGCTCGAAAACTGCGCCACTTGTAAAGGGAGCGGAGCCGCTCCCGGCTCATCGCCCGTCGCGTGCAATCTTTGCGGCGGATCGGGACAAGTCAGATTCCAACAGGGATTCTTCTCAGTCAGCCGCACCTGCCATCAATGTCGCGGCGCAGGCCGAGTGATCACCAGCCCCTGTAAAACCTGCCGCGGCCAGGGCAGAATCGAGAAGGAACAACAACTCGAAGTAAAAATCCCCGCCGGAGTAGACACCGGCGCGCGTTTGCGATTGGCCGGCGAGGGCGAGGCTGGACAGAGCGCCGGGCCGGCCGGCGATCTCTATGTGGTGATCCACGTCAAAGAACACGATATCTTCGAACGACAGGGCAATAATCTCTACGTCAACGTTCCCGTCACCTTCACTCAAGCCGCCCTCGGCGCGCAGATCAGTGTTCCCACACTCGACGGCGAAGAGACGCTGACCGTCCCGGAAGGCACACAGACCGGTTCCATCTTCCGTCTCAAAGGCAAAGGCATCGTCTCATTGCAAGGCCACGGACGCGGCGATCTGTTTGTAGTCACTACGATCATCACGCCGACTCGATTGACCCGTGAGCAGAAGCGGCTGCTCGAAGAGTTCGCCGATATTGAAGAACGACTCAACCAGGGAACGGCCCGGCGCTTCGGCGCTAAAGTCAAAGACATCTTCAGTTGATTTGCCCCACGCCAGAGGCCTCTCGACGCGGCCTTTTCAGGCCCTATTTCAAATTAAAATCTTGCGCCATAGCTCAATTTGTTGTAGCTTGCGGCTTCTATACAACATCTTGTGGTGAGTTTTAATTTGTGAGCAAAAAACTGAAATCGGTTCTTATTCTGGCGATTGGTCTAGGACTGGCCTGGTGGTTTATCAGTCGTCTGGATTTGGACACGGTAGGCGCTCATCTGCGAAACGCCAAGATATGGCCGTTGCTGTTGGCGGCGTTGCTTATCAACCTAACGCTGTTTGCGCGCAGTTTGAGGTGGAAAGCCTTTCTTTCCCCCATCGGAACGGCAAAGTTGAACAACCTCTTCGCGGCTACTTCGGTGGGGTTCGGCGCGATATTCGTCGTCGGGCGCGCGGGCGAAATCATCAGGCCGGCGGTCCTCAGCTTGCGTGAACGAATAAAACCAAGCGCGACCTTTGCGACCATCCTGATCGAGCGCTTGTTTGACACGACCGCCGTGGTTTCGCTCTTTGCCGTAAACCTGCTCTTCTTCGAACTTCCGCCCGGTCAAAGTAACGCGAACGCGATTGGGGCGATCCGGTCTGTCGGGCTGACCCTATTGATCGGCGTCTCAGTCGGGATTTCCATTCTCGCGCTGTTGAGACTTAAAGCCGCGGCGATAATCCAGTGGATGGAGCGGCATGTCGCCTGGCTTCCTAAGAAACTGTCTTATCCGTTGTTGAATTTCATCAAGAGCCTTGCCGAAGGGCTGTCGGTATTTCTCAATCTGCGAGCGCTCGCGGTGACGATTTTTTTTACCGCCTGTGTCTGGGCGCTGGTCTCTGCGGCGACATGGCTGACATTGTTCGCCTTCGGACTCAACTTTTCGATCAGCCACACGATTTTCGTCCTCGGATTTGGGCTGGTCGGTTCCGTGGCGCCGACTCCAGGCGGTTCGGCCGGCGCTTTCCATGCGGCGGCGGCCAAGGGGCTGGAATTTCTCGGTCTCGACCCCAACTTCGCCGCCAGCATCGCGATCGTCTATCACCTGATCGCCTTCGGACCCCCGTTCTTAATCGGGTTGTTTTATCTCATCCGCGATGACATCAGCCTCGGACAGTTGCGCGAGATGATCGCCAGCGAAACAGAACTGAAAGACTCGATACAGCCAGAGAGCCACAGAGCCACGGAGACGGAAAGAGGCAGAGACGGAGAGCAAAAGCGGCGCTCTGTCCCTCCGTCTCTCCATCTCTCCGTCCCCGTGGCTCTGTGGCTCTCTGGCTCTGTGGCCCTTTCGGTCTTGAAAGCCACCGGGAGGATTATCTTATGAAGTGCCCATTCTGCGGACACATCGAAGATAGAGTTGTCGATTCACGCGAATCTCGGGAGGGCGATTCGATACGCCGCCGCCGCGAGTGCCTGAAATGCGAGCGGCGATTCACCTCCTACGAAAGGATCGACGAAATCCCATACATGGTCATCAAGAAAGACGGCCGGCGCGAACCGTTCAACCGCGACAAAGTCATGTCGGGACTGCTTCGCGCCTGCGAGAAACGCCCCGTCTCGACCGCCAAACTCGAAGCCATAGTCAATGCGGTCGAAGCCTTCGTGCAGACTTCGCCGGAGCGCGAACGCCCGACATCAAAAATCGGCGAGATGATCATGCGCCGCCTGAAAGACCTTGATAAGGTCGCCTATGTCCGGTTCGCCTCCGTCTACCTATAGGGCGGACACGAGACGAAAATCGCCTCGCCGGATTAGAATATAAGTCGGGCGCTTGCAAAAATTAGTCCACGTTGCTAGTATGCGCGTTTTGGTGGTGAAGCTCTTTTTCAATGGCTAGTAGTGTGACATGACCTAAGCCGGTGTAGCTCAGTTGGCTAGAGCGGCTGACTTGTAATCAGCAGGCCAAGGGTTCAAGTCCCTTCACCGGCTCTGCTCCTTCGACGATAGAAATGGGAAGGCAAGAACTTGAATGTTTAGTCAAAGAGTACCACAGTTTGGACAATCTCAGGTTGATTTGCCCAAACTGCCACGCCCAGACAGAGACGTACAAAGCAAAGAATATGGGGCGCGGGCGGCATTACAGGCGCGAACGGTACGCGAAGGGAAAGAGTTATTAGTTGTTTGAAGTTTTGCAAGGTTTGCGCGCAGGGGTGGTCGAGTGGTTAATGGCACCGGGCTGTAAACCCGGCGGACGACAGTCCTACGTAGGTTCGAATCCTACCCCCTGCACTGAGATCTCAAATTTCAGACTTGAGATTTGAGATCGGGCGGGCGTAGCGCAATGGTAGCGCACTAGCCTTCCAAGCTAGGTGTTGCGGGTTCGAGTCCCGTCGCCCGCTCCAAAACAAGTCAAGCCCACATAGCTCAGTTGGTAGAGCGCGTCCTTGGTAAGGACGAGGTCACCGGTTCAAGTCCGGTTGTGGGCTTATGGTTTCTGAACTGTATGGCGCGCGTAGGGGCGGGTATTCCCCGCCCAACCACGTTGATCACCTACACGGGCGGCGAATACCCGCCCCTACGCGCGCGGTAGTGTACCAAGTTTATCCCGAAATCAACCGCCATCCTGACAGACAGGGTGAGAATTGAAACATGGCGAAAGAGAAATTTGACCGTACCAAGCCGCACGTTAACGTCGGCACCATCGGCCACGTCGACCACGGCAAGACCACTCTCACGGCGGCCATCACCAAGGTGCTGGCCAAGAATAATCCGAAGATCCAGTTCCGCAGCTTCGACTCGATCGATAACGCCCCCGAAGAGAAGGCGCGCGGCATCACCATCGCCACCGCGCACGTCGAGTACGAGACGAAGAACCGCCACTACGCGCATGTGGACTGCCCGGGTCACGCCGACTACGTCAAGAACATGATCACAGGCGCGGCCCAGATGGACGGCGCCATCCTGGTCGTGGCCGCGACCGACGGGCCGATGCCGCAGACCCGCGAGCACATCCTGCTGGCCCGCCAGGTGGGCGTGCCGGCCATGGTCGTCTTCCTCAATAAGGTGGACGCGGTGGACGACCCCGAACTGCTCGACCTGGTCGAGTTGGAAGTCCGCGAGTTGCTCTCGAAATACGAGTTCCCTGGCGACGAGATCCCGGTCATCCGCGGCAGCGCTCTCAACGCCCTGAACGGCGATGCCGAGGGCGAGAAGCAGGTCGATGAGCTGATGGCGGCTGTGGACAGCTACATCCCGACGCCGACTCGCCAGGTGGACAAGCCCTTCCTGATGCCTGTCGAGGACATCTTCTCGATCTCCGGGCGCGGGACTGTGGCCACGGGCAGGGTCGAGCGAGGCATCGTCAAAGTGGGCGAGACGGTCGAGATCATCGGGATCCGCGATACGCGCTCGACGGTGGTGACGGGAGTGGAGATGTTTAAGAAATTGCTCGACGAGGGCCGCGCCGGAGACAACGTCGGCCTGCTGCTGCGCGGAGTGGACCGGAAGGAGATCGAGCGTGGGCAGGTGATAGCCAAGCCCGGCTCGATCACGCCGCACACGAAGTTCAAGGCCGAGGCCTACATCCTGACGAAGGAGGAGGGCGGGCGACACACGCCGTTCTTCACCGGGTACCGGCCGCAGTTCTACTTCCGGACGACGGACGTGACGGGAGTGGCGCACCTGCCGGAGGGCGTGGAGATGGTGATGCCCGGTGACAACATCGCGATGGAGATCGAGCTGATCACGCCGATCGCGATGGAGAAGGGCTTGAGGTTCGCGATCCGAGAGGGCGGACGGACGGTAGGCGCCGGGACCATCTCGGACATTGTTGAATAATCGGATGTCCGACAAACTGAAGTTTGTCGGACATGAAAGAAATTATGCGAGACAATATCGTTCTGCAGTGTGGCGATTGCAAAAATCGCAACTACGTCACTACCAAAAACAAGAAGAAAACGACGCAGCGTTTGGAGTTCAAAAAGTTCTGTCGTTTTTGCCGTAAGCACACGGCCCATAAGGAGACCAAGTAGCGATGAGGCGACGGGGGGACATGGAGACGGGGCGAAAAAGACGTAACATCGTCCCGTCTCCATGTCCCCCCCGTCCCCCCGTCGCATTCAAGGGGTATAGTGTCAACGGTTAGCACGCCGGTCTCCAAAACCGGAAGTTCGGGTTCGAATCCTGATACCCCTGCTCGTTTGTAACGGCGAGCGGCGCCGTATCTAAGTCAGTTGAGGTGTGACAATGGCAACATCGAGCACGCGTGAAGGAACCGCGGCGATGGCGGAAGAACCGAATCGGCAACCGTTAGTCTCAAAGCCGCTTGGTTGGGTCGCGACCGTCCGCCAGTTCGGGCATGAGGTCGCGCTGGAAATGAAGAAGGTCTCCTGGCCGACGCGCACTGAAGTCATCAATACAACGATCATTACCATTGTCGTTGTGTTCTTTTTCGCGGCCTTTCTCTGGGTTGCAGACCTGGGGTTGGCTGAAGTGATTCGGGGCGTCGAATGGGTGGCGAGACATATTTTCGGTTAAGCCATATGGCGAAGCAATGGTTCATTATTCATACATATTCGGGCTATGAACGAAAAGTGCGTGACAGCCTGAACACGCGCATCGAGGCGTTCGGGATGCAGGACGAGGTCACTCAGGTGCTGATCCCGACCGAAACGGTCGTCGAGATGCGAGGGTCCAAGCGCGTCGAGAGCACGCGCATGTTCTTCCCGGGCTACGTGCTGGTCGAGATCGAATGCAATGATAAAGGCGAAATCTCTGATAAGGCCTGGCATTTAATCAAGAGTACGCCCAAGGTGACCAGCTTCGTCGGCGGACAAAAGCCGACCCCGCTGACTCCGGAAGAGGTCGATCAGATCGTCCACCACGTCGCGGTCGCGGCCGAAAAGCCGAAGCCGAAATTCACGTTCGAGCGCGGCGAGACGGTGAGAATTACGCACGGCCCGTTCACCAGCTTTATGGGCACAGTCGAGGAGGTCAACCACGACAAGAGCATGCTCAAAGTCAGCGTCACGATCTTCGGACGCGCGACGCCGGTAGAATTGGGATTCTTGGAAGTCGAGAAGGTCTCATTTGCCGAAGAGGGCTAAAAACCGGGTTGAGACATGGCGAAGCGATTGTAAACTCGGCGCCAGGTTTCTTTCACGACGGTAGAGATAATTCTTAAAGATCATGGCAAAGAAAATTACAGGTTATATCAAGCTTCAGGTTTCCGCGGGCAAGGCCAATCCCGCCCCGCCCATCGGCACGGCGCTGGGGCCTCAGGGCGTGAACATTATGGAGTTTTGCAAACAGTTCAACGCGAAGACCGCGAACATGGGCGACATCAAAATCCCGGTCGTCATCACGGTCTACGCCGATCGCTCTTTTACGTTCATCACCAAGACACCGCCCGCGGCCGATCTTCTGAAGAAGGCGGCGAAGATCGAAAAGGGTTCGGGCAAACCGAACCGTGAAAAGGTCGGGACGATCACTCGAGATCAGATCGAGGAGATCGCCAAGACCAAGATGCCCGATCTCAACACGACGAACCTCGAATCTGCGATTCGCACGATCGAAGGCACGGCCAAGAGTCTGGGTCTTGAAATTAACTAGGCAGTAAGGCAAACCGCATTTTCTTAAGAGGGAGTGACCGGCCCTGTCGGGGTCCGAATGCGGTCTCCGATTCCGGCTTCGGTCACGTTAACACCTGGAAGGAAGTAATCAATGGCAGGAAAGAAATTTAAAGCCGCGCTCGCTCGAGTCGAGTCGGGCAAACTCTATGCTCTGGCTGACGCCGTCACGCTGGCGCAAAAAATCCATCCGGCCAAATTCGACGAGACGGTCGAAGTGACAATGGTGCTCGGCGTCGACCCTCGCAAAGCCGATCAGCTCGTGCGCGGAACCATCGTTCTGCCGCATGGCCTGGGCAAATCGAAGCGGGTCGCCGTCATCGCCGCCTCGCCCGACAAGCAGCGCGAGGCGCAGGAGGCGGGCGCCGATGAGGTCGGCGGCGACGACCTAGTCGAAAAGATCAAGGGCGGCTATCTCGGCTTCGACGCGCTGATCGCGACGCCAGACATGATGCGTTCGGTCGGCGCGCTCGGTAAGATTCTGGGCCCGCGCGGACTGATGCCGAACCCGAAGACCGGGACCGTCACCCCGGATGTTACGAACGCCGTTAAAGAGACTAAAGCTGGCAAAGTTGAATATCGCGTGGACAAGACCGGCGTGATTCACGTCCCGGTCGGCAAAGTCTCCTTCTCCAGCGACAAGATCACTGCCAACGCGAAGGCGCTGATCGACGCGGTGATCAAGGCCAAACCGGCCACGGCGAAAGGCAAATACGTCAAGAAGGTAAATGTCGCGACCACGATGGGGCCGGGGATCCTCGTAGATCCCACGTCGGTCGGCGCGTAACGCAATTCTGTGTAAAGGATGAATAGCCACAGAGATCACAGAGAACACAGAGAAGTTATCAATTCCCTCTGTGTGCTGCGGTGGCTAATAGTCTTCACAATTAGAGATATTGGCAATGAAAACGAAAGAGCAAAAACAGCAAGACATCGCCCTGCTGAAAGAAGAGTTCGGCGGCGCCGACAACGCCCTGATCGTGAGTTTTCAGGGATTGACCGTCGAAAAGGACTGGGAATTGCGCCGCGCGCTGGAGAAGGCGGAGTTGAATTACCGCGTGGTCAAAAACACTCTGGTCAAAATCGCCGTCGAAGGCACGCCGCTCGAACCGTTGAAGGATCATTTCACCGGCATGACCGCCGTCGCCTACAGCGAGAAAGACCCGGTCGGACTGGCCAAGGTGCTGAGCAAGTTCGCCAAGGATAACGCGCAGCTCAAATTCAAAGCCGGCATTGTCGAAGGCCGCGTAATCAACGTCAAAGACGTTGACGCCCTGGCCGCGCTGCCTTCGAAAGAGGAGTTGATCAGCAAGTTGATGTTCCTGCTCAACTCGCCCGCGCAGCGCATTGCGATCGCGGTCAACGGCGTGGCCCGCAACCTGGCAGTCGTCATCAAACAGATCGCGGATCAGAAGGGCGGACAGCAGTCTTAAGGCGGTTTTGTAGGGGCAGACCCTGCGTGTGGGGGGCCCGGTGATCGCTGTAAGCCCTATCCGGGACAGACACACAGGTCTGCCCCTACCGCACTAGGATTTGAGATTTGAAAAATTCATCGGCCGCGCTGCCTTGTCAGTGCGCGGCCACTCTTACCGAAGACCCTCACCGGAGTGATGCCCGGGCGTCGGTCTGAAGCTGAAAAACGGCGCTGGCGCGCGCGTCCCGGACCAAATCAACAGCGGTCGAATGCGCCCGGCGTAAGAGTCAACCGAAATTCATCCCTGCCTATCAGAATTCGGCAGGTGGCGTTTTTAGGAGGAATCGTAAATTAATCATGGCTGACATTCAAAACCTCGTTGAAACAATCGGCAAACTCAGTCTTTTGGAGGCGTCGGAACTGGTGAAGGCGATCGAAGACAAGTTCGGCGTTTCGGCCGCCGCTGCGGCAGTGGCTCCAGTCGCCGTCGGGGGCGGCGCAGCCGCGGCCCCGGCCGTCGAAGAGAAAGACACGTTCGATGTGATCCTGATGGCGGCTGGCGCCAACAAGATCAACGCCATCAAGGTAGTCCGCGAGCTGACCGGTCTCGGACTAAAGGAAGCTAAAGACCTCGTAGACGGCGCCCCCAAGCCCGTCAAGGAAGGCGTCTCTAAGGATGACGCCGAAAAAATGAAGAAACAACTCACCGACGCCGGCGCGTCGGTCGAATTGAAGTAACCCTTGATGACAAGCGGATCAGACGGGCAAGTAGTGATCCGCGCCCTTTGCGGATAGCTACTTGCCTTTCAGTTTGCCGTCGTAGCCGGCTATAGGCTCTTTTGCATCGCATTTATCCCTTAAGGCTGCCTCGCGATTTGTGAAGGTTCGGAGCTTTGACTATACTTGTAGAGTATCGGGATATCGGCAAACTTCAAACAACTCTTTATGACTCGACCGCGTGGCGCGCGGCAGGGGTGTTGTGTCCCTGCCGCCGCTTTGCCATGCGTAAAAAGAAATAATCAACCTATTCTGAGCTGAAAATTACAGTCGTTCAGCCACCGGTACAGTACCGCGCGGCGCTGTACTGATAGCACACCGCTCAAAGGAAGTGACATTCAATGGCTACCGAAATGATGAAACCCAACGCCAACAACGGCCCAGTCGGTGGGGCCGGTCGCGAACCACGGTACGACTTCTCGAAGATCCGCACCTCGGTTCGCATTCCGAATCTCATCGAAGTGCAACGCGAAAGCTATGACCGCTTCCTGCAGATGGATTTACTTCCGCCGGAGCGCGACAACACCGGCCTGCAGGCGGTCTTCAGATCAACCTTTCCAATTACCGACTTCCGCGACACGTCGTCGCTGGAATTCGTCGAATACCGCATCGGCAACTGGCAGTGCAAGTGCGGCCAGTTGCAAGGGCTGCATCACCTGCGCTCCAACTGTCGCCAGTGCGGCGCGGTGATCAAAGTCAACCCACTCTCCTCCGAGGACGTGGTCTGCAAACAGTGCGGGACTTACAACCGCAACGTCGTCAACACCTGCGACAACTGCGGCGAGCCGGTCGGCTTGAAGCACAAATACGACGTGCAGGAGTGCCAGGAGCGCGGAATGACCTACTCCGTGCCGCTGCACGTCAAAATCCGCCTGACAGTCTGGGACAAGGATGAAGAGACGAGTCAGAAATCGATCCGCGACATCAAAGAAGAAGAGGTCTATTTCGGCGACCTGCCGCTGATGACCGAAAACGGGACGTTCGTCATCAACGGCACCGAGCGCGTCATCGTTTCGCAGCTCCACCGCTCGCCCGGAGTCTTCTTCGAGAAGGCTCAGAACAACACATATTTCCTGGCGAAGCTGATTCCCTACCGCGGGTCGTGGGTCGAATTCGAATACGACGCGAAGAACCTGCTCTATGTCCGCATTGACCGCAAGCGGAAATTCCTGGCGACTATCTTCCTGCGCGCGTTGGGCCTGAAGAACGACGAGGACATTCTGCGGGCGTTTTACACCGTCGACAAGATTCGCGTCGCGGGCGGCCAGCTTTACTGGCAGGTCAGCCCCGGCATCGTCGGAGCGCGAGCCTCGTCCGACATCATCGACAAGAAGGGCGAAGTGATCGTCAAGAGCGGCAAAAAGATCGGCCAGTCGGCCTATGAGGCGCTCGTCGCCGCGCGCGTCACCGAGATTCCGGTCAAGACCGAAGACCTGGCCGGCGCCTTCACGCTCACCGACCTGGTCAACACCGCCGACGGCGAGGTGATCGCGGAAAGCAACACCGAATTGACGCCGGAGACGATCGCCAAGGTCATCGAAGCGGGCATTGAAACAATTGAGATATTCTTCCCCGACAAGGACGACGTCGGCCCCGTCACGAGCTTGACGGTCAAGAAAGACACGATCAAATCGCCGCAAGAGGCGTTGATCGAAATCTATCGCAAGATGCGTCCGGGCGATCCTCCGACTCTGGAGACCTCGCAGTCGCTCTTCCATGGCATGTTCTTTGACGCGCGCAAATTCGACTTCTCGCGCGTCGGACGCCTCAAATTCAACATCAAGATGGGGCGGCCCGAGCGTGAGCGTCTGGACGACCCGCTGCTCTCGCCGCAGGACTTCTTCGACGTGATCGATTACGCGCTGAAGCTCAAGAAACTGGGCGGCAGGGGCGAGCCGGTCGTGACCCCCGACGGGCGCATGATCTATTACTCCGACGACGACATCGACCACCTCGGCAACCGACGCGTCCGCGCCGTGGGCGAGCTGCTGGAAAACCAGTTCCGGCTCGGCCTCGTGCGAATGGAGCGCGCGATCAAGGAAAAGATGTCGATCCACCAGGAGATGCAGACGGCGATGCCGCGCGACCTGATCAACGCCAAGCCGGTGACCGCGGCGGTGCGCGAGTTCTTCGGGTCCAGCCAGCTCTCGCAGTTCATGGACCAGACCAACCCGCTCTCGGAGATCACTCACAAGCGGCGCCTCTCGGCGCTCGGCCCCGGCGGACTCTCGCGCGAGCGCGCGGGGTTCGAGGTGCGCGACGTGCATCCGACGCATTACGGCCGCATCTGCCCGATCGAGACGCCTGAAGGTCCGAACATCGGCCTGATCTCTTCGCTCTCCTGCTTCGCGCGGATCAACGAGTTCGGCTTCATCGAGTCTCCGTACCGCAAGGTCGAGAACGGACGCGTGATCGATTACGTGAAGATATCGAACCCGGGCGACACCGAGTTTAAGCCGAACGACCATGTGCCGGAAGAGGTCGCCGTGCGCGCCAACAAGAGGTTGCGCGAAGGCCAGAAGGCGGCGACCTACGAGCCGTATCCGTTCTACCTCTCGGCCTGGGAGGAAGACAAATACGTCATCGGCCAGGCGAACATCGAACTCGACAAGGACGGCAACCTGGTGGGCGAACGCGTCAACGCGCGGAAGGCCGGCGAGTTCATTCTGGCCATGCGCGAGGAGGTGCAGTTCATGGACGTCAGCCCGAAACAACTCGTCTCGGTCGCGGCCAGCCTGATTCCCTTCCTCGAGAACGACGACGCCAACCGCGCGCTGATGGGATCGAACATGCAGCGCCAGGCCGTGCCGCTGCTGCGCGCCGAGGCGCCGCTGATCGGCACCGGCATGGAGACCGTCACCGCGCAGGATTCGGGCGCGGTGGTCGTCGCCAAGCGCGACGGGATCGTCGACGTCGTGGACTCCGAGCGCGTCATCATCCGCGTCGACCACAACGTCGACGGCACGCTCTCGCGCGAGGTGACGGCGGACATCTACCCGCTGATCAAGTTCAAACGCTCGAACCAGAACACGTGCATTAACCAGAAGCCGATCGTCAAGAAGGGCGCGCGCGTCAAGAAGGGCGACGTGATCGCCGACGGCCCCTGCACCGACGGCGGCGAACTGGCGCTGGGCCGCAACGTGCTCGTGGCGTTCATGCCGTGGCGCGGTTACAACTTCGAGGACGCGATCCTGATCTCCGAGAAGATGGTCAAGGGCGATTACTACACCTCGATCCACATCGAGGAGCTCGAGATCGAGGCCCGCGACACCAAGCTCGGCCCCGAAGAAATCACGCGCGACATCCCGAACGTCGGCGAGGCCGCGCTGCGCGACCTCGACGAGAGCGGCATCATCCGCATCGGCGCCTACGTCAAGCCCGGCTCGATCCTGGTCGGCAAGGTCACGCCGAAGGGCGAGACTCAGTTGACCGCCGAGGAGAAACTGCTCCGCGCGATCTTCGGCGAGAAGGCCGGCGACGTGCGCGACGCGTCCTTGACCTGCCCGCCGGGCATCGAGGGCACCGTCGTCGACGTCAAGGTCTTCACCCGCAAGGGCCAGGACAAGGACGTCCGGAGCCTCTCGATCGAGGCCGCCGAAGAGGAGAAGATGCGGAAGAACCTGGCCGACGAAATCCGCATCCTCGAAGAGGAGCGCAACAAGCGCATCTACGAGCTGCTCGAAGGGCGCAAGCTCGAATCCGACCTGATCTTCCGCGCGCGCACCGTCGCCGTCAAAGGCGCCAAGCTGACGCGAGAAATGCTGGAAGGCATGGACATCGGCGCGCTCAAGAGGATCGAGGTCAGCGGCGCGCGCGACGTCGCCACCGAGATCAAGGACCTCGAACAGCGCACCGAACGCCAGATCGCCATTCTCGAACACCTCTATCAGGAGAAGATAGACAAGATCAAGAAGGGCGACGAGCTGGCGCCGGGCGTGATCAAGATGGTCAAGGTCTTCATCGCGATGAAGCGCAAGCTGTCGGTCGGCGACAAGATGGCCGGGCGCCACGGGAACAAGGGCGTCATCGCGCGCATCCTGCCCGAAGAGGACATGCCCTATCTGCCCGACGGGACTCCGGTCGAAATCGTTCTCAACCCGCTCGGCGTGCCTTCGCGCATGAACGTCGGCCAGATTCTCGAGACGCACCTTGGCTGGGCCGCGCACGTGCTCGGCCTGAGCTTCGCCACGCCCGTCTTCGACGGCGCGCCGGAGAGCGAGATCAAGCGTTTCTTACAGGAAGCCGACGGCAAGCTGCGGGCCGAAGGGTCGCCGCAGATGATCAACGATTCGGGCAAGACGATCCTCTACGACGGCGTGACAGGCGAGCCGTTCGAGCAGAAGGTGACCGTGGGGTACATCTACATGCTCAAACTCTCGCACCTGGTGGACGACAAGATTCACGCGCGCTCGATCGGCCCTTACAGCCTGATCACACAACAGCCGCTCGGCGGCAAGGCGCAATTCGGCGGCCAGCGATTCGGCGAAATGGAGGTTTGGGCGCTCGAAGCTTACGGCGCGGCGCACATCCTGCAAGAGCTGTTGACGGCGAAATCGGACGACGTGGCCGGACGCTCGAAGATTTACGAGGCCATCGTCAAGGGCGAGACCGACTTCGAGCCTGGCCTGCCCGAATCGTTCAACGTGCTTGTGCGCGAATTGCAATCGCTCTGTCTCGACGTCGAGCTGCGCCGCCGCGACGGGCAGGAGTCCTAATGCGATTGCGGATTGCGGATTGTGGATTGCTAATTGGAAAGCGGGAGGCTCTTCTTCAATCCGCAATCCGCAATCCACAATCCGCAATCCGCAATCCCTAGAGGGGGGAATAAGTGAAATGATTAGATATACAGGAGAGAAGACGCTTACACCGGATTTCGAAGCGATTCGCATCAGCCTCGCTTCGCCCGAGAAGATTCGTTCGTGGTCGCACGGCCACGTCACGAAACCGGAAACGATCAACTACCGCACATTCAAACCCGAGCGCGACGGCTTGTTCTGCGCGCGCATCTTCGGCCCGGTAACCGACTGGGAGTGCTTGTGCGGAAAATACAAACGCATGAAGCACCGCGGCGTGATCTGCGACAAATGCGGCGTCGAGGTCACACAGGCGAAAGTCCGCCGCGAGAGGCTGGGCCACATCGAGCTGGCCAGCCCCTGCTCTCACGTCTGGTTCTTCAAAGGTCTGCCGAGCCGCATCGGCCACCTGCTCGACATCCCCCTGCGCGAACTCGAGAAGGTTCTCTACTTCGAGAATTACATCGTCATCGCGGACAAGGAGGACATCGACAGCCTGGGCCTTCCGCTCAAAGAGCGCGAGATGGTCACCGACGAGCGCTACCGGCAGCTCAAGCAGGAGTTCCCCGGCAAGTTCACCGACGAGGTCTGCAAGATGGGGGCGGAAGCCATCAAAACTCTGCTCCAGAAGGTCGACGTCGATGACCTGGCCGAAGAACTGCGATACAAGATGAAGAACGAGACGAGCCAGCAGAAGAAGCTCAAATTCTCGAAGCGGCTCAAGGTCGTGGACTCGTTCCGCAAATCGGGCAACAAGCCGGAGTGGATGATCCTGGACGTGATCCCGGTCATCCCGCCCGAACTGCGCCCGCTCGTCCCGCTCGACGGCGGACGCTTCGCCACTTCGGATTTGAACGACCTCTACCGCCGCGTCATCAACCGCAACAACAGGCTTTCGAAGCTGATCGAATTGAAGGCTCCTGAAGTCATCGTCCGCAACGAGAAGCGAATGCTCCAGGAGGCCGTGGACGCGCTGTTCGACAACGGCCGCCGGGGGCGCGTGCTGCGCGGCGTCAACAACCGCCCGCTCAAATCGCTCTCGGACACGCTCAAGGGTAAACAGGGGCGCTTCCGCCAGAACCTGCTGGGCAAGCGCGTCGATTATTCGGGCCGTTCGGTGATCGTCGTCGGCCCCGAGCTGCAACTGCACCAGTGCGGCCTGCCGAAGAAGATGGCCCTGGAGCTTTTCAAGCCGTTCATCTACAACCGGCTCGAAGCTGAAGGCCACGCCGCGACGATCAAGCAGGCCAAGGAGATGGTCGAGCGCCACGACGACGTGGTCTGGGACATCCTCGAAAAGGTGATCAAGGATCACCCGGTGCTGCTCAACCGCGCGCCGACGCTCCACCGCCTGGGCATCCAGGCGTTCGAACCGGTGCTGGTCGAGGGCAAGGCGATCAAGATTCACCCGCTCGTCTGCACGGCCTTCAACGCGGACTTCGACGGCGACCAGATGGCCGTCCACATCCCGCTCTCGCCCGAAGCGCAGATCGAGGCGCAGGTCCTGATGCTCGCGTCGAACAACATCCTCTCGCCGGCCTCGGGGCAGCCCATCGCCGTGCCGACGCAGGACATCGTGCTCGGTTGTTACTACATGACCCGCTCGCTGGAGGGCGCGAAGGGCGAAGGCCGCGCCTTCGCCACGCCGGAGGAGGTGATGCTCGCGCTCGACGCCAAAGAGGTCACGACGCAGACCAAGATCCGCCTGCGCTACAAGGGCCGTTTGATCGACCTCGACACCGAGCGCGACTCGCAGGACGTGATCAAGGCCACGGTCAGTGAAGTCAATCGCACGATCAACACTACCGTCGGGCGCGTGTTGCTCAACGACCATCTCCCGAAGGAGATGCCTTACATCAACGGCACGCTCAAGAAGAAAGGGCTACAGAGCCTGGTCAATTACTGCTTTCTGCGGCTGGGGCATCAGATCACCGTCGAGATGCTCGACCGTTTGAAAGAGCTCGGCTTCCTCTACGCGACGAAGGCCGGCCTTTCGATCGGCATCGACGACATGGTCACGCCGCCGAGCAAACCGACCCTGGTCTCGAACGCCGAGGACGAAGTGATCAAAGTCGAGCAGCAGTACAAGGACGGCGTGATCACTAATGGCGAGCGATACAACAAGGTCGTCGCCATCTGGTCGGAAGTGACCGAAAAGATCGCCGACGAGATGTTCCGCGAAATGCAGCGGCGCGAGAAGGAGTCCCGCGAGTTGAACCCGATCCTGATCATGGCCGATTCCGGGGCGCGCGGTAACCAGCAGCAGATCCGGCAGCTCGCCGGTATGCGCGGCCTGATGGCCAAGCCTTCGGGCGAAATCATCGAGACCCCGATCCGCGCCAATTTCCGCGAGGGTCTGGACGTGCTGCAATACTTCGTCTCCACGCACGGCGCGCGCAAGGGTCTGGCCGACACGGCGCTCAAGACCGCCGATTCGGGCTACCTGACGCGCCGTCTGGTCGACGTGGCGCAGGACGTGATCATCTCGGAACCTGATTGCGGAACAGTCAAAGGCATCTGGGCGGAGCCGATCACCGAGGCGGGCGACATCATCGAAGGGTTGCGCGAACGCATCATCGGCCGCGTCACCCTGGAAGACGTTCTCGACCCGATCACCGGAGAGGTCCTGGCCAGGGTCAACACAGAGATCACCGAAGACGTGGCGACCGAGATTCAAAACGCCGGCATCGAGCGCGTGCGCATCCGCTCGGTGCTCACCTGCGAATCGCGTCGAGGCTGCTGCATCAAGTGCTACGGTCGCAATCTGGCCACGGGGCAGATCGTTGACATCGGCGAGGCGGTCGGCGTCATCGCCGCCCAGAGCATCGGCGAACCCGGCACGCAGTTGACGATGCGCACATTCCACATCGGCGGCACGGCGTCGAAGATCTCCGAGCAGTCGTCGCACGAGGCGCGCACGGGCGGTCACATCAAATACGACCACCTAAACACGGTCATCAGCCGCGAAGGCAAGATCATCGCCATGAACCGCAACGGCTCGGTGCTGATCGTCGACGACCGCGGGCGCGAGGTCGAGCGTTATCCGATCGCTTACGGCGCGACGCTCAACATCCCCGACAGCGGACACGTCGAGGAGGGCCAGAAGATCGCCGAGTGGGACCCGTACACCTTTGCGATACTGACCGAGGTCGGTGGGACGGTGCATTGGCGCGACCTGATCGAGAACGTCACCGTTCACGAAGAGGTCGACGAGGTGACCGGCTTGACGCGCCCGATCGTCATGGACTCGCCCGACGAGAAGCGCCAGCCGCGCATCGAGATCAAGGCCGATTCCGGCAAACCACTCAAGACTTACTCGATGCCCGTCCGCGCCAACCTCATGATCTCGAACGGCGACGAGATCGCGCCTGGCGACGTGATCGCCAAGATCCCGCGCGAAATCACCAGAACGAAGGACATCGTCGGCGGCCTGCCGCGCGTCGTCGAGCTGTTCGAGGCGCGCAAGCCGCGCGAGACGGCCGTGATGAGCGAGATCGACGGGACAGTCAAGTTCGGCAACATCACCAAAGGCTCGCAGAAGATCAGCATCATCGCCGAGACCGGCGAAGAGCGTGAGTATTCTGTCCCGCGCGGCACACACATCAACGTCCAGGAGGGCGACCGCGTGCGCGCCGGCGAGCCGCTGATGGACGGCCCGCTCAACCCGCACGACATCCTGGCCGTGCAGGGCATGGAGGCGCTGCAGCGCTACCTGGTCAACGCCATCCAGGAGGTCTACAGGCTCCAGGGCGTACACATCAACGACAAACACATCGAGGTGATCGTCCGCCAGATGTTGCGCTGGGTGCGCATCAAGGACGTCGGCGACACCGACTTCTTGCTCGAAGAGCAGGTCGACCGCTTCCGCTTCGCCGACGAGAACGCCCGCGTCGAGGCCGAAGACGGCCAGCCCTCGACGGCCGAGCCGCTGCTGCTCGGCATCACCAAGGCCTCGCTCTCGACCGAGTCGTTCATCTCGGCGGCGTCGTTCCAGGAGACGACCCGCGTGCTGACCGAGGCGGCGATCTCGGGCCGCGTCGATTATTTGCGCGGCCTGAAGGAGAACGTGATCATGGGACGCCTGATCCCCGCCGGCACCGGCATGGACTATTACCGTCGCATCAAGATCTCCCACGACCCGACGATGAAAGATCGTCAGGCCGAAGAGATGGACGACACACAAAGCTACATCGAACAGATGGTGGCCGCGACCACCGCCCGCGCAGTCCCCGCGCCTGAAGCGGATTTCGACGAAGAAGGCTTCGATGAGCCGTTGGATGACGCCGTCTACGGAGACGCCGTCATGGCCAAAGGCGATTTCGACGAAATGACTGCTGATGATTTCGTCGCCTTCGACGAGGAATGACACTATCCTCAAGAAATCCCCCTGAGCGTCCTGAATGGGACTTACAGGCCTTATGAGGCCTGTAAATCCCATTCAGGACGCCAGAGGAGCGACCCGGAGCCGCGAGGGACAAACACCTCGCGGCTTTATTTTCATGCGAGATTTGTTGTTTGACATTTGTCATTATTGCGGAAATCGCCTAATGTTCACCAAACACGCACTGATCATTAAAATTTAGGAGCGCTCCTATGCATTCTCGAACACTCTATGGCGCCGCTAAAATGACAATTGGCATGGCCCTTTTGAGCCTGCTCAACTTGGTCTGTGGCGGCGACGCGCGTTGTCAGACTCCGGGTCCCCCCGCTCCCAATCCGAAAGAATTGCACGGCGGGATTGAGGTGTCTCTCAGATCAGTCCGGGCGATCGTGTTACGCGTTCCGACTGACCCTGCCGGAGACAACGTCCCCAAAATCCTCAATTCCGATCAGCTCAATCCTCTAACGCCTTTTCCCAAAGACGAAAAACCTACTCCCGAATACATCCGCGATCTCGCCCAGACAGTTCAGAAACTCTCTGAGAAGCTGCAACGCGAATCTCGCGTGCCGCCGAATCAAATCCATCTTCTGGGGCTGTCCGACCTCGCGGGGCAAACCCGCGACGATCTGGCCAGAGAGGTTCAGAACATAATCGGCAGAGAGATCATGTTCCTCGACGCGAAAGGCGAAACTGAGCTGAACATCGCCGGTAACATCCCGCGACAGTACCAATTCGAAGGAAAACGGTATGACAATCGTAGTATCTCCCTGCTGCTCGACATTAGCGCTACTAACGTCAGGGGCGGTTATCAGCAATTGAGGCTGACGTCACGCAATCGCGCCGAGTATGATTATGTCACCTGGGATATCCCGATCAACGGCCCGTTGCGCGCCGAGTACGCCCAAAACCCCGGCCTGATGATGCGAAAGAAGGTCTATCTGGTGGGCAATATCGTCTGGGCGTTAACCGCCCTGCTCTACCCACAAAATCAAGGGGATTACGCGCCACTCACCTTCGAAGACATCAATAGCTTCTATTACCGCGCGATGACCGACCCCGAAGCGTTACTCAATCCAGACCTGTCGAAAATCCGCGACGAGAACGCTAGAAAAGAGGCCAGAAAAGGCCGCGAAGCAATCAAGGCCATCTACACGCCGAGAACCCTGGCCGCCGGGGCGGAAGCCTTGAAGAACGCCGCGACTGAGTTGAATCTGGCCGACAAACAACTGATCTTCGCCAGGAATAGTAACTGGGCCCGCCTGGTCAATTTCGTCCGTCTTCAGCTTGAACAATGAGCGTTCGCGGCTGAAAGCCACTCAACAAATCCAATCGAATCTTCAGCGCCTCGGAGTACCATCCCTCCCGAAGAAAAAAAAACTTGTCGAAAACAGGCAACATCCTCCACATTTTACGTCTTGCGTCGATGTGCTTGATTTAGAAGCAATTACGACGGCGGCCGTTACTTTTAAGTCCATTAAAAAACGTATTGACAGGATACAGAGCGCGGAGTAGATTGTGTCTGCTTTACATATGAGCTGAAATAAGCTCGATCTCCCATAGTGTTCCCATGTTATTCGTAAACTAGAGGCTGCTTGTAACAACACTTTTTTGCGCTTTTTGCTTTGAATCGGTTTTCGCATTGACGGACACAAAAAGATTGCCCCAAGAGCTAGCAACTGGGCCCGTTCGAACTCTCTGGCTCTACATAACTAATGAGGAAGCCGGGAAATACTATTCGGTAGCCTGATTTAACGTGGCTTTATGGCGATGTTGTGGCTGCTCACGCTCGAATGTAGTTTTCCGTGGCGGTGAGAGTGGGATCCCGTATTTTTTTGACAGCCAAGCGCGACACGCGGCAAGTACCCTCAAACTAGGCCTGTGTTCCCATGGCGCGAGGGTCTCTGTCCACATTTCAAGAAGTCGAATCCCACGACATTCAGCCGTAAATCTCAACTCTGACAATTGAAAGTAGCGAATGAATTCGTTTATCGCGGTTATGACCCTGATCGCGCTCTCCCTGTTTTTGAACAATGAACCTGCCCAGTCGTTGGAAAAACAGGCGGTGTCAGATACCCAACGGACTCTCGCCTCCGACTTGGACGCAGAGTTGCCCAGACTCCCTTTCACCGATTGGTTTGGAAAGGTCGTCGGACCGGGAGTCGGAGTGGTCTGGCAACTGAGCGAATGCGGAGAGCGAAATGATGCGGCGCCCAACGGGGACGGGGACACGCAAGCCTGTGTGGAGGTCAACACGATCTTATCCGACGGACGCAAGGTCATTGTCATGATCGCAGTCGGGACCTTTAAAAAAGGTGTGACCGGCCCTCCGGTATTTCGTTTCGGCGTGATCGAGCAGGCGGGTAAGTTGTACCTGGTTCGGCGGCTTAGTGATCTGCAGAGGATCATATCGACGCCAGGGAGCTTGGCAAGTAGACCAGCGGTCGACCTGCCAGAGGCAAATATACCCACCGTCAAGCTGGCGACGAACTCCGGATACATAGATGCCATGCCGACGTGGAACGGTGAAGAGGTCGGGCGACTTATGCAGATCGAAGAGCCGTCGCCGCCCGCGCCCCCGCCGCTACGAGCAGATCTGGCGCCGCCAACAACGACCCCGACTGCGGAGAACCGGCCGGAGTCAGGGGATTCCAGCCCGGCCGCCCCGAGTGAGGATGTGAAGTTACTGGGGTCCATATCATGGGGCGATGTGATCAAGAAGGCGCAGCCCCGATACCCTGCGAGGGCCAAAAGGGTAAACGCTTCGGGTCCTGTCAAAGTGCAAATCACCATCGCGGAAGATGGGCATGTCATCGTGGCCAAAGCCATCAGTGGCCATCTTCTACTACGTGATGCCGCGGAAGAGGCGGCGCGCCAGTGGGTCTTTAAACCCGCGGTGCTGAACGGCGCTCAGGTGAAGACGGAGACGGTCCTGGTTTTCATTTTCACAGCGCCCCAATAAAGATGAAACTGAGGCTTTTGCTCACCATCTTGTTCGCCGTCGCGGCGCCGATACATTCGGCTTCGACGCAATACGCGCCGGCTTCATCCTCCCGGAACAGGGACCGCAGCCAATACGTCGGCTTTTTCAATGAGAAGGACTTGGCGTGGCGGCCGTTCGAGGCCAAGGGAGTTCCGACGGGCATCCAAGTCAAGCTGCTCAGTCGCGACGGAGAGTCGGGCGCGGTTTCGCTGGTCGCCCACCTGCCCGCCGGATGGAGAAACGCCGCGACAGGCTATCACGCCAGTGACATGGAGATTTTCGTCCTCACCGGCGCGGTCAAGATCGGCGATCGCCGGTTCACCGACCGCTGCTTCACCTACGTTCCCGCCGGCGTTTCGTACGGCCCGGTATCCGTCGAGAAGGAGACGATGGCTCTGTGGTTCTTCGACGGGGACGCCTCATTCACGGCGTCGACGGCGTCAAGACCCGAAGCCGCAGTCGACCGGCGCGTCGAGTTTAAGAGCTTCTACGAGGAGCCGTGGGAGGCCGCGGTCGAGATCGGCTTTAGCAAAGCGCCCGGAATATTCATGAAGATTTTGAAACGGCTCCCGAATGACGGCCCGATGACCTGGATCGCGGGGAGTTTCGCCGGCCGGCCCCCGCGCAAGTACGAAGCACATCCGACTGCGGAGGAGGCATGGCTTTTAGAGGGCGAGTTCAATCTAGCCGAGTGTCTTCCGGAGGGCTTCATGATTCGGCATTTGACCGAAGGGAACTATTTCTACCGTCCCCCCCATATACGACATATCGGCCCGGCGAGCGGTTCGCAGTCATACGCGATCTGGTTTTTCCGCACGCCGGCGAAATTGGCGTCGGAATATTTTGACGACTGCGATGCGCTTTTGCGGAAAGGGGAGAAGTGAGCGACGTTCCTTTAACCGTTGTCCACTCACGCAGTGAGCCGAAAATCTTCTACGGCTGGGTTATAGCGGCTCTCGCCGTGTTTTCCGTCGCCGTAACCAACGGGCTGTCAGGCGCCGGCATCTCCGCCTTTTATCGCGCATTCATCAATGAGTTCGGCTGGAGCCGCGCCGCCATCGCTACGGCAGGCACGTTGCTGCTTCTCGTGCGTGGATTTGCGGGCCCGTTCACCGGGCCGTTGTGGGATCGGTACGGTCCTAAGCGATTTATGGTTGTCGGCGCGGCGGTAACGGGGATCGCATCGATATACGGCTCTTACATAAACAAGCCGTCGCACCTTTACCTGACGCTTTTGATGATGTCCGTAGGGGTAAGTTTGTCGGGATTGGGGGCAGGCGCATTTTTGATTTCTAGTTGGTTCACTCGCACGCGCGGCGTCGCAATGGGCATTCTATTTACGGGCACCAGCTTGGGCGGGATGATTTTTCCGCCGCTCTCAACATTTCTGATTTCCAGCTACGGTTGGCGCATGGCGTTGGTTATATACGCCTTCTTTTCATTCGCCGTCTTAGCGCCGTTGATGTGGCTCTTCATCAAGAATCGCCCTGCCGATTGCGGCGCTCTTGCCGACCCTCACCAATCGGACCTGTTCCTGCGATACGGGAATCAGGTTAAAAGTGTCGCCGGCGTCGCCGCAATCCTGGGAGCGCTGATTTATTCGCCAGTCTCATTATTTCTGCTCGGAACGCTCGGCAAGCGAGCTACGATCCTGACCTTCGCCGTCTTGGGCGTTGTTTGCCTAAGTATGTCGGCGAAATACTTCGCAACCAAGACTCCGGCGCCGAATGTGTCGACACCCCATCCAGTGGAAGGGGTGACGCTGGCCGAAGCTCTAGGCAGCCTTTCATACTGGAAACTCCTGCTCGGATCGGCGCTCTGTTATTACACAATCAATGTGATCGTGCAGCAGTTCATGCTGCATCTCCAATCGCCGCAGGTCGGTTTCGGCCCGGCCGAAGCGGCCTGGGCTTACAGCGCGTTGTTTTTCTACAGCCTGATGGGCAAAACACTTCTCGGTTATTTAAGCGACCGATTTCCGAAGCGCGCAGTCAACCTGATCAGTTGCTCGTTGATGTGCGTCGGCACGCTGATCTTGCTCGAGATTAACCGGACGAGCGCCTGGTTCTTCTGTCTATTTTTCGGATTGGGGTACGGCGGCGTCACGGTGACGACGAAGCTGGCGCTGGCGGAACTTTTCGGTCTGCGCAGCTTGGGTAAGCTGCTCGGAATAATGACTGGCGCCGATGCGATCTTCGGCGGCGGCGGGAACCTGCTGACTGGACGCCTGTTCGACGCCACGGGCAGTTATGAGGCGGCGATCAAATTGATGGCCGCCTGCTCAATCGCCTCAGTCATTTTGATGGCGATGCTGGGTCGAAGACCCCCCGCCTGGTCACTGAAACCGGCGGGGAGGGAATTGTAGAGTGTTTCATCGCCGCCGTCCGCGGCGGCTGACACATAACCACTAACCACTATACATACCTGACATGAATTCAGGAGGGACAAAAATGATAATCAAGTATTTGCGTATCTTGTCTTCGACTTTTTTAGTCGTCGCCCTAGCCGCGGTAATTTCCCATGCGCAGGTGACGACAGCCTCTTTTCTGGGGTTCGTGACTGATCCGGGCGGCGCGGCGATCAGCGGGGCCAAAGTCACCGCCACCAACGAGGCGACCGGTTTGACGCGCACGGTCAATACCAACATCTCAGGAGAGTATGTCATCTCTCTGCTGCCAGTAGGCCGCTACACACTGACATTCGAAGCCCCGAACTTCAGGCAGCGCGCCGTTAAGGGCTTGGTCTTGGAGCTGGCTCAGAAAGCCAAGATCAACGCCACACTCGAGATAGGGCAAATTACGGAGGTCGTCACGAGTGAAGACGGCAAGGACTCTCCGCTAGCCCGCACCGAGACGGCCGAGGCCGGCGAGGTGATCGAGAACAAACGCATCGTCGAGCTGCCACTCAACGGAAGGCTATTTTTGCAACTGGCGCAATTGACGCCGGGCGTCACAACAAATCCACGGGGCGGGTTCGGCGAGCAACTGGCCGGCCCGTTCGGGCCGCGCATCACCGTGATGGGCGCGAGAGAGAGCGACAACTACTTCACGCTGGACGGCGTCGGCATCACCGACCGCTTTTACAACACGCTCACCGCTCCGCTCTCCGTGGAAGCGATCCAGGAATTCAAGGTCCAGTCGAAGAACTATAGCGCCGAATCCGGCACGTTCGGCGGCGCGCAGATCAACATCGTCATCAAGAGCGGCACGAACGACCTGCATGGTTCGGCCTTTGGATTCCTGCGCAACGACGCCTTCGACGCCCGCAACTTCTTCGACGTCGCCAAACCTGAGTTCCGCCAGAGCCAGTTTGGCGGGACGGTGGGCGGCCCGGTGATCAAAAATAAAGCCTTCTTCTTCGGCAATTACGAAGGCCTGCGTCTGGCCAAGGCTCTGACGCGCAGGTTCACAGTGCCGACCGACAGTTTGCGAAGCGGCCAGTTCGCCTCACTCATCCGTGATCCGCAAACCGGCCTCCCCTGCACATTAACCGACCAGAGGGGCTGTTTCACCGGCAACGCCATCCCCGACGCGCGCATCTCCCAGGTGGCAAAGGCGATACTGCAGTTCGTCCCGCGGACGAACCTGCCTGGCCTGTCTAACAACCTCGTCGGCTCGCCGCAGGAGATTAACGACAACAACCAGTTCACGATCAGGACCGACCTCCGGTACGGCGAACGCGACACGGCTTTTGCGCGCTACACGTTTTTTGACGTTAACGCCTATCAGCCCTATGGTTTCGTGCAATTCGCGACCAGCGCGGTCTCGCTGCCGGGCTTCGGCATCTTTCTGCAACAGCGTTCACAGAACGTGGCTATCGGCGAGACGCACACCTTCAGCTCTAAGCTCATCGGCGAATTCAAATTCGGGTTCAACCGGACCGCCGGCGGCCAGTTCCAGCAGAACAGCAACGTGGATTTCGCCTCGCAAGTCAACATCGCCGGCGTCAGCCGCGATCCGTTCGACCGGGGCATCCCACGCATCATCGTGGCGCCATTCAACTCATTCGGGGATGTGACCACGCCCCTCTCACGTCGAGACAACGACTACCAACTCAATTACAACATCTCGTGGTTCCTAGGCAAACACAGCCTGAATTTGGGCTCCCAGTACAAGCGGATTCAATTCAACCCCGTCATCGCTTCCAGCAAACGCGGCCAGTTCACCTTTACTACCACCTACACCGGGAACGCGTTCGCAGATTTTCTGCTCGGATTGCCGGCCAATGCGCGGGTAGGATCTGGCAGTTCACAAGTCTATCTACGGGGCAACGAATGGCAGGGCTTCGTGCAGGATGACGTGAAAGTGTCGAAGCGTCTGACGGTCAACCTCGGGGTGCGGTACGAATACGCGTCGCCCCTGTCCGAAAAATTCAACCGCTGGGCCACCCTCGATATACAGAACAGGCGGGTGATCGTGGCGAGCGAAGGCGGCAAGACCTATCCCCGCGCGCTGTGGGTTCCTGGAATCGAACAGCAACTCGCTCCGTTGCCGATTGTCACCAGTGAAGATGCCGGGCTGGATCGGTCACTGGTCAATAAGGATAGGAATAACTTCGCGCCTCGCATCGGCTTCGCATTCGACCTGTTCGGCAATCAGAGAACGGTCATACGGACCGGGTACGGCATCTACTATAGCAGCGCGCCGTACAACTCTTTTGCGCTGCAGAGCCTGGCCGCGCCGTTCTTCAAGGGGGTCAACGCGAACAATTCGCCGACCACCCCCGCGCCGATCACGACCATCGTGAGCAACCCGCTGCTGGGCACGCCAGGCTGGGCCTCGTACGACATCAACTTCCGAACGCCCTACTACCAGCAGTACAACTTCGGCATACAGCAGTTGATCATGCGGGACCTGCTGGTTGAGGCGCAGTATCTGGGATCGATGGGCACGAAGCTCCACACTAATATCTTCTACAACACGCCCGATCCGTCACCGACGACCACGCCCTCCGTCGCGGCGCGGTCGCTCTTCCCGAACCTCGGCAACAATTCGTTGCAGGCGTCGGCGGGAAATTCGAACTACAATGCGCTAGCCCTGCGGGCCGAAAAGCGGCTTTCGTTCGGGCTGATGGTGATGAGCAGCTACACCTTCTCGAAGAGCATTGATACCGATTCGCTCGCCAACCAGGGCGTGTCGACGAACCTCGACCAGAGCAATATCAAGGCCATCGAACGGGGGCGATCGACCTTCGATATTCGACACAGGTTCGTGACCAGTTTCACCTATGACCTCCCCTTCAAATTCGGAAACAAGGCGCTCAACACCGTGTTCGGCAACTGGCAGGCCGGCGGCATCATCACCGAGCAGTCGGGGCTTCCGTTCACGGTCAACATCAGCGGCGACCGCGCCAACAACGGCCTGCTCAATCAGCGCCCCAATCTGGTCGGCGATCCGAACCTGCCCAGCGGCCAGCGCAGTCCAGACCGGTGGTTCAACACTGACGCCTTCGTCATACAACCAATAGGTATGCTCGGCACTGCGGGTCGCAACATCTTGGACGCCCCGGGGACGAACATCGTTGATTTTTCGTTGCTCAAGAATATTCAGTTCAACGAACGCCACCGGTTGCAATTCCGCACGGAGTTCTTCAATCTGTTCAATCACACGAACTTCGACTTTCCCGAACGGATCTGCGCGCCCCCGGTCGTGACTACCGGCGCGTCGTGCACAGGAGACCCGGCGACGCCGTCATCGTTGGGACGTATCAACGCAGCGCGCGATCCGCGCATTCTGCAGTTCGCGCTGAAGTATTTGTTCTAAACACTCTTCCACGAAGTGGCGCGAAGAGACCAAAGGATGGCTGGAAACTCTTCGCGCCACTTCGTGTGGCTCCGCCGAAGAATCAATGATCAAAGTGGCGATCTTTGTCTTCTGTCTATCCCTGATCTACGTCAACGTCGGGTTGTCAGCCAGGCCCGCCTCGCGCACGCAAGGTGAGGATGTCGATACCTCCGGCGACAGGCGAGGTTTTGTCGGCTTCATCAACCAACAGGATTTGCCCTGGGAAGAGTTTCGGGTGAAAGGCGTCGCCTCCGGACTCATATCCAAAACGCTCAGCCACGATCCAAAGACCGGCGCGGTGTCGCTGCTACTCTATTACCCGCCGGGATGGCGAAGCCGGGCTGACAGTAATTATCACAGTGGCGATGAGGAGATATTTGTGCTCGAAGGCGACCTGACCATCGGCGGGCGCACGCTGACCGATCGTTGCTACTCATTCATTCCCGCGGGGATGACGCACGGCCCGATCAGCAGCAGAAACGGCTGCCTGGCGCTGACCTTCTTTGACCAAGAGCCTGATGTGATCGCGTCAAAAGAATCGAAGCCCGGCTCGAGGATCGACCGGGCGATCGAGTACAAAAACTATTTCGACGAGCCGTGGGCGCTGGGGGCCACGCGCGCGAAATCGAAAGCGCCGCCGCCGCTGCTCGTCAAGGTGTTGCGGCGGGACGAACAGACCGGCGCGCGGACGTGGATTGCAGGCGTGCTTTCAGGCCATCCGAATTACACGTGGGAGACACACCCGACCTGGGAGGAAGGCTACTTGATCGAAGGCGAGTATCACTTGGCCGAGTGCCTCAACGGAAAGAGCAAGGCGGGCGTGTACAGGCCCGGCAGTTACTTTTTCCGCCCCTCCGGCCTACCGCACGTGGGACCTAACGCGGGCGCGAAAGGCTATGCGGTCTGGCTGTTCCGCACGCCCGCGGAGTTAGATGTGAAGTTTTTGGATAAGACGGCGTGCAAATAGAAGCCAAGCCGAGAACCCCTTCCAACACCCAACCGATAAAGTTTCAAGAAAGAGAATCGATATGAAGGAGGACCAACCAAGCAGGACGGCGCAGCTCGTTGCGCTCCGGCGCGCCGCGCATCAGCTTCTGGATAACCCGAAGGTTTTCGATGACCCTCTTGCGCTTAGCATCATCGGCCAAGAGAGCGCCCTGGCGTTGCAAACCGGCCAACATCAATCTGAGGATCCGCAGGTGTCGTTGCATCTTCGGGCTTTTTATGTCGCGCGAAGCCGATACGCCGAAGATGAACTCGCCCTTGCGGTTGGACGTGGCGTTCGCCAATACGTCATTTTGGGCGCAGGGCTTGACACGTTCGCTTACCGGAATCCGTATCCCGAACGCGCGCTACGCGTGTTCGAAGTCGACCATCCCGCGACCCAAGCCTGGAAGCGAGCGCGCATGGAGGAGGCGGGCATCCCGCTCCCGGTCGATCTCACGTTCGCGCCGGTTGATTTTGAAGCGCAGAGGCTCGCAGATGGGTTGCAAGACGCAGGTTACGATCCGAGCCAAAGCGCCTTCTTCTCGTGGCTTGGCGTGACGATGTACTTGACGACCGAGGCGGTGATGACGACGTTGCGTTTCATCGCCTCAGCGCCGACAGGAAGCGGAGTCGTCTTCGACTACACGGTCTCCCCGTCGTTGTTACCCCCCGACCAGCGATTGATCTTCGACGCGTTGATAAAACGGGTCGATTGGGTCAGGGAGCCATGGCAAATGTTCTTCGACCCTGCGGAGCTAGTGAAGGATCTGCGGGCTATGGGCTTCGGACACGTTGAAGACATTGGACCGGCGGAGATCAATGCAAAATACTTCAGTGACCGAACAGACGACCTTCGGGTTGGGAGCCTGGCTCATGTAATGAGCGCTCGGGTCTGAATCGCAGCAGTCATCCTTCCTTACCGAGCCGCCGCACCGCCGCCGCGAACTCCGGAAATGGCTGTAAGCGTGCGCTCGATTTGGAGCGTTTCGATGCGCTAGCGAAAAGCCAGCGAACCTACGAAGGAGATAGCCGATGACAGCGCTGGAATTGTCGGAAAGCCTTCTTGACGAGCAAGATCGTACGAACATTTATCAGGTCAACTTCATGGCCGTCGGACTGACGAGGCTATCTTCATCGGCGCTGATCTGGAAGGCGAGGCCCGGCAGCGTACGACAGGTGCGCAGTGTGGAAACGCTCTGATCCATAGCCACACTACTGAGTCTCCGTGACGGCGTAGGTCGCGTAAACGACCTACGCCGTCACGGAGACTCAGTAGATCCCAAATTAGGCGGCTCAGCGTAGGGGCAGATTTTCACAGGTAATCCGTGTTGATTCGTCGCATCCATGAAAATCCGCGGTTCTTGTTGGCGACCGAAACGATGATCAAAGCCAGCATGAGCGGCAGAAAGGAGATGGCTGAAAATGTACACTGCGCGATTCGACGATCCTATAGCCCACACCAGCGCCGTGGCAGGCCTGATCGGCGGAGCGACGGCCGGGTTGGTGGCCGGAGCGTTGGTGGGCGCGGCGCTCGTGGCGACCGTGGCCACCGGCGGAGTGGCGGCGCCATTGCTGATTGGGGCGATGCTGGCTGGTGGGGCGTTAACAGGTGGGGCGCTGGGGGCATGGGTGGGCGAGTACATAGGATCGCTCTCGATCTTCAGCAGTATCACCGGCAAAATTACCACCGGCTCGCCCAACGTCTTCGTCAATGGCAAGCCGCTGGCCCGCGTTAAGTTCGATATTGGGGAATGTACGAAAGCCAGCCCATGCATACCATTGGTCGCTACCGGCTCGGGCACTGTTTTCATTAACAGGCTACCTGCGGCGCGGGTCGATGACAAGCTGACCTGTGGAGGATTCATTAAAGAAGGTAGCTGGAACGTTCGCATCGGCGGTGGAACTGTGGCGTACCTGCCTGTGGAGAGCGAAGTGCATGGCTGGGCTCACAAGGTCGTGATTGGCGCCGGAATTGTCGGCGCGCTGTTGTTGGGTGGGTGGGCAGTGATTCCAGGATTGGTGGGCGCGTTTGCGGTCGGCTATGTGGGCGGCGAAGCGTTGGGCTGGGTGGGCAGGCGATATGGCGATTGGCTCAGTCGGGGCATCACCGCACAGCCGAAATTGCAAACCGCGTTGTAACGGGGCAAATAAGCCCGGATATTCTTATTGAAGCGCAAATAGAGAGTCCGAGAAACCCAGGATATCATTGAGGAGGTTGATGAAAGATGCCCAACTTAATCTATCTAACTACTATCCGATCTGTAGGCGGTGGTGAATTCGAAATAGAGGTTATAGATGATGGCGGACGATTGTGGCTTAAAGTAAGTGATATGCATCGTCCCAGAAGTATTTTAAGATTTTGGTCTACAAAGCCTAACCAGGCCCAAACACCTTCGTATACGCTTCTTATTGATTTATTACAAGATCGCCTGGCCAATATCGGAAAGCTTGTAGTGGACCCCAAAAACTGGACAGTAATTTTCAAACCAGATACAGTCCAGAAAGGGGATTCCACCGATGCAAAAACATCGTAGTTTTAAACCAGAATTCAAAGCCCGTGTGATATTGCAGCTTCTCTCGGGGGAA
>WNFU01000823.1_pt1 | contig 76508 bp, 82 predicted proteins | sample 5400121 | NCBI WGS metagenome assembly WNFU01 (sample SAMN13153360, study PRJNA577476) | soil metagenome | isolation source: 100 cm soil or saprolite under grassland replicate 1 | place: USA:California | collected 2016-06-15
TCCGGGGCAGACTTTAGAACGCGGCAAAGGCCGAAACCAAGTCGCCGCGTCAATCAAAGAGCGAAACTGCGACCGGCAAATCAACAAAATCGGTCGCGATAAGATGATGGCATATTTGTCATCATTTTATGGAACGGATTAACCATGGATTCTCACAGATGCGACGGATCGTCACAGATTACCCGTTGACGTCCGCCGCATCCGTGACGATCAGAGGTTCATTTAAGCAGGCTGCAAGCCTGTGAAGATTGAAAAGACCGCGCCCTGCGGATCCTGGATCATGGCGAAGCGGCCGACGTTCGGGATGTCGGTCGGCGGCACGCACGACGTGGCGCCCAATCCCTTGGCCTTCTCCGCCGCCGCGTCGCAATCGTCAACGGCGAAGTAGACCGTCCAGTGCGGCGGGACGCCCTGAAATTGCGGGCCGTCCATGGGCATCATCCCGCCGATCATCTGCCCCTTATTGCCGAACTCGGTGTAAGGCATGCCGTCGCTCGATTCTTTCAATGACCATCCGAAGAGACTCGAATAAAACGCGCCCGCCTTCTTCACGTCGGTCGTCGCCAGTTCGCTCCAGCAGGCCGAACCGGGCGCGCCGACCAGCTCGACGCCGAAGTGCTCCTTCGGCTCCCAGACCGAAAGCGTCGCGCCGGTCGGGTCTTTGAAGACGGCCATGCGCCCGTGCTCCATTACGTCGATCGGCGGACAGAGCGCCTCGCCGCCGAGCTCGGCGACCTTCGCCGCGGTCTCGTCCGCGCTGTCGACCGCGACGTAAGGCATCCAGTTCGGCGGAACCCCTTCCATTTGCGGGCCGAGTTGATAGATGGCGCCGACGTCCTTGCCGTCCTTCGTCAGCGTCGTATAGACGCCGCCCATTTCAGGCGGCAGAGGCGAATCTTTGAACCCCCAGCCGAAGAGTCCGACGTAAAACTCTTTGGCCGCGTTTTGATCGCTCGTTCCGAGTTCAAACCAGCAGAAATTGCCCGACGCATGTTTCATTTGACTGCCCATGGGATTTACTCCTTATTGAATGTCGTGGATAGGTTGTGGTCAGGGAAGCGCATTCTGTCTCAAATCGCGCGAAGAGTGAAGCGGCGGAGGAAGAATATTTTCCTTTTAAAACAGAAGGCGTGAGGTTGGTACAGTGCCGCGCGCGATAGTGGGACAGACTTATGGTCTTTGAATAAATAGCGCAACCACCTTTTTCCTGGTCGCGGCAGCGACCGTGTGAGCTTAGCCCGGCTTTTCAAAGCCGGGACCATCAGCGCATCCGTCCGTGAGTCGCGGCAGCGACGGTTGATTTTGCAGATCGGTGTCAACCGTCGCTGCTGCGACTAAAACCACTATGCGACTGCCACCCGGCTTTGAAAAGCCGGGCTAGGATCAACCGTCGCTGCGGCGACGAGTAAGTGTTGTTGCATTTATTTTTCAAACACCATTAGTCTGTCCGTCGCGTGAATTGTGGACGGACAGACTTTAGTCTGTCCGCGCGGCGCTATATAAGTGTCCAAAACAGAAGGCGGCGCGCCTTCGAGGATGTGGGCTAGCTGAAGTCTATACCACATCCTCGAAGGCGCGCCGCCTTCCTAGATGACGACGTCCGAGCCAGAGGTTATTTTTTAGCCTTCGGCGGAACGATATTGTCCTTGGCGGCCTTGGCCACGCGGAATTTGACTACGGTCTTGGCCGGGATTTTGATCGCTTCGCCGGTCGCGGGATTGCGGCCCATGCGGGCTTTGCGGGCGGCTTTGACGAGTTTGCCGATTCCGGGCAAGGTGAAAGCGCCGACCTTCTTCGTTTGCGCGACCGCGACCGAAGCAAGTTCATCGATCACGTCATTTGCGGCCTTCTTCGAAAGGCTGAATTTCTCTGCGATGTGGGCCGCGAGTTGGCTCTTGGTCATCTGTTTTGCTGCCATGTTTTTCTCCTTGTGAAATGATTGACTTCAGGTCGCGCCGTCGCTGTGGCTTCGGTGGAATTGTGGAAGTCCTGTTCGAAGGGCAACCTGAGGTGATTTACCAGAAGTCGCCAGGGGCGGCCTCCGGCTTTGTTTGTTGGCGCTCGATTCCAACCGCAGGCGCCTACGGCCAAAACCGGACGAGTGGAATAACTAAACATCATCAGATAATTCCGTGTTAAAACGGGCGAAACTATACCGCAACCTCTATCGGCGCGCAAGATAAAATGCCTGATTTTTCAGGCTAAAAATGCGATTGAGCCGTGGAGACCCCATGGGCATTGGTTTTCCGCACGACCGTCTGATTGCTGATTGCTGATTGCGGACGAAGAAGGGGAGTGGGGAGTGGGGAGTGGGGAATGGGGGCTAAAAAGTTATCTCACAACTCCCCACTCCCCATTCCCCACTCCCCACTCCCTTCTTCATCCGCAATCATTGCCAAACCCGGTGAGTTTAGTTTAGATTCTGTCGCCGCGTGAGAAGCCGCCGTCGCTTCGGGACGGTTCGGCGCGCAGCCTCACGCTTGTTTTTATCTCAGTAATAGACAAGTCGAGGAGGATCGAAACCGTGCCATTAGCAAGTTGTCCTGAATGTGAAACGGAAATCCACGTCGATGAAGACGTGGATAAGGGAGAGATCATTCACTGTGAAGAGTGTGAGGCCAGACTTGAAGTCGTCGGCCTCGATCCGATTGAATTGGATCTTGCGGCGGAGGACGAGGAAGACGATTTTGACGATGAGGACGAAGAAAGATATTGACACCCGATCGAGGCTGAGTTGACCTGCCAGGGCGGCTTCAAGGGACGGTGTGTCGCAGTTCGCAGTCCCGCCTTTAGGCCGCTAGCGTCTGGATCGCGGAATGGATCTGTGGCAGGCGCTTACGGCCTAAAGGCGGGACTCCGGAATGATTTTCCCTAAGAGTCACTCAGGTCGTCACGGATGACGTCCTGAAATTATGAAAAAGCGCATGGAGTTTAGCCCTTAGACTGTAGTAGTTCGGCAACCTAAAGGCTGAACTCCATGCGCTTTTTCGGGGGAGTTTCATGAAATCGCAATTTGGATACGCAATTATCTGCGCGCCGCTTCTGGCCGCTCTATTGCTCGCCCCGGCGGGCGCGCAATCCCGAACGCAGAAGGGCGCGCAAACAGGCGCCCTTAAGGGTAGAGTGAAAGAGCGTAATGGAAAGGCGCTTGAAGGCGTGATAATCAGCGCGACCGGCGCCGAGAACAAGGAAGATAAGCGCGAAACGAAAAGCGATGACAAGGGGGACTTCGGATTCGACGCGCTTCCGGCGGGCCGTTACACGCTTTCGTTCGAAAAGCAGGGCTATAAAACTTTCATCACGCGCAAGCTGGAAATCGCGGCCGGCGAAACGACCAAACTCAGCAGCGCCGTCGAGCTCTCGCGGGAAGGCGAGCCTTACGCCGTCATCCGCGGCGCGGTCTTTCGCGGGCCGGGGTACACGCTGCCCAACGCGATGTTGACGATCGAAAGAATTGACGGCGGGAAGAAATTCAAACAGGAGACCGTCTCGCAGGAGGGAGGCGAGTTCGCTTTCCGGTTGAAGGCGGAGAAGGCGAAATACCGCGTCACCGCGACTGCCCGAGGTTTCCAGCCCGCTTCCGTAGAAATCGAAATTGATGGCGACGAGGCCAGAAATGTGGCGCTGACGTTACAGCCACTCAAATGAACTTCCTTATGAAAAGGTAGACATGATTTACAGGATTGTTCAGGATTTTGTATCCATACAAAATCCTGAACAATCCAGTAAATCCCGTCTACCTTTCAGAGCGGCGACAAGCGCTTCTCAGGAGCAAGCTCATATTGTGATCACGCCCGCATAGAATTGATCAATGGACTGTGAATTGCCATTACGATTGTATGTGGATCGAATGGCGAAAATTCACAAATGGCCGTTGGCGATTCGATTACGCCATGCTGTTTGGGACGTTTTGTCTGATGAGTCTGCTGACAATAACCCTTCCTAACATTGTCGTCTTCGAAGGGCTTGCCGGGCAGACGAAACAGCAGGTGGAAGAAAAGCCGCGGGCGGATCAGACTTCCTCGAACCGGCCTGAGGCCGGCGAATTGACCGCTGAATCTGAAGAGACGACAGACGCGTTGGGCGTGGCCCAATATCCGCGCATCGACGTGGATCTGAGTAGACAAATGTTGTCGGTCATTGACGAGTCCGGCAATGTCGTGAAAGTTCTGCCGATCTCATCAGGCAGCGGAAGGTGGTACGTTTCCGAGGGCGAAAGGCGGTTGGCCATTACTCCCACGGGACGCTTCAGGGTTTATCGTAAAATTCCAGGATGGCGCAAAAGTCCGTTGGGGTTGATGTATTACCCGGTCTATATAGCCGGGGGCGTGGCCATTCACGGCAGCCCGTCTGTTCCACGCCGGCCGGCGAGTCATGGGTGCATACGCATCCCGATGTACGCCGCGAAGGCGTTTTTCGATTCGACGCCGATCGGGACGGTGGTGCTGGTTCATCGGTGAGGAAGGAAGAATCTCGCGCGGGACTCGCCGAAATGGCCGCGCGAATTGAAAGTGATCTGGAACTTGATCGGACGGCTGATGCGTGTCCGTGTCTCGACGTCAAGCTGACGATTTCGGATCAACGTAAAGGCAGCCCTAGGCGTCCGCCTCTGCGCAGATAGGCGCGCCCAACTGAAAACCGCTGTAAATCAAACCGATCTGCATGATGCTCAATCAAACGATACTCTGGCGCAGGCTCGACGAGCCGGGGCATGAGTTTGCCCAATTATTTTTTGAGGACGATGTCTGGCGGCTCACCGGGACGGCAATCTTTGCGTTCGGCCGTCCACAGCGCCGGCCCGTGCGATTGGATTATCTGGTGATGTGCGACGCGTATTGGCAAACACGATCCGCGAGCGTCGCCGGCTGGGTCGGAGACGAGGCGATCTGCATTGACATATCGGTTGATAAAGCTCGGCGTTGGCGCCTGAACGGGATAGAAGTCCCAGGGGTGGAGGGTTGCGTCGACATTGACCTCAGCTTCAGCCCATCGACTAACCTGCTGCCGATCCGCCGACTGCGGTTGAATGTCGGAGACGAAGTTGCGACGACGGCGGCGTGGCTGCGCTTTCCCGATTTCAGACTCGAACCGCTGGCTCAATCTTATCGCCGCATCTCCGGCGCCGGATACCGCTATGAGTCCGGCGCGGGAGAATTCGTCGCGCAGCTTTCGGTCAACGAGGCCGGTTTCGTGACCGGCTATCCGAACTTGTGGGTGGTGGAAGCGCCCGCCTGATGAGGCGCCGCGTCATTTCAGCGCCAATTTATTGACGCTCATAGTCAGCCGGGCTTTTTGGCGGGCCGCCGTGTTGCGGTGCAGAATGCCTTTCTGAACCGACTTGTCGATTATCGAAACGGTTTCGGCGTGCAGCGCCCGCGCCTCGTGGAGGCTGCCTGCGGCGAGCGCGGCGCGCAGCTTCTTGATCTGAGTGCGCAGGCTGCTACGGTTGCCGGTGTTGGCGGCGTTGCGGCGCGCATTCTGGCGATCGCGCTTCTCCGCTGATTTATGATTCGGCATATTTTTAGAAGCTCTCCTTGTTACCTACAGTAAAGAATCGTCTTGCCTTTGCAAAACGCGGAGTATAGGGACGCGGCGATGCGCCTGTCAAGCCGGCGAGACCCTCAGGAATCGAGGATTTTCACAACTCTCTCACCCAGACGTTCCTGAACCGCACAGGATTGCCGTGATCCTGCAACTTGATCGGCCCCTTGCCGTGCTTCTCGTATGTAGGGAAGACGGGTTCGTTAGTGGTCGTGCCGAAGACTTCCGAGTGGTCCTGGATCAGGACGCCGTTTTGGAGAACGGTGATCGTGGCTTTCTTCTTGACCCTTCCGTCGTCGCCGAAGATCGGCGCATGGTAGATGATGTCGTAGGTCTGCCACTCGCCGGGTTTGCGGCAGGCGTTGACCAGCGGCGGGTACTGTTTGTAAATCGCGCCGGCCTGGCCGTGGAAGTAGGTCTTGTTGTTGTACGAGTCGAGCACTTGAACCTCGTAGCGGCCTTGCAGGAAGACCCCGCTGTTACCCCGGCCCTGGCTTTCGCCCACGACCTCGGCCGGCGTGGCCCATTCGATGTGCAATTGGAAGTCGTCGAACTCCTGTTTGGTTCTGATGTCGCCGGCCCCCCGAACGGCGACCATCGCGCCGTCCTTCACCTCCCATTTGGCGGGCCCGCCGTCTTTGAGGCTGACCCATTTCGATAAATCTTTGCCGTCGAAGAGAACGACTGCGTCCGAAGGCGCGCGGGTCGCATCGCCTGGGTCAATGATCTTCGGTTCGGTCTTCGGATCGGGGATCTGGGAGGCAGCGCAGTAGCTCCATACGGCTACGCTAAGGACGGCGATTGCAAGGCTCGCAAACATCGTGAATCGAACGGACGGGGTTCGTGTAAGCATATAATTCTCCTTTGTTCAGTTGACGGCGTCGTAGATCAAAACTTTCGACCAGAATGGGGCGCACTCTTCTCTGAATTTGTCGTGGACGGGGTGGACCTGATAGGCGTCGTGTCCGGCGGCGTCGTCAAAGATCACGATCAACGCGCACGAGTAAGAGCGGTCAATGATCGGGCGGTCGGTCGAAGCGGGCAAGCCTGCGAAGCCCTGTCGCACGCTCTCGATGGTCGTCAGCGAGCGAACGCCTTCCCAAAACTTCGCGCGCTGCTCCTCGGTCAGATCGGGTTTGAGCCAGAAATAGACGGAATGAACGAACATATTTTTCTGTCCCCCATTTTTTGTTCCACATCTTTGCGGTTTGAGCTTGCCAGATTGGCGTTGATTGCGGCGCGTCCGGGAATGCCGGCGCGGCCCGCATACTGCACTAGAAGAGGATTGCCGTCAATCCTCCATGTCATCCGGAGTCTAACGCGCGCCGGATCAGCCCTCGCTGATCCTCACTTAAACTGTCAGGCAGGGAGTTCAACTCGAACCACTCGGCGCGATTGATTTCAAAACCTTGGGGAATGGGGATTCCTTTCGAGGCGCAGCGAAAGATTATCTCCACTTGCCGGTACTTTTGAAGTGTGCGAATGAAGGCGACGCCAGCGACATCGATCTCAAGGCCGATCTCTTCACTCAACTCTCGGCAGACGGCCTCTTCGGGTTGTTCGCGCGGACGCATAAAACCGCCGGGAATGCCCCAGCCGCCGCCCGGACGAAAACGGTGATGAAGCAGCAGGACTCGATAGCGCGAATCAATCACTACCGCGCCTACGGTCACGGTGAAGCGTGATTCGGTCAGCAATACGCTCAAGCGCCGCGTCCATTTCGGCGCGCGCCGCCACAATACCGCAAAGGTTCGCCTCAGCATATGTCCCGCGTCCTGGCGCTAATTTGAGTTTTCCAGATGGAAGAAAAAGAGGATACGGAACAAATGGAAATATTGAAACAGCAGTCGTAACGCAAACTGGCAGTTTGCGTGGTTTCATTCACTCGCCCTTCTGATGAAACCGCGCAAACTGCCAGCCCAAATCCACGGGTAAGGAGACGAAAATGCAGTTTATTTCGTATTCTCTATTTTTTTCCGAACCAGTTTCAGTCCTCCGCTTAAGCCGCTGACCGGACCCTTCCATGTTCCTTCGAATTGATCGTTCTTCAATTTCAGGTCGGCCGCCAAAAGCTCTTCTCCGTTGTCCACTTTGAAGGTGAAAGTTTCGCCATCGAATTTCGGTTCAATCAACACCCATTCTTTTGGCCCGCCGTCTGTCTTGAGGATAACTTTGCCGGTGAGCCGATCTCCATCGGCTTTGACGATCAGCGGCGAGCGCCCGCCTTCGGGCTCAGTTCCATCACTCGAAGTCACAATCACCACCCATTCACCGACGATCTTTTCGAGCGACGTATTTCCGCTTTGCTTGCGAACCGTTCTGGCGCTGGCGCCTTCACCGCTACTCGAATTTCCGTCCTGCGCAATATTGATCGAGAAGACTGTGGCGACTGCGGTTGAGGTGGAGACCAGCGATAAAACCAATGCCAGTATGATGGTTCTTACTCTCCCGCTCAGGCGAGGTTTTCGTTCGATAAGTTTCATAATGCGTTCCTCCAGTATGTCGGCTTCAAATACGCCGAGTGAATAGGTGGGTCGGTGAGAAACCATGGCGGAATCAGCCAGGCGCAGCAATGAGCGGGCATAGTCCAGCGCATCGAGCCATCGCTCCGTCACCATTTCGTCACAGGCCAATTCACGAGTCTCATGGATCCGTCGCTTGATGAAAACTACTGCCGGGTGAAATGCTAGCGGTATGCTCAGCAATTGATAGCACAGGTTGAAAGCAAAATCGCGGCGTTTGATATGCGCCATTTCATGCCCAATCGCCGCTGATAGTAAGTCGGGCGTAGCGGAATCGAAGAGCGCCTCAGGCAGGACAATAGATCGTCTTCCCGCTGTTATCGGCACGGTAGTCTGAGAAGAGAAGAGAAGCGTCACGACTTTCAATCCTAACGCTCTTTGACATCGCCGCTTAATCAAGGCGAGCTGTTCGGGAATCTCCCGCCGGTACGATCCCGCCAGCAGCGCTTTCGTCTCTTTCCCGGCGCGCCACAACTTGGCGCAGTGAAGTAGAAGGGAGATTGAATAACAGACTAACGTGAGAATGGCGAGACCCGGAGACGAGGAGAATGTTTGAGAATATGGGCGAAAAAATCCTCTCAACGCGGATGGCGCCGTCGGAGGAGTCGAATCGTCGGTTGGCGCCTGAATTGAGATCATGCTCCCGGGAGTGGAGGGTTGCGCTTCTTTGTGGAGAATGCTTGAGGCGCTGAGCAGAGGGAGCAAGACACAAAGCGCTAGCGCCGCTACCCATAAGTTGTGCCGTTGTCGCGCCGGAAAATTCCGCATCAACCGGTCACAGGTGAACGCCGCGCTTGTGATCACCAACGGCTGCCACAAGGCATTGCTCAGAAATGTGAGGACCCATTGACTATTCATCGCGCGTCTCCCTGGCCTCGAGCATTCGCTGGAGCCGCGCCAGTTTTTCCGGCGTTAATTGACGCGACTCTACCAGGCTCATCACCAGACTCTCGGCCGATCCGCCAAACAAGCGGTCGATCAGGTCTTTGACCGCGCTCCCGGCCACCTGGTCGCGTTTCACCGCCGGACGGTAGTAATAGGCCCGCTCTTTGAGCGTCCGTCTGGCCTTCTTCTTGCGCACCAACACGTTGAGCATCGTTTGCACCGTGGTGTAGGCCAACTCCCGCCGCAGCCGCTGCTGCACCGTCTGCACCGTCGCCGGGCTAATTTCCCAAAGGACGTTCATGATCTCGGTTTCGAGCGGCGTAAGCCGCTCGCTCTTTTTCTTGGGCGGCATAGCTCTATAGCTCCTATATTTTTAGGAGATTATCAGCATGATCGAGGGGTGTCAACTAAAATTTTAGGAGACTGTGAGCTGGATCCTTTTCTTAACCGTGGATTTGGGCTGCCGGTTTGCGCTAAGGCTGTTGTAACGCCGCAGAAAAAATGTGAGGCTGCGATCAACTCAGATCGCAGCCTCTTTCGACCATGGCAGAGAGATAATGAAACAAGCGTTTTTATTTATGAAACAATTCGCCGCCCCGGGCGCGTTCACATCCCAGCAGCGCCGTCGGAGCGGTCATCATTCGGGCCGATTATGGCGATTCGCTGGCCATCTGTCCAACTCATTGTTGTAATCCATCCAATCAATTATGCTAATGGCGCAAACAGATTATTCCAGAGGAGTCGTTCATGCCGGTTGCGGCGCCTTGAAAGAATGAAAATCGCGGCGCGTGATGTCCGACAAGCTTCCAGTTTGTCGAGTCTTCCGGCAAAGGGCGACTCAGGGAAGCCCTCGACAAGCTGGAGGCTTGTCTGACATTTACTGAGGCGGGATTCGAAATGGAAATGTCGCAACTACGCACGTTCCGCGCCGTGGCCGAGGCCCTCAATTTCACCAGGGCCGCCGAGCGGCTGCGGCTGACGCAATCGGCCGTGAGCCATCAGATCAAGGCGCTCGAAGAAGATTTGGGCGAGCCGCTCTTCATCCGGGCCAAGCGCGGAGTGAAGCTCTCGCAGGCCGGCAAGATCGCGCTCGAATACGTCGAGCGGATTCTGGACGAGACCGAAGCGATGCGCGAAAGGATTTCGGGGCGCGAGCGCTCGCCCACGGGGCGCGTGCGCGTCGCGGCGGCCACGCAGGCTTTCGTCCACCTGTTTGCGCCGCTCTTCGAATCGTTCATGGACTCGCACCCGGGCCTCGACCTGGCGTTCCGCACGACTGTGAGCACGGAGCAGACGGTCGCCGACATCTTGAACGGCGCGGCGGACGTCGGGTTCGCGTCGTTGGCCGTCTATTCGCCGAACCTGCAGGTGACGAAACTCTTCGAGGACGAGCTTGCGCTGGTCGTGAGCAGCGAACACACGCTGGCCAGGAAGCGAGTCGCGTCGGTCGCGGAGATACAGAAGGAGAAGTTGATACTCTTCGAGCGGGGCGCTTCGATCCGGCGGGCGACCGATCAATTCTTCGATCAGATAGGCGCGCGGCCCGACCTGGCGCTCGAATCGAACGACACCTTCTTCATCAAGCGAATGGTCGAGCGCGGCCTGGGCGTGTCGCTGCTGCCCGCCTGGGCGGTGCGCGACGAGGTCGTCGCGGGAAAGCTGGCGCAGCTTCAAATCATCGGCCACCGTCTGCGCCGCTCGGTGTCTCTGGTCTCGCTCGGGCGCTTCCAGCCGTCGCCGACGCGGGCTTTCATTAACTATATACTCCGGCATAAATCGAAGATTCAGGCGATGGCCGAAGGCGAGAAGAAACGGCCCCCGGCCTGACTGGACGCAAATCGTGACGGGGACTATTATCGTACGCATGCGAGTGATGGCGCTTGATTACGGCGAGCGCGGCATCGGCGTCGCGATCTCGGACGAGCTGCAACTGACCGCGCGCCCACTCACGACGATCCGCCGGGAAAAAAAGCGATACGCGCAGGTCATCGAGCGAATCCGCGAACTGGTCGACGAAAACGAGGTCGCCACGCTGGTCGTCGGCCTGCCGCTGAACATGGACGGCTCGCGCGGCGCGGCGGTCGAACGCGTCGAAAGTTTCATCTCGGATTTGAGGCGGGGCGTTTCGATCCCGATCGTGACGGTTGACGAGCGGCTGACTTCGCGTGAAGCCGATCGGATGTTGCGCGAAATGGGCGTGGGGTTGCGCGAACGCCGCGCGCGATCGGACGAATACGCCGCAAGCGTAATCCTACAGGACTATATTGACGAACAAAGGCGAACGCCCCTATCTGAAACCTCCCCCTAACAAACCCAATCAAACGAGAGCGATGCGACCTAAAACCAATCCCAAACCCCGAGCGACGCGACCTAGACCGGTCCCACGGCCCCGAAAGCGTTTTCCGTCATTCAACGTTTTCCTGCTGTTGATCCTCATTTCCATGGTCGGCGGCGCGGTGTGGCTGAGGAACGAGATATATAATCCTTATCAGCACGAAGCTGCGAAGAAGACCATCACGATCGACCCCGGCGCCAGCACGACGGCGATCGTCGCCAGGCTTTACGAAGAGGGAGTCCTCAAACACGAGTGGCCGACACTGATCTGGCTGCGTTTCTTTCCGAACGGGAAGAGGTTCAAAGCCGGAGATTACGAGTTCAAATCTCCCATCTCTCCGCACGAAGTGATAGACCATTTGACCCGCGGCGGCGTGAACACGCGACAATTCACCATCCCGGAAGGCTACAACCGGTTCGACATCGCGCGCATGCTGTATGGGTTAGGGTTGAAGGAGTCGCCCCCGCCCAGACTCGAAGATTTGCAGGCCCTGTTCAAAAACACGTCTTTGATCGCCGACCTCGATCCGCAGGCGACGTCGCTCGAAGGCTATCTCTTCCCCGACACTTACGACTACACGGCGAACACGAAGCGCGCGCAGCTCGTCGAGGCTATGGTCAAACGCTTCCGCGAAGTCTATACGCCCGAGATACAGGCGCGCGCCGAAGAGATGAAGATGACCGCGCGCCAGGCGGTCACGATGGCGTCTCTGATCGAAAAGGAGGCGAGGTTGGACAGCGAGCGCGAGCTGATCTCGTCGGTATTTCACCGCAGGCTGAAGATGCAGATGGTGCTGGGCTGCGACCCGACGGTGATCTACGCCGCGATACTCGCCGGCAAATACCGGGGCACGATTTATAAGAGCGACCTCGACCGCGATTCGCCTTACAACACTTACAAACGCGTCGGGCTGCCGCCGGGACCGATCGCCTCGCCGGGCAAACGTTCGATACATGCGGCGCTCTATCCCGCCGACACCAATTATTTATACTTCGTGGTCGATGCCCAGAAGAACGACGGCTCGCACAAGTTCTCGGCGACCTCGACGGACCACGACGATGCCGTTAAGAAGCTACGGCGATCGGAGCGCGAGCAGAAGGCGTCGCGGCAGTCGAACGGCGAACCGGGAACGATGCGGTAGTCTCGATTCAAATGTCCCGGTGTCTCCTGCTCTGATTAAGGAGGCGGTCATGTTTGAACGCTACACGGAAAAAGCGCGTCGCGTGATCTTCTTCGCGCGATACGAAGCGAGTCAGTTCGGCGCATCTCAGATCGAACCTGAACACATCCTCCTGGGCATCATACGTGAGGACAGAAAACTGGCTGCGCGATTCTTCGAGCAAACGAACGCCAGCGTCGAATCAATTCGCAGGGAGATAGAAGGGCGCGCGACCTTGCGCGACCGCATCTCTACCAAGATCGACCTGCCGCTATCGGAGGGGGCCAAGCGCGCGCTATCCTTCGCCGCCGAAGAGTCCGAGCTGCTCGGCAATCGCCACATCGGGACCGAGCATCTGCTGCTCGGTCTGCTGCGAGAAGAGAATTCAATCGCCGCCGAGGTTCTGTATGCGCGCGGCCTGAGACTTTCCGACGTCCGCCAGGACCTAGCGCGGCAGGTCAATGTAGAGAGCGTAACGCAGAGGTCGCTGCTCGACGCGACGCGGCCGGCGGATCGCGATGACCATTGGGTGGAAGAATTGTCGGAAGCCTGTATTGACGAAGGTTTGTTTACACAAGAAGAATTATTGGCTGAGTTCACGCATGTTGCGGCGTTGCGTCAATTCAGCGCGGACGCCGAAGCCCTGTTGCGAGTACTCGCCGCGAAAGGACTTGTCGATCCTCAGCGCATGCTGAAGCTCGCCTTCGATTTGCGCGACGAAAAGAAGCTGTCGGAGTTCATCGAAAAATTGCGTCGACTGTAAGCCGAGAGCGCGCGGAAGGGGCGCCTGCTTCACTCCGCCGACGTCGTTTTCGTGTCGTCTTCATGTCGTTTCAATCCATTGCCATTTCGCTATCCTAATTAGGACTATTGATACAGCATTGCGCGCGTTGGCAAGCGGCTGCGCGCGATTGCGGACCGCCTGTCGTTCAGCCCAAGTTGCTGCGTCAGTTCGGGAAAGCGATGTGTTTCATCACGGCGCCTATGGTACCTATTGACCATTAGTTCCCGCGCCGCATTAGTGGAGACTGCGAAGCCGGCAGTAAAATGATCATGGATCAAACGCGAGTGCGAACCTGTTTATTCGCCAGTGTGTGGATCATCGCGCGCTCGACCAGGTCGGCCGCCGCGCGTTCGCCCAGATGGCGCAGCATCATGATCGCCGTCTGCAACAGCGCCGTCGGGTTGGCGATGTTCTTTCCGGCGATGTCGGGCGCGCTGCCATGAACTGCTTCGAAGACCGCGCCGAGCTCGCCGATGTTCGCGCCCGGGACCACCCCTAGCCCGCCGACCAGTCCGGCGGCCAGGTCTGAGATGATGTCGCCGTACAGGTTTTCGAGAAGCATCACGTCGAACTGCTGAGGCTTCATGACGAGCTGCATGCAGGCGTTGTCGACGATCTTGTCGTCTGAGGCGATCTCAGGGTATTCAGCCGCCACCTTGCGGAAGCAGTCGAGGAAGAGGCCGTCCGACAATTTCATGATGTTGGCCTTGTGAATGGCCGTGACCCGCGTTCGATTTTCGCGGCGCGCGTAATCGAACGCGAATCGCGCGATGCGGGTCGAAGCCTTCTCGGTGATGATCTTCAGGCTTTCGACCACGCCGGGCACGACCACGTGTTCGATCCCCGAATAAAGGTCCTCGGTGTTTTCACGCACGACGACCAGGTCCAGGTCGCCGAAAGGCGTGACCAATCCGGGCAGGTTTCTGACGGGCCGCAGATTGGCGTAAAGGTCCAGCGTTTTTCGCAACCGCACGTTGACGCTGGTAAAGCCCGTGCCGACCGGGGTGGTCAACGGGCCTTTCAACGCGACGCGGTTTCGCTTGATCGATTCGAGGACGGGTTCGGGCAGCGGGTCGCCGTAGCGCGAAAGGGCTTCGGCCCCGGCGATGAAGCTCTCCCACTCGATTTCGACCCCCGAAGCCTCGATGATGCGGACGACCGCGCCGGTGATCTCGGAGCCGATGCCGTCGCCGGGAATGAGTGTTATTTTGTGCGCCATAGAAATTTTTCGGACTGTGCAAATAGTGCGCCGAATCAGTACCGTGAGCGATAGCGAGCGTGGTCTGCGGCAGTCGGCGCGTTGATGGCGCGCCGCTCGCTACCGCTCGCGGTACTGATTCGGAGAGCGCACTCTAAACTCGAAAGCCGAAACTTTCAACGCGGGGCGTGTGCTATAATTGTGTTTATCAAATATTTACCGAATCGAAGAGGAAACATTCAATGCCGATGCATGAAGTAATGATCGAGATGAGCTTCTCATCAGCCCATGCGCTGCGCGGCTACCAGGGGAAGTGCGAAAACACGCACGGCCACAACTACAAAGTCGAAGTCTACGTGCGCGGGCGCAAGCTCAACAACATCGGTCTGTTGATCGATTTCAAAGATCTGAAGGCGGCGACCAGGAAGGTGGTCGATTACCTGGACCACAAAAACATCAACGAATTGCCGCCCTTCGACGTGGAGATAAACCCGTCGGCCGAAGAGATGGCCGCATTCTTCCTGCGGGAAGTCGGACGCCATGTGAACGACGACCGCGCGCAGGTGTACAAAGTGCGCGTGTGGGAGACCGACACTTGCGCGGCTACCTATACGATTGAAGATTGATGGAGCGCCGCCCATCCTTGCCTGCGGGCTTCGATCAAAAGCCCGCAGGCAAGGATGGGCGGCGCTCCCAGGGATTTTCCGAGGGACAAGTTATGTCTGAAAAACAGAAAACCGTGTGTGATCCGTTCGATTATCTGGCCGACGCGTTCTGGGCGAGCCTGCCCGAAGAATCGGCCAATGATCTGGCCGATTTCAAGAAGCGCGTCCTCAAAGGGGTCAAGAGCGCGGTAGATTCGATGGTCGACCACGAGATCAACGCGACCGACAGCCGTCTTGAAAACGCGCGCCGCATGCGAGAAGAGTGGCGCCGAGAGGCCACTGAAGAAGAAGCTCCGCCGAATCCAACCTAGATGACCGAGCCGATCGAACAGACTGACGCCGTCGTCATCGGGGCGGGCGTGATCGGTTGCGCCATCGCGTGGCGGCTGGGGCAGGCCGGGAAGCGCGTCGTCGTCGTCGAACGGGGGCGCGTCGGGGGCGAAGCTTCGCACGCCGCCGGCGGCATGCTCGCCCCGCTGGTCGAGGCTGAGCGCGAGGACGAGTTCTTCAATCTCACCACAGCCAGCCTTGCGATTTACCCCGATTTCGCGCGCGAGTTGAAGGCGTCGAGCGGCGTTGACGTCGAATACCGCGACGAAGGGACGCTCTACCTGGCGTTGACTGACGAAGATGAAGAGGAGCTTGAGCGGCGATGGCAGTGGCTGAACGTGTCGGGCTTGAACGTAAAGCGATTGAACGCGGGATGCGCGCTCAAACTGGAACCTCTGCTGAACCAGACGCTGCGTTTCGCTTTGAAATTTCCCGGCGACCATCAGGTTGACAATCGCCGTCTGATGATCGCGCTGCACGGCGCGGCGCGGAATGCGGGCGTCGAATTTCTGACGCACACCGAAGCGCGAGAGTTGTTGACCGAAAATATCGCCGGGCGCAGGCGGATCAGCGGAGTGGTGACGGCGCGGGGCGAAATTCACGCACGCACAGTCGTGATCGCGGCGGGAAGTTGGTCGAGCCTGCTTCGCTGCGATGAGGCGCAGCGGTTTGAAGTCGAGCCGGCGCGCGGGCAGATGGCGTCGATTGAAATGCCCGCGCCGGCCGCGCGCCACGTGATCTATTCGCGGCGCGGATATCTGGTTCCTAGGCTCGGCGGATATTTGATCGCCGGATCGACTACTGAACGCGTCGGCTACGACAAGCGAGTGACGGTCGGCGGCATGGCTTCGGTCATCAAAAACGCGATTGAGATTATGCCCCGCGTCGCCAGCCAGGCCGTCATCGAAACCTGGGCCGGGTTGCGTCCGCGCGCGCCTGACGACCTGCCGATACTCGGCGCCGACTCGCGCGTCGAAGGATTGATTTACGCCACGGGCCATTACCGCAACGGCATCCTGCTCGCGCCCATCACCGCGCGGGCGATCGGCGAATTGATCGTCAGTGGAGAAAGCTCCGTCGACCTCGCGCCCTTCAGCGTCGCCCGATTCGCAAACCGCCGGGCCGTTGGCTGAGCGCGTAAAACAATCCTACCAGCGTCTTCGCGTCGCGAATCTCCCTGCGCCCGATCATCCCTTCCAATTCCTCCGCGCCGAAGGCGCGAATTTCGGTGATGATCTCGTCGTCGTCGAGCGATTGTTCGCGCCGCTTCAGCCCGCGCGCGAAGAAGACGTAGATGATCTCGTCGCTGATGCCGGGCATCGCGTAACACTCGCAGACCTTCTCCAGGACCTCGGCCTCGTATCCCGTCTCTTCCGACAATTCGCGCGCGGCGCACTCTTCGGGCGTTTCGGTCGCGATCATTCGTTGATTCTCTTCGCGACCGTTGAGCGTCCCCGCCGGCAATTCCCACAACTCGACGTCCGCCGCGTAACGATACTGCCGCATCAACGCAATGTGATCGTCGTCGACGAAAGGCGCGATCACACAGACGCCCGGATGGCGAATGGTTCCGCGGGTGGTAATCCTGCCGGTCGCCTTGTTCAAAATCTTTTCGCGGTTGACCAGCCAGCGCAATTCTTCGCCATGCTTCGTCTTGCGCGTCTCTCGATATTTTGTCTCCACTTCCTGCCATACAAATTGTTCGCTCATCTCATCTTCCTATTGCAAAAGCCCCTAACCAGAACACGTGAGGCCGGTACCGCTACCGCGCGCGATAGTGGGACAGACTTTAGTCTGTCCATCGCGTGAATTGTGGACGGACAGACTAAAGTCTGTCCCACTATCGCGCGCGGTACTGTGCCGGCGTCCCAATGTTGCATGTTTTGATTTAGCCGGCAAACGGCCAGTCTTGACAGCCCCCGGCGCATTCGCCACAATGGGCCTCGTTCTTTAACGCATTGTTCTTTCGATTTGTAATCGAGTAGAGGCGCGGCTTTCAAGAGTAACTCATCCTAGGGCGCGAAAGCTCAAAGAAGATGAGCGAAAGGGGTAAGCCGCCGAAGCCGGCGTAATGTTTCGCAATCGCGCCGGTTGGCTGTCAGGGCTAAATCCCTGAGGTTGTCAACGCCCGTGGGCGTTGAAGAGCTATCTCGGCGACGCAGTCATTTTTGCCGCCACGTCGTGTGGCGCGCGATCAGGACGGGGTTAGCGCGCAATAGCTCGCTAACCCTTTTTCGTTTTGCGGCGCAATCTTTGAGTCGTCCTGTATGGGACTTATAGGTCTTATGAGTCTTATAAGTCCTATTGATGACGCTTCCAGGATTTTACGCAGGAGAGGCAGGAAATGATCGTAATGAAATTTGGCGGGACCTCGGTCGAAGACGCGACCGCGATCCGCCGCCTTGTATCAATCGTCCGCCTCCAATCGCATCGCCGGCCTGTGGTCGTGGTTTCGGCGGTGGGCAGGACGACAAACGGCTTGCTCGAATGCGCGCGGGCGGCCGCCGCGGGCGATATGCGAACGGCGCAAAGCAAGTTGGACGAGATCGCCGCGCATCATTTTAAAACCGCCGATCAACTTGCGCCGCAGCAAGAAATCGAATCGCTGCGCGAGGCTCTGGGCAAACGTTTCATCACAGTCCGTTCGACGCTCGAAGAGATCGGTCAAACGGGCCGGCTCACGCCGCGTCTCTCCGACGAAGTCTCGTCCAACGGCGAATTGCTTTCATCGCTGGTCGTCGCGGCGGCTTTGCGCGCCGACGGGATGAAAGGCGTCTGGGTAGACGTTCGCCCGATGATGCGAACCAATGACGATTTCACTCGCGCCGCGCCGCAATTCGACGTCGCGAACCCGAAATTGAAAGAAGGCTTCACGGCCGCCCTGGCCGACGGCGGCGCGCCGGTCACCCAGGGCTTCATCGGATCTACTTCCGAGGGCGTGACGACCACCATCGGGCGTGGCGGCTCCGACTACTCCGCCTCGATCATCGGCGCGGCGATGGACGCCGAAGAGATTCAAATCTGGACCGACGTCGACGGCATCATGACGACCGACCCGCGCGTCGCGCCCGAAGCCGCGAAGGTCAAAGTCATCTCGTTCGCCGAGGCTTCGGAACTCGCCTATTTCGGCGCGAAGGTTCTGCACCCGAGCACGCTGCTGCCCGCGATGTCCAGAGGGATTCCTGTGCGCGTTTGCAATTCGAGACGGCCCGAAGTCGCCGGCACTGCGATTGTCAGCAGCGCGCCGCCGTCGCGCGCGGTCGTCAAGGCCATCGCGTTCAAACGCGGAATCACTGTCGTCAACGTGACGTCGGACCGTATGCTGATGGCTCATGGATTCCTCTCGCGGCTCTTCGCCGTCTTCGACAGGCATGAAACCCCGGTCGACATGGTGGCGACCTCCGAGGTCAGCGTCTCGATGACGCTCGACGACACGCGGCGCCTAGACGCCATAGTCGCCGACATGCGGTCTCTAGGTGAGGTCTCGGTCGAACGCGACGCGGCCTTGATCTGCCTGGTCGGAGAGAATCTGAAGTTCACTCCGGGCGTCGCGTCGCGAATCTTTTCGAGCATCGAGCAGGTCAACGTCTCGATGATTTCGCACGGCGCTTCGGCGATCAACGTCAGCTTCATCGTCGACGGCGCGAGCGTCGAGAGCGCCGTCAGATCGCTGCACCGTGAATTTTTCAGCGAGCTTGACGAGGAAACATTCGAGCCTGCGGCGCTGGCTCAGGCCGTGGCATGAGGTAATATCATTACCCAAAGACATGCAATCGATATGGATCGCTTCTCCCCGCCGCATAGCGGCGCATTGAATTTAGCCGTGGGTTTCAACCCACGGCGCCGCGTGATTTTTTCTCCTCGTCGCGTCAGCGACGATTGAATTCAGCCGTCGCTCGCGCGACGCCGGAACCTTCGCCAACCGTCCCGTGGGTTGATGGTCTTTGAAAATTAGACGCAACCACGTAACCTGACGTAGGGGCGGGTTTTCCCCGCCCCATCGCCTTGATCACGGAGATGGGCGGGGAAAACCCGCCCCTACGTTGTTGCATTTTATTTTCAAAGACCATAAACCTACGGCTAAATTCAATGCGCCGCTACGCGGCGGAGGAATTCGCGGGTTAGCGAAAAATTGGGTTATGACAATGCCCGAGGTAAAAGGGATGAAGATCGCAATAGTAGGTTACGGCAAGATGGGGCGGATGATCGAGCGCGTCGCGGCCTCGCGCGGGCACGAGGTCATTGCGCGCTTCGACATTGACAATAACCCGAACGGCGAAGGGCTGACGGCGGAAAATCTGGAAGGCGTTGACGTGGCGATAGAGTTTTCGACGCCCGAGACCGTGGTTGAAAACCTGCGCCGTCTGATTGGGCTGCGAATCCCGGCGGTCGTCGGCACGACCGGATGGTACGCGCGCCTGGACGAGGTTAAACAGTTGGCCGCAGACCACAACAGCCCGCTCGTATTCAGTTCGAACTTCTCGATCGGGATGAATCTGTTCTTCAGGATCGTGCGCGAGGCTTCGGCGCTGTTCGCGCGCCACGATCAATACGACCCGTTCCTGTTCGAGGCGCATCACAAATTCAAGAAGGACGCGCCGTCGGGCTCGGCGCTGGTCATCGCCGAACTGATGCGCGAAAGTTACGGGGAGCGCGCGCCGGAAGCGGTAGCCCTTCGCGCGGGACACATTCCGGGCACGCACGAAGTCGGATTCGATTCCGAAGCCGACACGATCACTCTCACTCACACGGCGCGCAGCCGTGAGGGCTTCGCCGCTGGCGCGGTATTGGCGGCGGAAAAGGTCGTCAATAAGCAGGGCGTTTACGAATTCTCGGAACTGCTCTTTAGCTAAACCAAAATAGCCACGGAGCCACAGAGACACAGAGATCAGTAAGGTATAGAACTTTCTCTTTTTGTCTCTGTGACTGCGGTGGCTCTGTGGCAGGTTCAATAATCGAAAGGGGAGACCAAAATGGCAAACATTGATCGGTTGAGAGGCTGCGGAACGGCGATAGTCACGCCTTTTAAACAGGACGAATCGATTGACGAATCGGCCTTTCGCCGCCTCGTCGAGTTTCAGATCGAAAACGGCGTTGATTTCATCGTCGCCTGCGGCACCACCGGCGAGAGCGTGACGATGAGCGATGACGAACAGGCTCGCGTTGTCGAACTGACGGTCGAAGCCTCCGAAGGCCGCGCGCCGGTGGTCGCCGGCGCGGGCGGATACAACACTCGCGAGGTGATCGAGAAGGTCCATCGCTACGAGCGGCTGGGCGCGGACGCCATCCTGTCGGTCACTCCCTATTACAACAAGCCCACGCAGGAAGGCCTGTACCAGCACTACCGCGCGATCGCCGAAGCGACCGAACTGCCGGTCATCCTCTACAGCGTGCAGAGCCGCACGGCCTGCAACATCGAACCCGCGACTGTGGCCCGCCTGGCCGAGATCGGAAACATCGTTGGCGTCAAAGAGGCTTCGGGCGCCATCGCGCAGATCGCCGAGATCGCATCGCTCCTCGACGGGTCCTTCAAGCTGTTCGCCGGGGACGACACGGTTGTGTTGCCGGTCGCGGCGCTCGGCGGGGTCGGCGTCGTCTCGGTGGCCTCGAACCTGCTGCCGCGACAGGTCAGTGATCTTTGCCACGCCTGCGTCGAAGGGCGTTTCGACGAGGCGCGCAAATTGAACCGACAACTCATGCCGATCTTCAAAGCCCTCTTCATCGAAAGCAACCCGATCCCGGTCAAGGCCGCGCTGGCGATGACGGGAATGATCGAAGAGGTCTACCGCTTGCCGCTCACGCCGATGAACCCGCAGAATCGCACAAGACTCGAACAGGTTTTGACTGACGCAGGCGCGTTGGCGAGAGTGTCGAAGCAGGCGAAGAGTTGAGATTGAAAGCAGAGAGGGAAGATTTAGATTGAAGGCCATGGCCAGGTAATACTTTGCGAGAAATCGTATGAGAGACGCGTTAGCGAGCGCGCTGATCGAACGGTTCGATGGACCTGATGTGAAGGCGATAGTCCTTATGGGGAGCCATGCGCGCGGAGACGCCGGCCCGTACAGTGACGTTGACTTGGTGCGGTTCATCAGTGGCCCTGGCGACCTCAAGGCGGAAACTCACAACTACCTTATTGATGAGTGTCTAGTGGTCGTCAATGACAGAGGGTCGGCGGAGGTCGAAAACTGGTTTTCTGTCCCGGAAGAGGCGAGTAACGTCATCGGCGGCCTATGCTCTGCGCGGCCTTTACTTGATCGCGATCAAACCTTCGCCCGCATTCAATCGCGCGCCCGCTCCTTCACCTGGGACGCGTCAATGCAACAGAAAGCCGACGCTTGGGCGAGCCGCCAGATGGTCGGCTGGATTGAGGAGGTTCACAAGGGGCTGGAGGGATTACGGCGCAACGACCTGGGCCGCTTACTGAATGCGCGTCACGGCTGTTCCTGGGGGCTGTCACGCGTCGTGCAAGTTCAGCGCGGTGTGTTGTTGTCGGGCGACAACGCCTTCTACGATGAGCTGGCAGACGCAGTGGGATGGGATTCGGAGTGGGTGCGCCTCCGCCGCATCGCTTTCGGTATAGCGGGGGAAAATGAAGCTGCGCCTTCGCTCCGGGAGCAGGTCACAGCAGGCCTTAATTTGTATGTGGTTACAGCCGAGATGCTGGTTGGCTCTCTACGATCTGAAGACGAACCGTTAGTGGCCGAAACGGTCCGTCTCATCAGGCTGACACTCAACGCGTAGAAGCGCTCGGCGAAGGAATAACCCCATGCGCATTCAATTCACCGGACTTTGGCGACACCCAGACTTTCTCAAGCTTTGGGCGGGGCAGACGATTTCGCTCTTCGGCTCGCAGATAACAGCTCTCGCCCTTCCTCTCACCGCTGTTCTGACCTTGCAAGCGACGCCCTCCCAGATGGGAACGTTGAGAGCGACCCATTCCGCGTCGGCAATGCTGGCCGGGCTGTTTGCAGGAGTATGGGCTGACCGTCTGAGACGACGGCCTATTCTGATTGGAACAGACCTGGGCTTCGCCGTTCTTGCGGGTTCGATACCTGTGGCCGCCTTTCTGGGACTGTTGCGCATTGAACAACTCTATCTCGTGCAATTTTTTTCGGGCATACTTGCGATCTTCTCCGATGTTACTCACATGGCCTTCCTTCCCTCATTAGCGCAGCGCCATCAGCTCGTTGAAGCCAACAGCAAGCTCCAAACAACCAACTCTTCGACTGCTTTTTTCTCCGGCGCGCAGTTTACGGAAAGCGATTAACACGGTGTGATGAGAGAGTTTTGGATCATAGCTTATTTGTTCTTGCCTTTGTTGGTCGGATTGGCGCTTCACGGTTTCTGCATAAAGTACGACACACTGGCTTTTCTGTGTCGCCCGATTGACCAGGGGCGGAGCTTTCGCGGGAAGCGGATATTCGGCGATAACAAAACCTACCGAGGCGTCGCCGTCGTAAGCTTGGGGACCGCAATCGGGTTCGGATTGCAGTCGCTCCTTCTTCATCGAATCGCTTCGATCAGGGGCATAGAGCTGTTTGATTACGCGTTTTTCAAATCCGTGGCGGTAGGGCTGGCGGTAGGCGTCGCCGCGATGCTGAGCGAATTGCCGAACAGTTTTATCAAACGGCGGTTCGAGATCGCGCCCGGAACCGCCGCCAAAGGATGGAAGAGATTGATCTTCTACGTCTATGACCAGATAGATTTCCTCCTCGGAGCATGGCTGGTGTTGGCCATAGTGGTTCCGATTACGGTCGAGCGAGCGCTGCTGTCAGCGGGTTTGCTCCTGGTCGCGCATCAATTGATGTCTACCGCCGGGTATGCCCTGGGCATGCGCAAGACGGCCAGATGAATGCGATTGCCGGCGCCGGACAAAATAGCTATGATGGCCAAGTCGGAAGGAGCGAAAAAAAACATGCAAACCGTCAACATCGCTGAATTGAAGAACAATCTTTCTCATTACCTGCGCCAGGTGCGGCAGGGAAACGAAATTACGATCAAAGATCGGAACCGCGTAATTGCGCGGATCGTGCCGGCCGCGCCGTCCGCCGATTATGACGAGGAATTGTTGGAACTGGCGGCGCAAGGCAAAGTGAAACTGCCTGAACAACCGCCGGATCCGAATCTCTGGCGCACACTGAAGCCGGCCAAGCTCAAGACCAAAGGGAAAGCCGCCAGTGACCTTCTGCGCCGAATTATGGATGAAGAACGTGGCAAATACTGATGAAAGCGCGTCGAATCAAGCCGGCGCCTGCGCCTGCATTCTGGGATACCAGCGCCTTGTTGCTCATAATCCGCGCAGGAAAACGTTCATCTGTGATGACACAAAGTTGATCGAAGCGGCGGAAAAAGAGGGCTTCAACGTAGTTAGAATGTGAAATCAGTCGCAGGACTCGAACAGTCCGGCCATTCCCTGGCCGCCGCCGATGCACATAGTCACGACGCCGTATTTGGCTTTGCGCCGCCGCATCTCGTTCGCAATCGTTCCGACCAGCCGCGAGCCGGTCATTCCGAACGGGTGGCCGATCGAGATCGAGCCGCCGTTGACGTTGAGATTCTCCGGATCAATGCCCAGGCGGTCGCGGCAGTAGATGACCTGAACGGCGAAGGCTTCATTCAATTCCCAGAGGTCAATGTCCTCAACTTTCAGGCCGTGGCGCTTCAGCAACTTCGGGATGGCGAAGACCGGGCCGATGCCCATCTCGTCAGGCTCGCATCCGGCGACGGCGAATCCGCGAAAGATCATCAACGGTTTGACGCCGAGCTTTTCCGCCGCGTAGCGCGACATCAGTAGTGTTGCCGAAGCGCCGTCGGAGAGTTGCGACGAATTGCCCGCAGTGACCGTCCCCTGGCCGCTCGACGGATCGAAATGCGGTTTGAGCGCCAGCAGGCCTTCGAGCGTCGTGTCGGGGCGGTTGCATTCGTCGCCTTCCAGGTAATGCTCTTCCTGACTCGTGATCTCGCCGGTCTTCTTGTCCACGATTCCGCGGGTGACCTGCATCGGCGCGATCTCGCCTTTGAAAAATCCTTCGGCCTGCGCGCGGGCGGTGCGCTGCTGGCTGGAGAGCGAGTATTCGTCCTGAGCTTCACGGCCGATCTTGTATCGCTTGGCGACGACTTCGGCGGTGTCGCCCATCACCATATAAATTCCGGGGTAATGCTCCTGAATCCACGGATTGGGTTTGGTGTCGCGTCCCATCATTGTAATGCTTTCGACGCCGCCGCCGATTGCGACCTCGACGCCTTCATTGATGATCTGGTGCGCGGCCATCGCCACGGCCTGCAGACCCGAAGAGCAGAAGCGATTGACCGTGACACCGGCGACCGTGACCGGCAAACCGGCGAGCAGCGCGGCGACCCGGGCGATGTTCGACCCCTGAACGCCCGCCGGATAACCGCAGCCGGCGATCACGTCCTCGACCTCTGAATGATCGACCTGCGGCGTTTTGCGCAGCGTGTCTTTGATGCAGTGCGCGAGTTGGTCGTCGGGGCGCGTCAGGTTGAGCGAGCCGCGGAACGATTTCGCCAGCGGGGTGCGCGAACTTGCGACAACAACAGCTTCTCTCATGGTTTTCCTTTCCGTCTATACCGAGTTTCAGGTGTATGAAGACTGTTAGCCACAGAGGTCACAGAGAACACAGAGAAGCCATTAATTCCCCACTGTGCGCTGCGGTGGCTAATCATCCATATGAAAAACGCTGTAAATCATTGTCTCGTCACGAATCGGCTGCGACTTTTCAAACGCTCGACGATTGCGTCCGGAGCCTTTTCCGGCGAGCCTGCTTCAAAGGGCGGCTGCGGATCGTACTCGATGCCCAACTGAATCGCCTGCGCCAGGTCGTCGCCGCATTCCCTTGCCACGAGCGTCAGCGCCATATCAAGCCCGGCTGAAACCCCGGCGGCGGTGATGATCTTGCCCTCAATTACCACGCGGTCAGAAACGGCCTCGGCCCCGAGCGAGCGCAGCGAGTCGTAAGCCAGCCAGTGGCTCGTGGCTTTCAATCCTTTGAGCAATCCCGCCGCGCCCAGGACCAGCGAGCCTGTGCAAACCGACGTCGTCCACTTCGAGGTTTTGTGCGCCTGGCGAATCCAATTCAAAACCTGCTCGTCGTCCATCAACGCCGTCTGCCCCGGCCCGCCGGGTACGACGACTATGTCCGGCGAAGGAACCTGGTCGAGCGTGTAATCGGCGACGAGCGCAAGGCTGCCGACGTCTGTTCGCTTCGGCCCCGGCGCCATCGCGACGAATTTCACGGCGCCGCCGGGGATGCGGCTCAAAACTTCGTAAGGGCCGACGGCGTCGAGCGCGGTCAAACGATCAAATAGTAAAATGGCGATTTCCATTACAGCGTTTTCCCGGAAAAAATGTACCGCAGGTTGTCCAACCTGCGGAGGCTTGATTAATGAAGCATTCAGGTTCATCCAGCGGCTCGATTATCAAGCCTCCGCAGGTTGGACAACCTGCGGTACATTTTTTCCGATTTCATTTCTCTTTGTCGAAATCGGCGAAGGTCTTGCCCGATTCCGACAATCGCTTCAACAAAGGCGCAGGCTCCCACAACTCGCCGTGCTCTTCGTGGAATTGTTTGACGCGCTCGTACACTTTCTTCAGGCCGACCGTGTCCGCATACCACATCGGGCCGCCGCGCCAGGCCGGGTAGCCGTAGCCGTTGATGTAGATGATGTCAATGTCGACGGCCCGCAGCGCGATGCCTTCTTCCAATATCTTTGCGCCTTCGTTGATCAGCGCGTACTGCGTGCGTTCGATGATCTCTTCTTCGGAGACCTTGCGGCGTTTGATCCCTTGCTCGGCTGCGACCTGTTCGATCAACGCGTCAACTTCGGGGTCGGGAATCCGGTTGCGGTTCTCGTCGTATTTGTACCAGCCCGCTCCGGTCTTCTGGCCGTAGCGCCCCATCTCGCACAAACGATCCGCGACCTTCGGGTAACGCACGCCGGGCTTTTGCAGGTGCGCATGCTCTTTGCGAATGCGCCAGCCGACGTCGAGACCGGCCAGATCACCGACGGCCAGCGGCCCCATCGCCATCCCGAATTTGTAGAGCGCGCCGTCGACGTCTTGCGGCTCGGCGCCCTCCTCGACCAGGAACTGCGCCTCGCGGCCGTATTGATGCAGCATCCGGTTGCCGACGAAGCCATAGCAATTGCCCACGAGCACGCCGACCTTCTTCAGCCGCTTCGACAGCGCCATCGAGGTCGCGATCACTTCTTTGCTCGTCGCCTTGCCGCGAACGATTTCGAGCAGGCGCATCACGTTCGCCGGGCTGAAGTAGTGGTGGCCGATGACGAATTCGGGCCGTGACGTGGCCGACGCGATTTCATCGATGTTCAGCGTCGAAGTGTTCGAGGCCAGAATCGCGCCGGGCTTGGCTATGCGATCGAGTTCGCCGAAGACTTGCTTCTTCAACTCCATCCCTTCGAAGACGGCCTCGGTGATGATGTCGGCTTCTTCAAAACCGTCGTAGCCGAGTTGCGGCTTGATCAACGCCATTCGCTCACTCATCGCCTCCTGCGTGAAGCGGCCCTTCTTAACGGAGTTCTCGTAGTTTTTTCGGATCGTCGCCATCCCGCGATCCAACGCCTCCTGCGTCACCTCTCTCACGATCACCGGGATGCCGGCGTTGGCGTAATTCATCGCGATGCCGCCGCCCATCGTGCCCGCGCCGATGATCGCGGCCTTTTTGATCTCGAAAACTTCCGTGTCTTTCGAGACGTCGGGAATCTTCGCGACTTCGCGCTCGCCGAAGAAGACGTGGATCATCGCCTTCGATTGATCCGAGAAGAGACATTCTTTGAAGAGTTCGGCCTCGCGCGCGCAGCCTTCCTCGAACGGGAGTTTGGTCGCGGCCTCGACGGCGTCGATCGCGGCCATCGGCGCCATCATCCCGCGCGCGGCTTTCTTCGCCTGAGCGCGCGCGGCTTCGAAGATGGCGGCGTTCGTCGCTTCGTCGCCGAGCTTGTCGTTGCGCTCGCGCGTCTTCGGCGGCCATTCGCCGCCGGCGATCTTTTCGCGCAGGAAGGCGACCGCGCCCTGCAGCAAGTCGCCCTCGACGATTCGGTCGACGATTCCGAACTCCAACGCTTCTTTCGCGCCGATCGGATTGCCGTCGGCGCACATCTGCGTGGCCTTGGCGACGCCCGCCAATCGCGGCAGCCGCTGGGTGCCCGCCGCGCCGGGAATTATGCCAAGTTTGACTTCGGGCTGGCCGACCTGGGCCGAGGGAGCGGCGACCCGGTAATGAAATCCCATCGCGGTCTCCAATCCGCCGCCGAAAGCCGTGCCGTGAATCGCGGCCACCATCGGCTTCGGACAATCTTCAATCGCCTTGATTACCTCCAGAAAGTTGAGGTCCCTTTTACGCTGGCCCGAGGTGATCTTGCCGAACTCCTTGATATCGGCGCCGGCGATGAACGTCCGGCCCGCGCCGATCAGCACCCCGCCCTTGATCGAATCGTCGTTCTTGATCTGCTCGACAGCCGCCGCGATGCCTTCGGGCACGCCGGGGCTGAGCGCGTTGACCGGTGGGTTGTTGACGGTAATGACGCCGATTTCGCCGTCGCGGGTTAAAGACACTAGTTCGCTCATTAACTATGCTCCTCAGAAAAGGTAGGGCAAACTGGCAGTTTGCCTAGTCTTCCCGAAAGGCCGCATCGAAGGAATCAAGGCAAACTTCCTGGGAGCGCAGGCAAGGATGCCTGCGCTCCCAGGAAGTTTGCCCTACCCTCACGCCGCCATTTTCATTGTTTCAGGGCGTCGCAGCGCGACATGAATACTCCTCAGAGAGTCGTTTTGAGTCCCGCCTTTAGGCGGATGGATTCGGGCCGCCTGAAGGCGGGATTCAAAACAACTCCTGTCAATAACAATAATCGCTGGGTCACTCAGGATAAGATCGCTTACCGATCGGTAGGTTACGACCACTGAAGCGGGGCGTCAAGACTTATGACGAATCAGGCCCCCGGGTTCATCTTTTTTGTTCTTCATGCGCTCGATCATCATCTGGTTGATCTGTTCGGACTGGCCGCGCGGCACGCTGAGCGTTTTCCAGTCGGTCGATTTCATATGTTTGGCCAGGAAGATTATTTGACCGACATGCATGGCATAGTGTCCCAATTGGCGATTGATCGCCTGGAGGACGGTGTGCGGCTCCTGGCGGATCGCCACGGTTCGCATCACGTCTTCGGGCCGCAAAGGTTCAATCGCGTCGAAAACATGTCGCCAGCCTCGCTCCCACCACTCGACCACTTCGGCGCGCTTCGTATTCGCGTCAATGATGAACTCCTGGTCGCGGCGCCGGTCGGGTTTCTCGCCGTCGCTCGTCAGAAAATCCACCCACCGCGAGCGCATGTTGCCGGCCAGATGTTTGACGATGATCGCGACGCTGTTGCTTTCAGCATCGAGCGTCACGAAGAATCGTTCGTCTTCGAGCTGTTCCATTGCGCGGTCGCCCAGCTTTTTCAGGGAGCGGAATTCGGCGATGACGTTTTCCAGGTAATGTTGCGCAAGATTTTCAGACATGACGGGTCGCGGCTCCTTGTCTCGAACGATAGAGTAGATGAATTCGTCCATCACTTGATTCTGTTTAACGACCGCCTTTCGCAAACGGCCTTCGAACTGATAGCCGACCTTTTCGAGCACGCGCATTGACGCGGGGTTCCATTCCAGCACGCCGGCGTAAATCCGGCTGAGGTTGAAATTGTCGAACGCCCATTGGGTCATCGCGCGCACGGCTTCGGTCACGACGCCGCGGCCCCAGAAGGCTTCGCCCAACCAGTAGCCGATTTCCGCCGAACATCGATGAATATCGCCGTTCAAAACCAGTCCGATCCCGCCGGCCGCCTCGCCGTCGACGACGATGGCGAAATTGGTCCGAGGCGATTCTTCTCCCGTGCGGTGAATCCATTCACGGGCGTCCTCCGCCGTGTAAGGATGCGGAAACCGGTTGCGCATGTTACGCCAGACGTTGTAATTGTTCGCGTGCGCGACCAGCGACTCCTCGTCGCCGGGCCGCCAGGGGCGGATCACGCATGTTTTTAGTTCGATCTCCATATTTTCAAGGCGTAGTCGTATTTCATTTTCCATTTGCCATATTACATTTTTCATTTGCCATTGCCAGGGTCGCCGCTAGCCGCAATGGCAAATGAAAAATGTAATATGGCAAATGGAAAATGAATCAGAAGCCACGCGGCGGCATATTGGGCGCGCGGCGCAACCAATTGTCGCTCCTGTATTCGCATGCGCCGTCAATGACGTGTAGCGTGTACGCATGTCGCGATTTCGCGGAGCGATTGGCGTAGCTTAAATGAGGCAGGAGTCCGTGTAGAATGATCAGCGCGCCTTGGGGGACTTCGAGCGGCGTCAATTTGAACTCCAGCCAGGGCGAATCGTCGAGCGTTTCAAACTTCGTCCCGCCTCCGGCGGCGCGAACGAAGCGTTTCTTCAATCCGAGCTTGTGGCCGCCCGGAATGGCCCACATACAACCGTTTTCTTGCGTGGCGCCGTCGAGCGCGACCCAGAACCCCGTGACGCTTGGCGGTTCGGTGTAAAGGAACGTCGCGTCCTGATGACAGGCGACCTCGCCGCCGATGTTCGGCTGTTTGAAGATGTACATCGATTGCAGTAGCAGCGGCTCGGCGTAACCCAGATCGGCGCAGATCGCCGCCAGCCCGGGCTTCCGCGAAAAGGCGTCGAAGACCGGGTCGAGATCGTGCAGCGCGTGCCCGATTTTATTGATCGAGCGCTCCTTGGCGTATCGCAAGCCGCCGTCGGGAGCGAGAGCCTCTTCTTCAAAAAAGAAGCGAATCTTGTCGCCGGAGTCGAGGAAGTAATCGTCGCTCACGCGGGTCTGCTCTCGAGTCGAAAAAATCGAGGCGCCGCTTCGCGGGTCGAAATCGCGGACGAGATCTTCGGCGCGGCGCTTCAATCGTTCACGCTCTTCACGGCCGGCGAAGACTTCGATCACGAGGAACCCGTCGCGTTCGTACGAGGCGAGTTGTTGTGTCGAAAGCGCGATCATAACCGTGGCGCGGACTTTAGTCCGCGCCTCCGTAATATCCTCAGGCCGCGCGGACTAAAGTCCGCGCCACTATACAGCCCCATTTTGCAGGGATTTTGAAAAAGATCAGAAGGCGAAACCGCTAAGAAGCCCCCGCGAAATCGCCCACTGCAGCAGGCCGCAGCCGAAGATGATGACGACGGGGTTGAGTTTTGCGCGCAGCATGAGCAGGCAGGAGAGCGTCGCTATGCCGAATCCGGTGGGGCCGCTCACGCCGGATTTGGCCATAGTCACTCCCGCCGCCGCGAGCATTCCCACTACCGCCGGGGCTACGCCGGCCAGGAAAGCCTGGACGTGGAAATTGGCCCGGAAGCGATTGATCGAGGCGCCGGCGATCATCGTCATGACAAAGGACGGCAAGAACGCCGCGATCGTGGTCATAATCGCCCCGATGACGCCCGCGACCTTGTATCCAATGAACGTGGCCGTGATCAGCACCGGGCCGGGCGTAATCTGGCCGAACGCGACTCCGTCGGCGAACGTCTGATGATCCATCCATTTATTGATCTGAACGACGTCAGTCTCGATCTGCGGCACCATGACATACCCTCCGCCGAAGGTGACCGTGCCGACGCGCAGAAAGATGGTTATCAAATGCCAGACCGTGATCATCTTCTCCAGAACGGGCCATGTTAATAGGAGAATCAGAGGGAGCATCGCGATTGATCGAAGCCTGGTTGTCGCTTCTTTCTTATCCGCATGAGGAACGAAAGTCTCTTCTTCGCTCACGGGCGGCCTCTCCGGTTCTTCATCGCCGGTCCCGCCTTCGCCGGCTTCTTCATAACCGGCTTCCTCATCGCCGGCCTCTTTATTATGAGATACATTATTGGCTTCGTCCGGAGATTGCTCGGGGGAGGGCTTTTCAGGAAGCGAGACCTCGACATGGTAATCGGCGCCGAGTTCGGTCGGTTCGTCGGCGTGATCAATCATCTCGGCCGCGTGTTGTCGCGCCTGTTGTTCGGCGACGGCGCCGCGCGCGCGCGTCTGGCGCTCTTTGCGCCAGCGCTGGCGGATGTGCGTGCGGGCGCGGGCTTTGTAGGAGTGGATCAGAATTCCAATGATTCCGGCGAGCAGCACGACTTCAGCCACAGTGGTCTGAGTGAAGATGAGCATGAATCCGGCGGCCACGCCGAGCTCCAGACGCCATTGCTGCTGCATCGCCGACTGGCCCAACCGTACAGTGGTGGCCGCAATCAATCCGACCACCGCCGCATTGAACCCGTGAAAGACGCGCTGCGCGTCTGGGAAGTTTTTCAGGTATCCGTATGCGACGGCCAGCCCGATCATCGCCAGGAACGACGGCAATACGAAGCTGGTGACCGACACCAGCGCGCCGCGAATTCCGCAGAGCTTCAACCCGATGTACGTGATCGCGTTGGCGGTGTTGGCGCCCGGCAGGCTCTGCGCCAGCGAAACCGCGTCGAGGAACTCTTCCTCCGACATCCACCGGTTTTTATAAACCACCACGCGGCGGATGTGCGCGATCACCGCCAACCCACCGCCGAAGCCGGTCACGCCCAGTTTGAAGAAAGTTTTGGCGAGCTCGCGCTCATCGACCTTTTCTTCACCCCGGGCCGCCAGCCTCGTCGTCCACTTGCGCCAGAGGGCGCGCGCCTGGCCGCAGATCTGATGATAGAAGTTGGTCAGCGCCGTAAGCGGCGACGATTTTAATCGGTTTCTTTCGACTGTCTCGCCCACCTTCCCCCGCTCTTTCATTATCTTTTACTGTCTTCACCGCGTGTAGCCGCGGTTTCATAATAGTTTGTAACGCAAGAGGGCGCTATAATTCAAATCTATGTCGAATCAACTAATCGCTATTATCGGCGGGACGGGCGATCAGGGCAAAGGGCTCGCCCTTCGCTGGGCGAAAAAGGGTTTTGAAATCGTCATCGGATCGCGCGACCGGGAACGCGCCAGGGCGGCCTCGGCTGAGGCGCGCGCGACGTTGAAGGCGTTCGGAGCCGACAATGTTGACCTGGACGGCGCGACGAACGCCGACGCCGCGGCGACCGCCCAGATCATTGTGTTGACCGTTCCATTCGCCGCGCATATCTCCACGCTCAAAGAAATTCGTGAGAAGATCAAGGCCGGCTCTCTGATCGTTGACGTCACCGTTCCGCTCGAGCCGGCCGTGGGAGGCAAGCCGACCCGCATCTTGGGCGTGTGGGCCGGATCGGCGGCGGAGCAGTGTCGTGAACTTGCGCCCGAAGGCGTTCAGGTCGTCTCGGCCTTCCAAAACGTCGGAGCCGAGGCGCTCGCCCGTCTCGACCGCGAAGTGGAATGCGACGTCATTGTCTGCGGCGATGACAAGGAGGCCAAACAGCGCCTCCGCCCACTCGTCGCCGCGATTCCCGGCTGCCGCTACATTGACGGCGGCCCGCTCGCCAATTCGCGCACGGTCGAGGCGATCACGGCCTTGCTGATCGGATTCAACATCCGATACAAAACTCATACCGGTTTGCGAATCACCGGCATCGAATGAGGTGTCAGGTGTCAGGTGTCAGGTGTCAGGTTCCAGGTTGTAAGAGGACCTGGAACCTGGAACCTGGAACCTGACACCTGACACCTGACTTTATGTCCCTTTCACCCTACATTAACCTGACGCGCGAAGAGTGGAGCCGGTTGCGCAACTCCACCCCGCTGACGTTGACCGAAGACGATCTGGCCAAACTGCGCGGCATCAACGAGCGGGTCTCGCTCCGCGAGGTCGAAGACATATATCTGCCGCTGTCGCGCCTGTTGAATCTTTACGTTGACGCGACACAGAAGCTGCACAAAGCCACTCACACCTTCCTCGGCAATTCGACCGAGAAGGTTCCTTACGTCATAGGCGTCGCAGGCAGCGTCGCCGTGGGCAAGAGCACTATGGCGCGCATCTTGCAGGCGCTGCTGGCGCGATGGCCCAACCATCCGAAGGTCGACCTGGTCACGACCGACGGGTTTCTGTTTCCGAACGCCGTCCTGGAAGCGCGCGATTTGATGAAGCGCAAGGGGTTTCCCGAAAGCTACGACCGCCGGCGTCTGGTCAAATTCGTGGCCGACGTGAAATCGGGAGCGGATGAAGTCAGCGCCCCCGTATATTCACACCTGGCTTACGACATCCTGCCCGGTCGGGAGCAGGTCGTTAGAAAGCCCGACATCATGATTCTCGAAGGGCTGAATGTGCTGCACTCCGGCGTCGGCAGGGCCGAGAATTACATGCCGGTTTTCGTCTCCGACTACTTCGATTTCTCGATCTACGTCGACGCCGACGAAGAGCACATCAGACAGTGGTACGTCGAACGATTCTTTACCCTGCGCCGCACGGCGTTCCGCAACCCGGCCTCATATTTCCACCGCTACGCCGCTTTGTCTGACGAAGGGGCAAGGGATAAAGCTTTGTCAATCTGGAATGAGATCAACGCCGTGAATTTGAGAGAGAATATCCTGCCGACACGCACACGCGCCTTCCTGATACTCGAAAAAGGCGCGGATCATTCGGTGCGGAGTGTGAAGCTGAGGAAGCTTTAGTCCCTGAGGATCGAGGATCGAGGATCGAGGATCGAGGATGGCGCCACTCGTTCCATCCTCGATCCTCCATCTTCTATCCTCGATCCTCGATCCTCGATCCTGTTCACCGCAACGGCTTGTAAAGCCGGTTCAGAAGGTTCGGATTCACGCCGAGCCAGTACAACACCTGCATCAAAGACCACAGCGCGAATGTGCGAATGAACCGTCCTTCGAAACGCCGCGAAGAGGTCGTGGCGCAGGCGTTCAGCCGCACGAATCTTCCCAGGCGGCGCATCCTTCGGTAGAGGTCGCAATCTTCAAAGATCGGATATTCGCGATAACCGTCCAAGCGGTCGAAGACGCGGCGCCGCACGAAGATCGCGGAGTCTCCGTAGAGCATCCCGCCCAGCCGTAGGAAAGGATAAATACGGGTCAGCAGCCGCGCTTCTCGCGTGTCGCCGCCGAAGATCAGACTGAAGTTTCCGCCGCAGACCCTATCGTCAGTGAGCGCGTCGGCGACGAGCGTCAGCGCGTCCTCCGTCAATCTCGTATCCGCGTGCAGGAAGAGCAGCGTCTCGCCTTTAGCCAATCTAACTCCGGCGTTCATCTGCGGCCCTCGCCCGCGCGGCGCCTCGATCACACGCAACCCGCATTGGCGCGCCGTCTCCACCGTCGCATCCGCGCTGCCGCCGTCACAGACGATGACCTCGAATTCGCCGCGCAAACGGCCCAGCGACGCCGCCAGATCGCGCATCGTCGTCGCTTCGTTGAGTGTCGGGACGATGATTGAGACGAAAGAATTTTTTGTGGTCTTCACGATTTAAAATTATCATAGGAGATGGGAGTTGTGGGACCCATGGAACTCATGGGACCTACATGAGGAGAGTCATAGATGAAAAATATATCGGTTTTGTTCGCAGGATTGCTGTTATTTGCGTGCGCCTCCGGCGCGCGCGCGCAGGGGATCGATTACTCCGGGTACGACCGCCTGACGCGCAAGTACGTCGACGCGGGCGGGCTGGTCGATTACAAAGGATTGAAGGGCGAGTTGGGCGCGTTAAAGACCTTCATCGAACAGATTTCCGACGTCAGCCCGCAGAGCCATCCGGAGCAATTCAAGGACGGCGGCGAGCAGTTGCGCTACTGGATGACGGCTTACAACGCCTGGGTCTTGTACATCGCCGCGTCGGAATATCCGAACAAGAGCTCGCTCTGGAATTTCCTGGGCCTCTTCCGCAACCGCGAGATCAGACTTGGCGGAAAGTCTATGAAATTAGGAGACCTGGAGCACAAGATCATCCGCTCCGGCTACAAAGATCCGCGAATCCATTTCTACATCAACTGCGGGGCCGCCAGTTGTCCGGCCCTGAGTCAGGGGGCGATTCCGCAGCTCAAGACGTTTGATGCGCTCGATCAGGCCGCCCGACGCTTCATCAATGACGCTAAAAACGTCAAGTACGACGCGGCGGCCAAAAAGCTATATCTCTCGAAAATCTTCGACTGGTTCCAGGACGACTTCCTGAATTTTCTGAAAGAGAAACACGGCATTCAGACGCCGCACATCGCGCAATACATCTTACTGTACCTCGACGGCCCCTCGCGCGAGGAGCTTCAGAAAATGCCGCTCGACGAGATCCGCGTCAGTTATTTCAGTTACGACAAGAGCCTGAATGAACAGTAGTCAGTGGGTAGTGGGCAGTGGGTAGTGGGCAGTGGGTAGTGGATAGTGGATAGTAAATAGAAGTATGACCTTCACCGCCCACTACCCACTATCCACTATCCACTATCCACTATCCACTACCCACTGCCTCACGCCAGCCAGAAATTACAACTGAACCTCCCGCCCGAATCGAACCACACGCGCGAGGGCGTGAAGCCGGTCGCCTTGGCCAGGGCCGCGAGCGCTTCGAGGTCGTACTTGTAGGAATTTTCGGTGTGGATCGTCTCGCCAGATTTAAACTCGACCTGCAACGCGGGCTGCGCGTCGGCGCCGCGGATATTGACTATCTGCTCAGTGAGGCTGACCAGATGGATTTCTATGCGGCTTTGCCCTTCGTTGAAAAAGGCGCGGTGTTTGAACTGTCTGAGGTCGAAGTCGGCGTTCAGATCGCGGTTGATGCGCAGCAGCAGATTCCGGCTGAAGGCCTCCGTCAGGTTGAGCGCGTCGTTGTAGGCCGCTTCGAGCGTTTCGCGTGATTTTTTCAAATCCGCGCCGAGCAACAGACCGTCTCCCGGCCGCAGCGAATTGCGGATCTGTCTCAGCAATTCGCGCGCTTCGTCCGGCATGTAATTGCCTATGTTCGATCCCAAGAGCAGCGCCAGAACTTTCTCGCCGTCTTTTCGCTCAATCGAAGCGATGCCGCGAGTGTAATCGGCGGCGTGAGCCGTGATCCGCAGTCCCGAATAATCTTCGAGCAATTGCTTTGCGCTCTGTTCCAGAATCGTCTCGGAAATGTCTATCGGTTGGTAACAAAGTCTGGGCTGGCGCGCCAGAATGGCCTCGATCAGCAGGCGCGTTTTGATCGAGCTTCCGCTGCCCAGATCGACCACCGTGATCGGCGCCGGCAATTGCGCGACGATCTCGACCGCGCGCCGCTCGAAAATCTCGGTCTCGGCGCGCGTCAGGTAATATTCGGGCAGAAGACAGATCGCTTCAAAAAGCAGCGACCCCAACGCGTCATAAAGATATTTCGGCTTTAGGGTTTTCGGCGTCGCGGTCAATCCGGCGCGCACGTCTTCGGCGAAGCCGTTTTGATCGTTCGACGAAATTGATTGATGAATGACGAGGCGCGACGTTGAAACTGATTTGCCAGTGTCGGGCATTGGCGCAATTCCTCCTGTTTTCGGCCTCACAACGTTTCGCGAGCTTACGGCGCGTGAAGCGCCAGATAAAACTCACTTAGCCGGCAAGGCCTGTTTAACATTTACCTTAACTCCCACGCGCAATTCATCAGCGCCGCGAACGGCGATCTGATCTCCGGACTCAAGATGGCCGAATATTTCCACCAGGTCAACCCCTTGATGATTCATCGAAGCGCCGCGCTTGACGTCGACCCATTCGACCGCGCCGTCGCGAATGCGAATGACGAACACCCGCTCGGTCGTCACGGCTATCGCCGTCGGCGGGACGAAGAGGGACGGCCCCTGTCGCCGCGTGGGCCAGATCACTTCGGGAAACATTCCCGGCGCGAGCCGGCCCGACGAATCGGCGGCGCGGACCCTGGCTTCGGCCTCGCCTCGCTGCGTGTCGAGTTCGGGCGCGCGCAAACGGGCGAGCAGTTGGCCCCTCTTTACCACCGAGCCGCGGTCGACGTTTATCTCCTCGACGAAGCCCTGGACCTTCGCGTAAATGGCCGTGTCCTGCCATGCTTGCAGCTCGCCGGGGAGCCGAATCTGGCGGTTGAGTTCGAGCGATCGCACGGTCGTGACGATGACCGTTGGCGTTTGAGTCGTGGGAGAAGGCGACGTTTGAGCCTGCGACCCTTCGGGCTTGCCGCATGCGGCGAAAGGCAAAATCACCAGCGCCAGACCGAAGCCGAGCATGGATTTCGGCATTTCGAATCCTCCTCGGAAAGTCCCTGGGTACGCATCGCTTCCAGCGTGCAGTCTCGGCGAAAGACCGATTGATCGGAATCATACGCCCTAGAACTGGAAGCGATGCGTCCCAAGGTCTGGTTCCTATCAACGTGCCTTTGGCCGAGACTGCACGCTGGAAGCGATGCGTACCCAGGGTCAATATTGGCGCGTCATTGCGCGCGGTGTTATGATTCGAGCGTTGTGGATTCTGAAATCTTTCACAAACTGACTGATCTCGAGGCCATCGCGGCGGCGAATCTGTTCTTGAGCGACCATATGCCTGACAATTTTTGCGCCGGAGACCCTACTTACGATGACGCCGCCCAATTGTGGCGAGTGGCTGTGTTGCTGACCCACCCGCGCGCAGGTTTTGTCGGCGAAGTCGGGGAGATCTCCGTCGGCGGATCTCCCGAAGAAATACTCTCTCATACTCCTTTCGATGAGATGAAGGCCGGTGGCCGCTCGCTTTATGAACAACATCGTGAAGCAATAGAAGCCGCTTTTTGGCCTACCGTGACCAGTGGCGCCTCTAAGATCACCGCCTTTGAAGCGGAGGCGATAGCCGGCGGTTTTCTACTAGATTACTTGCCTGATCGCTTCAGCACTGGCGCCCCGCGTTTTGACAAAGCGGCGGGCGTGTGGCGAGTCCCGGTCATCTTGGCTTACCCGCGCATCGGCTCCGTCGGGGAAGTCGGAGAATTGAACGTTGACGATTCGACCAGAGAGGTTGTGTCTCAAGAGCCGTTCGAAGAGATGACAACCCGCGCCCTCGCCATTTACGAGCAACGTTGTGAAGAGATCGAAGCCGCCTTTCTACAAACAAGAGACTGCTGATTCCTGCGCGCCTGCTTGCCTGCGAATGGTCCTCTCCCAATTCGACCTCTCGGTATCCGAAGCCGAGTTGCGAGCGCGCTGTGATTGCACGATCTTTGGCGCTGACGCCCCATACGTCGTCGATGTGGCGCGCCAATTGGGGTTCGACAAAACCGACATACAAAACCTCTCGCCCGATGAACTGCAAACCATTCTCGACGAAGGGCGCTATCCGATTGTCTATGTCAACCTGCTCCCGATCGACGTTACAGAGGGGACGCATGCCCTCGTCGCGCTTGAGATCGGGGATGACGTCGTGGCCGTTTATGATCCGGATCAAGGAGAACGCCTCCTGCCGATCGCCGCTTTCTTCAAAGCATGGGAGCTGAAAAGCAATCTCGCCATAATTGTCGATCGCTAGTGGCGCGGACTTTAGTCCGCGCCTGCGTCATATCCTCAGGCCGCGCGGACTAAAGTCCGCGCCACTATTTCCAAGCCCTGCCGCCTAAAGGCGGTACTCTAAACGCTCGCCCCGGATTCATCATCAGGATGCAGCGAAGCCGATGCGCGACTCGCCTTGCGTTGCGCGATTCCAAATACCAACGGCAACACAATCAACACCGCGATTGTCGAGGCCGCCAGCCCGCCGATCACGGCGCGGCCCAATGGCGCGGTCTGTTCGCCGCCTTCGCCGATCCCCAGCGCCATCGGGGCCATTCCGGCGATCATCGCGAAACTCGTCATCAAGATCGGGCGCAGCCGGCTCGAAGCCGCGACCATCGCCGCCGCTCTTGCTTCCTGTCCTTCGCGCCGCCGCTGTTCGGCGAAGGTGACGAGCAGGATTGCGTTCGCCACTGAAACGCCGACGGCCATAATCGCGCCCATGAACGATTGCACGTTGAGCGTCGTCCCGGCGACCCACAATGCGGCGACGACTCCCAGGACCACCGCCGGGATCATCGAGAGGATCACTAGTGAGGCGCGCAGCGATTGGAAGTTGGCCACGAGCAGCAGAAAGATGACCGCGATGGCCAGCAGCAGTCCGAATTCCAGACCGGATTGCGTTTGCCGCATCGGGGGAACTTGGCCGCGCACGTCCACACGCGCTCCGCGAGGCGCTTCTCCCGCGCGCGCAATCGCCGCTTCCGTCTCTCGCGCCGCGCTGCCCAGGTCCGCGCCTGCGACGTTGCCGATTATCGTAACCATCCGCTGCTGGTTGTAGCGATCGTATTGGCCGACCGCCGTTCCGAAACTGATCTCGGCCACGTCTCCGGCCAGCGCGCGCGCGCCGTTCGAGGCGTTCACCGGGATGCTCTGCACGTCTTCGATCGAAGCGATGCGCGATTGCGGAACTTCGACCTGCACCTGATAGGCTGTGCCGCTCGCCGGGTCGCGCCAGTAGACCGGCTGTGTGAAACGGGAGGACGAGGTCGCGGCGACCAGCGACCGCCCGACCTGCTCCACCGTCACGCCGAGTTGTCCGGCGCGCTTGCGATCTACCTTGATGTCGACGGTCGGGTAATCGAGCGCCTGGTCGAATTGCAGGTCGCGCAGGATCGGAATCTTCTTCATTTCGGCCATCACCTTGTCGGCGAAGGCGCGGTTGGCGTTTAGGTTCGGGCCGCTCACGGCGACCTCGATGGGGGTTGGCGCTCCGAAGTTCATCACTTTGCTGATCAGGTCGCCGGCTTCGAAAGAGAGCGCGACGCCGGGAATCTCCTCAGGCGCCTTTCGTCGCAACCGTTCTTTTAATTCTTCGAGGCGGACGCCGGAGCCGCGCTTCAACGCGATCGTTAACACGGCTTCGTGCGGCCCGCTCGTCCACAGGTGGATCGTGTTGACGGGATAGCTGGCGGGCTGCGTGCCGACCTAGCCGAGCGTGATGTCAATGTTATTCGCCCCGGCTTCGCGGCCTATGATTTCCAACGCCTTGAGCGCCACTACCTCAGTGCGTTCGACTCGTGTGCCGATGGGCGCGCGCAGTCGCAACTGGAACATTCCGGCGCTGACTTGCGGGAAGATGTCCACGCCGAGATTGCGGCCGATCAGAAAGACGCCGGCCAGCGAGACCGTCGCATAGATCGCCAACGCGGCCCATCGCCATCGCCACGTCGCGTTCAACAGGATTTCGTAGCGCCCCCCAACGCGCCCTCGAAGACAAGGCCCCGAATCGAATTCTTGACGATGGTTGATTGATCGAACTCGAAGCTGACCTTGATGTCTTCGGGCACGAGGGATTGAAAGCGCGGCAATTCGGCCTTGACGCGATTGACGACGTCCAGAGTCGAGGCGTCGGAGCGCTTGGTGACAGGGATATAGACCGTGCGGCGGCCGTTGACCAGACCGTAGCCGGACAGAATGTCGCTCCCGTTTTCGACCACGCCGACGTCGCGCACGTAAACGTTCGGCCCGCTGCCTGCGCGGATCGGCAGGTCGGCCAGTTCTCGAATGTCGCGCACAACGCCGTTCATCGGGGCCATGCGGTTCAGATCGCCCGTGCGTACGTTGCCCGCAGGCAGGATCGCGTTGCCCGCCGCGATCGCCTTTGCCACCTCTTCCGGCGACATTGAATAAGAGCGCAGGCGCTCAGGATCGACGCGAACGATCACCGTGCGTTGATTGCCGCCGAACGGCGGCGGCGCGGAGACGCCCTGCAAGGTCGAAAAGACGGGGCGCACCCGGAAGAGCGCCAGGTCCTGAATCTCGGCCACGCCGCGCGTCTCGCTCGAAAAAACCAGTTGGCCCACCGGCACGCTGCCCGCGTCGAAGCGCATCACGAACGGATTGACCGTGCCGGGCGGCATGAAAGCCTTCGAACGTTCGACGTAAGAGATCACCTGCGCCAGCGCCTGGCTCATGTCCGTGCCCGGATGGAAGAAGAGCTTGAGCAGCGCGACGTTCTGGATCGAGCGCGATTCGACATGCTCAATGCCGGAGACGTAGAGGAAGTGATACTCGTAATACGACGTGAGAAAGCTCTCCATCTGCGCCGGGTCCATCCCGCCGTAAGGCTGCGCGACGTAGATCACCGGCAGATTGAGGTTCGGGAAGATGTCTACGGGCATTCGCGTGACTGCAAGAACCGACCCCAGGGCTACGCTGATGACGGCGACGAGAATGGTGAATGGACGTCGTAGGGCGGTATTGATAAGCCACATATAGAGTTGTGTAGTCGTCTTTCATTTTTCATTTTCCGTATTACATTTTTCATTTGCCATCGCGGGAATCGCTACTTGCCGCGATGGCAAATGAAAAATGTAATACGGAAAATGAAAAATGCTCACTTCTTTCCTGCCGCCTGTTGGAGAAATGGTTTGAGATCGCCTTGCAGTTTTGCGGCGGCGAGCGCTGCGCTCACGTCCAATTTCGTCACGGCCTCGTTTGCGCTCGCCTGCCTGCCGATCGTCCGCGCCAACTCGACGTTCGCTTTGCGTAATCCGAAGTCGAACGGCTCCCACGACAACAGCCGGCTGCCCGCGGCGCCCCACGCGCTCTCGATCGAGGAGTTGTCGAGTTGAGGGCCAGAAATCGAAGGGATTCCCGCCTGCGGCAGCAACAGGCCGAAGACGTTGTTGCGGGTCGCGCGGTTCTGTTGCCACGCCATGTCGACGCGCGGCAGATAATTCGCGCGCGCCAGATCGACGCCGGCTTCGGCGGCCTGTCGCTGAGCATGCGCCGCGCGGATCGCCGGATAGTTTTTCAGCGCGAGTTCGACCGCTTGCTCGAAGTTCAAGTTCAGTGGCTGCCGGCCCTGCGCCGGCGCGAAGACGGAAAGCAATGACGGGAAGATCAACGGAAGAAGAAATGAAGACGTCTTTGGCATTCTCATTGAATGGTTTGTTATTTTCCGTGTTGATGGTTCGAGGATGTAGACCGAAACACTACGTCGAGGGTTTCAAAAAATCGCCCCTTGCGTATACTGCATCTTAATAAAGCCACGAGCGCGGAAATTTCTGATAACTTTGCCCAAGTAGCGGCGCAATATCAAGGGTCGCTCGAGGATGTAAAACCAGCATTAAGTGATCGGGCGGGAGTAATGAGGCGTGGCGCGTGTAGAGACGCAAGATCTTGCGTCTCTACACGCGCCCCTGGCGCTGTTACAAGGCGCGAGTAGACAACTCGCGCCACATGTAGTTACGTTCTTGAAATCTAAAGGGTCTTGATCGAACCGGAAACAGCCAATACGGAGACGGCGGAGAGAAGGGAATCGCAGACTTCGCTCAAACAGCTTGCTCTTCTCTTTTTCAAGCTGGGCGTGATCTCGTTCGGCGGCCCGGCGGCGCACATCGCGATGATGGAGGATGAAGTCGTCAGGCGACGCCGCTGGCTTTCGCGCGACGAGTTTCTCGACCTGCTCGGCGCGACGAATCTGATCCCCGGCCCGAATTCGACCGAGATGGCGATTCACATCGGGCGCCGGCGGGCGGGATGGCCGGGGTTGCTGGTCGCGGGGAGTTGCTTCATTCTTCCGGCGACGCTCATTGTTACAGCTTTGGCTTGGGCCTACATTCGCTACGGTTCACTCCCGCAGACCGACGCCCTTCTGTACGGCGTGAAGCCGGTCGTCATCGCAATCATTTTGCAAGCATTGTGGGGGCTCGGGCGAGCCGCGCTCAAAACAAAAACGCTGGCGCTTGTCGGCGCGGTGGGGATATTCCTTCCCGCTTTCTTCTTTGTCGCAGTGAGCGGCTCTTTGGTACCGCGAATTCGGAGGTCTGTGACGGCGGGAGCGGTTCTCGACGGGATCAATGCGGCCTCTTTGTCGCTGATGGCCATAGTGACCTGGCGGCTGGGCCGGGCGGCGTTGGTCGATTGGACGACGTTCGCCATGCTGGTCGTCAGCCTGATTCTGCTGATTCGCTTTCGCATTAACTCAGCATGGCTCGTGCCAGTCGGGGCGGTGTTCGGCCTTGTTCTCAGTACAGTACGGGGAGCGTGAGCGACCCGAACCTTGATCAATAGGCTGTTTGATCAATGCTCGGGTCGCTCACGCTCCCCGTACTGTAACGGCGGTCAATCAAGCTGAATCGCGAAGGCCGCGCGTTCGTGTCCTCTGATTTTGGCCAGGAAATTGAGTATGCGTTTGGCCCATCCATACTTGAGATTCAACAGCTCATTGGCCCGTCGCGATTCCGTCTCGCCGAGCCGCCGGGCCGTGGCGGCTACCCATTCTCCTTTGACATTGCCGCGCATATCGCACGGGGCGACGCGCACGCGCGGATTGTTACGAATCCGTTTGACCTTGTACGAATGGCCCACAGTGTAGAAATACAACGCGCCGCTATCTTCGACGAACCAGAGTGGCGTGCGCACTCCCTGTCCGTTTCTGCGATAGCTCTCCAGGTTCAGATACTTTCGGTTGGCGAATTGAGCGAGCTTGTCATTGCTCATAATTTCACGAAGCGCTTTTGCAGTACTGGTCGCTTACGCTCCCCTTACCGTACCGATTTCACTAAGTGCTTTTCTCGCGAAACGCGAAGAGGTACAGCCCGGCGCCGACGTAGGGGATCAACAGAATGATCGCTATTAAGACGACTTTGGTGGCCCAATCGCGCCTCGATCTCATCACGTCGGAAATGGCGAAGATGTCCAGGATTGTCGCGACCAACCATAATAATGTTCCCATAGCTTGTCCTCTCTGAGGCCGGATGCGCGATCCGGCGAAACGGATTCGAGCGATAATCATTGCGAGGCGCGTCAGCCGCCGAGCTTCGATTTCACGATTTGGTTGACCGCCTTGCCGTCGACGGTCTGGCCAGCGAGTTTGGCCATGACCGCCTTCATCACCGCGCCCATCTCCTTCATCGAACTCGCGCCGGTCTCGGCGATGGTCTCTTCGACGACGCGCGCGATGGCCGCCTCGTCCAGGGCGGCGGGCAGGTATTCTTCGATGACCTTGATCTCGGCCGCTTCCTTCTCAGCCAATTCTATACGCCCGGCCTGTTGATATTGTTCGATGCTGTCGCGGCGCTGTTTGACCAGGGATTGCAGAACCTTGATCGCCTCTTCGTCGGTGAGCGATTCCATTTTATCGATCTCGCGGTTCTTGAGCGCGGTCTTGACCATCCGCAAGGTCGAGAGCCGCTCGGAGTCTTTGCTCTTCATCGCCGCTTTCAAATCTTCGTTGATACGATCCAAAAAAGTCATCATCTCCTCCTGAATGGGACTTATAGGACTTGTGGGACTTATAGGACGTCCTATAAGTCCCACAAGTCCTATAAGTCCCATCCATTACATTGCGCCAGTGTTATAGGTCGCGCGCGCGCGGCTGTCAAATGAGGTCTCCTGTGCTGGCGTTGCGGGGCTTGGTGAAATTTGTTAGTCTCTGCAACTCGAAGACCAGGTGTGAAAACTATATGAAGCGCACGAAAGAGAGGCCCTGTGGCGGAATTGGTAGACGTCTTCGGCTTAGAACCGAAGGTCCTTTACGGGCGTGAGGGTTCGAGTCCCTCCGGGGCCATTCCTACCAAATCTCGACTCATCCGTCTGCCAGCGATTTCCATTTCGACTCGATCGGTTCGAGTGTCTGTGAAGAAAGGTAAAGAACATTGAAGCTGCAAGTCGATGTCGCTGATCTCTCCCAATGTCGGAGAGACCTCAAAGTTGAAGTCCCCGTTGAGGAGGTCAACGCGGCCTTTGAAAGGACCTACGGGGCCTACGCGCGCCATTTGAAGATTCCGGGATTCCGCCCCGGCCGCGTCCCGCGCGAACTCATCAAGCAACGTTTCGCCAAAGAGGCGAGAGAAGAGGTCGTTAAGAGCCTGGTTCCGGAGGCGCTGCAGTCCGCCGTCGCCGAACACATGCTTCGCGTCGTCGGCGACCCGCAGATTGGCGATCTCTCGATCAGTGAAGGCGAACCCCTGAAGTTCAAGGCGACGATTGAAGTCCTGCCTGAATTCGAGCTTAAAGAGTACAAGGGTTTGAAATTGACCAAACGAGTGGCGACCGTGACCGATGAGGAGGTCGAGCATACGCTTGAGCATCTGCGCCAATCCGCGGCGGAATACGTTCCGGTGGAAGACCGCCCGTCACGTGACGGCGACTTCGTTTCGGTCAATCTGGTCGGCAAGTACGTCGAACCGCCGGAAGAAGAGGATTTGAAGTCCGACGACGTGCAGGTCGAGATCGGCGCCGACGGCGTGCAGACCGAATTCAGCGAGAATCTGCGCGACGTGAAGGCCGGCGACGTCCGCGAGTTCCGCGTCAAATACCCGGAAGATTTCTCCGCCGAAGGGTTGGCCGGCAAGACTATAGACTTCACGGCCACCGTGGTCGCGGTCCGCGAAAAAGAGGCGCCTGAACTCGACGACGAATTTGCGCGGGATTTCGGCGACTATGAAAATCTCCAACAGTTGCGCGACAGGATTCGGGAAAATTTGACGGCGTCCGCCGAAGCGCGGGCCCAGGCCGATCTTCGTGAAGGGACCGTGAAGCGGGTTCTTGAGGACTATGACTTCGAGGTCCCATCCGCGCTGGTCGAGCCGCAGGTCGTCGACCGCGCCCGCGAATTCGCGTACATTCTGATGCGCAACGGCGTCCCGCCGCAGACTATCAAAGAGATCGATTGGGAGGAGCGAATGAAGGAGTTCCGCCCGCTGGCGGAGCGTGACATTCGCATGGCGCTGGTCTTCGACAAGATCGGCGAGGTCGAGAAGGTCGAGGTCAGCCGGTGGGAGGTCGACGCCGAAATCGAGAGGATGGCGAGATCGAGCGGCGAGCCGGCGGACCAACTGAAGGCTCGCTTGACAAAGGATGACTCGCTTTCTAGTATCGAACACAGGCTGCGCCATCAAAGGGCGTTGGAGGCGGTTATAAAGCACGCCGAGGTCACGGTTGAAGAGTTCAACAAAGATCAGAATGAACATCATGCTCAGTCTCCAGCGCAAACGGAAACTGAGGGCGAGGTTCGGAGCGAAGGCAAATCACAAGCGTTATGATCAATCCACAATCTCATTTAGTGCCCATGGTTATCGAGCAGACGCCCCGCGGCGAGCGCGCTTTCGACATCTATTCGCGCCTGCTCAAGGACAACATCATTTTCATCGGGACTCCGATCGACGACGTGGTGGCCAACCTCGTCGTCGCGCAAATGCTGTTCCTCGAATCGGAGGACCCGGACCGGGAAATCTCGCTTTACATCAATTCGCCCGGCGGCTCTGTGACGGCGGGCATGGCGATCTATGACACCATGCAATTCGTCCGCTGCCCCGTTACGACCTTCTGCATCGGGCAGTGCGCTTCGATGGCGGCCGTGTTGTTGACCGCCGGCACCAAGGGAAGGCGCTTCGCCCTACCCAATTCGCGGATTCTGATCCATCAACCGCACGCCGGGGGAATTTCGGGTCAGGCCAGCGACATCAAGATCGCAGCGGAAGAGATCCTGCGCCTGCGCGAGCGCATCAACGAAATTCTCGCTTACCACACGGGCCGCTCCGTGGAACAAATCGAGAAGGACGTCGACCGCGACCGGATCATGAGCGCCATGCAGGCCAAGGAGTACGGGTTGATAGATCAGGTAATTAAACATCGGGAGTAAAACCCGATAAGCTTGGCTGCTGATACAGCGACCGACACTCAAGACCTTATGAACGATCGTATTCCCTCAGGCGCCACTCACTTCGACTTCGGCGGCGCCCTTATCTCGCAGACGCACAGGGCGGTCCTGAGGTGTTCTTTCTGCGGGATGGGCGAGGGAGAGGTCGCGAGACTCTTTGAAGGCCATTCCGGCTATATTTGCGACGAGTGCGTCGAGGTCTGCGTGCAATTGCTGAGCGATTACCGCGAAATGGGAATCAGGCCGCCCAAGCTAGACCAGCCCTGGTATAAGAGAATATTGGGCGATGACGGCTCTCAGGTCGGGCAGTGCAGCTTCAACGTCCACGACCGCAGCAATCCGCAGGGGGCGAGGCTGTTCGCCGGGATCAGCGCGCAGATCTGTGACAAATGCGTCCGCGCCTGCGAGCTTCTCAAAGCCGGCCTGGCGTTTGACGATTGAGGCCGCCGAGATTCCCGCCGCCGGCCTCCAGCGCTTGCGCGCATCTGCCCACTTGTTTATGATTTTGCGGCGCGCGTGTAATGCCCTTTGATCGATTCAACGCCGCCATTCGGTAGATCGCAACTTTCGTTTCGTTCGCAATCCCGTTTAAGGTTGCTATCAACAACAAACCCATATTCCATCTTGATGCGGAGACCATGCGGTGATGAGAAGAGGCGACGACACTTTACGCTGTAGCTTCTGCGGTAAGAGCCAAAATGAAGTCAAAAAGCTGATCGCAGGCCCCACCGTTTACATCTGCAACGAGTGCATCGACATCTGCATCGAGATCATCAGCGATGACGCTCAGCAGGAAGCCGCCGCCGCGCGCCCGCCGCTTCCGAAACCGTCGGAGATCAAAAACTTCCTCGACGAATACGTGATCGGGCAGGAAGAAACGAAGAAGAAATTGGCCGTCGCCGTCTACCAGCACTACAAGCGGATAGAGATGATGAAGCGGCGCAGCGATGTAGAGATTCAGAAATCGAACATCCTGCTGATCGGCCCTACCGGAACCGGCAAGACGCTGCTCGCGCAAACCCTCGCGCGGATGCTCAAAGTCCCGTTCACCATCGTCGACGCCACGACGCTCACCGAAGCCGGCTACGTCGGGGAGGACGTGGAAAACGTCATCCTGAAGTTGCTGCAATCGGCCAACGGCGACGTCGAGCGCGCGCAGCAGGGCATCATCTACATCGACGAGATAGACAAGATCTGCCGCAAGGACGAGAACCCATCGATCACCCGCGACGTTTCCGGCGAAGGCGTGCAACAGGCGCTGCTCAAGATCCTCGAAGGCACGGTCGCCAACGTCCCGCCGCAGGGCGGGCGTAAACACCCGCACCAGGAATTCTACCTCATAGACACGACGAACATCCTGTTCATATGCGGCGGCGCTTTCGTCGGCCTTGACAGGGTGATTCAGCGGCGCGTCGGCCAAAAAGGCATGGGGTTTCATGCCAACATCCGCCCGTTGCATCAATCGCGCGCCAACACGGAACTGCTTCAGCAGATTCAACCCGAGGATTTGATCAGGTACGGCCTGATCCCGGAATTCGTCGGGCGTTTGCCGGTCGTGGGCACTCTGCATGAACTGGACGAAGCGGCGATGATCGAAATTCTGACTCAGCCGAAGAACGCGCTGGCCAGGCAATATCAGAAACAGTTCGAGTGGGACGGCATCAAATTACGCTTCACCGATGAGGCTTTGCGCGCGGTGGCTCGCCAGGCCTGCGAGCGCAAAGTCGGCGCGCGGGGCCTGCGGATGATCCTCGAAGAGTTGATGCTCGACGCGATGTACACCCTCCCGAGCCAGAAGAAGATGAAAGAATTGGTCGTGACCGCCGAGATGGTCGTCAACCACCGCGTCGTATTTCCGCTCGAAAAAGCAGGCTGAGAACGAAGATCGAAGATGGAGGATCGAGGATAGAGAATCGCCTTGCGGGCGCCGACGCGATCTTCGATCTTCGATCTTCGATCTTCGATCTTCGATCTTCGATCTTCGATCTTCGATCTTCGATCTTCGATCTTCGATCCTCGATCTTCGATCCTCGATCTTCCCACCCTACGTCTTAACCCTTTCGATCTCCGCGCCGACCGCGCGCAATTTCTCTTCTATTTTCTCGTACCCACGATCGATGTGATAGACGCGGTCGATCAAGGTCTCGCCTTCAGCCGCGAGTCCGGCCAGGACCAGTGAGGCCGAGGCGCGAAGGTCGGAGGCGATCAACTGCGCGCCGGTCAAAGGGGACGGGCCGTGAACGTCCACGCTGCGGCTGTTGATTCGCATCTGCGCGCCCAGGCGCATCAATTCGGCGGCGTGCATGAATCGGTTCTCGAAGATCGTCTCGGTGATCACCGAATCGCCTTCGGCTTGCGTCATGAGCGCCATGTACTGCGCCTGCATGTCGGTCGGGAATCCGGGGTAGACGGCCGTGGTCACGTCTGCGGCCTTGTAAGGCGCGCGCGATTCGCCGTTGCCGGCGACGCGCAACTTATCCCGGCCGGTCTGTTCGATCTTCACTCCCACCTCGCGCAGCTTTTCGATCACCGACTGTAAATGACCCGGCTCGCAATTCGTGATCTCCACCTCGCCGCCGGTAATCGCGGCGGCGACTATGAAAGTGCCGGTTTCGATCCTGTCGGGAATGATCGTGTGGTCGGCGCCGCCGAGTCGCTCAACGCCGGTGACGGTGATCGTCGGCGTAGAGGCCCCTTCGATCTTCGCGCCCATTTTGGTGAGCAGCTCGGCGAGGTCTACAATCTCCGGCTCGCAGGCGGCGTTCGAGATTCGCGTCACGCCGTCGGCCAGGGCGGCGGCCATCATCACGTTCTCCGTGCCGGTGACGGTGACGGTTTCAAACTCAATGTCGGCGCCGCGCAGCCGCGAGGCGCCGGCTTCGACCACGCCGCCGCGCAACTCGATCTTCGCGCCCATTTTTTCGAGCGCCATCAGGTGCAGGTCTATGGGGCGCTGGCCGATGGCGCAGCCCCCTGGCAGGCTGACGCTCGCCTGACCGAACCTCCCCAAGAGCGGCCCCAGCGCCAGCACCGACGCTCGCATGGTTTTTACCAGTTCATAAGGCGCCTCGTAATCTTCGACCGTGCCGGCGTTGATCTGATGGGTGCGCAGTTCCGGGACGAGCACGGTGCAACCCAGGTCCTCTAGCAATCGCCGCATCGTGATCAGGTCGCGCACGTAAGGCACATTGCGCAGCGTCACCGTTTCGGGAGTGAGCAACGCCGCGGCCAGACACGGCAGGGCCGAATTCTTCGCGCCGCTGATCGCGACGCCGCCTTTCAACTTTTTTCCGCCGATGATTCGAAATTTATCCATGCGATCTACATGCGTTCTAATTGTCATTCGGAAGCCATTCGGGAGGTGATGAGCGTAGCCAATTCGCCAATGTACAGCAAGCGCCAAATAATTGACAGCCCTTAAGAACTGGGCGATACTTAGCGCACCGCTCAATGACGCCGGGAAAGTTCTTATGATGGACGGCGTCGTTCGTTCGGCACCTCCCGCCTCCCCCCTGTTTTCATAACCCTATTACGACTTTATCTTTATGTGCGGAATCTTCGGGATTGTCACAACAAGACCGCGGTCCGAGTTGATTGAGCCGGTTGACCGCGCGCTCGACGCCCTGGCTCATCGCGGGCCTGACGACCGCGGCGTCGAATTCATCAGCGACGGGCGCGACGGATTGACCGTGGCCTTTGCGCATCGCCGCCTGTCCGTCCTCGATCTTTCTCCGGCCGGACATCAGCCGATGCGCGACGAGGCGACCGGCGATTGGATCACCTACAACGGCAAGGTCTTCAATTTCCGCGACGTTCGCCGGGAGCTTGTCGCGCGCGGTTTGAGATTTCGTTCCGAGAGCGACACCGAGGTTTTGTTGAAGGGCTTCGGCGCGCGAGGCCGTGACGCGATTGCGGATTGGCGGGGGATGTTCGCGTTCGGCTTCTGGAACGCCCGGCGGCGATCGCTCACGCTGGTTCGCGATCGCCTCGGGATCAAGCCACTCTACTATTACCACGACGGCGACACATTCATCTTCGCGTCTGAGGTCCGCGCGCTGCTCGCCACGGGGCTGACGCCGCACAAAATTGCGCCGCCCGCCCTGGACAGTTTTCTCGCGTGGGGAGGGGTAGAGCAGCCGCTGACGATCATCGAGAACGTCTATGCCGTCCTGCCAGGACACATTCTGGAGTTTAAGGACGGGCGCGCCCAAACCGAAGCCTATTGGGAATTGCGCGCCGATAAACAAAACAAGGTTCGAGACGAACGCGAATTGATCGAAGAAATGGGCGCATTGCTCACCGACTCCGTCAAGTCGCATCTCGTCTCGGACGTTCCGGTGGGCGTTTTTCTGAGCGGGATCGATTCGGGCTCGGTAATGGCGCTGGCGAGCCGGGGCGTCGTAAGTCCGATCAAGTCATTCTCGGTCTGCTTCAAGGGCCGGGAGTTCGGGGAGGAAAGTTGCGCTGAAAAGCTCGCGCGCAGGTACGGCGCCGACCATTATTCGGTCCCGGTCACGGAGGACGATATCCTTTCCATCTTGCCCGAGGCCTTACGCGCTATGGATCAGCCTTCGATAGACGGCCTCAACACTTTCGTCGTCTCTCAGGCGGCGGCGGGCGCGGGGATGAAAGTCGCGTTATCGGGGCTGGGCGGCGACGAGGTGTTCGCAGGCCATGACTTCTTCCACTCCATCGCGCGCGAAGAACAGATGCGAAATCGGGTGAAGGCCGCGGCGCCGAGGTTGCTCAAGGCCGCCGCATCGGCGCTCGGGGCGTTCTCCTCGATCGATCGCGCGGCCAAGTTGAGCGCGCTGCTCGGTGCCGACCATCTCAATGAACATTTCGTGAAATCGAGGCGCCATCTCTTCACCCCCGGGCAGCGACGGGCTTTGATGCTCGCTACCGTCGGCGCGTCGCCGGCGGTCGAGGATTGGAATGAACGCCAAATGTCCAACTGCGCGAGCGCCGACCCGATCAATCAGGCCTCGGCGCTGGAACTGAGCGGCTATCTGGGTAACGCCTTGTTGCGCGACACCGACTCGATGAGCATGGCGCACGGCCTCGAGGTCCGCGCCCCCTTGATCGATCACAAGGTCGTCGAAAAGATGCTCACCGTGCCGGGGCGGTTGAAATTGCGTCGAAATGAACCGAAATGGATGCTGGTGGACGCCGTGGGCGACCTGCCGCGAGAGGTCGCCCGCCGCCAGAAGCTGGGGTTCGAACTGCCATTTAAGAACTGGCTGGCCGGCGCGCTGCGCGAGCGGATCGAAACCGCGCTGTGGTCGCCGCAACTGACGAAGCTCCTGAGCATCACCGCGATGCAAGAAGTGTGGAGCGACTTCCTGAGAGGCCGCGCAAGTTGGTCGCGCGTCTGGAGCTTTTATGTCCTGGGGGAATGGGCGGGGATGAATTTGTAATGATTATTGCTGAAGCGGGATGAAGCTTTCATCGTCCTGGTGTTGGCGCTCCCAGGTCAGGAAGTCGTAATATCCGCAGCGCTCCTCTTCGGGGAAGGCGCGACACGTTTCGGGGCGATGCTCGTAGACGGTGCAGTTCCGCTTTGACGGGTGTAGAAACTGGCATCTGCTTTTGAAGACGTGATCCTTGTGGTGCCGCAGCACGCGGTGGCCGTAGCTCTTGATGAACTTGGTGAATTTCTTCTCGGCCTCTTCGTAACTCAGCTCGAAGCGCTTCGCCAATCGGGCTATGTCGCGCTTCGTGACCAGTATCCAATCGTATGTGCAACAGTAAGCCGGACACTTCGTGCAGTCGTAACTGAGGCTGGTTTTTACGGCGTTGCCGTTGGCTCGGGGCGCGTTGATAACGGGTAATTCCTTTTTAGCCATATTTTATTGCGGCGGCTTTTGCGGCGCCGCCGGCGTAATGTCTTCGCCGAGTTTAACGTCAGTCTCGAACTTGCGATAGAACTTGAAGTGAATCAGGTTGCGAAAATAGTGTTTCTGGCGGCGATCGGCGATGATGAATTCGGCGCGCGTCGGCAGAAGAAAATCCACGTCCAGCCCTCGCAGTCTGATGATGTCGTAATCTACAGAGCTTTCGGAATGAGTGACCGGATTGCTCTTGGGCAGATCGTCCATCGCCTGGTCGATACGCAGAACCTTCTTCGTCTCGACATCGATCCAGACCGTGCCGCTGTAGCCGACGATCAACGGGTCGGCGCCTTCGGCCTTGAGGACCAGCTTTGACGACTCCTTCGGCACGGTGAAGTCATAGATCAGCGCCTGGCGATTGCCCAATCGCTCTTTGCCGGCGGGCTTGAAGACCGCCTTCGTTTCGAGGTCGAAGAGTGAGGCTAGCCCTGAGGCGAAATCGCCCGTCGAATAGGCTCCTTTGACGTCATCGAGCGGGCGGGTGACGGGCCGTCCGACGCTGTTGATCGGTTTGTACGATTCGCGCTTGCGGTTGTAAGTCAACTCATAAACCAGCGTGTCGGCCTTCTCCCACGCCCCGCTGCCGTCATAGTCGAAGTAGCGCTGAATGTCCTGCTGGCAGATGAAGTCGGGCAGTTCATCCAGGTAATCGCGCACAACTTTGCGGGTCTCTTCGATGAACGGGTCGGTTGGTTGTGGGCCGGTGATGACGACTTTGCCCGCCGAGGCCGAGAGTTTATCAGCCGCGCGTTTGACGGCGTTGATCAGATTCTGGCGCCCTCCATTCTTCCTTATCAAGCTGACGGCATCCGGCGTCGGGTCGAAGGCGATCCCGAATCGCTCTACGCGCGCGGCCAGATCGGCCTCTGTCATATCTCGTCCGACTTCGCGGCGGAGCATGGTGTTTAACGCCTGCAAGGTCAAAGGCTCATTCGCGGCCTGATTTCCGCTCTGGCCTTTAGCCGGGACCAAAAGCGCCGAACAGATGAACAACGCGACAATCGCGGCGGAGCTTTTTCTCATCGTTTCCTCCTGCGGAAATCCCTGGGATCATCATGAATAGGACTTATAGGACCTATAGGACTTATAAGTTTTATTAAGTCCTATAGGTCCCATAGGTCCTATAAGTCCTATTCATAACGCGGTTCATTGTCGACCATCGCGAGACGATTTTCCAGCCGGCGCCGGCGTGTTGTAGAATCCCTGCAGATCATTTTGCCGCGATGTTCCCCGGCGCGCAGGCAGGTTGATCAGCGCCTGAACAGGCGTCGAACGACAACCGCCCCGCTTAAATTACGGCATAGGAGCTATTGATGACTAAACAGATAAAACGTCTCTCCCTCGCGGTTTTTCTGATCAGTTCTTTATTTCTCACAGGATCAATCGCACAGACTGCTCGAGACGCCGATTACGATCGCATGGTCCAGATGACCGGCCCGTTCGGCGGCGACGTGACCGCGATGGCCATAGACCGGCGCAGCGCCGACCGAATCTGGATCGGCGCGAGCGACGGCCAGATCTTCCGCTCGACCGACGGAGGGAAGGGGTGGACGCGGATTCGCCCCGGGGTCAAAGCCCCGAGCTCCGCCGTCACCGTCATTCTTCTCGACAGCGAAAAGCCCGGAGTCATTTATGTCGGCATGAAACCGCTGCTCGATTTGAACGAAGAGACGAACGGCGGCGGCGTATTCGTCAGCGAGGACGACGGCCGGAGCTGGAGCCTGTTCGAAGGCATGCGCGGGCGTTCGGTGCGCGCCATGTCGCAATCGGCGAAGGACCCGAACGCGATGGCAGTCGCCGCGCGCGACGGCGTTTATTACACCACTGACCGAGGCAAGACGTGGAAGCGCATCACCCCGGAGAATGACCCCGAATTGAAAGGCTTTCATTCCGTGGCGATCGATCCGCGCGACGCGAACGTCATTTACGTGGGCACGCATCACCTGCCCTGGAGGACGACCGACGCCGGAAAGACCTGGAAGCGGGCCGCGTCGAAAGAGAGGGGGATGATCGACGACTCGGACATCTTCGCCATTCACATCGACCAATCGAACCCCGACACCGTGCTGATGAGCGCTTGCAGCGGCATCTACCGCTCGCGCGACGCCTCCGAGACGTGGTCTAAGCTCCAAGGCATTCCTTACACCAGCCGCCGCACGCACGTCATCTATCAACACCCGACGAGGCCGCAGGTGATTTTCGCGGGAACGACCGAAGGCTTGTGGGTCTCCACCGACGGCGGCAAGCCGGACAGTTGGCGGCGAATGACTTCCCCGCGCACGGTCATCAACGCCGTCGCCGTTCACCCCGACCGCCCCGACCGCGTCTTCCTCGGCGTCGATGACGTCGGAGTGTTGATCAGCGTCGACGGCGGCGAAAGTTATGAGGTCAGCAACGCCGGCTTCATCAACCGCCAGGTTCGCGCCGTGGCTGCGGACAAGGCGGAGCGCGGGCGGATCTACGCCGGAGTGATCTTCGACCGGACGAACGGCGGGTTGTTTATCAGCGAGGACGGCGGCGGCGCCTGGCGCCAATCGACGAACGGCATGGGCGCGCGTGACGTCTATTCGCTCTATCAATCGGACTCCAACCCGGGGACGATCTACGCCGGAACCAACAACGGATTGTTCCGCTCCGACGACCGGGGGCGCAACTGGGCGCAGGTGAAAAAAGCGCAGGTCAAAGCCGGGGCGAAGTCCCGAAAGACGTCCAAACTTGAAAGGGACACGCTCGTCGACCTGCAAAATCAGGTCTTCGCGATATTGCCCTTCACGCCGATCGTCTCCGCGCCCAATAGTGGCAAAGGAGATTCGCATCCGGCGCCGGCCCTGTCATCCACATCGAGCTGGATGGTCGCTTCGACGTGGAACGGACTGTTCATCACGGAGGACGAAAAGAAGGGCTGGAGAGAGATCAAATTCTCCAAAGCGATCAACAGAACCGGCGGCAATACGGCGGCGCAAATCAATGGCGCCGCGATTGTGACGAACCCGAAACTGCCGGGCGCGATCTTCGTCGGGACGGACGAAGGCTTGTTCGTTTCGAGGGACAACGGCGTGAGCTTCCAACAACTGGCGCTGCCCGAAGCGGCGCGCCGCGTCCGCGTCGTCATCTGCGACCCGCGCGGCCCAGAAACGATTTACGTGGGCGCCGCGGCCGGATTTTTCCGCTCGACGGACGGCGGCGGCTCCTGGGAGAGTCGCGGCGGAGGGATGCCGCAGGGCGGCAATATCGGCGCAATCGTCGTCGGCGCTTCCAACCCGGATGAACTTTACGTGAGCGACGAGTCTCGCGGCGTGTTGTACCATTCCAAAGATCGCGGGACGAATTGGGAGAAAGTCGACATCAGCCAGGCGCCGAGTCTGAAGTTGTGGTCGCTCGCGTCCGACCCGTTCGACGGGAACAGAATTTACGCCGGGTCGTTTTCAGGCGGGGTATATGTGATGAATCGAAAGTGAAGAAATAGGGCTACCTCGATGTAATTATATGAAGCCTGTGCGAATTAAAGTTGAATGCAAGCAACCACTTGGATTCTGCGCATAGATCAGGAGACGCCTGGGTACGCATCGCTTCCAGCGTGCAGGCGTGGAACGTAGTACATTGGGAGGACCTGCAGCGCCTGGAGCCGATTCGTATTCCTGCGCATTTGATTCCAATCAATGCGCCTCCCGCCGAAGACTGCACGCTGGAAGCGATGCGTACCCAGGCTTGCGCTAATCAATGTATGGATTTCAAAGGGCTTTTATTTGCACTAGCCTCTGCCGAACTTGCTCTGCGTCGGGGGCGTCGGGGGCTTCTTTCAAATAGGCCTCCAGTTGCTCGGCGGCCTTATCGAGTTTCTGCCGGCGAAGGTTGAGGTTGAACAGGTATAGTCGAACATAGGCGAAATCGCGCTTGCCCAATTCCAGCGCGCGAGTCAGTTCTTTTTCCGCGCGGTCGTAATCGGGAGGTCGCTTCGACATGAGGGCCTCGCCCAGCTTGAGATGCGACATCGGGAAGGAGTCGTCGGCGCTGACGCCGTTTTCGAGCGCGACGACGGCCTCGTCGTAGCGCTCCCGCTCGACAAAGAGCATTCCCAGGTTGATGTGCGGGAGGGCGTATTTCGGGTTGATGGAGATAGCTTTCTCGAACGCGGCCTGGGCTTCGGCCGGTTTCTTCAGGACGGCCAGTTGCTCGCCCAATTTATTGATTGCGGCCAGGTATTCGGGGAATATCTTGACCGCGGCCTGGAACAGCGCGACCGCTTCTTCAGGCTTGTTTTCGTGGGCGCGTTTCAATCCGTTATCGTAATTTTTCTTCGCTTCTTTAGGCGGCTTCTGGAGGTCGGCGATTGAAACTATTTTCTCTTTGGATTTGACGGTTACGCCTTCGCCTTTTTCCTTAAGATAGATCTGCACTGTGTACGTGCGCGCGAAATTGCCATAAAGCTCCACAGATTCCTGGGCCGTTTCGTAAATGCGCCCGTCAGACGGCGCCACGATTTTATAAGTTCCGTTCGGCAGCGAGCGGAATTCGAAATTTCCTACCGAATCGGAGAATACCTCGTTGACGATTCCGCCGGTGTTGAGTTCCAGTACTACGCGAAGACGCTGATCAGGCGGACTGCCGGAGGGCATGAAAATTTTGCCGCGAATGGTGTGCGAGACGCCGCGCCCCGGACTGTTGGGATTGGTTGCTCCCCCCTGCGCAAGTGACTGCGCGGCGCAGGCCGAGAGAGCGATGAGCAGAGAAAGGGCCCGTGGGAAAGCCCCGTAGAGAAAAGTGGGACGCCTTGCCATAACTCGCCTCCTGGTGGTAACTGGGAAGTTGAGAGAGACGGTCAGGGAGAAAATCATTTTCCATTTCCCATATTACATTTGTCATTCGCCATTGATGAGATCAATTCCGTCAATGGCGAATGACCAAATGTAATTCGGAATATGGAACGGTCAGCTTTCCGCGGCAGCTTCAGCCGCCATACTGGCGCTTTCGGCTTCGGCGACGTCGTCGTCGTCATCGTCGTCATCAAACACGTCGACTTCAAAACCGTCGCCTTCCGCCTGGGCGTTGATCAACTCTTTGAGTTCCTTGCCCGGCTTGAAATAGGGGACGCGTTTGGCCGGGATGTCGACCGGGGCGCCTGTTTTGGGGTTGCGGCCCCGCCTGGCGTCGCGCTGGCGCACCCGGAAGCTGCCGAAGCCGCGCAACTCGATCTTCTCTCCGCGATTGAGCGCCTGGATAATATTTTTGAAGACCTCTTCGACGATCACCTCCGAGTCTTTTTTGGTCAACTCGGCTGCGCGCGCCACTTCTTCCACCAATTCTGCTTTAGTCATCGCCCCTCCGTTTGACGGTGAGTTGGATCAAACAGCTCGAGAACAACAGATCACTTCCATTGATATTTGAACTTGACCGAACTGTCGATTTCCAATAACTGGTTCGGCAGTTGACTGGGGGAGACGTCTTTGATCTTCGTCGCCCCGAGCAGCAGGTCGAGTAACGATAATCCATCTTTCTGCTTCGGCGGGGTAACTACCTGCGGCTCGCCTTTGATTTGAGCCAGTTTAGCCGTCGCCTTGACCACGTCCTCGTAATTGCCGATCTCGTCGACCAGCCCGTTTTTCTTCGCCGTTTCGCCGGTGTAGACGCGCCCGTCGGCGAGCTTAACCACCCGCTCTCTGGTCAACTCGGCGCCCGCCTCTCCCTTGCCCTGCCGGCCTTCGGTCACGGCGTTGACGAACTGACTGTAGAGTTCGTCGATCATTCCCTGAAAATATTTCTTATCGGCCTCGGTCAACTCGCGCGTCGGCGAGCCCGTATCTTTGAACTCGCCGCTTTTGAACACGACGGGCTTCAGCTTCGCCCACTCGGCCAGACCTTTGTAATTAAACCACTCGGCGATCACGCCGATGCTCCCCGTGACGGTGCCCGGGTTGGCGAAGATTTTGTCGGCGGGGCAGGCGATGTAATAGCCGCCGGACGCCGCCACGCTGGCCATTGAAACAACGACCTTCTTCTTCTTATCATCCCTGACGCGTTTGACCTCGCGGTAGATCTCCTGTGAGGCCGAAACGCCGCCGCCGGGGCTGTCGATGCGAAGGATGATGGCTTTGACGCGCGAATCGTCGCCGTACTGCTTCAGATGGCGGTTGACGGTTTTCGCCATATCGTCATCGATCACGCCTTCGACCGGGACCAGGGCGATGCGGTCGCCGCCGGCGGAAAAACCCCCGCCGTCCGTCATCACCGCCATGATCGCAAAGAGGCTGACGACGAACAGACCGCAGAGGATTGCGCCGATGACCAAAATCCACGCGAGAGAGCTTCTTTTCATAACAGACAACCGATTTCGGGAGCGACCGGCAAGATCAGAGTTTCAAGATGAAGCAAAGATAGAGGATCGAAGATAGAGGATCGAGGATCGAGGATAGAACAACGATATTTGATGCAATCTTCTATTCTCGATCCTCGATCCTCGATCCTCGATCCTCGATCCTCGATCCTCGATCCTCGATGTCTCGATTTAGCCCTTCGATTCTTCGCCGCCGGAGCCTGTGGCGCCGGTGTTGAAATCGGCGACCTCGAAGAGTCTGGCCATGCCGGAATCGCCTGAAGTGTAGTTGCGCACGTCAAGGATTGGCTCGTCCTTGCCGACGGCGCGCGCCGACAACCCGATCTTGCGCGCCTCGCGATCCATCTTCAAGATTTTGAATTGTAGAGTCTGCCCCTGCTTCACCGCGTCTTCCGGCTTGTCGATGTGATTTTCGGACAATTCGGAGACGTGGCACAGACCTTCAATGCCGTCTTCGAGTTCCACGAACGCGCCGAAATTGGCGAAGCGTGTGACCTTGCCTGTCACCACGTCGCCGAGGCGGTGCGCGTCGAAGAACTTGTCCCAGGCGTTCGGCTCGAGGTCTTTGATCGAGAGCGAAAGGCGGCGATTTTCAACGTCGATCGCGGTGATGATCGCTTCGACCTCCTGATTCTTCTTGAGCGCCTCCGACGGGTGTTTGATGCGCTTGGTCCAGGAGATGTCGGAGACGTGGACGAGGCCGTCGATGCCGTCTTCAATCTCTATGAACGCGCCGAAGTCGGTCAGGTTGCGGACGCGGCCTTTGACCCTGGTCCCGACGCCGTAGCGCTCGGGCAGCGTCTCCCATGGGTTCGGCTCGATTTGCTTGATGCCGAGGCTGATGCGGCGGTTGTTCGAATCGACCTCGAGCACCTGAGCCTCGACTTCCTGTGCGACCGAAAGGAGCTTCGACGGATGTTTGACGCGTTTCGACCAAGTCATCTCGGAGACGTGCACGAGGCCTTCGACGCCCGGCTCAATCTCGATGAACGCGCCGTAATCGGTGATCGAGACCACCTTGCCTTTGACGCGCGAGCCTATCGGGAAGCGCTCGACCGTCGTCGCCCACGGGTCGGGGATCAACTGCTTGTAGCCCAGGCTGACGCGCTCTTTGTCGCGGTCGAACTTGAGCACCTTGACCTGAATGTTCTCGCCGACCTTGAAGAGTTCGTTCGGGTTCTGGATGCGGCCCCAGGACATGTCGGTTATGTGGAGCAGGCCGTCCAGGCCGCCGAGGTCGATGAACGCGCCGTATTCGGTGATGTTCTTGACCTGGCCCTCGACGATGATGCCCTCTTCGAGGTTCTTGAGCGTCTCGCTCTTTTTGCCGTTGATCATCTCTTCGAGGACGATCTTGCGAGAGAGAACGATGTTGCCGCGTTTCTTGTTAACCTTCAGGACCCGGACTTCGATCTCCTTGTTCCTGAAGCTGTCGAGGTTGCGGACCGGGCGAACGTCGACCTGGCTGCCGGGCAAGAACGCCTGAATGCCCCCGACGTCGACGCGGAGGCCGCCTTTTATCCGATCCGTCACGCGCGCGATGATGTTCGTGCCCTGCTTGTAAGCCTGCTCGATCTGCTCCCACGACTGCATGCGCACGGCGTCGGCGCGCGAAAGCTCCACGTAGCCTTCGGAGTTTTCGAGCTGTTTGACGTAGACGTCGACTTCATCGCCCGGGTTGATCGTAATCTGCTCGCCGTCCTTGAACTCGCCGATCGCGACGATGCCCTCCGATTTGAAACCGACGTCGATGATGACGTTCTGGTCGGAGATCTTGACGACGCGGCCTTTGACGACCTCGCCCTCGCTGATCTCGCTGCGGTGCGATTGTTCGTGCTCGGCGAGAATCTTTCCGAAATCCTCCATGCTGAACTCGCCGTCGGCGTCGGAGGCGTCGGCGGAAGCGTCGGCGGAAGACTCGACTGAAGGTTCGAGAACTGCGGCGGCGGCGGCGGATTCCGGAGCGGCTTCGCCGGACGCCGGTTGTGCGCCTTCGGCGTAGGCTCCGCCCGCGATTTTATTCGCTTCCTGGGCTTCGCCCGCGCCGACGGCGGGTTGAGTAGGATTGCTGGTTGACATTGAAATTGGACTTCCTCCTGGGAAAACTACACGAGAAGCGCTAGCGACTCGGCCATCCGCGATCTTTGTAGAATGAAAGAGCGCAGATTGAAAGAGTATGAATGATAAACCTTCAGCGCTGATTTGCCAAACGGAGGGATTGCGTATTGCGTATTGCGGATTGGAAGTTACTTTTTGAATGATAAATTTTCAAGCTCGCCAGGCGCGATTGGGCGCCGGCGCCAGTACCGCGCGCGGTTTTTTTGGCGTAATTGCAAAGATCAATCCGCAATCCCAGAGTCCCAATCCGCATTCAAAGAATCCGCGATCTCCCGGAGTCTTTCGACGACGCTTTGAATCATCCAGTCGGGAGTTGAGGCGCCGGCGCTGATCCCGACGCGCCTGACGCCGCGCAGATCTTCGGGATTGATCTCATCAGCCGTTTCGATCAGCGTCGCGCGCGGGCAGTTCTCGCGCGCCGTTTCGACCAGTTTGTTGCTGTTGGCGCTGTGCCGCCCGCCGATGACGTAAAGTATCTCGACCTCGGCCGAAAGACCGCGGATCGCCTGCTGGTTCTCCTCCGTCGCGTCGCAGATGGTTTCGCAAACCTTCAAATCGCGCGTCTTCTCGCGCAGCGCTTCGATTATGGCCTGATACTTTTTCGGACTGATCGTCGTCTGGGCGATCGTTCCGACGCGTTCCAGCGCCGGCAATCCCCGGACGTCCTCGACCGTCTTGACGACATAAGCCTCGTCATCGATGTGGCCTAGGATGCCCCGGATTTCCGGATGATTTCTGTCGCCGGCGATGACGACGGCGTAACCCGCCTCGCGCAGTTCGACGGCTTTGCGCTGCGAGTAATGCACGTACGGGCAGGTGCCGTCCATGACCTTCACCCCGCGCGATTTCAATGACCGCATGGCTTCCGGCGTGACGCCATGCGCGCGGATGATGACCGTGCTGTCGTCGGGTATGGCGTCTTCATCGGCCACCTTGACGCCGTCCTTCTCAAGGCGCTCGATCTCCTGCGCGTTGTGAATCAACGGGCCTAGCGTCACGACCTGCTGGCCGTCGGCCTTCTCGATCGCGCGATAGGCCATGTCGACGGCCCGTTTGACCCCCATGCAAAATCCCAGGCTCTCAGCCAGCACAATTTCCATTGTTTTCCTCTTTGCTATTCACGTCTGCGGGTTAGCGAGGGCAGGCGATGGCGAATAACTCCTGTGTGGTGTTTAAATAATTTCCATGGTTGAAGTCAAGACTCTACGGTCTCGTCTATACCTTGTCAAGATGAAGCGCTTTGCGGCGCCATGGCTTAAAACGCCGAGGCCGAAGAGGGGATTGTTTTCGTCGCGGATTATTGAGCAGAGTATGTATCTTCTCCTGGCGCCGCTCTTTTATAACGATGGACTTTGATCGTTATTTCGGCCATCAAACAGAAAAATGGCGGACGGAAAAATAAGAGACGCCATTTTTCCGTCCGCCATTTTTTATCTGGCTAGTCCAAGTGGCCGGAACGTGGCCTACCGCACACGGCGTGAAACGGCGAGGCTGTTGTCTTCGGCGGCCTGGGCGCGCGTTTGCGGCGGGACGCCGTTGATTTCGTCGCTGGCCAGGCCGGCTGATGCGGTTGCTCACCAACCCGTCGGCAGTGGTGTAGATCTTGACGGAAAGGCGCTCGGCTCGCGCTACGACAGCGGCCGTCACGCCGAGCCACAGCGCGAGAGCCAGTCTCAGCAAAAGCCAAAGCGGCCGACACGTAGTTTGTGGAGAGGCTCTCTGTCCGTTCATATTCCCGGAATCCGCGCGTCAAGTCGTCAGGCTGGCGGCTTTGAACGATTCTTGCCGGTTCTGAAAAATCTCTTTACCTCGGCCTCGCTCAGCAAACGAAATTCGCCCGGCTTCAATCTCTCTCTCTTCAAAAAACCGATCGCCACGCGGCGGAGCTTGATCACCGAATGGCCGATGTGATCGAACATTTTTCTGATCTGTTGATTTCGGCCCTCGTAGAGCGTGACCCTGTACCATGCGTTAGTGGCGCTCTCTTCCGTCAGGCGTATCACGGCCGGCGCGGTCCGTTTGCCGTCTACGGCCACGCCGCGTTCGAGCATCGCTATTTGATATTGGCTTGGCTTTCCCTTCACCTTTACTTCATACACCTTCGCCGCCAGCTTCGAGCCGGAGATCAGGTTGGTGAAATCGCCGTCGTTTGTGAGCAGCAGTAATCCTTCGGTGTTAAAGTCCAACCGCCCGACCGGATGCACCTTGTCGCGGTACGGCCCGAGCAGATCTATGACCAGCGGACGGTTCTTAGGATCGGACCTGCTGGTCAGCACGCCCAGCGGTTTGTTGAGCAGGATGTATATCTTCTCCTGGTGTTTGAGCCTCGGATTGATCAGCCGCCCCCGAACTTTGACGTGATCGCGCTCGGGATCAGCCTTCGCGCCGAGTTCCGTTACAAGGCGCCCGTTGACCGTGACCTCTCCGGCGACGATCAGCTCTTCGGCCTTGCGCCGTGAAGCGACGCCCGCCGCCGCAATGATCTTCTGTAATCGCTCTTCCGCCATTAAGACAAGGATACCTTTTCCATTTGTCATTTGTCATTTGTCATTTGAGATTTGACGATGATCCTCGCCTCAGGCGCCGACCACTGAAACGACGATCAGCGCTTGCGGTACAGCACGGGGAGCGTGAGCGACTTGAGCGTCTATCATAGGCCTGTTGATAGATGCTCAGGTCGCTCACGCTCCCCATACTATACCGCCTGATACCTCTTACATCTTCAATAGATCATCTCATTACCGCTTAAATCTTATGCGCTCCCTCAAACCTCATCCGACACAACGGGTAAGTTGATCGAAGACTCTCGGGCGCCGCTGCGGACCGTCATAAAGTTTATGACTGCGCGACGTCGATTCGCCTTTCCCATTTCACTCGCTGAAATCGCCAACTCCTTGTTTACAGCGCGGATTCGGCGATTGTCGCCAGTCGCTAGTCTCCCGGCACGCCGGTTGCCCAATGCATTGCGCGCCGCGACGCGGCCAATAATCAAAGTGAGTGATGAATGATCAATTTCTGCCCGCGATACGTCGAGCCCCGCATCATCATCCGCCGCGTGCCGAGAGGGACGCGCGGGACGCTGGTGACCGCGCGTTTAATCGCGCAGTTGGTCCGCGAGGGCGCGAAAGATTTTTACGTGCGGCAGAAGGCGATCGAGATCTTCCGCGCTTACGGCGCGCGTCCCAAAGATCGCTTCGGCGAAATCTGCGCTCTCTTCGATTGGGTCAGGCGCAACATCCGCTACACGCGCGACATTTTCCAGGTCGAGTTGTTGCACACGGCCCGACGGATGCTCGAACTGAAGGCGGGCGATTGCGACGACATGACGATTCTGCTCGGCGCCATGCTGATGTCCACCGGGCATCCGGTGCGGCTGGCGCTGGTCGGGTTCCGCCCCGACAAGCCGCATGTCTACAGTCACATCTATCCCGAAGTTAATGTGCGCGGGCGGTGGATGCCTATTGACGCCACGGTCGATCAGCCCATCGGTTGGGCGCCGCCGGCGTTGTGGAAACGGATCTGTGAAATCGAAAGGGAAGACCTCAAATGCTCATCCAAGACTCGTTGACCGGACGCTTACACGAAATCCCCGACCAGCTTTACCGATCGTACCTCGGCGAGTGCGGCCGGGTTTACGGACAGCAGTATCTGCAAGGCTACGGTCATTCGCCGCATTACGGCCCGGGGCAAGTCGTCTATGACGGGTTGGGCAATCCCGTAGGGATAGCTCCTCTGCTGGCCATGCTGGCGCCGCTGGCGGCCAAGGTGTTGCCTACAATAGCGGAGAAGGTGTTGCCCGTGGTTGCCAAGGTGTTGCCCACGATCACTCAAGCCTTGCCGGCAATTAGCAGTATTTTTCCGGGCGCAGCGCCGGCGCCGGCCGCAATGCCGCCGACGCAGGATCAGCAGTTTACCCCGTCGCCCGCTGCGCCATTCCCCGCGCCAATTCCCATGCAACAACAGGCGCCCGCTCCGCCCATGATGGCGACGCCGGCGATGGCTCCGCCGCAGCCGATGCCGGTTCCATATCCAATGATGGCAAGGATGGCGCCGAGGTTAATAAGGGGGCGGCGACACAGAGGTCGCCGCCCCATCAGACGGAGGATTGCGGTTCCGTCTCAACCTCCGCCTCCGCCTGAAGTCATGGAACCAGTCCGAGAGGCGAGAAGCGCTGAGCCGTCCGACGCGGTTCAAGGCTGGGGGTATCACGGAGGATTCAACGGTTACAGATGGCGGTGAGGACCAGACCTTCACCTCGAGTATGAACCAAGGATAAACAATCAAGAGGAGTACATATGCTCGTTCAGGATTCACAAACAGGATATTTCCACGAAATGCCGGATCATAACGTCCCCGGGTATGACGGATATGGCGGATATGGCGGATATGGCGGACATGGCGGACATGGAGGATATGGCGGATATGCCGGACATGGCGGACATGGAGGAATTGGGAAGGTACTGTACGACGGGCTTGGCAATCCAGTCGGGATGCTCGGCGGTTTCTGGGATGTGATCAAGGGAGTGGCCAGCAACATTCCTATCGTTGGTGGATTGGTCAGCAATCTGATTCCCGGAAGTTCCCCGCCTCCTCCGACGCCAGCGCTTCCATTTCCAGGGTCTCAACTCTCGCCGAACTTGTCGAATTTGGTAAGCAGCGTGTTTCCGGGAGGCTCCCCATTTCCTACAGCGCCGCCGGCGCCCTGGCCGTACAGGTGGATTCGGCCACAAGGCCCGTTGATGGCCGGGCATCGAAGGATGTATTTGCGATGCACCGCCTGGCCTGGCCCGGAGGGACTAGTGCCTGTCGACGCCACTACGACTGGCCTTCTGCCGCCGCCGCCCGGCGCGCCGATGCCCGGAACTCCAGCGGGACCTGTTTTCCACCGTCGCAGACACCGCCGCCGCCGCTAAAAGAACTGACCAACGCGCCTGTCCGCGAACCCGCAGTTATGGGCTACGTTTTCGCAAATGATCCGGGAATGATGGCCGGCGCCGATGAGCGGTGTTTGGAAGAGGGGAAGGAACTTTACCGCTCCTTTCACAACTCGCCCGCGCGCCGCATCATTCGCCGCCTCTACGACCGCCACTGCAACCCAATACGGCCGCCGAGGGCGCTTGTGGATCTGGGCGCGTTGCGAGGCCTGATCTACAGCGCCGACCGTGACGGTTGCGGCGGAGTAAAGACCTTCATCCACTTTATGGAAACGCCTCCGCGATTGATGTGCGACCCGCGGGGCAATCAGTTGTACGTCGTGGGCGGACGCTACCGTGTCACGCGGCGAGGCATTGAAGGATGAGAAGGCGCCGCCCCGATCGACGCCGTTTCAAAAGGAAATCAAGATGAAACGCAATCGTGGGTTTGATGAGGTAATGATCGTCAACCCTTATGAACCAGGATCAAACGACAATCAAGGAGTCAGACTTATGCGATTCTACGCTGCGCCTCCAGGAATGGGTTATTACGCCGAGTCTCCGGCCGACCCCGGCTATTACGCTGCGCCAGCCAATGGCTACGGCTACTACGCTCAAGCGCCGGGCGGTTATGGCTACTACGCCGCGCCAGCCAATGGCTACGGCTATTACGCGAATTTGCCTGAGCAACCGGAGCTATATGGCGACATCGAGCCGGGCCACGACGTGAACGGGCCGGTAGGCTATGTCACTGGAGAATATCCGATGGGTTCTTACGGCGATCCGTACGCGATGGGCTATTACGGCCAGCCAATGGGTTACTACGGCTATTACGGCCAGCCGATGGGTTATTACGCCGAGACGCCTGAGATGCCGGGGTATGGCCCGATGGGTTATTACGCCGAGACGCCTGAGATGCCGGGGTATGGCCCGATGGGTTATTACGCCGAGACGCCTGAGATGCCGGGGTACCCTCGATATGAGCCGATGGCGGACGCCTATCCGGAGGTGGCCGGTTACGGCGCTTACGGTCAGGATTACGCAGGTTACGTGCGCCAGGCCGATCCGGCATTCAACGCCGGTTGCCCGATGCCGACCAATGTTCACGGCTTCGGCGAGCCGACGAATATGCCGAATATGTTTGAAGGCTACGTCACGCCTTCTACCGTCAATCCGATGTGCGGCCAGTTCACGCCTCAGCCGGGGCAGGAGGCGCCGCCGCCGGACACTTTCAAACCGTTGTGGTGAGGCGCCTTGCGCCTCAAATCAATCCGAAATTATCGAACCAATGAGGAGGTTTGGTCATGGCTGTCGTCCAAGGCATTAAGGAAAAAGTACACCTTCCGCTTTACGATTCAGTCACCGTCAAGCGCGAGGAGCAATTGCAAGATGATCAGAGGTCGAGCACTCTGAAGTTTTTTGTCGACGTGCAAGGCAAAACGAAGCTGGAAACCAACCTGCAGAGCGCCTCACAGCTTTCGCACTATAACACTTTCGAGGCGCGCGCTATGCGGGTGGTGGTGAGCGATCTTCGCCCGGAGTTTCCGGAAGACCCGACCGCTGAGGACACCGGTTTCGACGTCGTCGACGATTCCGAGGATGAGAATCCGTTTCTGTACAATCCGGCGCAGAGAAAGATAGGAGCGGTGGATTCGAGTGGCGCTGTCATCAGCGACATCTCGGAAGACGGGTTCAGCGCTGACAGCGCAGTCCCGATCACGGCGGACCTTGAAGTAGGCCTGGATCGGATCGTGGAGCTGCTTCAGGAAGCCAGGGATAGCGAAGACGGTTTTACCTCGCTTTCTCCCACTGACGAAGAAGTGACTCTGTTGGCGGGTGAAACCGAGCTGAGCGAGACACAGGCCGAGACGCTGGAGGGGTTCGGCGCGACGATCTTCGTTTCGACCAGCGACCTGGAGTTTTTGCTCAGCGAGATACCGGAAAAAGATACGCCGCCAGAGTTTCAAGTCGATCCGGACAGAGGCGTCACCGAGTTCATCAACAAGTTAATCTACAACAGCGTCACCACATTCTTCGTCGGCGAAAAAATCATGATTCAGATGCCGACCTATTTCTTCCCTTCCGGGTCTGGGGTATTCAACGGTCATGCCGCCAGCCACGGGGAGCCTGACCCGATGGCCACTTTTCGATTCGCCGAAGCGATCAACATAGACAGGCAGCAAAACTTCCGGGTCGAAGTGGAATTTCCGAATTCCGACGACTTCAAAGAGATACAGCGCGTCTACGGCCCTTTGTTCATCTGGGTGGTTCTCGACGGCTATTTGACCCGCGACGTCCAGTAAGCGCTCGGGTCTTCTATTTTTCTGTCCCGCATTTTTTCGTCGAAGATCAGGCCGACGGAAAGACGCGGGGCAGAAAAACGCCATAGAACTTTGTTGACGGACTAATGAACATGATTCCCAACCCATCACAAGTTCGCGGAAGAGTCGCGCGCCGAATCGCCAGGCAGCCCGTCATGCGCCCGCCCGCGCCGGGCGGCTCCGAAGGCATGATCATTCCTTACGATCACGCCGCGACGTTCGAGTTGACCGGGCGTCCGGGCAACATCGTGCAGGACGTGATCAACGTCGCCAGCGACGGCGTGTTCGTCGCCACGGCCATCGGCTACGGCTTCGAAGAGCAACGCGCGCGACCCATCAACAATCCGGCGCCCGCGCGGGCGCCGGCGCCGGGGGCCTCGCCGCTGGTCATTCCCGGCGACGTCGCGCTCGGTGAATTGCCGCTCACAGCCTTGATCGAGGGCTTCAGGATCAGCCCGCAGCTCTCGCCGCTGGTCTTCTCCGCCCCGCCCAACCGGGCCTTCATCAATCAGCCGATCGCCCGCGAGTTGTTCTTCGGCTCCGCCCAGGATCGCGGTGTGATCGAACGGGTCAAGCCGCCCGAAGACATCTCGTTCTTCTTCAGCATCGTGGACAGCGACACCGGGCGCGAATTCCAGGATCAACCGGCGCACAACCTGGCCTCGCTCGGCAAGAGCAACGGCGAGCGCCCGTTCCGGCTGCTGGCGCGCCCGCTCTCGTTCATGCCGCGCTCGACGCTGCGGCTGCAGATCGCCGAACGCACCGATGGCGCGCAGGGCACGCTCTTCATAGTGCTTTACGGCTACAAGATTCTCGGCGCGGCCTGTCAGCCTGAAGCGGCGGTGAGGAACTGGCGCGCCACGCCGCAGGGCTGCCCCGTCGAGACCTTCGGCGAAGTGGACGCGCGCGCCATTCCCTTCGATTACGTCACGACGTTCGACTTGACTGGCAACCCCGACAGAGTGGTGGAAGACGAGATCAGCGTCAGCGTCGAAGGCGGATTCGTGGCGACGAGCGTCGGTTACGGCCTGGCCGTCGAGGAAACCGGCGTGAGCGCCACTATTCCCGACCCGGGCAGTTTGTCAGACCCCTTGCGAGGTGTGGTACAGCGCTGGAAAAACAATAACGGGATCGACCTTTCGGAATTTCCCCTCAGGTTCTTTCCGCCGGACGCCCTGTTGGACGGCATTCGCATCCGGCAGAACTTTCTGCGCGTCGCGCTCGGCGCCAACGGGTCTCTGGCCAATCGCCTGCCATTCACGCTCATCAGCCGCGTCTTTGAGCGGCTCAACCGTCCCGAAGACGTCTCGTTTCGCTATGCGATTTTCGACGGCGGCGCCGGGCACGAATTGCAGAACCGCGCGATCAACAACGTCGCCGGACTTGGCATAGCCGACGGCGACCGCCCGTTCAAGCAGTTGGCGCGGCCAATGTCCTTCCTGCCGCGCTCGACGATCCGCGTTCAGGTGAAAGAGCAGTTCGGCCGAGGCACACTATTCATAGCCTTTCAAGGCTACAAGCTGCTGGGCGCGGCGCCGCAAGGAGGACGAAGATGACGCCCATCGCCAGAGCAATGAGGACGGCGCCGAGCCTGCGCGTCGAGACTACGCCCGAATCGCAGCGCGTGATCCCGTTCGACCAAACGTTCCGTTTCGACCTGACAGGCGTGCCGGACACGAGCCATCGCGCTATCGTCACCGTCAGCGTCGAAGCCAGCTTCACGGCCGTGTCAATCGGCTATGGTGTGATTCCTAGAGTGACGCCGATCATCTTTGGGCCTGTGACGATCACCGTCAATCCGCCCACGCTGCCCCCCGGAACGGTAAACGCGCTCTACAACCAAACCGGCGTAACGATCACGCAAACGGGCGGCGTCGCCCCGGCCACTTTCAGCCTGAGCGCCGGCGCGTTGCCGGCCGGGCTGACTTTGTCGTCCCAAGGCCTGTTATCGGGCACGCCGACCGATGTCGGCTTTTTCCAGTTCACCGTCAGAGCGACGGACGCCGAAGGCTCTTTCGGCGAACGCGCCTACCTGCTGGAAATCCAAGATGATGGAGTAATACTCGAGCTCGCGCGCGCCGCCGTTTCTCCGCCGAGCCCGCCGAGCCCGCTGAGCTTGCGCGACATCAGCATCAGCAATCTGTTCAACGGACTTCGAAGGGCTTTGGCGGACACGCCGGACCCGTTCAAGGGCGAAACCGGCCCCGAGGCGGCTTTCAAAGGCGGCATCAAACTCAACCCGCAATTCGCCGAGTTGGCGCTGCTCGACGACGGGCAAAACGTAGTGAGCGACGTCGGAGCTTTGCAGAGGCTGTTCCAGGTGGTGAGCGCGCCGTCGGACGAAATTCAATTCCTGTACGCGCTCTTCGACGACGGTTCAGGGCGCGAGTTTCAAAGCGAGCCGCTGCTCAACACGGCGGGCCTGGGGTCCTCGGACGGCGACCGCCCGTTCCGCTATTTCGCGCGCCCGATCACCTTCGAGCCGCGCTCGGTGATCCGGATGGATGTGACCGAGAAGTCCGATTTCCAGGGCGAACTGCATGTTTCGCTGCACGGTTACAAAGTGCTCGGCAGCCCCGGCACGCCGACCGGAAGGTCGCAAACCGCAAGGAGCAGGCCGCGACGGCGATAAAAGAGTGGGACAGACTTTAGTCTGTCCGTAGCGATGGAAGAGTGGGACAGACCTGTTGAGGCGATGAGACAGATACAAACAATCACGAAATCCACGCCCGACGCCGCGCCCGCGCTCTGCTCGGCGTGCGGCGTCCCGTTCGACGCCCAATACTTCGACGTGTCGAACGTCTTTCAAAAGCCGAGTTCGGGCGAGACGGTGACGCTCGCCGAGTTCAAGTTGCCGCCGCAATACTGCGGCGTCCTCGAATACTTCGCGCAGTTCACCGACGCGTACGCCCTCAATAATTCGCTGATCGAAACGCCCGACGTCGAATGGTCGATCCTGGCGGACGGGAGCCCGCTGTTTCCCTACCTGAGTATCAGGCACATCATCAATCCGTGGGGCCAGGGCTCTTTCCCGGTCGCGGTACGGCTGCCGGAAGGGGCGACGATCAAGTTTATTGCGCGCGGCGTGATCGCCGTCACGACATCGCCCCCGCCCCCGATCCAGATCAAGAGAGTCGCAGGCAGGTTGCTGGGCCGATTCTGGTACAGCGCGACGAGCGGAGATGCGATACGACAACGCTACTAAGCAGCAATGTGGCCGGCAGCTCGTCTCCGTCCCGTCGGGGAAGGCTTACCGCGTGTCGTCGCCGGCCGCGAATGCGATGGTGACGCATGAACTCGCGGATGAATTGAGTCGCGCGCTTGAGCGGTTCGCAGTCGAGGCTGGCTTCGATGAGCGACGCCCGGTCAGCGTTTTTTTCAAACCCGGCGTCTTCGGGCATCACCAGCTCGGGCGCGCGGCCGACATTTACGCCGTGGGCGGCGTCGGGATCGATCAATGGAGGCGGCGCTGGGACGAAACATGCAGGCGCGCGTCGCGAACCGCGCCGGGCGCCGCGCGACAGATCGTCACGAAGACCGAGCCGGTGACCAACCTGGGTTGGCGGCTCTACAAAGCGCTGCAACGTTACGGGCGATGGTCGCAGCCTTACGGTTATCCGATACAGTTGTTCGGCCCGTGGACGCGCTCCGAAGGCCCCTGGAAACATATCAGCGACCGTTTGCTCCGCGCTCATCACGACCACATTCACGTGGCGAAGTGACGCGCGGAGTTTTGAAAGAGAGGTTTTCAATGACACGAAATTCCGCCAACCAGATGCGTTTCGATCCGCGTCCGCGACCTTCGTTTCACCGGTTCAACGCCGGCGACGATTCCGTGCGCGTGCTGCTCGTGGCGATCCGTCACGCCCTGCAGCCGGCGGCCTTTCTCGGCTCACACCCGCTGCAGCGGTTGCAAGTGTTGCTTGCCGCGCCCGGCGAGGAGGTCGACTTAAACCCGTTGAACGCGATGGCGCGCGCGCCGGCCGGCGCCGCGCCGCAACTCCTACCTCAACTGACCGTGGCGGGCGCCGTCGGAGCGCGCCCCCGCCTGGTTCAGGGAGAGATTTTGAGCGATGACGACGGGCGCTATTACGAGAAGGTCGGGCGGCGCATTCGCCCGCTTCAGCGTCTCTTTTCAGGCCCGCGCGGCGAGGTCCTGGAACTTCCGTCCGAAGCGCGGGCGGAAGCGGAGGCCGAACAACGTGAGCCGTCGCCACAGGCGCCAGACGCCGACGCTTCAAAAACCGAAGCGCAGCCGAAGCCCCGATTGGAAGCTCCGCCCCGGCGCCCGCAGCCTTCACAACGGCCATTCCATCGCCCTCCTCAACGTCCGAGAGAGGCGTTCGGAGCGCCGTTTGTAGTCCCGCCTTCAGGCGGAAGGGGCGTTATGAGAGGGCCGCTTCCAGTTGAAGGCGCCACTCCGAACGCCCGCCGCCAATCGCCGCCTGAAGGCGGCGCTCCAAACGCCGCTCCAAACGCCGGTCGTCATTCGCCGCCTGAAGGCGGTACTCCAAACGCCGGTCGTCAATCGCCGCCTGAAGGCGGTACTCAAAACGCAGGCGCTCGATGCCTGAAGACAACGATCCCGGAGCAGTGGCTCAAGCCGTGGGAGTTTCAGATCAGCCGCGAAGAGGCGCTTTACGACATGCTGGCGGACGCGTCTTCCCGCAGCGCGCCGCTCGCTTTTATTCGGGGCTTGACAGACCGGTTCGGTCATCCTCAAGCCTGGCGCAAGTGGCAGGCGCTGCTAGCCGGCAAGAGTCTTGATGAACAGCTCTGGGCCGTACGCCCGCCTCGCGGGCTGATCTCGAGCGCGGCCGTCCGCGATTGGGCGCGCCAGATGCTCGAACAGGCCGGATACGACCCGCGCGTAATGCTCGCCGAATGGGAGATATTCTGGCGTCGCAGAGGATTGTAAATGGATGGGACTGATAGGACTGATAGGACTGACAGGACATTTAAGGCTCGTAAGATTTATATGTCCTGTCAGTCCTATCAATCCCATTCATGACACTCGAGGAAAAACCATGAAAGTTCGTCGCCGCAAAACGACACGTAGAAGCAAACGCGCGACGGCGCCCGCTCCGCCGCCAACCCCATCGCCGCCAGATTTGACGACCGAGATCGAACAGTCCGTCGAGGCTCGCGACAAATTGGAGGCCGCGGCCGCGCGCTTCAAGGCCGCGCGCGGTCAATCGAAGTCCGCCTTTCTGCGCTCGTTCGCCGGCGAGATGAGCGCGGTCGTGATTGACGCCGACTGCGTTCTCGACAGATTCGCGGCCTGGCAGGCGCAGGAGGCGCGCGCGACTCAAGCTGCCGCCGCGCTCTATCAGCTCTCGGCGATGTTCAAAGAGCGAGTCGAATGGTTCAAGTCGAACTCGAAGGGCGAAGTCGCGGCCGCGCTGCTGCGAATCATCGAACGGTTGACTGCGGAACGCGACAAACCCGGAGCGGATGAGAGCGCGATCGACAAACGCATCGGGCGACTGCAGGCCGAACAGGAGTCGCTCGGCGCGGCGTCGCCCTCCGCCACGCCGCGACAGCCAAAAGATAAAACCAAGCCGGCCCAGCGTCCGGCGCCGGGCAAACCGCATTCCCGCGAGAGGGGCGATATTTGAAGGAGGCGCATGGCCTATTTTTCTCTCTATGAAGATTTCCAGGGTTTGGGGTCATCCTGCGGGGGGCAATGCCAATGCGGCCCGTGCCGTCAACACCAGACGAATCGCGCCGCATTGGCCGAATGGTATGAGCGCGACGAGGACGAACCAGAGCCGCCGAGGACTGCGGCCAAAGCGCCGCCGTCGGAACCCGCGATGGGGGAGCCTCCGCCGACTTTGCGCCCGCCGTTTCAGCCGCTGCCTCCGCCGAGACCGCCAGATCTGTTCAGGCTGTCGCCGGAATTCCAGCGCGAACTGATTGAGAAATGGGAGAGAGAGCGGAGAGACCGTGAACTGTTCAGTCCCCCGCCGCCTCCGCCTCAACGCATGACGCTGCAGGAGGCGATTGATCGTTTTCTGGATAACAACCTGAACCGGTTGATGAGCGACCTCAGGATTCCACCCGGCCTGCGCGGCCCGATACGCAATGCGGCCCGCGCGGCCATCGGCCGCGGCGCCGAGGAGTTGCTCGACCGCGCGTTGACACAGATGAGATTGAGTGGCGAAGCCAAAGAGGCTGTCGGAGCGAGCGTCCGCGCCGCGATGCGACAGATTCGCGTTCGATGACGATCCGGATGAAGACCAACGTTCGAACACATCGGATTTCAAGGCCCTACAGTGGGCTGGCCAAAGCCTACGACGAGACGATCGGCCTGCCGGCCTTTCATCACACTCGGTGGGCTTTCGAAACGCTGGCGCGGCGTTACGGCCTGCGCTTCCGCTCCGCCGCCGACGTCGGATGCGGCGCCGGCCTGTTCGCGCGCTACCTGAGCGATTGCTGGGGCGCGCCGGTGTGGGCCGTGGACATCTCGCCCGAGATGCTGCGCGTGGCGGAAAACAATTGCCTCGGCGCGAATGTGAGACTGTTGCGGCAGGACATCCGTTGTTTTCGGTTGCCGGAGCCTGTAGACCTGGTGACTTCGAACTTCGACGCGCTCAATCACCTGACGGGCGAAGGCGACCTGTGCGTCGCGTTTCAACGCATCGCCGGGAACCTGCGGCCGGGCGGCCATCTTTATTTCGATCTGGTAACGCCCTGCTATCCGCTCGGAGGCGGGATGACTTACTCGCGGCGGATGAGCGCAAGGAGCCGGCAGGTGATTCAGCGAATCCGTTGGGACACGGCGCGGAATATGATCTCGGTCCACGTGGTCATGCGATCAATGGATTCGCCGCGGCCGACGTTGGAGATTTATCGCGAGCGCGCCTATTCATTCGCTGAAGTAGGAAAGTGGTTGTTGGACGCGGGCTTCGTCATTCGCGGCGTGCATGACGCTCTGACGTTGAAACCTGCGAGCGGGTGTCCGGCGAGGATCATTGTCATCGCTCAAAAAGCTGGAGCGTAGCTGATCTGGACACCTGCGAACATCATCGTTGCCTAGAAGATTCGTTCACTATGAAGGAGGAGCCTTCATGTCGCGTTGCGACGCCCTGAAAGAGTGAAAATCGCGGCGTGAGGGTATGGCAAATTTCCTGGGAGCGCAGTCGCCCTTGCCTGCAGGGTTTCCGCAATGACCGACTGACCTAAGCAAGCAGGCAAGGGCGACTGCGCTCCCAGGAAATTTGCCTTAGCTCCTTCGATGCGGTCTATCGGGAAAACCAGGCAAACTGACAGTTTGCCCTACCCCTTTCTGAGGAGAAGCCATGTATATCTATGACAATCCGGCAGCCTTCCCTCGGTCTCAAAACCTAGGGCAACCCGCAAAACTGCCGCAATACAATGAACCGTTCCCAAACATCAAGAGGGAGTGCCCGTCGGAACATCGCAATGCTATGAACGCATTCCTTGCTCTCGAAGAGCTTAAGTATTTCCAGCCGTATTATAAGCAGCTATCTGATGCTGCGCTGAACGCGTCGCTCAGCTTAAACCGCCATGATGGACTCGTTGTGAATCCTAATCCCGATACCGTCAGAGAACTGGTCGTAGGCGAAGTTGGGGCTGAAACTGCGAAAGCGACTGTCGAAATGCTGGCGAAATGGGCAGGCGGTGAGGTGGTGGCGGAGAGAGCGGCGTATTTGCTTGGCGTATTGGATTTACTGCACAAGCTGTTGACCATATACGAAGGAATAGAGAATGTGAAGTTGGTCAACGAGCAAAATAGGAGCATGAGGGATAAGGCTTTCCAGACCAAGCTTGACTTTTTCATAGGCGTCAAAGCCAGGGCGATTCGTGTGAAGGAACCAGGAATAGACGAATTCAAGTTGAGGGCCTGGCTACGCGAAAAATACTGGGATTACAGGCAAAAAAGCATGGAATTGTCGAAATACCAGTTAATGGACGAGGGGAGATGCGGCAAGGAAAAAATTCAACCAAGGATGTATGAACGAAAGTGAACAAGTTTGGCTCCGGTAACT
>WNFU01002118.1_pt1 | contig 76420 bp, 56 predicted proteins | sample 5400121 | NCBI WGS metagenome assembly WNFU01 (sample SAMN13153360, study PRJNA577476) | soil metagenome | isolation source: 100 cm soil or saprolite under grassland replicate 1 | place: USA:California | collected 2016-06-15
GGATGATGAAGCAGTAAAGGTTACGGAAGGTCGCAGTAGGGACTGTAAAGAAATCGATGCCGATGATGTCTCTTGCGTGATTGGAAAGGAAAGTCTTCCACGTTTGGGAGGAAGGCTTGGGCGTCTTTATCCGGTATTTAGCGACGGTTGATTCAGCCACCTCAAACCCGAGGAGGCTAAGTTCGGATTGAATTCGTGGCGCGCCCCACAGAGGATTCTCTTGTGAGATCCTGCGGATAAGTTCGCGAATTTCAGCATCGATTCTTGGTCGTCCCGGGCGACCTGTTTTCGACTTCCAGCGCCAATAAAGCCGAAACCCTTGGCGATGCCATTTGATGACAGTCTCCGGTTTAAGGATGAGAAGAGCGGAGCGCCAATCCTGCCAGCATTTTGCCAAGGTGACCCAAAACAGTCGATCCTGAAAACGAAGGGAAGGCCGTTTAGCGGTTCGGTTCAGAATGGCCAATTGCTGACGAAGGGCGAGGATTTCCGCCATCAGTTCAAGGCGAGGCGCAAAAAAGGAGCGAGCAAGGGAAAAGAGAAGAGAGAAGAGAGCCATAAGCGAGAAGCAAAATCGCGAAATCCAGATTCAAAAGTGGGTGAGTAGTATCAGGGGGAGATCTTGTAAGTGCAAGCGTCTAAAAGTCGGATTGAATTTTCGGTATGCACAGCCCTGATTCGTTCATATGGGCGGCTTCGCCAGGCCGTGGCGAAATGAATATATCGCCAGCTCAAACCGGTCACCGACCTCGAGTTTGCTGAAGATCGAGGTCAGGTGGTGTCGGACGGTGATGACGCTGATGCAGAGTGTGTCGGCGATATGTTGGTTGCGCATTCCCTGGCCGACCAGTTCGATCACTTCTCGTTCACGGCCGGTCAATCTAGCTATCTTCACCTCTTCGTATGCATCGCGCTTGGAGACGGTCGATCGCCAATCCAAAGCGGGCGCAGCGCCGGTTCTGACGCCCTCGCCCTGCGTTTCCATTGAGGCGTTTGCGCGCGCCTGCCTGAACTCGTTGACGACCTTAGTCATCAGTTCGCTGTTGAGCCAGACCTCTCCCGCCAGCACTTTCCGAATGGCGTTCACCAGAGTCTCCGGACCTTCTATTTTTCGCACGATTCCCATTGCGCCCTGGCTGACGGCGGCGTAATGAGTCTCGATGTCGCTCAGGCCGGTCAGGATGAGCACGCGAGTTTTCGGCGCCACGGTTTGCATTCGGGGCAAGCAGTCAATGCCATCTTCATTGCCGAGTTTGATGTCGAGCAGCGCCACATCGGGCAGTTCCCGCTCGGCGATGGCGAGGGCGTCTTTAATCGTCGAAGCCAAACCCACCACTCGAAACCCCGGCTGATGACCTACAAGCAGGTTCAGTCCCTCGCGCACTATCTCCTCGTCTTCGATAATTAAAATTCTCGCCTCACGCATGACAAATAAAATCGAATTATTAGGGCTCGCAGTTATAAATCAATCAAGGAAGGCACTCAAGGCGTAGTTGTCGGGAGGGGATGAACGTCGTATTGAGACCATCTGTTGCAAAAAGCATAATCCGACAGACGTTGAAGAATATCAAGAGGCTTCAGTCGCAAATATCTCAAATACCGGCATTTATAATATGAGCATAAGCGTCAATAAACCACTTAGCCCAATAGAAAAGACGCCGCCAGCAACAAACTCCCACGACCTTTCGAGCGACACCCGCGATAAGGTTTTCAGCCCGCGCTCGGGGAAAATAAAATAAACGAGGCTTTTCAACACCAAGGCATAGCCGATAAAGGTCAAAATCATCGGCAACCCATGCCACACATTATGGAAAGCGACGATTAACGCGCCAAGCGGAAAATGTATGAAAGCGATGATGAAGCTGCCTGTGGCGCCCTTTTCACGTATATCAATGAAAAACTGCGCCCAGGCGCGCGGCTGGATAATGTGTGATAGCCCGATGACAAAGAAATTTACGATAGCGAGTTTTTGAACTGCCAATTCCATAGATTCCACTCCTTAACTTTATAAGTGGCGCACAGTTTCATGATGAACCACTGGCGAGCAAATAGTCGTAACTCGCCGCGCCGCTCGTGCCGACGCCGGCGGTCACCATCGGCGCGGCGATCCCGCTTTTGCGTCGCGGCAGGGTCGCCTCATACATCCATTCAGGCTCGCTCGACCCGCGCGGCCAGATCTTTGCCCTAACTTTTTCGCCGCCCTCGATCGTGAGTTTGACGTGATACCACTCTCCCAGTTTATATCCACTTTGGCCGGAGCCACTGGCCTGATAGGTCATAACCGCGTCGCCGAGTCTGACGCGCCGCTGTTCGTTGACGTCATAGAACGCGACCTCGGTCAGATGTCTTCTTGACGGGTCTTTGGCGGAGTCGGTTCGGCGCGTGCCTGTGAATCCGAAGACGACGGCCGAATTGCCGTCGGTCGGACTCCGGTAGCCGACGCCCACGCCGAAAGGCTCGCGCGCCTCTTCGTAAAGCAGGTCCAACCGCATCAGGGTTTCAACGGTCAGGTTGGCCGGATAGATTCGATCCGCGACGATGGCTGCGTTCAACGCGCCGCCGGGTCTTTGCATTGACAGCATCCCGTCGCGCCAAAGCCAGGTTTGGCCGAGGAAGCGCCACGCGGGCGGCGGCGTCTCGGTATTGAAATCGTCGAAGAAGAGTTTGTCGGCCCTGACGATCACCGTCCCCTCATCGCTGGCCGAATGGTCGCCGTCATTGACGGTCAGCTTGATTGAATAAACGCCCTCGCGCGTCAGCGTTCTGCGAATCCACCTCTCATCGATGACCGGGGCGCCGAAGCCTTCGGCCTGCGATTCCCACCGAAACAGCAAGCGCCCCCGGCTATCCAGGTCTGACGTGCGTGAACGCCCGCCGTCGAGAGTGAACGCCTCATTCGGCTTTACGACGACGACTTTGGTCGAGATTTCCGCGATCGGGGCCGAGCGGTTCGGGCGCGTTCCCGCCGGCAAACCGAGATAAGCGTTGTTCGTGTATTTCCGGCTGAGTTGTTCGGAGGGAACCGCGCTCAGGTCGTTGAATTCTTCGACGAGTCGCAGCGGGTCGTAAGCTTGCATCCCGGGCGGGAGGTTGTCGTCTATGTGATCCCATCTCCAGGGGGCGTTGGCTTTGTCCACGCCCCAACGCTGGCCGCGAAAAGCGCCGAAATATCCCCACACGCAATTGGGCGCGCCTTGCTTGCCTCCGCCGCAACCGTCCATCTTCCAATCGATCTGCTCGCGCCGATCCCACAAGCCATTCGGCTCGAAGATGTCGATCAGCGCGTAAGGCGCGACGTCGACCTCTTTGCGAAAATCGGGAACGCCCGCCGTCGAACCCGGGTAGTAGACCACGCCGTCGCCGCCGACGAATCCGTCTTTCCATGTGAAGTTCGACCAGCGGTAGCGGTCGTAAGGCGATTTCGCGTCAGGCCCCGGCCATCCGTACATCCCGTGTCCCCACGGCTCAGACCATATCGTCGGGCGAAATATTGCGCCATGCGGGGCCGCAGGGTCTTCAGGATTGTCCTGGTCGCGCGGAACGAAGATTTTCCCGTCCGGCGTGACGCCGCGCCACACGACGTCATAAATGAATTCGGCGTTGTAATGATGCGCCTTCTGCGGAGTCTCATGCGGCGGCTTGCCCCCGCGCTTGATTGCGGCGGCGCGCCCGGCGGGCGTCAGATAGGTGAACCAATTGTCATGCGCCAGGTACATCATCATCCACAGCGTCCCCATCCCGCCATTCTCCGGCCCTTTTTTGACGACGTGCAATCCGCCTTCCAGGTCGTTCTCGTGACATTCGACGTCCGAGCAGCGCGGCTCGCGATCCTGCGCATGGTAGGCGCAGTAGTTGATTAAGTAATGCGTCTCGGTCTCGACGACGCTGTAATAGATGAACGCCCGCGCCATCGCGTCTTTATTCTTGTCGGCGGGAGGGCGTTTGGCGAAATTGGCCCAATTGTTCAAACCGTTCCAGTCGCCGTCGAAATCAAAACGTATAGGGAAGTCGCCGCGACGTTGAATTGGTTGGTCAACGCTCGCGTCATTGCCCTCGTCCTGTGATTGGCCGCGCGTTTCGGTGTCCTGAAAGAGAAGGGGGGCGTGGAAGTAGGCGAGTTTGCGATAGAACTCGCGGCGGTTTGTGACCTCTTGCGCCAGCGTTTTTTCCTTTTGGAGATAAAGGAGAGCAAAATGCGCCAGCAGTATCAGCGCCGGAAGTATGATTGAGACTCGGATCGGTTTCATTCTTACGTCTTCGTCCAAATACGACATACAGTCATTCCAGGCGTTCATGTTCATCCCGTAGAAATCCGGGAATCCCATTGCCTCCTTGCAGGTTTGATGAAACGACTGCCAGTCAATGATTTTGTCAGTGTTCATGCGAACCCTAGCCATCTTGCAATGCCACCTCACGAATAGGTTTTAAGCTAAATCAGGCCAAGTAACATTGGGACACCGGTACAGTACCGCGCGCGTAAGCAAGCGGCCGACTCATCGGTCGGCCGCTTGCTTACGCGCGCGGTACTGTACCGATCTTGCGTGGCTCGATTTAGTCAACGTTTCAGCAATTCTGCCGGATCAAATACAGTTCCGCCTTTGATGATACGGTGAATCTGTTTGATATTGCGAATATCGTCAAGCGGGTCGGCGTCGAGAATCAACAGGTCGGCCACTTTGCCTTCTTCAATTGTTCCGGAATCTTTCTCGCGGCCGATCATTCTTGCGGCGTTGAAGGAAAGTCAACTCGCAATCGGCGAGACTGGGGCTGACGGCGCGAGTGATTGCTGTGAGCGTTCGCTTCTTCAATTCATTTTTGCCGCTTTAACGCCGACGCGGCGCGCCAGTTCGTGAACCTTGCCGATGATCCTCTCTTCAAGCTCCGGTTTGTAAGGCCCTGGTAGATCATAATAGATCATCGAATCGATCACCTCGTATCCGCCTTCTTTGAACATCCGCGCCGACGGAATGTAGGAGCAGAGGTCATTGCTGTAGCCTGCGACCCAGACGTCGCCGCCAAGTTCGCGTTTCAGACGCAGCGCGTAATCGGTCACGACCTCGCCTGCAAGGGCGACCAGCGTCAAATCACCGATCCTCAAAATCTGAATCGTGTACGAGTATTCCGAGATCAATTTCCCGTCGCGTTCGTATCGAGCGATCATCCGCTCAGCGTGGCGGCGCTTGAAAACATTTTTGTCGTTCAACCGCGATTGAAACTCTTCCTTCGTGGGCGGGCCGTCGAAAGGAATCATCACGCCTCCGATTACAGATTTGACGGCGCCGCTGACGGGCTTGATTGAGCCGCTCGACGCCTGCTCGACCGATTTGGCCAACGTTTCGCCGTGCTGTTCGGCCAGCTCGCGTTTGCTGCGCGGGTACGGGTTGATGTCGGCCCCGCATCCGGCGACGAACATCGCCGTCGCGCCCGGATGCGCTCGTTCAACCGCCGCCTGCGCGAATCCCGCGTAATCGCCGCAGAATTCATAAAACTCTCCGGTCAACGTGGTGTTGTGGCAGGCGTAACCGAAGACGACTCCGCGCAGCTTTCCATCCGTCGATTCGACGCGCAGCGCCGGAACTTCGCGATCAACCACGCCTTCCGGGTTGACGCCGATGACGACGCCGTTAGGATTGAACTGCCGGCGGTTCATCGCAAACGGGGCGGTGGATCGCCCAAAGGAGAGCTTCGCCGGAGACAAATCTTTGATCGCTTCGCCGATGACCTTCAACAGGTTGTTTTTGAGCCGATGGGTGTAATCGTCAATGAGCGCGGATTGCGTTGCGTCGAGATCGTAAGCGCCCGCCAGAGAGCTTTTGACCACGGGGCCTGTGTGAGTGTGCGACGAATTGAAGAGAATCTGGTCGCGCCGGAGGCCGTAGCTCTTGTTCGCGTACTCGGAGATTTCGGAGGTGAGGGCGCGTGGCAAACCCAGCAGGTCGGTCGTCACCAACACGACGCGGGCGCCGCGCGAATCCTGAATTGCCAGAGCTTTGGCGTAGAGGTCGTGAATCTTGCCCTCGGCCGGTTTTGCGCGGTTGGCGTAACCGGCCATCCACACATTTTGTTCGGGCGTGATGACGATCTTTGCGAAGCCTGCTTTCATCCCGGCCTTCATTGTAGATGGCGAGCGCTTCGATGGCTGCGCGCTGATCGACGCCGCGAACAGAAGTGCGATCAAATATACTTGAATGTGACGGCTCATTTTTGTCCTCCGCAGATGCAGGGCAAACTGTCGGTTTGCCCATGATCCCAAAATGCGCCGATTGCGAGGTCATGGGCAAACCGACGGTTTGCCCTACATTCGCGCCACGATTTTCATTTTTTCAGGGCGATGTTGTAAATTTCGACCATCTCTCCGGAGCTTATTTTTAACGGCTGAAAGCTCAACTTCAACGACTTGCCCGGCAGGTAATCGTCGTCGAGAATGAAAATTTTATTGATCGAGCGCAAATCGCAGGAAGCGGATGGAACCTGGCTCAGTTCCGATTGAGTCTTCGGATCGCCTTTCACGTCGCATCGCGCAACTATGCGTTCGATCTCTTCCAATCGCGCCCGCTTAGGCAAGAGCGCCGTCGTACGGAAATTGCCGCTGCGTTCGATCCTGTAATTGGCGATGCCCCAATCGGACGCCCGCCAGACCGGATCGCCTTTGAGCTTGACTGCGACGCTGAACGCCGCGCCGGTTTGATTCGAGCTGACGTCGAAATAGACGTAGTTGCGCAGGTCGTTGATCGCCTGTCCGGGTTTTCGCTCATCGGTGATCTTCCCCTCGCGGATCATCTCGTCAGCCATCACGCGGTATGTCCACGGATGGCGATCCATCATCTCTTCGCGCGAGGCCGCTCGCGCGTCGAAGGGCAGGGGGCGCGGCGCGAATCGCATCTCCGATTGGCCATGGTCCGAAAAGTTGTTATTGACGGTCGCATCGAACATCAACGGATGATCGGATTCGAGCTTGCCGGCGAACTGTGTATTTTGGTGATTGGCCCCCTGGAAGATAGTCCTCGCCTCTCCCTCGGCGCCGATTCGGGTCTCGCAAACCCACTCGATGTCTGTCGTGCGCCCCCATCGGGCCATCAACGCCGTCGTCTGTGTGCCGCCGTCTTCGTTGCTGAAGATGACGGTGTAAGCGAGACGGCCGTCTTCTCGGGGAAGAGGGCCGGGGCGCTCAGATTCGTAATACGCCAGCAGCGGAACGTCGCTGAATTTGCCGACGGTGTCGGGGCGGGCGTAGATGATCGGCGCGCGCGCGATGGCCTGAAATTCGGGATGTTTGCGATCAATCGTGGTGACCTTCGCGTCGCCGATTTTGACGCTGGTCGCTTTCGCGGCCGACTGCTTGCTGTTGAATTCGACGCGCAGGCTGTGTTCGCCCGGTCTGACGCGACCGAGCATCAGTTGATAAGTGAACTCCACCGCCCCGGCGAAGAGAATCACGTCCTGATGATACTGGCCGTCGACGTAGATCGTGACGACGGCGGCTTCGGCTCCGCGCTCGCGCCAAGACGTCCCTGGCGCGGAAGCGGTCAGGTCCAACAAAGCTTCGGATTCGGCGGCCACGCTGAATCTCTTTTCGAGTAGCGTCTGAGCTGAGATGGCGCTTGGCGTCGCCGATAGGAAGCTTGCCGCCAGCAACAAGGCGCAAAGAACGGGATATTTCATCATCGGTTTTTCTCCGGTCGCCCATCGTTATCGTTGCGCGTCCGGTGTCCGACAAACTTCAGTTTGTCGTGGCCCCATCAGCGAGCCGCTCGGAAGAAACCCAAGGTTCTCCATATCCAGCCGCGACAAACTGAAGTTTGTCGGACATTTGGCTTCGCTCAATTCGCGCGCTTCAGTTATTTCGGCGCGAGTACGATCACGCCTATCCGCAAAGTGTTTTTGTCGCCGCTTTGCGCCGGGAAGGTCGATTGCTGAATTGAAAATCTATCTTTGAGCTCCTCGACGCCGCCAACCTCGCGCTGTTCCCAATCCTCGAAGCGCACGAGGGCGCCGCGAATCTTTCCGGTTTGAAGCAATTCGAGACCAAGCGGGTCGTGAACCAATTCGACCAGGTTGCCTTTCAAATCCTTATACTCGCCCGTCCGCCCGCAGATCGGGCAGATTTCGACGTCGGCGTGATTCGGGTTGGTGTGCTCGACTTCGTAATGCGCGCTCGCGCCGAAGCGATAGAAGAGGCGCTCGCCATTCAAGGTTTTGAGCCTGACCTGATCCAGCTTCTGACGGGCCAGCGCGGAGTAATAATACCGCATGTGAAATGCGTGCGAGTGTTGCATCGCGCGGTGTTCGCCGACTTCCCAGGGCTGCAAGTGTTCGAGCCGAGCTTCGAAATCGCAGCCCTCGGGATTGTCGAAGGGGCCATAAAATTCCCGCAGCCGCATCGCCTTGCGCAAATTTTCCGTCACCAGCTTGACCGCCGCTTCGTAAGACGGCGTCAGTGACGCGTCCACGTAGAACCAGACGTTCGGGTAGCGTGGCATCGTGGGGTCGAACACGGATTTCGGCGGAAGTTGAAAATCGTCGAGCGAGGGAGCGGCGATCACGGATTTGGGGCTTGAGATTCGAGACTCGATATTGTCCGCGGGCCATTCGGTCTTGGGCCGGAAGTTGTATGTCAAGAAGTGTTGATTGATCGTCGCGCTGTTCCAGCGTGAGACGCGAGCCATTTTTGTTTTGTCCAGCAACCGCAGCGGTTCGACGAGGCGCGTGAAGTTGACGAAGTCTTCCCATTTGCCTTTGAATTTCAACGGCCAGCCCAGGCGCAGTCCGAGTGGGTGGTCGGCGAGTCTGCGCCCTTCTTCGCTCAATTTGCGAAAGGTCCCTTCCAGATACTGTTTGAGTGTGACCGGCTGGTCGAGCGGGTAATACTTTTTCTCGACTTCGCCCGGATTGGCGACAATAGTCATTTCTTCCCATCCGACCGGCAAGGAGCCGTGCTTGCCCCATTGAATGTTGACGCGAGGGCGCATCCCATGGGCGCGCGCGTCGTTGATAGCCGCCTCGCCGCCTTTCAATATTCGCCCGTGAAAATAGGTCAGGATGTCTTCGATCGAGCTTTTGTCCGCCGAATATTTCACCCAGATCAATTCGTGGTCGCAGGGGTCGTTGTCTTCCGGGAAATCTATGTCGTCTTCCCAGAAGAAATGGTAAGCGATCAATCGCTCGGCCGGATGGAGGATGACGGCGAAATCTTTGAGTGGGAAAAATTCCGAAGGCGTAGCGTAAAGGCGCGGAGCGAAGCGGCGCGCCAGACGCCACTCTTCGGCGTTCAGCTCACGCGGCGGGTCGAGTTCGAGCGCGCGAGCATATTCGCGGCTGGCGTCGTCGAGGCATCGACGCAAGTGATACTCGAAGCCGCGCTGGTGATGCGCTTCGGCGGTGTCCGCCACGCGCGGAATCTCCTGCCCTGCGACAATGACGGCGGAGATGATCAGCAGTAGAAGAACCGTGTGATGAGGTCGTGTCATTGGTGGAGACTAGACAAGTACCGCGCGCGTGAACAAGCGGCCGAGGCAAGTAATCGGCTCCGCTTGTTCACGCGCGCGGTACTGTTTGTGTATATGCTCTCGGCGCCCGCTTAGTAGTAGAACTTCAATCCGAACTGAATGATGCGCGCATTGGCTGCGGACAGGATATTACCAAATCCGTTGCTTTCACGCGCGATGTTCGGCGGGCCGAAATTCGCGCGGTTGAACGCGTTGAACAGTTCGGTGCGGAACTGAAAGTAATTGCGCTCCGTCAGGTGAAAGTTCTTCGCTAGCGTGAAGTCGAAATTTACTGAGCCGGGTCCGCGCATGATTCCGACGCCTGCCGTGCCGAACGCTCGTTGAAAGGAACTCGGGAGCGGCGGGGCATTGAACGCGGCGAATGCGTCGGTGTTGAACCAGCGTTGCACCGTGCGCTGCGATTCGGGTAACTCCGGATCCCCCACGAGGTTTGGCCGCGCTCGCCGCTCACCGCCGAGATTGACAACACTCCCGCCGCCCAGCGTAGCCGTCAATCCAAGCCCGCTTTGCAACGCGTGAATGCCGGTCAACTGCCAGCCGCCGAGCAAGGCGTCAACTGCGGGATTCCAGTCATTGCCGAAATGGCGACCCTTGCCGAAAGGCAATTCCCAGATGTAACTCGCGACGAAGCGATGCTTGACGTCGAATTCAGCCAGTCCGCGATCCGCGCGCAGGTTGTTGCCGTTCTGCGGTTCCTTGAACGTGCCCGTGTCGAATCCCGCGCCGCCGCCGCTGGTCGAGATGTGGTCGGGCGCGCCTGTCAACGCCTTGCCCCACGTATAGCTGACCAGCCCTGTCAAGCCCTTGGAAAAGCGTTTCTCCAAACGCGTCTGCAACGAGTTGTAGCTTGCCCCGACGCGGTTCTCCATCCATTGAATGTCGCCGAAGGCCGGATAGGGTCGAACTCCCGGCTGCTGCGAGCCGTCGGCGTTGGTGATCACGGTGAATTGATTCAGGTTGCGGAAACCGTTCAACTTCGTCCCCTTGTTTCCGACGTAAGCGACGTCGAGCAGCAGGTCCTTCAACAATTCGTATTGAATGCCAAAGTTGTACTGCTGAATGTAAGGCGTGCGCTGGTTGGGATCCTGTGAGCGTCGTGAGATTGTCGGCGAAAGGGAGTTCGGATCGAGCAGCCCTGCCGGATAACCGTTGACCAGACGGAACGGCGCCGCCGCCGCCGTCGCGCCGGGCACGGAAGTCTGCAACAGATTGTCTACCAGGAACGGCGGATTGAAGCCGAGCAGTCCTTCACGCCCCTGACGGACGGTATGATTGAAGAAGACGCCGTATGCGCCGCGTATCACCCATCTCGACGTCGGCGAAAATGCGAAGCCGAAGCGCGGCGCGAAGTTATTGCGGTCCGGGTGAATCAACGAGCGGGCGAAGATGTCGCCGTCCTTGGCGAAGATCATAGTTCCTGTGACCGGATCGAAATTGGCGAATCGGTTCTCCTTCTCGCGCGGAGGCGTGGCGAACTCATAACGCAGGCCGAAATTCAACGTCAGCTTGGACGTGATCTTGTAATCGTCCTGGATGAAATAGAACTGCATGTCCTGTCCCTGATCCATAACCGTGAAGCTGGTCAGCGCCAGTTGCGACGGCAAACCCAGCAACAGATCGCCGACCGCGCGGTTGGTGAAGCGGTTGTCGAAGTTCATTCGGCCGATGGTCGCGTTCAGGTCATTAATCTTGGTTTGGACGTGCAGGAATTCGCCGCCGAATTTGACGAAGTGAACCCCATGGGTCCAACTGAGGGAGGCGCGCGGATTCAACGAGCGCGGCGTCTGGAACTGCGGCGTCGAAGTGTGCCGTCCCACGGCGTCGAAACCCTGAATGTTGACTTTCGGGACGCCGCCGAGGATCGCCGGATCGTTCGGCACATTCTTCAAACCGATTGCGGCCGGCCCGTCCACGCCGAAGTTCGGCGGTTGGGTGAAGTAGTTGCCGCGCGCGTAGCCGAGACGAAAGTCGCCGACGAAGGAAGGCGAAAACGTCCAGGTCAGGCCGAACGCCAGCCCTTGCGAACGATTGAGGTTCGCCCCGAATGCGTCGTTGAAAGACCCTTCGGCCAGACCGGGTAGCGGAGACGGGCGAAATGTGTTGGTGTCTACGAAACTGTAGCGCCCAAAGAGGGTGATGTTGCTCGCGAATTGGTGGTCAATGCGCACGTCGAACTGATCCTGGCGGGTGCGCGTGACCGGTGTGGACGCGTAAATGGGAATTGGTCCTTGTGGAGTTTGGAGGATCACTGTCGGGTCCGGAATCAGCTTGACGATGGCCGCGCCGACCGGGTCCCAGCGAGTTTGCGGAATAACCCACTGGCCTGCCGCGTTCTTACTGAATGCGGGTCGTCCCGCCGCGAATGGGTCAACGACCGTCGTGCTGAACAGTCCGGCCTTCTCCGCCGCTGTGGGAACTATTCGCGTTCGCGGCACGCCTTCGCGGTCACGTAAACCTTCATAATCGGCGAACCAGAACGTGCGGTTCTTGACCAGAGGGCCGCCGACCGCCGCGCCGAATTGATTACGCTGGCGCACCGGTTTAGGCGCGTTCAGAGCGTTCGAGAAGAAGTTGTTGGCGTCGAGCACGTTGTTGCGCAGGAATTCGTAAACGCTCCCGTGAATGTTGTTCGTGCCAGATTTAATCGTCGCGTTGACCACCGCGCCGGAACTGCGTCCGAACTCCGCCGAATAGGCGTTGGTCTGAATCTTGAACTCCTGCAACGCCTCGATCGAAGGCTGGACGAGTTGCACGTTCTCGCCGCGGAACGAGTTCGAGTACGAGATGTTGTCGACGCCGTCGAGCAGGAAGACGTTGTTGAATGTGCGATTGCCGTTGACGTTGAGCACGCCTTTGAAATTGACAGAGGCTAGACGCGGCGTGCCCGGCAGCACGCCCGGCGATAGCAACGCTAGTTGGTTGTAGTCGCGACCATTGAGCGGCAGATCAACGATCTTTTTCTGATCAATTACCGAGCCGCGCGACGAGGTCTCGCTCTCCAGAAGCGTCGCCGCCTCGACGATCTCGACGGCGGTCGTCAACTCGCCGACCTGCATGTTTACGTCCAGTCGCGCGACCTGATTGACCTGCAGCGTGACGCCACTGCGGACGGATTTCTTGAACCCCGCCTTCTCGACCGTTATCGAGTACGGGCCGGGCTTGAGGCTCGGCACGGTGTAGAGTCCCTGGTCATTAGTTTCGCTCCTGATGCTGACGTTGGTTTGGACGTTGGTCACGGTGATCGTCGCCTTCGACACGACCGAGCCATTGGCGTCTCTGACTTCTCCGGTGATCGTCGCCGTCTCCTGCTGCGCGAGCGCGAAAGGCGAGCAGAGCGCCAACAGCCCAAAGAGCAATATGGACATTGACAGTCTCGTATTCATAATGATGATTCCTCCGATCGGTTAAGGGGTTATCTAATGTCGCGGACACATTTTGCGAATCGGCGCTGCGAGCGGTGGCGAGCGGGCTTCCATCATTTGGCTCCTCATTGAGCCACGCTCGCTACCGCTCGCGGTAATGATTCGGCCGAACCGCTCGCGGCGGCGATTCAGCCGAAGCCGGCATTTTAAATTGTCTAGATTAAGTGCAAGTTAGACCAATGTTAGCAACCGCTTCAATCTTGCGCTCTTATTCCGGAGAGGCATTACCGGATGACGCAGGTCGGACGGCTTGGTTAATTTGGTTGTCAGCGGTTACGAACTACCCAGCAAAGGCGACTGAATCATATATCACTTTTCCATTCTTGGGCAGGGAAACGGCGCCTCTCTTTCCGCCCAGGAATCAGTACCGCGAGCGGTAGCGAGCGGGCTTCCGTCATTCGACTCCTCATTGAGCCGCGCTCGCTACCGCTCGGGGTACTGATTCGGCCGGAAATGAGAATTGAGAATGGGGAATGTTTTACCACCTGATCTTCGGCGGGAAGAATTCGGCGACCAGGTCTTCGTAATACGGTCTCAACTCGTCCAGATTCGGCTCCACTTCGCGCTTCGAGTAGAGGTCATAGGGATTGAACGTGCGCGCCCAGCGTAGCGCCTCCTGATCGCGCTCGTTCAGCAGATGCGCGTACGCGCCTTCGCGGTGAATCGGGTAACACGAATGATAGCGGATCATCCACAGCGCCTCCTGCGGGAGATAATTTTTCGTGACCGTGTACAGATATTCGTCGTGCCCCCAGGACAGATGGACGTTCTCGAGTCCGCAACCTTCCTCATAAATTCCGTTCGGGGTTTGCAGCGCCGGGTTGTGGTAATCAGGATTGACTTTGAATAATTCAGAATAAACGACCTTGTCAGAATAGGCGCAGCCGACTGGGAATGTGTCGCCGACCACGGCCCATTGGGGCTCGCCGAAGAGGCAAAGCGTTTTGCCCAGGTCGTGGATGAAGCCGGCCAGCACGAACCATCGCGGGTGGCCGTCCTGGCGTATCGCCTCGGCGGTCTGCAGCGCGTGAACGATCTGCGGCAGCGCCAGATCGGGGTCGCTGTCGTCAACCAGGGTGTTCAAAAAATCAATCGCCTCCCAGACGCTCATCTCGGCCTTATCGAGCTTGCCGTATTCGGCCTTTTTGGCGAGGACGAAATCGAGCGTCTGATTGGCATGATTGAGCCTGTACAACTCTCTGACCGAGGCGCGAGATTCGGCCTCGTAGTCGCGGAAGTCCTCCACGTTTTTGACCACGTCGAGGAACGGAGATGGAATGCTTGCTTCGACGCTGATTTGCGGATGAATCGCTTGTGACATTAATAGAACTCCTTTGATCGTTATTGATAAATGCAACCGTCAGACGCCCGGTAATTTGGCGTCTCTTAGATGATAGGCAATTTGTTGGGCGGTGGAAAGTGCGGCGAGTTAAGCTCTATTTCTTCGGCCTCTTCGCGGTCTTCTTGGCGGTCTTCCTGGCGCCTTTCTTCTCCTCTTGTTTCTTCGCCGGCTCAGCTATGAGCCGGCTTATAGGCGCGATCATCTCGACTGCTTTTGCGATCCGCCGCGCCCGCGTTTCGGGCTTCTTGGCCTCTTCAATCGCGTTGATGTATTCCTTGCGGTGAGTGTAACTCAGCTTGTCCCAGGCGGCTTTCGCAGACTTCCTGGCGCTGAGAGCTTTGAGCAGGTCAGGCGGAGTCGCGATTGCGCGCGGCTCGTCATCCTTTTCCATCACGAATTCGACGGTCTGGCCGGCTTTTACTTTCGCGCCTTCGCGCATCTCGCGGTTGACGACCATGTAGAATTTGCCGCCGCCCATCGGAAATATGGAGCTTCGGAAAGGGAAGCCCTTGATCTCAACTTTCACCGCCATCCGAGAGCGCGTCCCGAAAGCTTCAAAAACATCGAAGGGGAGATAGACGTGCAAAATCTGCGTGTCCTGGTACCGCTCAAGCTTGACCTTGAATCGAACCGCCATTCGTAGACCTCCGTTGGTATTTCCCCCGGAATCGGCGAATCAGATAAGGGACTATGATCCAAACTAAGACGCCTTCACCAAAACGGCTACATGGATGGCGCTCAGAATCGTCCACAAGATCAGCGCCTTTTTCACAGCCCGCTTCGCTTCCGGGAAATCGGGATCGTCTGTTTGTAGACCGCCGTATTTCGTGAACCATCCGAAAGCGCCGGCAAGGGAGCCGAATGGCAGGAGGCTGATATATATTCGCATGTTTGCTGTCGAGAAAAACACGTCGCCTGACCAAAGAAGTGGTAGGACGACATCCAGCAAGAGCAGGACCGGCGCGGCGTAGTTGAGACTTTTGATGTGGTTGGCCGCGGCGCAAGCGTCAATCCCTGTCTGAAATTTCAAGGCTTCCGCATGCGCCGTCGGCCCGTCAATCGAGGAGTCGCAGTATTGACAAACCGGTTGGTCGGTCCTGGCGCCTCTTTACAACTTGGGCAACGAAACATCTTGCTCATATCAATCGGCGCTATTTTGTTTTGCCGTCGCTGAAGCAGAAGAGGTGGGTCTTGCTGCGCAGGAACAACTCGCCTTCGGCGACAACGGGCGAGGCGACGAACATCTGGTCCGCGAGCGTGTTGTTCGCCACGACTTCGAACTTCTCGCCCAGCTTAATGACAGTGATCACGCCGCTCTCGCTGGCCGTGTAAAGATTGCCGCCGGCGGCGATCGGAGAGGCCTTGAAGCTGTCGGGTTGTGGCAAACGCTGCTGGTGGTAGTAAGGCTCGCCCGTGGCGGCGTTGAAGCAACTGAGCATGCCGGTGTCGGTCAGCGTATAGAATTTGTTATCGTGAAGCACGGGCGAAGGAGTGTAAGACATTCCGCGCGTCTGGCTCCAGACAATCGCGTCGCTGCCTGTCAAATCGCCTTCGCGTCCCAGCCGGATCGCCATCAGTTTGGGGTCGCGGTGTCCGCTCATTACGAGCACGGTGTCGTTGTGCTGCGCCGGATGCGGGATCACGTTACTGCCCAACCCCGCGCACTCCCAGATCAACTTGCCGTCTTCAGGGTTGTAGGCCCGCACTTTTTTGGTCGCGCTGATGACCACCTGCTTCTTTCCATTGTAATCCGCGATTAGCGGAGTGGCCCACGCGCTACCTTCGTCGCGGTCCGTCCGCCACACCTCCTTGCCGTTGCGTTTATCGAGGGCGATCAAGAACGACCCGCCTTCGTGGTCGAAGGGATGAATCAAGAGATTGCCGTACAGCGCCGGCGCCGAGCCTTCGCCGAACTGAAGCCGTATACGCATCTGCACGCCGAGGTCTTCCTCCCAGACGCGCTTTCCGTCGAGGTCGTAGCAAAAGATCCCGCGCGATCCGAACGAAGCGTAAATATAGCGGCCATCAGTCAGCGGCGCGTTCGAGGCGAAGCTGCCGTATTGGCGGTGATAGCCTTCGTGCGGTGTGGCGACCTTGGCCACTCGCTCCCACAAAGTCTTGCCGGTCTTCTTGTCCAGGCACATTACGACGAGCTTGTGCTCTTCGCCCGCGCCACTTCCTCCGCCCGGGCCGCCACGCCCTTGCCCACGTCCTCCAGACCCCTGGGCAGACCCCTGGGCAGACCCCTGGGCAGACCCCTGGGCAGAACCCTGGGCAGGATTCTGTGGTTGCTCCGGCGGCGGCGCGGGTTGACTGACTTTGCCCGTAGGCACGGCCGTGGTCAGAAAGATTCGGTCGCCCCAGATCACCGGCGTCGAGAAACCTCGGCCCGGAATCGCGATCTTCCACTTGATATTTTTCGTGTCGCTGAATTCGACCGGCGCGGCGCCTTTCGCCACGCCGTTGAAGAAAGGCCCGCGCCACTGCGGCCAATGGGCGGGATCGGAACTGGCGGAACCTACGACCAGAACAACCGTCGTCAGCGCGATCAGGGACAGCAGGCCGCCGGTGACGGCCAATCTTTTCGTCATTATCATCAACCTCCTGCGAAAATCAGTTCGTAGTCCCGCCTTTGGGCGGAAGCGCGTGGCGTCACGGAATGGATCTGCGTCTGACGTTTCCGCCTAAAGGCCAATGAGGTTAAGTTAGCGATTAGTGGCGCGGACTTTAGTCCGCGCTGATGGCTGGCGCGCGGACTAAAGTCCGCGCCACTAATCGCGCCAGATGCCTAACTTACCTCATTGGCCTAAAGGCGGGACTACGAACCGCCAAACGCTTCCGCCTGAAGGCGGGACTACAAGCTGTCGCAATGCGACATGAACAACTCCGGTGAAAATATGCGGCGAAGCGGCCCGCTTCGCCGTGCCTTCGTCACAGGCTCTTATGTTGTCCATACTGCGCCGCGGGCTGAGCAGTTACCAAAATCTTGGCCGGCGCAGGGCGTGGTAAGGCGCTGAGGAAGCGTGATTAAAAGCGGGACGGGGGAATGAAGACCGAAGATATTCGACAATAATGGCGCGCGATGAAACCTCTACTCACCGTCTGGTCTTGTACTCGACCAGTTTGAGAAAATCTTTGAGCATCGCGCTGCGCTTTATGGCCGCGACGCTCACGCCGTCCGCGCGCGGATTTCTGGTTGAACCCTGCCGGTCTGACGCATTGTCATTTTCGCTCTTGTCATACTCCGCGGCGTCATCATAGTCATTGGCTAACCGTTTGAGATCTTCGTCGTTGATAATCTCGGCGATCCTCCAAACAAGCGATTCGGCGAATCTGGGCGCGCGATCGGATACGCGCCGCAGTTGCGATACAAGGTAAGACGCCAATCGCTCATCGCCCAATTCCTGGATTAAGCTGACCAACTTCATATCAGCTTCGCTCAACTCCGCAATACTGAAGAGTGTATTGGCCAAGCGGATCTTGTGTTCCTGTGTCAAAGCAGCGGCTAGTTTGAGGCTCTCTCTTTCCCATTCGGCCATGGTGTCATCGGACGGTTGCTCACTCAACTCCTCTTCATTGTCTTCGCTTTGATCGGTTGATTCTTCGGCATCGTCTGTTTGGGACTCGACTTCATTTTCCTGTTCGCGTTGTGACGGATGCAACGATATGATTTCGGACAACTTACGAACGCCTTCCTCCCGCGTAGCTGATTCTTCTACACAGCGTATTAACCATTCAACAATCTCCCCCGGATCGGAATTGCCGCGTTGGAAGATCGCCGTCAACTCCTCAATGCGTTGGCGATAGATGGTCAGCGCGCCATCGTCAAGCTCTTTGATGGAATCTCCCCAGCCGCTCGCTTCATATTCGTCCAGCCGCTGGCTGTTTTTCGACCCTCGGCGCTGCAGGAAGACGAGTAATCTGTCACCCTGTTCGAACTGCGCCGGATGGCCATCCACACGCCAATAGTAATAGGGAATCACCTGTCGGTTGTTCTCGCCTTTGAGTGGAGAAGAAATGCGCAGATCGGTTTTGATCTGCTTCATTCTCTTATCGTCGTCGGTTCCGGCGACAACCGATCGTCCCACATAGGCGATAGCGATTAGATCGCTCTCTTGGTAAAGATCGAGTAGCGATTGTGGGCGAAAGCCACCCATCGCTCCCATGATCACCGTCCTCCGGTTTATTCTCATCGTCACTTCGAAACGCGTATCGTAAGGCGTATCGACGATGACGTTGGAATTCACGTGTGTGTAAAAACCCTGCGCTTCAACCAGCATTATGTATGCGCCGAAGGGAACCTTCGCGAAGGTGAACTCGCCTTCGCTTGACGTTTTAGTTATAAGCTCAGCGCCCGCGTCGGAAATGAGTTTGACCACCGCGTTCGGAATGACGGCCCCCTGTGAGTCGAATACTGTCCCGCCGACCAATGCCTCGCCGCCGCCATACGGAGTCCTTGCGCCATCGCCGTCGGCGTCGGAGCGGACAATGAACTGCGCTGCGGACACATCTACGGTTAGGACATTGGCCGAAACGCTTAGGCCTATAATTGCGGCGAGGGTTGCGTTGACGACGGGCGAGGCGCGGCGGGCGACGACGGGATGGACCGGCGGAGTTTCCAGAGTCAGCAACGACCCGTCAGGCCGCCGCGTTATTCGGGCGCACATCTGGCCCCGGTGAATCGAGACTATCGCTTCCACCTGGCGTCGCGTCATCTGCGAGAAATCGTAAACGAATTTGTCACACTCGGAGCAGAACCGCTTCTTTTCATCGCCGGACATCCGATCCCAGTCGGTTGAGCACGGAGAGACGACCTTTAATTGATCAAGCCTTCGCTTATTTGCGGACATACTTCGACCTCCTGTTGCGCATTCAGAGCAAATCCATGGGTGTTACGCCGCACATAGACGCCGCCGGCGGCGCTGATGTTCCGGCCTTTGCGATGACGCTTTGGCGCGCGCTGAGCTCCTGATTGATCGCGCGAGTCGGTTAGGCGCCAACCAGGGCCACTTGCAGTCAGTGTTTGAACGAATGTAGGTCGAGGGCTTGCAAAATTTCGACCTGTGCGGACGGCCTCCGGGTCAGTACCGCGAGCGGTAGCGAGCGGAGCTTTCGGAAAGGACGTATTGATGGAGCCTCGCTCGCTACCGCTCGCGGTACTGACCCGGAGGCGCTGGTCGCAAAGTTTTCGATCGCGTCTCCGGCGTAGAAACAGAAGTAGCCTTACCGCTCCTCGAGAGGATCGCTATTCGAAGCGCGACCGCAGATGTCCGGGCAGAAGCGGACAGGCGGACTCTGGCTTGCGGAACAAGCGGTAACGCATCCGCGCGACGGCGTCATAAACGCCATCGCGCCAGGCGACGGGGATCAATCGGCCGATCAGCGCGACCGTCCGCCACATGCCGCCCAGCCTTCTCATCACATAAAGCACGGCCGACGAGCGCGAGAGCAACTCGCCTTCGGCCGTCAGAACGACCAGACTGTCGGGCAGCGCGGCGCAACGCCCTTCAGTCACTGCGGCGTGGAAGACCTCGCCGCCGAGCGGCGCAAAGCGGAAAGCCTCGCCCCGGCGGTCTTCCGCCAGGATAAATCGCACTGCGCGGTGACACAGGCCACAGCTCCCGTCGTAAAAGATCATCTCCGCGGTCTTCGTCCGCAGCGGCTTTACCCAGCCCGGGTCGAACGTGAACAAATGAAGCATCACCATCCCAAGGCTAAGGTCGGCGAAATCTATCAGCGCGATCAACCCTATATGCATCGCCAGCGTCGCCGCCCACAACCAAGGGCGTAACTTGCGCGAAAGCGCGAGAGGCGCAAACAGTAGTTCCAGCGCGAGCGCGCCCCATGTGGTCGCGCGCAAAAACGCCGGCGGCAGCGCCAGCAACGCGTCGCGCAACGCGCCGGGCCGCGCCAGCGGGTTGTCGAGCACGCGCCCCAGCGCCGTGCCGTCAACCCACGAAGGGCTGATCAGTTTCGTGTAGCCGCTGTAGCTGTATCCCAACGCCATCAAGATCCAGACCACTAAATATATTTCCTGTGGCGCCCGCCACCCGCCGCCCGGATCGATCTGACCGCGACGCTCGAACGAGCCGTATGGGGCGCGCGGCAAAAAGGCGTGCGCCAGCAGCAGCAATCCGACGTAAGGCAGACCGGGGTTGGCGATCAGCGGATTGCGTCCGAATAGGCACGCCTGCGCGTACCACAGCGCGATTGCCGCCGCGCGGTCATAAAGTCCGATTGCGAACAACAGGCTCGCGCCGGCGGCAAAGACCAGCAGCGCCAATACAAAAGCGGGAGCGTCGTACAGGGCCAGAATGTTGGGAAAGAGGCGCAGCAACGGACTTGCCGCGCCGTCCGGCAACATGCCGCGATTGGAAAACATCTCCGCTCCCCACGGCATTAGCTGGGCGAAGTGAACGAAAAGATAGGTCCCGAAGATCGAGCGAAAGACGCTGTACTGGCCTCCGGTCCATTGATTCTCGCTTCTCATTTGCAACGCGCTTCCAGCTCGCGCGGCAGATCGCCCATAGTCGTACCGGGGAGAGGTTCGTAGCGCACCCGTATCGGCCCGACGACCTCCGCCGGATCAATCCCCAACTCGCGCAGTAGAGCGGCCTGGCCGCACAACGCGTATTCGCTCACGCTGCGATACATCCTGTTAAGCCTCTCGTCCGTCGCCATCACCGGCCCGCCAGCCAGGATTGCGCCGTATATGTTGCGACGGTTGTACGGCCCGGCCAGACGTTGATAGATTTCCGGGGTCAGTCGCAGTTCACGCGCGACTCCAAGTCTGTCAGTCCATGTAAGGTAGAAGCGCGTGGAGTAGGCCTCCATCCCGCGCGTCGCGGTGAAGACTTTCGGCGCCGGGGATGCGCCCGTCGCCGCGCCTATAGCTTTGAGCGCAGGCAGGCGCAACAGATCGCCTGACATCTGCGACAGGCCGACGACCAACAAAATAACAGCAGCTTTCTTCATACATTTCGTCCTCGTGGTACAGTACCGCGCGCGTAAGCAAGCGGTTGACTGCTGGGCCGCCGCTTGCTTACGCGCGCGGTACTGTACCGGCGTCCCAATGTTGCGTGGTTCGATTTAAATCAAAAGCCCGCCGCCTTATTATGGAATGGCCGCGGCGTCTGTGGCGGCGGCGTTGACATCAACTCCGCGCGTCATTGTCCAGACCAAATACTCCTTCTCGCCGAACCCGCAGCGCGCCCGCCACTGGCGCGGATTGCGAAACGTGCCGAAGAGCATGTCCCAGATGGGCAGGTCGGAGTAGTTGAAGCTGTGCACGCCTTCCTGATGATGCAGGCAATGGCTCTCGGGGCGCTGCACGATGAACCCCAGCCAGTACGGCGTCTTCACGTTCCAGTGATAGAACAGCTCCGCCAGGCCCGTAATCAACACCGTTTGCGCCGCGGCCTGCGGCCCAAGCCCGACCATCAGGTACAAGATCGCGCTCGAAAGCACGCTGTTGGCCAGCAACTCGAACGGGTGTTTGTAAAAGCTGGTAATTATCTCAATGCGCTGCGGACTGTGATGCAGTTGATGGAACCAGCGCCAGAGGAATGACGATTCGTGCCGCCAGCGATGCCACCAGTAGTAAACGAATGTGATCGCCAGGTAGCCGACGATTACGCCGCCCGCGACGCCTAGCCCGTCGGCCGACCACGGCCTGCTCCGTATCATCCACCCGTCCCAGGCCACGCCGGCCAGCCACACCATAGCCGCCTGAATGGAGTTGAAGATCAATGCGCGGAGGCGCCAGAACGCGACCTGCGGCCACGACCGTCCGGGGGTGGCGGCTTCGATCGCCATCATCGCCACTGCCACGCTCAACACGATAAGGGGAATCATCATTGTCAGACCTCCAGTTCGTTTTTGCTCCGCTTTCGCCGGCGCGCCCTCGCGCTCCGGTGTTGTGGCGAATGTTATAGAGAAGGTTTTGGGGATGAGGGGCGTGATGTGACAGTTTCTGAGGCGTCACACTATTGCAAATTTTCGACCCGCCCCTAAGGCGCAAAAACAGAAGAAGCCTTGCCGCGTTGGGAGCGCAAAGTATAAAGTGCGAGAGTCAACTGATAAGACCTATCAACTCTTTTCGACAAAATGAAGAAAACAAGGAGGCGCCAGTAATGGAAGTCAACGGAAATACGTTTCTGGTATCGGGCGGCGCGTCGGGCCTGGGCGGGGCGACTGCGCAGTTGCTCGCGGAGAGCGGCGCAAAAGTCGTCATCGCCGACATCAACAAGGAGAAGGGCGAGGCGCTCGCTCGGACGCTCGGCTCGAACGCCAGCTTCGTCGAGACCAACGTCGCCGATGAAGAGAGCGTCAAGAGCGCGGTGGGCGCGGCCGTCTCCGCCTTCGGCGCTTTGCGCGGCGCGATCAATTGCGCCGGCATCGGCGTCGCCGAGAGGACCGTCGGCAAGGAAGGGCCGCATTCGCTCGCATCTTTCAAGCGAATCATCGAGGTCAATCTGATCGGGACTTTCAACGTCATCCGGCTCGCCGCGGCGCAAATGGCGTCGCAGGAACCGAACGCCGGAGGCGAACGCGGCGTGATCGTCAACACGGCTTCGATCGCGGCCTTCGACGGCCAGATCGGCCAGGCGGCGTATTCGGCGTCGAAAGGCGGGATCGTCGGAATGACGCTTCCGATCGCCCGCGACCTCTCCCGCCTGGGCATCCGCGTCGTAACCATCGCGCCGGGCTTGTTCGAAACGCCGCTGCTGGCGGGCCTGCCTGAAGACATGAGGAAGTCGCTCGGCGCGCAGATACCGTTCCCGCCACGGCTCGGCGATCCGGCGGAATACGCCGCGCTGGCCAAACACATCATCGAAAACGTAATGCTCAACGGCGAAGTGATTCGCCTGGACGGAGCGTTGCGTATGCCGCCGAAGTGATTTCGAGTCAGTGCCGCGAGCGGTAGCGAGCGAGTCTCAACTAATCGACGCATTGATTGACGCTCGCTACCGCTCGCGGTACTGACTCGAATCGAGCAATTCGCTTAAAGGAGAATGCGATGTCCACAATACCAAAAGATACAAAAGCGACAGTAATCCCCTGTCTTCGTTACCGCGACGCGCCAGCCGCGATCGAATGGCTCTGTCGCGTCTTTGGCTTTGAAGAGCAGCTTGTCGTGCCCAACGAGGATGGCACGATCGCTCACGCGCAGCTCAGTTTCGGCAATGGGATGATTATGCTTGGATCGGCGTCAGACTCCGTGTTCGGGCGATTGATGAAGCTGCCGAACGAGATCGGCGGCGCCGAAACGCAGACCGCTTACATAATCGTCTCAGACGCCGATCTGGTCTACAGACAGGCCAAAGCGGCTGGCGCCGAAATCCTGTTTGACATCAAAGATGAGGATTATGGCGGGCGCGGATTTACCTGCCGCGATCTCGAAGGCCATATCTGGAATTTCGGAACCTATGACCCGTGGAGCCAATAAATGAGGCCAAAGACAATGAACAAACTCTTCAATTGCAAGTCTTTTTTGCGTACTTCCTATCCTAACGCCCGTCAATAACTTACAAGGGCTAACGCGTCGTCCTTATCTGGCTTGTTCCGTAATTGTGTCATCACTGTGGCCAAATTGGTCGCATGTATGAGGGGAAGTGTCCGGTCTTTGGAAGGATTCTTAACAAAAAGCGCATTTTGTTGAGAATCCCCATTCAATGTGGGCTAAATCAAAGTCTTGGGCGACTTCTTTCCGCTTGAAGTCGCTGCTTTGGCGAAGCACCGAAAGCCTCTTCAAATATCAAAGAACAGACCGGGAAGGGAATTTGAGATCGGATCTTCTGCCCCGTGTCATAGATGAATCGCTTCGTCACAAGAGATACAGAGTCATTTGAATTGACAATTTAAGACCTCGGCCTATACTTTGCCATCGTTTGATGTCGCAGTCGTGCTTTTATTAAAATCACTCGGTTGCCTGACAGAAAGATCATCTATGTTTAATGCCCATGTAAGATACCTCGCAGTCGCGTTTTTAGATGCTGAAAGCGTTAGGCCGAATTCGGAGGATATTGCCAAGTTTATCAAGGCATTCAACTTTGCTGAATTTGTTGCTGTGGCTGTTCAAGAGACAACTCTTACAGGACAAAACCGACGCACCGGATTTGTATCCTCTGACGGATCTTGGCATATATTCCTGCTTGGCCAACAATTTAATGTTGCGCGGGTTTCATCACTCCCCACAGGAGGAGATTTAGGGGATTTCACTGAATTCTGCCAAACTGCGAATAAGATACTCCAAACACTATTGCGTCATTTTGGAAGACGACCTCATCGTCTTGCGGCGGTTCAAGAAGGTGTCTTAAAAGACAAGCCAGAAGAGGAAATAAGGGCAATTGCCGAAAAGTTACTTATATTGCCTGAAATTTTCAAAAAGAATCCTTTGAGTGAATGGGACTGGCGTTGTGTAGGAAGAACTAAGCACGATGTGGGAGGAAGCGAAGAATCATTCAATGAAATAGTCACGATCAAGAGGATTAATGTCTTGCAAACGCAAAGTACAGAAATTTCTATTGGGACTGGGACACTACCTCTGTCGCAGTTGCCCACCATGATCCCATTCATTCGCTTGGATCTTGACATCAACACTACACCGGAAAACACATCAGCTCGGTTTCAAGATGAGCATATGAATGATTTTTTTGAAAAGGTTATTAAGTGGCATAACGAGCTCAAGAATCAGATTAGCCATCTAATTGGTATGGCGTAGTATGTTGGTATGGCGTAGTATGGATATGTTGGGAATTGTTGATCAAACTGAATTAGTTTCTCCCAGCTCAGTAGGAAGTAACTTTGCGGTTCAGGTCCGGAGTATTCCGTCCCGCATTTCAGAAGATCCATTTTTTTTCGAGTCAGCACCGGGAACTGAGACAAAGATGTTAGGTGCTGCTCTTCGTCGCGAGCGTAGCGAAACTGAATTCATTTACTTCACTGATTTATACAATCGACTTTCTTCTCCAGAAGAAACCTCTAGTGCGAATTCATATATCTCTCTCTGGATGGATCCGTTCAAGGCACTCATTCCTTCATTAACCACTTATCAAATTCGCATAGTACCAAGTTTTCGACACGACTTTGGGGAGTATTGTGGTTTACAGTTGCCAAATATGACTGTGGGAATAGAGCCGCGCGCCTCAACTTTGAGTTATCTATATGGGCACGGGCATTTTGGGGACCTATCGTCCGACAGCACCGCTACAGTTAGCGCCTACTTTGATCGATTGCTTGACTGGATATTCACTGGAATTCGGCAGCGGATAATAGAATCCAGTATAAAGCTTATCTATCAGATCGAAGATATGGCAGCTGTGGATGAGTTCTTGAAGGACAATGCATTCCTAAATGATCTTCTTGTTGAGGCTCACAGTAAGATTATTGAGATTTTTGGCAGTGAGACTAACGTACAACTTGAATTAATTGATGACCCGGATTTTAGGGGGAATCCGAAATTGTATGCCGTAATTCTCACACCGCTTACCGCGATGGAGGCAATGCCAATTCAAGAGCGGCTGGATAATGCATGGTGGTTAGGCAATCTAGAGAGAGCGCATGGCAAATTCAATATAGTATTGGAGTACGTGTGACTTCTTTTGACTGGGAAGAGTATTTAAAGCTCGCCGAGGATTTTGAAGATAAGGTAGATGATGAAGCTATCTTGCGCACAGCTACAAGTAGAGCTTATTACGCTGTTTTCCACATGGCTTATGATTTTTTGAATAAAAATGGCTTTACGATAAGTCGAGAGAGAAACAGCGCACATTATGATGTATGGGATGCTTTCGGGAGGGCCATAGGAGTCAACGATACTTGGAGGGCTATATCGAAAAATGGTGATGAGCTCTCTAGAAGGAGAAAAATCGCAGATTATCAGTTGAGGAAAATAAACTGGGCTGAATCAATTAAAGATTCGAATAAGAAGGCGAGAAACATTCAGCAGTGGTTAACAGACATATCTAAAGATGGACCTGTGAAAATAGTAGTCCCAGAAAGGAAGTACTCATTTTGAGTACTCGAACCAGAAGTCCTCACTACTCGAAGCTGCCGTCCTGAGCGAAGCTGCTCAGTGGGTGAGCGAACGCGATTTCATAAGACGCGGAATACTCATAGATTATCGCAGATAGTTTAAGACGTTCGATGCCGTCAGAATCATTCACCCAGAAGACAGGGCCTCCACTCCACCCACCTAGATGTGAGATTCTTGTTCCTGATCATATCTCCCTCAATTTGAGAACAAAGCAGATTCCCTCGCGATCCTTATCCGTCTATTCTTAACAAAATGTTTATTTTGCTTTGAATACGATGAAAAGCCCGCGAAATCGTAAATGTTTTCGCGGGCTTTTCTGCGTCCGCCAGCTTCTGTAAAGTAAAGAATATGAAAACACTGACTGTAGATTGTCGCGTAAAAGACTTTCTGACCGATGCCGAGATCGAGCAGTTTCTGACGGCCGCCAGGAAGGGAACTCACGGCCCGAGGGATTTCCTGCTCGCGCTGCTGGCCTATCGTCACGGCTTCAGGGTGTCAGAGTTGATCGACGTCCGATTGGAAGAATTGGACCTGAAAACCGCCCGGCTTTTTGTGCGCCGGCTGAAGAGTAGCCTGAGCACGGAACATCCCCTCGAAGGAGACGAGCTGCGCGCGATCCGCGCCTGGCTCCGGATCCGCGAGGAGTCGAAGTTTGCTCATCTGCCGCATCTCTTCGTAAGCGAGCGCGGCCCGATGACGCGTCAGGCCGTCAACTACTTGTTTAAGCAGATAGGGAAGCGCGCCAGGTTGGCGTTCAAGGTCCGGCCTCATATGCTCCGGCACTATGTCTCCTGCCGGACTATGTCGCGCAAAACCTGTCCAGAGAGCCGAGATCCGTTATAGGAACGGCTTTGGTTGGGGCGGGCCTTCAACTTTACTCGACATAGTCTGAACCCTTTCGGAGCATCTATGAGATTTGATGTGCCAGGCATCGGCTGGGCAGTACCGATGACTTGTATTGCTCGCATTAGCGGCCTGATTGGAGATTGACCATAAATGGAGCCCTATGGCGTTAACGGAGGCTTGGCTCCTTGTGAAGTCACACTCAGAAGACGACACAGGAACTATTTCGCGTTTGTAGCCAGGAAAGTGCGATTGAGAGGGACGCCCCGCCACTTCTTGCCCTTGCCCAGCACCATGATTTCGCGTTCGTCTTCTTTGTCGGAGAGGTTGACTTGATCCCATCTCAGCCCCGTCACCTCCTTCAAGCGCAACCCGGTATGTAGTGCGAGTATGACAACCGGCTTGAATTTCTCTTTCGTTCCCGTCAACGCGCCGAGTAGCTTCGCCTCTTCATCCTCTTCCAAAACGATGGCGCCCGCGTTGTCCAGCTTGTACCGCTTTATGCCGTCGCACGGATTCGTTTTGATGTAGCCACGATCAACGGCCACTTTGAACAGGCCCCCTAAGCAATTCAGTTCGCGGTTGAGCGAAGCGAGAGAGCGCAGGCCGCCTCTGTTCGTTTTGCCTTCGGCTCTTGCCTGCCAAAATTCCAGCACATCTCCCTTCGTGACCGTGTGCAGCATCTTGTTTTCGAAGTGGGCGATGTAGATTCGGGACATGTTTTCGAAGATGTAATAGGTGTCCTTGTTCTTGATCTTTTTGTTAGGCAGGTAGACGGTGTTTGTGAACCGGTTGCGCACGGCCTGAATGATAAGAAGATGGTTGAAATGGCGGCCTTTGAAGAGCGTGGGTTTCTCAGATGGGAGTTAGGTCATATCGGCGATTATCCATAATTATCAGGTTTGCGCCAGAACCCTTCTCATGATGGCTCTAATATATTGACCTTAATATGCTCATCCTCAAGCACGAATTCATAGAGTGTTTTGTGGGTGGGCTCAATGGAACGGTCTGGATGGTAGATCAAACCGCCTCCCGAAGGAATGCCGATTGCCGGAAAGCCGGACTTGGTCATATTGAGAACCCGACGAATATCATGCCATTCATTTTTTTCATCATGAACGCCGACGATGAATGGGACCAACCCGAATGTCCTTATCAATAGATCCTCAGACTGTGCGCCTTCAGGCCAGGCATACAAACCGATTTGCATCGCTCCTGCTGAAACTCCAATCAGAACAGCTCCGTTCCGATATCTATCTACGATGAGTTCTCGCAATCCAGTTTCTTCAAATACTCGCCATCCTCTCACTGCATCACCTCCGGCAAGCAAGATGATGTCCGCATCATTGAGGAAAGAAAAATCCTCATCGGTTGGAGAGGAAGGCGCCATGCGACATCGATGGATTCCGATCATCTCCATCGCGGCTTCGAAGATGCTGTAATACTCAGGATCGTCTCCATTCGATGCTCCGATGTATGCCGCTTTCGGTGAGGAGACATCTATCACATCTCTCACAGAGTTGAGAAACGGGGTGTCGCCTCTACGCCAAAATAAGAGTTGGCTGTCGGCCAGGAGGAACAAAGGTTTGACTATAGAATCCACAATCTTCCCCTTATAATTCATTGCTACTTCAGCCCCTTCATTATCTCAACATGCGCTTCGAAGATTTGAGTTGTCTGTTCAGGCTTCGGCTCAAGTGACCAGTCGTCGTGATCAAAGGTACCGCCCAGAATGATCCCGTCGCGGCGTGGGAACATATAACCGCTACCCAGGTAACAGTAGTCAATCTCTGCTTGCGGCAGCAGCACTTCTAGTTGACCACGCACGGGCCCCAGTTTCTTATCGCCAAAAAGCGCGCGCGCGCCCAGTCCGGTGCAGTTTATGATAACCGGCTCGGGCAGATGCGCAATCTCTTCACGACTGCGGAACTCCTTAACCACCAACTTGCCGCCGGCGATATAGAAGTCGCGCAAGAGCGCGTTGAGGTAGATGGAAGGTTCGATCAGCATTGTGCTGTACTGACGCACGTAAGGGGCGCCGAAATAATGCTTCGCGTCTCGGTGAACCTTGTGTTCCGGGTAAAGATCATTGCCGCCGGGCAGTTCGCTCGTGAACTCCGCTTCGTTGTCGTGCAGATCGAAGGTATCTATCCAGCGCACTCCATAATCGGGGCCAACGAGCAGTTGAAAGGCTCGGTTGGAAATGCGACACGCTTGGCGAAACTGTTCGACGAACTTCGCTGAAACAGCTTCCGGCTCATAGAGCGAGGTCGGCAACCAGAATCCTCCGGCAATGTTTGAGGTCGTGTCGGGCGGCAGGTCGCGGGCATAGATGGTCACTGTGCCTGGGCCATCCTGAAAACCGCGTTGGAGCAGGCGCGCGGTTGACAGGCCATTGACGCCGCAGCCGAGCACGGCAAAGCGCCGCTGCGCCGACCGCAAACCGCGCTGCGGACGAGCCGTCCGCGTCCCCACAAAGTCCCGCGCGCGAGCCACGGCCAGTGACGCCGTTCCCCAAGAGAGTGTGATCCCGGCGCCGCCGTGGCCGTAGTTATGGATGAGCAGTTTTTCGCCGAGTCGCTCGGCGTCCACTACGAACCCCTCGGCGCGATACGGCCTGAGGCCGACCACTTCGCGAATAAGCCGGTCGCGTGAAACTTTGACCGGCGCGAAGGTACGTTCAACCTTGTGTCCGGCAGCAAAAGCGAGCGGCTGCGCCGTGCGCGCAGTTGCTAGAAAAGTACTCGCCGCTAAGGCGTTACGTAGAAACACACGACGATTGCTTTCAACACCGGCATGGTTGGACAAGGTGGCCTCCAAGCTAACTGCAGAACCTATTTAAATTGTCGGCGACAGTACCTATCATATCAATTGCGCTCCTGACGCCATAGTCAGAAAAAGAATTGGAAATGCTCTTTGAATACAACCATAGAGGCGAACGTTTAACAGTCGCTTGTCTTGCTTTCGAAGCAGTTGCAGTTATGTATGCATCCCTTCCGACAGCTTCGCGTGATGCTCGTCTTCCGGCAGAATTAGACAATGCGATTCTTCTCGTGGAAAAAAGGCGGGATAGACGCGTAAATGTTGGCTGGAATGAAACGGGACTGGTAAACTGGGATTAGCCATCATCGCGTGTCCTACGATCGCGTTGTTGGTCAGGCTTGATCTGTCGTTCACCGCTACACTCAAGCCGAAACACCTTCACGGAGCGGGATTGCTCCCGCTCCGGAGTTATCCCTGAGACAAACAACGTTCAATTTGCTTCAGTCTCACTCAATCACGCTGGCTCTGAGACGGCTGCAATGTGGAAGAAACTGCATCAGCTTCAACGTGATTCAGTTGGGCATAAAGGAGAATAAGTGAACAAACTCTTCAAACTGATTTCCCTCGTTTCGATTCTCTCTTTTATTTCGATCGTCGCGTCAGCGCAAAACGCGCCCGCGCCGCCGACCATCGCGCCCAGCCCATCGCTCGCGAAAGACTCGCGCTGTTTTGAGATCCGCACCTACACCGCCGCGCCGGGCAAACTCGAAGAGCTTCACGCCCGGTTCCGCAACCACACGGTGAAGCTTTTCAAGAAGCACGGTATGGAAATCGTGGGTTTCTGGGGGCCGACCGATAAGGAGAAGGGATCGGAGAACACGTTGGTTTACGTGTTGGCCTTCCCCAGCCGCGAGGCGCGTGACAAAGCCTTTCGGGATTTCGGCGCCGACCCCGAATGGAATAAAGCCCGTGATGAGAGTGAGAAAAACGGCAAGCTGACAGTAAAGGTCGAGTCGGTGATTTTGATGGCGACTGATTATTCGCCGATCAAATGAGGTGTCAGGTGTCAGGTGTCAGGTGTCAGGTGTCAGGTTCCAGGTTTTAATTGTGGATGGAAGGGCACGTTTAGAAAAGAACTCTGACTCAAACCTGAAACCTGAAACCTGAAACCTGAAACCTGAAACCTGAAACCTGAAACCTGAAACCTGAAACCTTGAATTATGAACGGAGCTGAAAGTCTCATACGCACGCTGATTGACGCGGGCGTCGACGTTTGCTTCGCCAATCCCGGCACCACCGAAATGCCGATGGTGCGCGCGATTGACGAGACGACGGGGATGCGCGCCGTGTTGTGTTTGTTTGAAGGGGTCTGCACGGGCGCGGCTGACGGCTACGCGCGAATGGCGGAGAAGCCGGGATTGACGCTGTTACATCTGGGGCCGGGTTTCGCCAACGGCGTCGCGTACTTGCATGACGCGCGGCGCGCCCGCTCGCCGATAATCAACCTGGTCGGCGAGCACGCCACCTGGCATCTGGCCGCCGACGCGCCGCTCACGAGCGACATCGAATCGCTGGCCAGGCCGGTCTCCGCCTGGGTTCGCCGAAACAGATCGGCGGAAGAGTTGGCGGGCGACGTCGCCGAAGCGATTGAGACGGCCTCGACAAAGCCGGGGCGGATCACGACCCTGATCGTTCCCCACGATTGCCAACTGGACGCGGCGAATGGGCCGGTCGCGGTTCGCGAGATTGCGCCGCCGCCGAAAGTCGGCGAGGGCGCGGTCAATCAGGCGATCGAGGCGCTGCGGCGCGATGAGCCGAAGGTTCTTTTCCTCGGCGGATATGCTCTCGGCGAGCGCGGGTTGAAGGCCGCCGCGCGCGTCGCAGCCGCGACCGGTTGCAAGCTGATGTGCGAAACATTTCCGGCGCGGTGGGAGCGCGGCGCCGGGACGCCGGTTGTTGAGCGCCTGCCATATTTCCCCGAAGCCGCCATCGCCGCAATCTCGATTTATAGGACGGTTGTGCTGGCCGGGGCGAAACCGCCGGTAGCGTTCTTCGGCTATCCGGGCGCGCCCAGCTTTATCATCTCGCCGGAGCAGCGGACGAGCGTACTGGCGTCGCCGGAAGAAGACGTCGCCGACGCCATCGAAGCGCTGGCGGACGCGTTCGGCGCGCCTGTGAATATTGATCAAAACTCGATTGTCCAAACTCCGCCGCGTCCAACCGGCAAAATCACGCCCGAGACGCTCTCGGCCGTCGTCGCCGCGCTTCTGCCTGAAAACGCCGTCGTGATGGACGAGAGCAACACGAGCATGGGGCCGTTCCTGACGATGTCGCAATCGGCGGCGCGACACATTCTATTGACGCAGCCCGGAGGCGCAATCGGATTAGGGCCGCCGTGCGCGACCGGCGCCGCCATCGCCTGCCCCGATCGAATGGTGATCAATCCGCAAGCCGACGGCAGCGCTATGTACACGCTACAGGCGTTGTGGACGCAGGCCCGCGAACGACTTAACGTCAAAACGATCATCTGCAACAACCGCAGCTACCGCATCCTGGGCATTGAATTGATGAGGGCGGGCGCGAAAGAGGTCGGCAAACAGGCGCAGAGTCTGATCGGACTGACTCAGCCCGCGATTGATTGGGTGAGCCTGGCGAAAGGAATGGGAGTGCCAGGCGCGAGGGTCGAGACCGCCGAGGATTTGGCGCGGGAGCTTGAACGCGCTTTGGCTGAAGCCGGGCCTCAATTGATTGAAGCGATATTGTGAGGTTTGTAGTACCGCCTTTAGGCGGAAGCGTCTCATAACCGGAGCGCTTCCGCCTGAAGGCGGTACTACAAACGCCAGGGAAATGGAGATCACGGATGAACTTTGAATTTTCAGACAAGGTCAAATACCTGCAGAAAAAACTCTCGGCCTTCATGGACGAGCACATCTATCCGAACGAGGGGAAGTTTTACGAACAGCTCAACACCGGCGACCGATGGAAGGTCATTCCTCTGATCGAGGAGTTGAAGCCGAAGGCCAGGGCCGTAGGATTGTGGAATCTGTTTCTGCCCGAAAGCGAGTACGGCGGTGGATTGACCAATCTGGAATACGCGCCGCTGTGCGAGATTATGGGGCGCGTGCCGTGGTCGGCCGAGGTCTTCAACTGCTCGGCGCCCGACACCGGCAATATGGAAGTCCTAGTCCGCTATGGGACCGAAGAGCAGAAGAAGCGGTGGTTGACCCCGCTGCTCAACGGCGAGATTCGGTCCTGTTTCGCGATGACCGAACCCGACGTGGCCTCGTCCGACGCGACCAACATTCAATCTTCAATCGCGCGTGACGGCGATGAATATGTGATCAACGGGCGCAAATGGTGGACTTCGGGCGCGGGCGACCCGCGGTGCAAGATCGCGATCTTCATGGGCAAGACCGACCCGTCGGCTCCTACGCATAAGCAGCAGTCAATGATCCTGGTCCCGCTGGACGCGAAAGGCGTCACGGTCAAACGGATGCTCAACGTCTTCGGCTACGACGACGCGCCGCACGGCCACGCCGAGGTCACTTTTGAAAACGTCCGCGTGCCCGCGTCGAACGTCCTGCTGGGCGAAGGGCGCGGATTCGAGATCGCGCAGGGCCGCCTCGGGCCGGGGCGAATCCATCATTGCATGCGCACGATCGGGATGGCCGAACGCTCGCTCGAAGCGATGTGCCGCCGTGTCAAACATCGCGTCGCCTTCGGCAAGACGCTGGCCGAGATGGGGACGATCCGCGCCGACATCGCCGAATCGCGGATCGAGATAGAGCAGGCGCGTCTGCTCACGCTCAAGGCGGCCTATATGATGGATACGGTGGGCAATAAGGCGGCCCGCGCCGAGATCGCGATGATCAAAGTCGTCGCGCCGAACATGGCCTTGCGCGTGATCGACCGCGCGCTGCAGGCTCACGGCGGCGGCGGCGTCAGCCAGGACTTCCACCTGGCCAACGCCTGGGCGCATCAGCGCACGCTGCGGTTGGCCGACGGCCCGGACGAAGTTCACCGCGAAGCGATCGCCAAGCTTGAGTTGAAGAAATATGAGTGATGATCATTCGCCCTGAAAAGCCTGAAGACATCCCCGCGGTCCGAATCGTCAACGAGCGGGCGTTCGGCGGCGCGGCGGAGGCGGACCTTGTTGACGCTCTTCGACGGAACGGCAAGGCGCCGATCTCTCTCGTGGCCGAAGACGATGGTCGCGTCGTCGGCCACATTCTCTTTAGCCCGGTTACGATTGAAACAAGTGAAAGGGAATTAGTCGGCGTCGGATTGGCGCCGATGTCTGTCATCCCCGAAAGACAGAATCAACGAATAGGCTCGCTGCTTGTCGAAGAGGGGTTGAGGCGATGCCGTGAAGATGGGCATAGGTTCGCCGTTGTCCTCGGGCATCCGGGTTTTTACCCTCGTTTTGGGTTCGTTCCGGCGGGCAGGTTCGGTATAAAATCTGAGTATGACGTAGCTGACGAAGTGTTCATGGTGATGGAATTGCGGGAAGGCGCATTGAGAGGGTGCGCCGGCGTGGTGAAGTATCAACCCGAATTCAACGAAGTCTGATTATCCCGAAGGTCATAATTTAGCGTTACACAAACCGGCGTAAGACGCCGTCTTGCGCCGCAACATTCAGACGCATAGCGTTGATCTTCCAGGAGGAATCACCAATGAACGCAAGAAAACTCGTCGCCGAATTGTCGATCTCCGTTATGGCGATCCTGCTTTCAGGAATCGTCGTTTCAGCGCAAACCGTCGGCGCAAGCATTCAGGGAGCGATCACCGACTCAAACGGCTCGGCTGTGCGTAACGCAGCGGTCGGAGTCCGTAACGTCGGCACCGGCGTGACGTACAGCGCCGTCACCGACGCCGAAGGCCGCTACCGCGTGCCGCTGCTGCCGTCGGGCGATTACGAAATTCGCGTCACCGCCTCGGGCTTTCAGCCGTTGCTGCGCCGAGGCGTTTCGCTGGCCGTAGGCCAGGACGCCGTGGCCGACGCGACGTTGACAATCGGTCAGATCGAAACCACTGTGACTGTCGAAGGCGGGGCGACGACCGTCAACACGGTCTCCGCGGCGTTGAGCGGGCTGGTTACTAAACAGGAGATCCGCGATTTGCCGCTCAACGGGCGTTCGTTTCAACAACTAGCCCTGCTGCAAACAGGCGTGGCCGCGGCGTTGGCCGCGGGCAACGATCCGGTCGGCGGACGCACGCCGAAGATTTCGATCAACGGCGCGCGCCCCGAGCAGAATAATTTTCTGCTCGACGGCACTGACATCAACAACGTCTACAATAAAACGCCAGGCTCGGTGGGCGGCGTACTGCTCGGCGTCGAGGGGGTCCTGGAATTTCAGGTCTTGACCAACGCCTACTCGGCCGAATTCGGACGATCTGCAGGTGGCGTGATCAATGCCGTCACACGCTCAGGCCAGAACAGATTCACCGGATCGCTCTTCGAGTTTCATCGCAATTCGGCCTTCGACGCGAAGAACTTCTTCGATCCGGCGGATAAGGAGATTCCCGCTTTCAAGCGCAATCAATTCGGCGGCGCCGTCGGCGGCCCGATTCGCAAGGACAAGACCTTTTTCTTCGCCGCTTATGAATCGTTGATCGAACGGCTGGGCATCACCGGCGTCTCGACTGTGCCCGACGCGAACGCGCGGCAGGGCATATTGCCTGGCGTCCTCCCAGTGACGCTGCATCCCGCAATCCCGACTTATCTGGAAAAGTTCTTCCCAATGCCTAACGGGCGCAATCTTGGCGGAGGCCTGGCGGAATACCTCTTCACAGAGTCGCAGCCGACCAATGAACATTTCGTCCAGGGACGCATTGATCATCAGCTTTCGTCGCGCGACACCGTGTGGGGACGTTACACTTTCGACAACGGCGATGTTGATCGCCAGCCGAGTAACAAGCCGCCGATTGCTTTCACTAAAGAGCGTTCGCGCAATCAATACCTGACGCTGGAACATCAACATACCTTCGCCCCGGGAACGCTCAACACCGCGCGATTCGGTTTCAACCGCTCGGTGCAGGAGGCCGACAACGTCCGCACTGCCGACATCCCCGCGAACCTCGCCTTCGTACCCGGCGAGCCGCTCGGCTACATCTCGATTTCTGGCGTGGTTACTGAACTGGGGGGCGATTTCCGTTTGCCACGGCTTGATCGTCTGAATAACTTTCAGTGGGGCGACACGCTCTTCATTACCCGTGGCGCGCACGCTTTAAAGTTCGGCGCGCAGGGACAGCGCCTTCAATTCAATCAAAACACCGTCAGCCAGCGCGGCGGCGTGCTCAACTTCGACAGCCTCGCGTTGTTTTTGCAGGGACGAATGCGCAGCGCCGACGTGGCTCTGCCCGGGCTGGTTGATCCGGTGCGGGGCTATCGCCAATCGCTCTTCGGCTTCTTCGTTCAAGACGATTACAAATTCCGCAGCAATCTGACTTTTAATATCGGCCTGCGGTACGAGTTCGCCACTGTCCCGACCGAAGTCAACGGCAAGATTTCAAACCTGCGCAACGTGAGTGACAGCCAGCTCACGGTCGGCGACCCGTGGCACAACAACCCTTCACTCAAAAACTTCGCGCCGCGTATCGGCGTCGCATGGGACCCGTTCGGCGACGGCAAGACGTCGGTGCGCGCGGGCTTCGGAATCTTTTACGACGAGATTTTGCCGAAGTACTATTTCTTCTCAGGCAGTCTGAATCCGCCGTTCACGACGCGCACTTCGATCACCAGTACCGCCAACAAGCCCGTGCCTTTTCCCATCATCACACAGGGTTTCGATCCGAACGCGCCGATCCGCGCGCAGTTGCAGACCGTCAACTTCGATCTGCAAACGCCCTACATCATGCAATTCAACCTGAGCGTTCAGCGCTCGTTGCCCGGCGACGTGGATGTGACGGTCGCCTATGCCGGCTCGCGCGGCAATCATTTGCTCCGCCTCGGCGACGCGAACCTGGCGCCTGAATCAATCGTCAACGGCGTGAAGACCTATAATCCGTTGGCGGGCCGCCGCAACCCGAACTTCGCGGGCATTTGGCAGCGCGTGACCGACGCGCAATCGTTTTATCATTCGGCCCAACTGAGCGTCATCAAGCGTTACTCGGCGGGTTTACGCGCGCAGTTGTCTTACACCTTCTCGCGCTCGGTTGACGATTCGAGCGGAATCAACTCGCAAGATTTCAGTAACGTCGTGCAGTACGGGCTGGATTGGTACGACCGCACGATTGATCGCGGGCTGTCGGCCTTCCACGTCAAACACAATCTGACCTTCAACTGGACTTACGATCTGCCGTTCGGACGGAACTTGAAGGGGCTTGGAGGGGCGTTGGTGAAGGGATGGCAGTTGAACAACATCACGGCGATTCATTCGGGCACGCCGTTCACCGTGCGGCTTGGCTTCAATCGTTCGGGCAATCTGAACACGACGAGCTTCTCGGCGAACGAGCGTCCGAATCTGAAAGCGGGCGCGTCCTCCAACCCGGTTCTGGGCGACCCTGACGGTTATTTCGACGTGAATGCGTTTGAGTTGCCCACCGTGAACACGCGCGGCACGCTCGGTCGCAACACGCTGATCGGCCCTGGATTGGTGAACGTTGACGCGTCGCTCGGCAAATCGTTCAGCTTGGGCGAATCGCGCTCGCTCCTGTTCCGCGCCGAGGTATTCAATCTGCCGAACCATCCGAACTTCGCCGTGCCTTCGGGCCAGATCGTTTTCACCGCGCCGCCCGCGCCGCCCTTAAGGCCTGATCCGGTCAGGGCGTCGACCGCCGGTCGCATCACTTCGACGGTGACGACTTCGAGGCAGATTCAATTCGGACTCAAGTTCACATTTTGAACAACTTTTGCAGCCTTTTAATTAGAGCGGATTGCGATTGCATGTACGGGAAAGTGGCGTGATCTCCGGTACGGTACGGGGAGCGTCAGCCATTAGTTATCCCACAAGTCTTTGCGCCGGAGGCGCAGCGGACATTAGCCGGTGGTGGAGCGCGAGCGTAACCACCGGAAACGCCGCAACAGGAGCCCGCGCCCTGGAAGGGCGCGCCTTTTGATCGATGCTCAGGTCGCTGACGCTCCCCGTACCGTACCGCTAGCCGTCCCGTAAACGCATTTGCAAACCGCTATAGATGAGGCGTGTGCAAATTAAAGTTGAATACAATCAACTACATGAACTGGCGACAGCCTTTGGAGCGCCTTGCCTCGGCGCCGCTTTGGTAGTCATCTCTGGATTCTACAGACTCCCGGGGCAAAAGACCCGAGTAGGCTCCTTTCAATCATTGCCCACGTATCTAAACGGACTACCAAAGCGGCGCTGAGGCAAGGCGCTCCAAAGGCTCCGCCGGTCTGATTTATGCACAGTCTTCAATTAGATCAGTTTGCGATTGCATGTAAGGGAAGGCTCGCTGGATCAGTACCGCTCGCGGTACTGATCCATACATGCATTTGAAAAGCGATCTAAGGTTTCGTTCCGGAAAGCGGGTTCAACACCAAATCCGAGTATGACGTCGCCGACGAAGTTTTCATGGCGATGGAGTTACAAGAGAGCGCTTTGCTAGATCAAGCTGGGGTGGCGAGATATCAACCGGAGCTCAATGAAGTCTGTTTATTACCCATACGATTTGATCGCTCAAAAATCGGGGGATTTGGCGTCCCTCTTTCACGAATGTTCCCAGTAACCCTTCAGGGAGGTCTCAACTATGCGAAAGGCTATTGTTACAATTTGCTTCGTCATGCTCGCGCTGCTCGGGCCGAAAGCCTTCGGACAGGCGGTCTACGGCAACATCGTCGGCACAGTGCTTGACCAGTCAGGAGCCGCCGTGCCGAATGCGAAGGTGGTGATCACCGATACTCAGCGGTCGGTGAGCTTCAACACCACGACCAATAACGACGGCAACTTCACGCAACGCTTCCTGATAGCCGGGACTTACAAGGTGCGCGTCGAAGCCGTCGGTTTCAAAGCCGCCTTGCAGACCGTCTCAGTCTCGGTGGATCAGGAGTCGCGTGTCGACGTGAAGCTGGAGGTCGGCGAAGTCAGTCAGGTCGTGGAGGTCAGCGCCGAGGCCCCGCTGCTGAAGACCGAACGCAGCGACGTGTCGGTCATGTTCAGCGAGAAGGCGGTGACCAATCTGCCGATCGCCAATCGGAGGTTCACGGCGGTTGAAATCTTTACGCCGGGCGTGACGGCCTTTCCGGGCCAGACCGCCGCGAGCGAAGACCCGCAGGGGTCATTTCGCAAGGTCGTCAACGGCCAGAGCTTCGCGGGCACGTCGCACCTGCTCGACGGCACGGACAATCACGATTCGATGCTCGGCCTGATCGTCATCAATCCGACGCTCGAATCGGTGACCGAGGCCAAGGTCACGACGGCCAATTACGACGCCGAGTTCGGCGCGAACGCCGGCGTCGTGAGCGCGCAAACGCGCTCCGGCGCGAACGATTTCCATGCCGTCGGGTTCGAGTTCCTGCGCAATGATCATTTCAACGCTCGCAACCCGTTCACACAATTCCGGAAGATTCAGGGCACTGACCGCTTCATCCCAGTAACGCAGCTCAATCAGTTCGGCGGCGCCGCGAGCGGAAAGATTATCGCCAACAAACTGTTCTGGTTCGCCGATTACCAGGGCACACGCCGCAACATCGGCGGTTCTGTTCTGATGCGTGTGCCGACGGTGGCCGAACGCGCGGGCGACTTCTCGGCGACGGGCGTGCCGATCTTCGATCCGGCAGGAAACACGGCCCCGGCTAACCGAACGCAGTTCGTCGACGTCACCGGGAAGAAGAATGTCATCCCGCTCGATCGCCTCTCGCAGCAGGCGCGCGCCATGCTCAACAAGTTTATCCCGCTGCCGAACTTCACTCCGGCCTCTCCCGATCTGCCGAACTATGTCGGCGCGGGTTCAGTCAAGTTCGACGAAGACCTGACTAACACTCGCTGGGACTACTACGTGAGCGAGAGGATGCACGCCTTCGGGCGCTACAGCTTCGCCGATTACCTTCTGATTTCGCCGGGCGTCTTCGGCAGCGCCGGCGGCGGCGTTGGTTTCGACCCGAACTCGACCTTCTCCGGTGAATCGAAGACGCGCAACCAGAGCATAGCCTCCGGGTTCGATTACACGCTGAATGCAAACTGGACGACCGACTTTCGCTTCGGCTTCTACCGTTACCGTGTGAGCGTTGATCCGGGGCAAGCGCAGACCACTCCGGCGAAGGACGCGAGCATTCCGGGCCTCAACAACGACGACTTCACGGGCGGCATGCCAGGCTTCTTCATCAACGGCGTCGCCGGTTTCAACTTCGGCTACGCGCTCGGCGTCTCGGCTTGCAACTGCCCGTTGCGTCAGAACGAGCGGCAGATTCAATTCGTCAACAACTGGACGAATCTGCGCGGCAATCACACGTTCAAGTTCGGCGCTGACATTCGGCGAGCATACAATCTGCGTGTCCCTTCTGACCGCCACCGTGCGGGCGAGTTAAATTTCGACGCCGCACGCACGCAGGGCGTGACCGGCTTCGAGAAAGACCCTAAGACCGGCCTTGAAGATAGGACCAAGCCGATCATCGGTGGCGGCGCCGGGTTGGCGAGCTTTCTGCTCGGCGACGTTAGCCGCTTCGAGCGTTACGTCAGCAACACACTTGACGCGGAAGAGCGCCAGAACCGGTGGTTCTTCTTCGGCCAGGACACTTGGCGCGCTACGAAGAATCTGACAGTGAACTTCGGCGGTCGCTGGGAACTCTATCGCCCACAGACCGTGACTGGCGTGGGCAAAGGCGGCTTCGTGGACATTGACACGGGCGAAGTGTTGATTGCAGGCAGCCAGGGCGTGGGTTCGGACCTGAATCAGAAAGGCACGTTCACGACCTTCGCGCCGCGCCTCGGCGTGGCCTACCGCGTGACCGAGAAGACCGTCGTGCGCCTGGGCTTCGGGCGTGGCTTTGACATCGGCGTGTTCGGTTCGGTCTTCGGACACAACGTCACGCAGAATTTGCCCGTGCTGGCGATCCAGTCGAATCAGCCCGCACAGAATTACCTCTCGGTCTTCACACTCGCGCAAGGGCCGCAGCCGCTAAACCCGGACACGATCCTCAACAACCAGCCGAAAGGGCCGAATGGCCGCCCACTCCTGCCGAACGGGGTGACGGCGTTCATCTTGCCGGAGACGCTGCGCCTGCCGACGAGCGACCAGTGGAACGTGACGGTGCAGCGCCAACTGCGCGGCGACATCGCGGTCGAAGCCGCCTACGTCGGCACGAAGGGCACGCACGTCTTCGCCGGCAACGGCGGCGACTACGATTTCAACCAGGCGACGGTGCAGGGGTTCGGCGCGCTGTCCCTCAATCAGCGCAAGCCGTTCTTCCAGAAGTTCGGCTGGTCGCAGAATTTCCGTTACTACGGGTCGGACGCCAGCAACAACTACCACGGGCTGCAGCTCAAGGCCGACAAGCGTTTCTCGAAAGGCTTCTCGGTGATGAGCCATTACACCTGGTCGCGGTCGTTCAACTATACGAACACCTACTACAACATTGACGCGACGCAGGCTTACGGCCCGAACGACAACACGCGCAGTCACGTTTTCTTCCTCTCGGGGATTTACGAATTGCCGTTCGGCAAGGGCCGGAAGTATCTCGGCGGCGCGAATAAATTGGGTGATTTCATCGTGGGCGGCTGGCAGGTGAACACGATCTACCAATGGCAGAGCGGATTGCCGTTCACGCCGACCTATCGCGATTGTAACGCCGACCGCGACACGGGCTGGTGCCGGCCCGACCTGGTAGGCGATTGGCATGCCGACAATCCGAGCCGCAACGCATGGTTCAAGATCACATCCGCGCCGCTCACGGCCAACGGCCAAGTTGATGGCCCGTGGCGTCGCCCGGCGCGGGGCGTGTTCGGCAATGTGGGCCGCAACCGGTTGCTCGGCCCGTCGTTCTCTCAGTGGGACATGTCGTTCTTCAAGAGCTTCGCGATCACCGAACGTTTCAAGGCGCAATTCCGCGCCGAGTCGTACAACTTCGCGAACCACATGAACCTTGCAAACCCGAATACCTGCGTTGATTGCCCTGGCTCGGCGGGCAGGATTACTGGTCTCTACCGGCTGGCGACGCCGCGCCAATGGCAATTCGGACTGCGGCTGGAATTTTAAGCGGGATTGTGGCCCGGGCTTTAGCCTGCGCATCAGTGGCGCGGACTTTAGTCTGCGCATGTGGGGTAACGCCAAACAGAATTGTGGCGCGGACTTTAGTCTGCGCATGTGTCGCGAGCCTGCGCCGCGCAGACCAAAGTCCGCGCCACGGTCTGGTCACATCCGCTTTGGAAAATAGGACGCTCTCCAATGCCAAATACTTTCTATAAACGAAATCTCCCACATTGGCAGATGCCGGGGGCGACCTTCTTCATTACCTGGCGTCTATACGACTCATTGCCGCGCTCTGTGTTGGAACAGATCGAAGAGACCCGCAAATTGCTTGAACGGGAAGTAGTTCGCGCCGGTGAGACGGATGAAGAACGAAAAATACGTCACTTCAAGAAGTTGTTTGCGCTCTACGACGGCCTGCTGGATAAAGCGGAGAGTGGGCGGTCGTGGCTGAAAGACGAAAAGATCGCCGCGGTAGTCGAAGATGCGTTGCTGCGGCGATACGCGAACTTATACACGTTGTGGGCCTATGTCGTGATGCCAAACCATGTCCATGTTTTTCTTAGGCCGAGGTTGATAGCGCAGACTGAAGTCCGCGCCACTGATGCGCAGACTGAAGTCCGCGTCACTGATGCGCAGACTGAAGTCCGCGCCACTACTGGTGATTGGCAGGAGTATGTGCCTTTGAAAAAGATCACTCAGTATTTGAAAGGTGGTTCTGCGCGCGAAGCTAACAATATCCTTGGCCACACTGGACAAAGCTTCTGGCAGGATGAATCTTATGATCACTGGGCGCGCGACGATGATGAGTTTTACCGGATTATCGCTTACATCGAAAACAATCCCGTCAAAGCTGGGTTGGCTCCGCTTCCCGAAGGCTGGCCTTGGTCTTCGGCGGCGGAAAGGAAACGGCGGGGTTATACTGAAATTCGTCCATTGACATAGTGGCGCGGACTTTAGTCTGCGCGATGTAGCTAGGGGGAGACATGGCAAATCAGAATCGTCCACACGATGTTTCACGTCGCGCGTTCACGCGGTCGGTGTCCGCACTGGCCGGAGTCGCGGCGCTGCCTTTCTACAACGAATCGTCGCTGGCCTTCGCGCAACTCTCCAAGCTCGGCCAATTGCCGCCGGACGGCGTCAAGATCAACGCTAACGAAAACCCGCTGGGGCCGTGCCCGGCGGCGGCTGAAGCCGCCGCCAGAGTCATCAAGAACGGCGGGCGTTATTGGTATGAGTTGACCGAAGAACTGGAGCAGCTTTTGGCCGAAAGTGAAGACCTAGACGTGAACTACGTTAGCGCGTTCGCCGGATCAAGTGACCCGCTTCATCGCGCGGTGATGGCCTTCACGTCGGCGGGCAAGCCGCTCATCAGCGCGAACCCCGATTACGAGGCGGCGGGGCGAGCCGCTTCGTTCCGCGGCGCCAAGGTAATTCGCGTGCCTTTAACCCAAACCTGGGCGCACGACGTCAAGGCGATGGTCAAAGCCGCTGAGGAGCACGAGGCCGGATTGATCTACATCTGCAATCCGAACAATCCGACCGGCACCATCACGCCGCGCGCCGATATCGAATACCTCGTCAACAACAAGCCGGAAGACGCGGTTGTGCTGCTCGACGAAGCCTATATTCACTTCTGCGACGAGCCGTCCTGCGCCGATCTTGTTGCGATGGATAGAGATGTGATCGTACTGCGCACCTTCTCGAAGCTTTATGGAATGGCCGGATTGCGCTGCGGCGTGGCGATGGCGAGGCCCGATCTGCTGGAAAGATTGAATAAGTTCGGCGCGGGCGCGCTTCCCATAACGGGGGTCGCGGCGGCGATCGCAAGCCTCAAAGTCAAGACGCTCGTACCCGAACGCCGCCGGATCGTCAAAGATGTTCGCGAAGACGTCTTCGCTTTCCTGGGGAAGAGCAACATCTCTTTCGTCCCCTCGGTGAGCAATTTCTTCATGCTCGACGCCAAAGTCCCGGCCAGGCGGCTGATTCGCGCGATGCAGAAAGAGAAAGTCTACATCGGCCGTGTTTGGCCGGCGATGCCTACCTGCGCGCGCATCACCGTCGGCACGCGTGAAGAAATGGCGAAGTTCAAGACGGCGCTGGCGAAAGTGATAGCGCAGTTGCAGACGTAGACAAATCCTTCATTGTTGACGAAGAGGCTGCATGGGAATCGGTATGTTATAAGTCTGGGAGCCGACTCCCACGCCGCCCTCACATGTGTTGGGTGGAGTTGTGCAGATGCTACGCGTCCCCTGACATTCAGCCGCCCAGAACATGTACCCGAGCATCCCGCTTGTCGTTCCGGCGCCGTTGGGGGCGACTGTCTGAACAAAGTTTCCGGTAGCACTCGTCACCGAACCGGCGAAATTCACGCATTCCGGAGCCGGCCTTTGACCAGTGACGATATAGAGACTTCCGGTGAATTTGGCCGGAGCCAGCGGCAAAATCGGCGGGGCATACTGTGGTTTGCCATCAACATGCTCCTGCCAATTCGCTATTGCTTTGGAAGCGCTGGGTTGGCGACTCGGGACCATTGCATTGGCATAATCCAGAACCGGCGTGGATGTATTGAGCCAGTCCGCCGTCGCCTTGCGAGCAATATCGATCAACCAGCGATCGCCTGCGGCCAGGTCTATCGTCAACCGGGCGGCATGATTATTCCCCGTCGGGTCATACGGCAAGACTGAACGATAAGCGTCAATGAACGCCTGCAATCCGGCCAGGTTCGCGCCACTGTTCTCCTCATAATCTATCTCGATCCCGACCCCTAATCTTTGAGCCACGTCCGCCGCATTCAACCCGAGCTGTGTGGCGTTCGCAGCCAACGCCTGATTCCATGGATCGACGTAAGTGATCCCGCCGATGGACAGCATGACGCGGATATTTCTGCTCTTGAAATAACTCACTATCTCTTGCGTCATGCCTCGCGGGACGCCTAGCAAGGTTTGCGAATCGGTTGTTTTGTTGAGCAGCCGCAGCGGATGAACGAAACTGAGGATCACAATATTGACGGATGGGATCCCGTCGCCTCGGTCGATCAACCAGTGGTTCTTGCTGTCGAACTCCGTCAGATCACGTACGCTCGACCAGGTGCAAAAATCGTTGCCGCAATGCCAGGCCCCATAGATTGAAATCGGCGTGACCGCCACGGTCGCGGCGTTTCGGGCGCCTGCCGGAGAAGAAACCAAAAGACACGCGAGAATACCAACCAATACCAAATTCCTAAACATACACACCTCCTTATGGTGATTCTGCTGGTGAATCAGTACCGCGGACGGTAGCGGGCGTGTTTGAATCAGTACCGCGAGCGGTAGCGAGCGCGTTTAAATCAGTACCGCGAGCGGTACTGATTCGTACTCCAAAGATCGTCTAAGGTGAAAACTTAAGGGTAATTACTCACATTCTCAGCCTGCGGAGCAGGCGGCAGAATAAAGCCTGGGGTGGAGCGCGGCAGCGCGGAACCCCAGGAATATCGCGTAAATACACGTCAAGCCCGCGAAGCGGGCGGCAGCTATTTGTTATTCGCCATTACCAATGGCTGTCGCCCGCTTCGCGGGCTTTGGCGATAAATTCTGATCGTACCTGGGGTTCCGCTGCGCTCCACCCCAGGCTTTACTCTGCCGCCCGCTATCGCGGGCTAAGATCGACAAGGGCGTGAGTAGTTACACTTAGGGCAGATTTCTCAAGAACGGCCCATGGTTTGCAGAAAACTCGAAGTTGTTCGCCGCGTCATGGAAGACGTTCCAGGTCATCAGCCCTCTGAAGGCCGGATACGCTCCGGTCGGTTTCTGAAGAGTGTAACTGCGACCGGCGTACTCAGTGCGCTGGGTCAGATAGCGGACCGCATTCTGGACGGCTTGCACCGTTGTAAAACCTGACCCCGCCGCCGCAGTCGAAGCAGGTAACCCGAACGCCACCTGATCCTCTCTCAGCGGGGCGAAGGCTCCGCCGGGACTGGCGTCGCGACTACCGACCTGAAAGCCTCGCAAAAGTATTTCCGTCATCGCCACATGGAAGTCGGCGTTGCCCGAGCCATAGACGTTTCCGTCCAGCCCCAGCATCGTTCCCGTATTGTAGTCCTGTGTATGAACCCAAGAGGTGATGTCCCTCAACGCGTCGATGACGGGAATATAACAGCCCAACGTCGTTGGCGTCGAGCTGGCGTAGAATTGGAAGCCCGCCTGCAAGAAGAACGTCTCGGGGGCGAAGCTCAGAATGAAACAGCGATTGGGGAATGCGTTTACGAAGCGGTTCCGGATCTCCCTGAGGGCCAGGATCGCGTTCCTGATTCTCGGAGTCGTTGGATTCCGGAAATCATTGTCATTGGCGTTCCGAAGAATAGGATTCCCCGGGCCGCCGCCTTCAAAGTCGACGTCGACGCCGTCGAATCCGAAGGTTGTAATCAGGTTGAACACCGAATTGACGAAGGTGGTCCTCTCCGCATCCGTATTGAGTTCGAAGGCCCCGCCCGCCGCGCCGCCGATTGAGAGAACGACTTTTCGCCCTTGCCCCTGGAGCGTCGCAACATCGTTGGCGAAGTCCTGGTTGGTCGGATAGAACTGTGTGGGCACTTCAAACTGTATGGTCGGATCGGTAGGCGACCTCGGCAAGCCGAACGCGATATTGACGACGTTGTAATTACTGGAGACCTGTCTGAGCGGGAAGAATTGACCGGAGTTCGGAAAGTTTGCCCAGTAACCGATCAGGATATGCCTGGGAATATTACAACCCGTCTGCTGCTGGACCTGGACCGTAATGTTCATCGTCGCCGTGTCCGACCCTCCACGGCCGTCAGACACGCTGACCGTGAAGGTGTTCAGCCCCTGGTTGGCCGAGGCGGGAGTGCCCGACAGCGCGCCGTTGCTCGCGACCGACAGCCACGCCGGGCCGCTCACTTTGGCGAACGTCAGCGCGTCGCCGTTCGGGTCCGTCGCGTCCCCGGCGATCGAGGAGTTGTATGCCAGGCCTACAGTCGCGTTGGGCTCGGTAAACGGATCGAGTGTAAAAGTCGGAGGAGCGTTGGCTGCGGCCACGACAGTAATATTCATCGTCGCCATGTCCGATCCTCCACGGCCGTCGGACACGCTGACCGTGAACGTGTTCAGGCCCTGGTTGGCAGCGGCCGGAGTACCCGACAACGCGCCGTTGCTCGCGACCGACAGCCACGCCGGGCCGTTCACTTTAGAGAACGTCAGCGGGTCGCCGTCCGGGTCCGTCGCGTCCCCGGCGATCGAAGAATTGTATGCCAGGCCCACAGTCGCGTTGGGCTTGGTGAAGGGGTCGTTGGTAAAAGTCGGAGGGCGGTTGGCGCCCGCGGCGGCGCTGCGGATAACAAACCCGATCAACGATTGCCGGTTCGGGGCCGAATGCGTCACGCGGGGTGTTTCGGTCGCGCCCGTCGCTGGCTTCGATCCCGCGACTCCGTCAGCCGAGGTTATAGTCAGTTCAATCGCTTCGGCGAAGCCATTATTAACCGTGTAGTCTCCCGTGTTGCCATTGGTCGCGGCCAGAATGACCAAATCGCCCGACGCGGTGGCCAGCCCCACCGTTGAGACGGTCGCTCCCGTCGATACCGCGCTCGCCGATGCGCCCACTGGACTTGCCTGATTGACATTCACAAGAAAAACGCTCGAAAAAACCGGCGGCCGCTCGGGCGTCGCGGAAAGGACGGGCGTAAACGTCCCACTGCTCGCCGCCGCAACGCCGCTTTCATTGAGGATGAACGCCGCCGTATAGGCGACAAATGTACTTCCCGAGCTTGTCGCGCTCCGCTCGATAACTTTTGTCATCGACCTGCCGCCATAAGTCACCGAATTGAGCGTAATCGCCGCGCTGTGTTCGACATGCGCCGTAAAGATCAGCAGCCGGTTGCTTCCCGCCTCTCGCGCATGTGTAGTCCCGGCTATCCAGCTCCCGACGATGCGCGCTCCTTGTGAGCCGCCGCCGCCGTTGCAGGCGCCGAGATCCTTCCACCGGACAGGATCTGATGGCGGGGTGACGATCTGAGAAGGCACGATGCATTCATATAGGCGACCCTCAAATACGACACGGGCGCCTATATCGTAGATGGTGGGCAGCTCCCACTGCGGCACGCCCGTGCAATCTACTTGGGCCATCGCCGTGGGAGTCCCAAGAATCAGAAAAAAGAAACAGACTAACCCCAAATGTCTTAGTCTGAGCATAGTTATCCTCCTGTAAGGTCAGTTTTGATCCGCTTGTTCAGAATGGCTGCTATACAAGTGAGGATTCCCTCGCTCCGGAGGAGCGCAATGTTTATAGCTCGGAGCCGCTTGGCGCCCCTAGCTCCGTCAGGAGCGACATCTGTGGATGGTTGGATGCCGCCCCTGACGGAGCTAGAAGGCATAATTCATCGCATAGCTATAAACATTGCGCTCCTGACGGAGCGGGAAAGCGTTCAGTCATCAGCAGCCAGTTCATTCACGGCGCTTTAACGTCCAGGTTAAAGACGCCGTGGATTCACTGATTGCTTGCCTGTTGGCGCTTACTTTAGGCTTGAGGGGAAAAAAAGGAAGTGTGTTTACGGATACTTAACCTGTTAAGTTACGGTTATTGGCTACTCGGAAGCATTGAAAGAGGTCGCATGTCGATGCCGAAATCCTGTGGATGTTCGCCGATGATGGCGGCGGCGACGAGCGCCGGCGTATAGCTCACGCCTTCGCCCTGAAAGTGTTTGCCGAGTGTGTCCTTCTCTTCAACATAGGCTTGTTTCTCAGCCGCCGAGTGCTGCTGAAAAGTTTGCGCCTTCGCGCTGGTTGATGAGCAAGAAATATGCAGACAGCAGACAGTGGCAAGAATAGCGATCTTCGAAAAATGTTTCATCATCCAAATTCTCCTCGGAAAATCCCTGGGTACGCATCGCTTCCAGCGTGCAGTCTCGGTTAGAGACCTATTGATCGGAATCAGTCGCCCCCAAACCTGTGGCGATGCGTACCCAGGTCTGGTTCCTATAAATTCGTCTTTCGCCGAGACTGCACGCTGGAAGCGATGCGTACCCAGGGCGCGTTTTCATTGTTTCAGGGTGTCGCAACGCGACATGTTGAACTCCTCCGAAATAACCTCGTCTGATCAAAATTGTTTGCGTGCGCCGTAAGCTTGCTTAATAAATTCAGGCACGTCTGGTTCGAGCTTGAACTGCTCGATCGTGGGTTGATGTTTTTGTGTGAATGCCCAGCGTTGCAACCATGAAATCCCCGCTCGGGCTATAAACTGATCCTCTAATTTGTAGGCTTTGTCTCGCAGCGCCTCTTCCAGCGGAATAAATTGATAGCCGCGCTTTTTCATCCCTGTGATCAATTTGTCAAAATGATCTGCATTCAGCATGTTCGCGTGGACTAATAGAATTTGCTTGATTTCGTAACCCAACAGTGTGGAAGATTGTTTCTCGTAAAACTCCAACATCGCCTCCATGTAAGGTATGTAGGCCTCGGCTACGCGACTCATCATCGTGTGATCATTATTTTTCAAGGCGTCCGCATACACAGCCGCAAAGACATAGTCCTGATTATCGACGGTGACCGGCGCTATGATGTATTTGCGTTCGGCCAAAATATTATCGAAGGCGCTTTTCATTTCAGGGGATGCGCCAGTATTGAGGAAGGGATGACGAAAATACCGCAGCTTCATTCCTTTGGCGGCCAGCAATTTTTGCGTGGTTTGCTCGCCCGCAATCAAATCCTGCTTGAACTTCTCGGCCGAGGCCGTGAACATATCCAGGTGCGAATACGTGTGGTTGCCGAGCTCAAATCCCGCGTCAACCCAGAGGTTCAAAATCGCGGCGCGCGCTTCAAATTCATTGGGCCCGGATCGAGTTTCCCCTCGTTGATGCAGTTTTCCTTCGTTCACAAAACCGACGGCTGGAACTTTATTTTGCTTGAGTATCTTGAGTAATTTTGTCGTGAGCGCTTTCATTTCTCCCACGTCATACGTCGGCACAGACGGTAAATCGTCGAAGGTGATGGCGATTTGTCTTTGTGGCTCCGCGCTGATTGAAGAGATGATAGTGAAGACACAACAGACAATGGCGACAACTGCTATCGCGACAAAACGTTTCATGCGTTGAGTTCTCCTATTCGCGTTTGGCCAGCCTCGCGGCTGGTCGACTATGGTTCGGGACAAAATGCGTGGTTGAGCATTTCGATTGATTTGTTAAACTATCAGCGGAAGGCGCCTGCGAGCAGTCTCGCGCAAATTTTGAAAGCGACAAAAAAATCAGATAGCAAAGCGTTTTTCTTGTGAGGCTGCGACTTGCTCTCGCAGCTCTTTACCGCCCTCATTGACTAACGCGATAAAAACGGCGTGTAGACGGCGTGCAGGTTGAAAAAAATCCGCGCGCGATTGAACAGATGAGGGTTGGCAATGACCGAATCGGCAAAACGGAACCCTGGTGAATTAACGCAATTACTCATCGCGTGGAGCCAGGGCGACGCGCGCGCGTTGGAACAATTGACGCCGCTCGTCTATGCCGAACTGCGCAAAATCGCGCATCGCTATATGAACCGCGAGCGCGCCGGACATACTTTGCAGACCACGGCGGTGGTCCATGAGGCGTTCTTACGCCTGCTCGGCAATCCGCAGGAGAACTGGCAAAATCGCGCGCACTTCTATGCGATTGCGGCGCAAATGATGCGGCGCATCCTGGTTGATTACGCGCGCGCCAATTTGCGGGCGAAACGTGGCGGAGAAACGATCCGCGTCGCCCTCGAAGACATTGACGCGCCGGTTACAGAGCCTGCTCTCGATCCGGATCTCATTGCTTTGGACGCGGCCTTGGAAAAGCTGGCTGAGATTGATCCGCGTCGTAGCCGGGTGGTCGAATTGCGCTTTTTTGGCGGACTCAGCGTCGAAGAGACAGCGCATGTGTTGCAAATCGCCCCGGACACGGTTGTGCGCGATTGGCGCGTCGCCAAGGCATGGCTGTTTCGCTATCTGAATCATGCAAACTAGAGAAGGGCAAACTAAAGAAGGGCAAGCTAACGAATGGGAGAAAATCAGCGAACTGCTCGATCACGCGCTGGCGCTCCCGGAGTCGGATCGCTGTGGTTATCTTGCCGAAATCGCGCGCGCCGAAGGTGAAGCGATCAGCAATGAAGTCAAAGCGCTATTACAAGCGGATCGAGATTCGGATGGGTTCCTGCAAACCAGCGCATTCGGTCTGGCCGCGCGGCAACTCGCCATCAACGCCAATGACGCTGAACAGGTTCAACTGAATACAAAGTACGGGAACTATCGCATTCTCGCTCAGCTCGGCGCAGGCGGCATGGGGGAAGTCTATCTTGCCCTGGATGAAACGCTCGGCAGACGCGCGGCGCTCAAGTTCCTACCGCGGCTTTTTATGCAGGATGAAGCGCAACGCGCGCGCTTTGAACGCGAGGCGCGCGCGGCGTCGGCGCTCAATCATCCCAACATCCTGACTGTCTATGAAATCGGCGCCGCGCGCGGGCGCGCATTTATTGCGACGGAATACGTCGAAGGAAAAACTCTGCGCGCCAAAATCGCCGAACAAAACCTCTCGCACAAAGAAATCCTGCGCATTGCCGAACAGATCGGCGAAGCGCTCAACGCCGCCCACGCAGCAGGTCTCATCCACCGCGACATCAAACCCGAAAACGTCATGCTGCGCCCGGACGGCTATGTGAAGCTGCTGGACTTTGGGCTGGCCAAACCGCTTCACATCGAAGAGGACGCAAGGTCGGCCATAGCTTTTACAAGTCCTCAACAACAAACCCAACATGGCCTGATTCTGGGCACGCCAAGATACATGTCGCCGGAACAATCGCGCGGAGCCACGCTCGACGGCCGTTCCGACATCTGGAGCCTCGGGGCGACATTCTATGAAATGCTGACCGGGAACGCTTTGTTTGCGGGCGATGCGACTGGACGCGCCGTCAATGGGCAAATGACGCGAGATGTGGGCGGGCAAGTAATGGTCGAATTGAAACTGAACGACGAGCAGAAACTGTTTCAGCCAATCCTCCAAAAAGCTCTTGCGCAAGAGCTGGATCAACGCTACCAGAGCGCCCAAGATTTTCTCGTCGAGGTCAGGCAGGCCAAATTGGTTTTGGAAAAAAGCCGGCCGAATGAAGTAACCAGGCGAGTGAAAAGATGGGCCGTGGCTGCTGCGGCGCTTATCATCGCGACGCTGATTGGGCTGATGGCCTGGCGTAATGCCGCGTTGGTCGCGCCTACAGCAGGTTCACAAAGTTCATTCGGCCAGGCGCGTGTCCAGGCGGAAAAGCTTTACTGGGAACTCAGCGAAACCGAGAAGGCGGCGTTTATCCAGAACGCGGCGCAAAACATTGCGAAAATGCTGGGCGACAATCCTTCGGCGCTCACGCCTGAGCGGATCGCATGGGTCAAAAAGCATGTAGAAGCATACGCGGCCAAGCGCAATAGCCTCTCGACTGCGCCGGGGCAAGAAAGCATCAAAGCCGTCTACGCGCGCGCGAGCGTCTATGCGCCGTTCATCATTGAAGCCTTTCACGCCAGGGGACTGCCGCCGATCTTAGGGCTTTATATCGCGATGAACGAAACAGACTATCATCCGTGCTGGAAATCCGGCGTCGGCGCAAAAGGCTTGTTTAGCTTTATGCCTGGAACCGCCGAGCGCTATGGATTGCGGTTGACCCCGGAAGATGAGCGTTGCGATCCGCGCAAAATCGCCCAGGCGGCCGCGCGTTATTTGGAGGATTTGACGAGACTCTTTGGCCGGGACGCGGATGCAATGACGTTGGCAATGCTGGCTTACAATTGCGGAGAAACCTGCGCTACCCGCGCTATAACGGAACTCAAAGCGATGAACTTCCAGCCAATCAGCTTTTGGACGCTACTCGAAAATAACGAGAGGCTTTCTGTCCCGTTGAGCGCCGAAAGCCAGAATTATGCGCCACGCTTTTTTGCGGCGGCGATTCTGGGGGAAAACCCGCAGCGCTTCGGCTTAGAAATTCAGCGACTTTCAGCCTACACAAGCGCAAGGTAATAAGCCATGACATCTTAGAGCGCTTTGAAAAGTTAACCCCCGCCGGATCAGTACCGCGATGGGTAGCGAGCGTTGCTCTATCAGTCGGCCTTCTAATGGAGTCACACTCGCTACCCATCGCGGTACTGATCCGGCGTTACATCGCTTAGTTAAGCTGAAGGCTGTACAAATAAAAGCCCTTTGAAATCCATACATTGATTAGCGCAAGCCTGGGTACGCATCGCTTCCAGCGTGCAGTTTCGGCGGGAGGCGCATTGATTGGAATCAAATGCGCAGGAATACGAATCGGCTCCAGGCGCTGCGGGTCCTCCCAATGTACTACGATCCACGCCTGCACGCTGGAAGCGATGCGTACCCAGGCGTCTCCTGATTTATGCAGGGAAGAAATCCTGCCTGCTCCAATGTCCTTCGCGAGCCGACATTGTCCGGATTACAGCGGGCCGCGGGTTTCTTGCCAGCTTCATAACAGACCCGTTTCAGTTCTTGTACCAGGTAACTGCCGAAGCCTAGCCGCCTCGCCGGTTCCGCGACTTCCATGAAAATGTCTCCGTAGGGCGGGTTGTAGTGGCAGAGAAATCCACCGGTCGCCACGACAGCGCCTTGAACTTCAATGACCCAGTCGGCGCCCGGCTCACGTTGATGTGGAAATATCGCGCCTGCGTCTTCCGGCGCGGCTCGGCGGAAGACGCCGTTCGGACAGGCGAGGTGCGTAGCGAACGCGTCGTGGAAGAGTATGTTTTCTGCGGTGATGTCCTTAGCGCAGTCATAGAGCATCAACAGCATCAACGGGTTGTTGGTCTGCGCCTCGATGTGTGTCGCCCGACTGGCGGTCAGCAATTCGCGGAACATCGGCGCCGCGAGGCTGCGCGCGTGAGGCAGCGTGTAGAATTCCGTGAGCCTGCCTTTGTCATACTTGTTTGAGACGGCTCCGTACCCGCTGACCCGCCCCTCGACAAGAATCAGATAGGGGTCGGCCAATCCGCGCGACAGGAAAGAGTCACGAATGATCTGACAGTTCAATTCCTGACGATACAGTTCCCGCATCGCTTCGACATCTCGATATTCTGCTTGATGTACCTGAATATGCATGGTCCCTCCAATCGTATCCCTTCGGGAGCCGGGCTTGCTATGGTAATTAATAAGTCGAGCACGATCCCCGACGGGACTCGGAAAATGAGGACCATCAACTCTTTACAGTAGTCCGCTTCGTTCGGCGATCAGCCGCATCGCGGGCTTGGGCGCCCAGTCCTGATCATGGAACCGTTGGCCCCAAGCTAACGGAGTGACGTCGCGATACTCATGCGTCGTCTCATCCTCGACGAACCGCAGCCGCTTTTGCAGCGACGCGCGCGCGTTCGGATCGGCCCCGTGGTCCAGCAGCAGGCGGGCGAATCCGTCGTCCCGCCGGAGACCGACGCGGTATGGCTGCGAGACCACACAGCCGAACAGCGCTGTATGCCCGCCGAAGCCGTCAGAGTCAATCGCGGCCCTGGCGTTCACGTCGACGCCACGCCCGATCATCCAGCGCGCGATCTCGATCTCGTCGTTATCGACACACAGGTGCAGCAGCGTCGCGCCTGCCAACGGCGTCCCGTGCAGCGCCAGCGAGTGATCGGCGTGACATCCTAATTCTGGCGGATAGATTTCCTCGTGTGAGAAGGTTCGGGCGAGCAGAGCGGGGTCGTGACGCAGATGTTTCTCAAGCAAATCAATCCGGCCACGGTGAACCGCCATCGGCGGCGAGTCCGGCAGGTCAATGCCATGTTGTGCGAGGAGTTCGAGGCACTGATGCTTTCCCTTCGGATTGCGGTTATAAGTTTCGAGAACCATAGCGACAGGCGCGAGCCGGTCGCCGTTCGCGTCGCTGATCGCGGCCCCAAGCTCGAGCAAAAACGCCATCCCCGCGCCGTTCTGCGTTTCGGCAGGCCCCATCACGGAATCGAGCGCGGGGCGTGCGCCCATCGAATACAACAGCCGGGCGGTGTCGAGCCGGCCTTGCAGGCAAGCCCGGTCGAACGCGAATTGCGCGTCCTCCGCGCCGAGATCGCGAAGCATTTCGATGATCCGATCCCGCCCGAGATTCGCGGCGTACGACATCTGTTGGTCAAGACATTCATCACCTCAGATTTTGGGCCTGTTCATTGAACCTGGGGAACCGTAGGAACGAATTTAGTATCGTGATCTTCACCTTGCGCCTGTCAATCTCTTCGACCTTGACCAGGATCGAAGGCAGGGTAGAGGACTGGTAGAGCAGCTTCTTTCTTTGATTCCCCCACCGATCGACCGCCACCTGCAGGACCGGTTTGCCGAGTAGCCGATCATAATACTTCTGAACGTCATCGAAATTATCGATAGATAGCAAAGAGAGCGCTTCGTTGCCTTTGCTGTCGATCATCGCTTCGACCTGCGCGCCGGGATAGGCGTATTTGCTGAGATCGATCGGCTTTTCGCCGCTGATCGTGAGCGTCGCGCCGGCGCCGGCGGCTTTCTCCGCCGCTTCATTCGCCAGTTGTAAAGCCTCTTCCATCTGATCCCAGGCGTTCTGAGCGCGGCCGCCGGCTTGTTCTCTACCCTCTCCCGACCTGACTCTTTCATTCAATCGCCTTCGAGCTTCGTCGGCTTCCATTGAGAAACGTACCGCAATGCCGGTCGTCACAAGCAATGCGGCGACGAGCAGGAACATAAACATACCCTTCATGAATCCGGAGAACGTCTTCAACCGGGAGGGCGGCTGGGGATTGAGCGGCGCATAAGCCGGAGGTCGCTCGATGTTCGCCGGCGCCGAAGCGTATTGCGGTGGGGAGTAGTAACGCTCCGTATCACCCGCAATCGTGTCGCCGACGCTCGGAGGAAAACGCCCGGTCCCGACGCTCGCCATTGGCGGGTTCGGCTCCACTCTGCCGTGATTGAGCGTCACGGCGGACGAAACTTCGTTCTCCACGGCGAACTGTCCGCCGCACTGCCGGCAAAATTTATCCGTCTCCGGAGATTCGTAGCCACATGTTTTGCACTGTTGCTGCATAGGCGCACCTCGTTTCGATATTTGGCCCGGGAATGAATAGCTTTACGTTGAGAGCCGATCTTTGTTCACTGATTATACTCTGAATCAGTACCGCGAGCGGTAGCGAGCGTGGCTCCTATAGATAGCTAGTATCGGGAGCCACGCTCGCTACCGCTCGCGGTACTGATTCGGCAGGGCGAATGCGATCAGGGTGTCAGCGTAAGTCTTGCTGAAATAGCCGCCGCCGCCTGCCGCGATAACGACGAATTGCCGGCCGCTCTTCCTGCCCAGAAAAGTGATCGGAGTGGCATGCCCGCTTGCGTCGAGCTTGGCCGCCCAGAGTTCTTTCCCCGTTTGAGCGTCGAAGGCCCGGAAACGGCTGTCGTTTGCGCCGCCGATAAAAACCAGGCCGCCGGCCGTCACGATCGACCCCCCAAGGTTGGGCGTGCCAGTCGGCGGCGCCCCTTCCGCCACGAGCTCATCCACCTGGCCTAACGGCGCGCGCCAGGCGATTTCTCCCGTGTTCAGATTGACGGCGTTGAGCGTGCCCCAGGGAGGTTGCTGGCATGGATATTGGTTCTGCTCCCAGAAGCGGGCATACTCGCCCCACGGACTCGAGCGCCGGTAAGCGGTCTCCGCGCCAGTCGCCTGCGGCTTCATCGCGCCGACGGCGCCAAGCTCATTCACGTTGACGTAGAGATAGCCAGTCTTTGGATCGAAGGACGCGCCCGACCATGTCGCCCCACCAAGCGTGCCGGGGAACCAGAGCGTCAATTCCAGCCCGGCCGGAGTGTACAGGCCGCCACTGACAACCTGATCGAACAATTCAGCGCAATATTTCTTCGACTCAGGCGTGACCTCGCTGAGTTCTTCGCGGGTGAGAGGCTTATGGCGGGCCAGCGGCGGCGGCTTGAGGGGTACCGGCTGAGTCGGCCAGGTTGCCTCGCCGGGGACTTTACTCTGCGGCGTGACTCTTTCTTCGACCGGAAAGAGCGGCTTACCTGTACGCCGGTCCAGCACGAAGACCAAGCCCATCTTCGTCACCTGCGCTACGGCCGGAATCGTGCGGCCGTTGTGACGGACTGTGATCAAATTCGGATGAGCTGGCAGGTCATAATCCCAAATGTCATGGCGCACCATCTGGTAATGCCAGACGAGCTTGCCCGTCGCCGCATTTAAAGCGACCAAAGAATTCGCATAAAGGTTCTGCCCTTTGCGGTCAGCGCCATAAAAATCATACGCGGCCGAACCTATGGGCAGGAAGACCATTCCTCTCTCAACATCAACCGTCATGATCGACCAGACATTTACGCCTGTGCGTTCCCGCCACGAATCGCCTTCCCAGGTGTTATGCCCTGGGGCGCCTGGACGCGGGACCGTATGAAAGCGCCAAACGAGTCTACCAGTGCGAGCGTCGAAAGCGCGCACATCGCCGCTAGGGCCCTTCGAAGTCCCCTCAGGGGCTCGCGCTCCTATGATCACAAGATTCTTGTAGATTGCCGGCGGGGAAGTCACGCCGTAAGAAGCTGGCGGCCAATTGTCCGCCACGCCTTTCCGTAGATCGACGGCGCCTGCGTTACCAAAATCAGGGCAAGGTCTGCCGGTCGCCGCATTGAGGGCCATTAGACGCGCATCGAATGTGCCGAATAGGATGCGTTTTTCAATGCCATTTCCCTTGCCGGAAGGTCCTTCCCAGTATGCGACGCCGCGGTGCGATTGGAACCGGCGCTTACTTGTCCCTGCCTGCGGGTCGAACTGCCATAGCTCCGCGCCGGTCTCGGCGTCTAAAGCCATCACACGATTGGAAGGGGTCGAGAGGTACAAGACTCCGTTGACTACGAGCGGAGTGCTTTCAAAAGCAGCCACTCGTGAACCTTCCTTGTCCAGACCAAGAGCGATTTCTCCTGTGTGATAGGTCCAGGCGCGCTGGAGCTGGGCCACATTGCCCCGATTGATCTGATTCAACGGAGAGTGCCGCACGCCTCCCGGATCGCCGCCGTAAGAGCGCCATTCATATTGAGCGGCCGGAGGCGAAGATTGCCCGAATGCGAGAAAGGGGATCACGAGAAACAAGGATACAGCTTTTATCGACCGCCGGTTGATACGTTTCATTGCTACTCCGTACCGAATCGCATATCGAAATTTGTTGTGGTAGTCCAGCAATAGCTCTCTCATAGCTCTTCCAGTTCCGAAAAGATTGGCTTCAATTGACCGCGTTAGGCATGTACTGCTATAACCGAGACTGCGGTGAGAGCACTTTACCTGCCATATCGTCGTACTGACAAGAGCGCATTCACAAACGGGCAAGATGGAGGACGCTACCGTCTGCTGACAACCGGAAGGCTAAAATTGCCGGAGTCGGCGCCAGTCGCATGCGATGCCAAATGAAAATTGACATTCGGAAAAAATGAAAAGGAGGATCCATGCAAATTGACCGACGAACTATTCTCGCCACGCTAGGAGCGACGGCGGCGATTGAATCGATGCCGTCTGAAGCGCTGGCGGACGCGCTCGAACACTATCTCAGCGATCAACTCGATCAGAACGCCAGCCCGCAGCAGGCCGCGGCCGCGGAAGGGACCGTTCGGCGAGGGGTGGGCAGTCTATTCGTTCTGCAAGGGGATGGCCCCCGGAAGCAGTTGGAACCGATGCCGTCCCACCCGACATTGTTCGATTTCTTCCGGCTGCGGTTTGCGCCGGCCAACCATGTGTTGCAGAGCGCGACCCGCGCGCTGAAGACAGGGATGAGCGAGGAAACGATCCTGGCGTGCCTGTTGCACGATATCGTCCTGAGCCTGATCAAGCCCGATCACGGTTGGTGGGGGGCGCAGCTTATCGAACCTTATGTTCCCGAGAAGGTGAGCTGGGCCATTCGGTATCATCAGGCCTTGCGCTTCTATCCGGACCCGTCAGTAGGCTATGAATACCCGGAGATGTACTACCGCATCTTCGGTCGAGACTACACTCCGGCGCCTCACATCGAGTCCGCATACAAGTACGCCCGCAATCACAAGTGGTACATGGAAGCCCGGTTGATCACGGTCAATGACCTGTATAGCTTCGACCCGAACGCCAAAGTTTCGATCGAACCATTCATTGACATCATCGGGCGCCATTTCAAGCAACCTAAAGAGGGGCTTGGGAACGACAACAGTCCCGTGGCTCACATGTGGCGAACCATTGCCAACCCGGATCAACCGTTGTAAGTCAATCCCAGTTCTGGTTTCGGCGGTTCAGTACCACAGACAAGCAAAGAGATCCTGGAATTACTCGGGGGAATCCGTTTCGAGTTGAAAGACGTTATTGAGTTCCCGGCGACTGGGATTTAAGAGGGCTATCTCCGTTCTGGCATCCTTGCGACCATCTGAACGGTTACGATAGAAGATAGAAGATCGAGAATCGCCTTAAGCGCGGTGACGCGATCCTCGATCCTCGATCCTCGATCCTCGATCCTCGATCCTCGATCCTCGATCCTCGATCCTCGATCCTCGATCCTCGATCCTCGATCCTCGATCCTCGATCCTCGATCTTCGTGTTCCCCGCGGTTATTCGTTGGCCTTGGGTTTGGTCGCTTCGATCCGAATCTGCTTTAACGGCTCGGCCTTTGGATCGAGCTCTGTTTTGCCAGCCGGAAAGCCGTTGACTTTCAGCACGTGGCCCAGGATATCAACGATCTGCTGCCTGGTCAGCCGCCCCAGCTTATTTGGCGGCATCGTCCGGCGAACTCTTTCGGATAAGTCGCCGACGGTCAAACCATCCCAGTTTGCGAGAAAAGCCGGGCCGGAGAGCGCAGGCGTCTCGTCGTTGCCTGCCAGTTCGGTCCCGTGGCACGTGGCGCACTCCTGAGCGCAGAGCGATTCGCCCCGCTTGGCTTGCTCCTCGGTGTAGGCGCCATCCCACACTGAACGCGGCGCCTCAGCCGTTTGTTGCGCGCGAAGCGCCGGCCGGAGCGCTCCGATCGCCGCCAAACCGCCGATTACCGCAGCCGCAATTTTGACCTTTTTGATTTTCATGTCGCCTCAAATGAACTCATTGCTGATCACTGACGACTGGTCACTGACCACTGAGAACCAATAAAGACAGCCCTGCCGGTAGCGGTTGGTTTATTTGTTCTCAGTTGTCAGCAGTCAGCAATCAGTCGCCAGTGTGGTATTAGCGCCGCTCATTGTTACTTGCGGGTAACTCTTCAGGCGGCAGGGCGAACGCAATGTACTCGCCAGAGTAGGCGCCGCCACTCACTGCGACGACGATATACTGTCTGCCGTTGAGCATGTATGTCATCGGCGATCCGCTCTGCTGCGCCGGCATGTAGACGGCGCCGACCTCTTTCCCAGTGGCCTTGTCGTAGGCGCGCAACATCGCCCCTCGCGAACGTCCCTGCGCCGTGGTGACCTGAGGGTCGCCCATGATGACCAACGTCTTGGTGACCACCAGCCCGACCGCGCCGTTCTGGCCCGTCTTGGGGATGTCCATCCCTTTCAGCAGAGGGTGATTGCGAACCACATCCGGCGTGTCGCCGTGCGGAACCTGCCACGTGATCTCGCCCTTGTCCAGATTGATGGCCGAAAGGGTTCCATACGGCGGTTTGACGATTGGCAGACCTTGGACAAGCGTGCGCCCTCCGCCTTCGCCGCCGCCTGCGGGAGGAGCAGCCGGCGCGCCAGTTGATGTCGCCGGCGCGGCCGATTCGGCGCGACGCCTGGTCGGCTGCGGAAAATCAGCCGCGCTGCCAAACCCGGGGCCTTCGCTGACCCGGAATGGTTGCCCGGCTCGGCCCAACACGTATTTGATATCCGAGAATCCTTCTGGCGGCTCGATCAATCCGATCGGCGTAACGCTGGCGTTTGACGCCGGCGCGTAGACGGTATGTGTTTCGGGATCGTACCCTCCGCCAGGCCAGTTCGTCCCTCCGTTGGTGGTGCCGATGGTCAGCCCTGCCAGCGGGCCTCCGAGCTTGCTCAGAGTCGGCGGATTGAAGAGCGGCCCGATCTTGAATGGCTCGATCGCTTTGAGCGTTTGCGCCCGCAACTCGGGCGTGAAATCCATCAAGTCGTTTTCTGTGACGGCCTGGCGAGCATAGGCCGGCGGTTTTGTCGGAAACGGTTGCGTTGGAGAGTACCATTCGTCTGGCACGTCCCCTTTCGGCACAGGGCGCTCCTCGATTGGCCAGACTGGCTCGCCCGTCGCTCGGTCGAAGACGTAGAGGAAGGCCTCTTTGGTCGGCATCGCCACCGCTTTGATCGCCTTGCCATTCACGTTAATGTCGGCCAGGATCGGCGCAGAGGACAAGTCGTAATCCCAGATCGGATGATGCACGATCTGGAAATGCCATTTCCGCTTTCCAGTCTTCAGGTCAACGCAGACCAGACTCTCGCCAAACAGATTGTTCCCCGGACGGTGCCCGCCGTAAAAGTCCGAGGTCGGTGATTCCACCGGCAGATAAACTAATCCGAGTTCTTCGTCCACGGTGATCTGCGTCCAGACGCCCGTGTTGCCGTTAGTGGCCCAGGAATTGTTGAGCCACGTGTCATTGCCGAACTCGCCGGGGCGGGGGATTGGATGGAAGGCCCAAAGCTGTTTGCCCGTCCGCGCGTCGAATGCGCGAACCTGTCCCTTGACGTTGTTATGGGTCACGACCGTCATGCCTTCCTTCATCGCCATGCCGACGATGACCACGTCGCCCGCCACGATCGGCGTCGAGTGAAGTCCCGCGTCACCCTTCTCCAAATCTATCTGCTGGCCGTTCCCGTAAACCACGCCGACCTTGAGGTCCACCTTGCCGCCTTTGCCGAAGCTTGGAATCAGATTTCCGGTCTTGGCGTCCAGGGCGATGAGGCGATAGCCCGTAGTCACATACAGGATGCGATCGTCGCCTTTGCCGTCACTCCAATACGACAGCCCACGGCCCGACAACTGCCGCGGAGAGTTTACGGCGCGCTGCCCTTCAAACTCGGAGTGCACCCAAACCAACTCCCCAGTGTCAGCCTTGAGCGCTATCACCGACCGCCGCGTTCCGGCGGTCGCATAGATCATGCCATTGAGCATGAGCGGCGTCCCCTCCAATTTGTACTCGGGCCGCGTGCCCAGGTTGTCGGTCTTGAAGCGCCAGGCGACCTCCAGCTTGTTGAAGTTGTCCGCGTTGATCTGGTCGAGCGGCGAATATCTCGTGCCCGCCAGATCGCCAGTGTAATGCGGCCATTCGCCGTTCTTGGTCGAAGGGCCTGACTTTCCGTTCTTGGTTCCGGACTGGCCCGACACTCCCATCGTTATCCACACTAGCCCGACGACGAGCAAAACCAACGCCGGGACGATTCGACATACTGTTCGCGACATTGTTCGCCTCCGTTTCTATAGAGAACTCCATCTGTTATTCCACTAAGGCCACTTTGAGCCACATCAGGTCTTGATTGTGAGTTTGAACAGCCCCTCAGCATTGCGGCGGTAGATTCGATCCCTCTCGTCCTCCGTAATGTCGAGCCGGTCGATCACCTCGATTGTCTCCCGGGTGTAGAGCGTTCCGCCCTCAGGGTCGAAAGGCGAATCCGATGCGAAGAGAACCCGATCGACGCCGAAGAAGTCCAGGCCGCACCGCGTGGCCGAGTACGAGCCGAACAGAGCGGTGTCGGCGTAGAACATCTTGAAGTAATCGATGGGCCGCTTCTTCATCGATCTGAGCAAGCTTTCGTAATCTTCATCTGAAGACCGCTTGCCCAGTTGGTCCCAGCCGTGCCCGACTCTGCCCTCGAAATATGGAATCATCGCTCCCATATGATGGGTGACGATCTTTATGTTAGGGAACCGGTCGAAGATCCCCGAAAACACAAGCCGAGCCATTGCCACGCTCGTCTCGTACGGCCATCCGAACGTCCACCAGATTTCGTACTTCGATTTCGCCTCGCCTGAATAATCCGCAAACCTGGCGCCGCGCGCCGGGTGGAGCAGGATCGGAAGATCATACTCGGCCATCATCTCGAAAATCGGCGCATACTCCGGACCGTCGAGCGGCTTGCCTGCGGCGTTCGAGTAGATCTGCACAGTCTTCGCCCCGAGATCTTTCACCGCGCGGCGCAACTCGACCGCGGCTTCCTCCGGGTTGTTCATCGGGAGTGAAGCTGCGAAGGCAGGGAAGCGATCGGGGTAACGGGCGACCAACTCGGCCATGCCGTCGTTGGCTATCTGCGAAAGCTCCGGGGTAATTTCCGGCCCGGCCATCACTTCAATCGGCGGAGATGCGATCGAGATGATCTGGCTGTAGTCGCCGAACTGGTCCATCATCTTGAAACGTAGATCCAGATCGAAGAGCGCCGGGATGTTGCGCGAGCGCTTTCCCATGTCCTTGTAGTCGGGCGAGACTTCGTTGAGCCTGTCAAAGAAACGGCGAGGGAAGATGTGATTGAAGACATCGATTTTCATTTGGTTCATTCTTCGGTTATGGCGCCTTCATTCAGCGGTTCACCGGAGTTGCTCGGGGTTTCATCCCATAACCATTTACAGAAAGTAATTACTACCAGGGTCAGGCCAAAAACCATAAGAATAAGACCCACCTCTGAGTATGCGCGCTCCATAATCCCCCATTCTGTGTTCTCACGCGGCCCATCGAAACTGTACACGGTCGGCCATGCTAACCATCGTGCGCCAAGCCGTAGGAGCAATCCGAAGAGAGCAATAATGATTCCCAAGTAATTGCCTAGCTTCACCTTTGGATTCTCGTCCATACTTTCTTTCTTCTTCCGCTATCCATTACTTCGAGCTTGAGGTTGGCCACACGGTTCCCTGGTCCTGCTTCGTCACTGGCGCGAGTCCTTTGTAGACGAACTTCTGCAACCGTCTTCCCTCGTAGGTCTCGGTCGTGTAGATGTTGCCCTTTGAATCGGTGGCAATGCTGTGCACGCCGTAGAATTGACCGGGCTGGCGTCCGCCGTCGCCGAAGCTGGTCAGGATTTCCAGCGTCTCGCGCAGCAGGATGTAGACCTTCTGGTTGCGACCATCAGCGACATAGAGGTACTTCTGCTGCGGGTCTTTCGAGAAGGCGATATCCCACACCGACCCGTCAGCCAGTGACCTCTTCGCGATGAACTGCTCCTTCACAAACTTGCCATCCGCTTGGAAGACTTGAACCCGGTCGTTCACGCGGTCGCAGACATACAAGAGCCTGTCATTCGATAAATCGGCGCAATGCACCGGAGTGCGGAACTGTTGGGCAGGCGGCGCGTCCGGATCGTAGCGACCGAGGTTGGCGTCGTCGGGTTTGTTGCCGTACGCGCCCCAATAGCGTTTGAACTTGCCGGTGTCAGCGTCAATCACGGCCACGCGTTTGTTGAGGTAGCCATCGGCGATGTAGGCTTCGTTGGCCTTCGGGTCAACGAAGATTTTGGCCACTCTCCCGAAATTCTCCGTATCGTTGCTGCCGCCGTTCTTGCCCTTATGACCGAATTGCGCGAGGAACTTGCCGTCCTGAGTGAACTTCAGGATGTGGGCGTCGTTCGCGCCGTTGCCGCCGATCCAGACATTGCCTTTGTGATCTATGGTGATCCCGTGGTTCGACTCCGGCCATTCGTAGCCCTCTCCCGGACCACCCCAGTGCCCGATCAGATTGCCGGCCTGATCGAATTCGAGAACTGGCGGGGCCTTCGAGCAGCAGGCGCCGGTCTTCTGATCCGCGGCGGCTTCATTCGGCGAGAGCGTGTCGGGCCGATGAACGATCCAGACGTGGTCCTGCGCGTCAACCCCCACGCCGATGGTCATTCCGATGTACCAGTGGTTCGGCAGCGGCTTCGGCCACAACGGATCAACCTCGAACCTGGGCGCCATGACCGCGGCCTTTCCCTGAACGTCCGTCATCTTCTGCAGCGCGCTCTGACCGATGAAAAGCGCGACAAGGAGCGCGAGGAAGGTCGCGCCGAGATAGACATTACGCTTTCTTTTCATACCCTTCATCACCTCAAGAAAAATCAACCACGGGGAGCACGGGGAGCACGGGGCAGATAGGGAAAAATCTCATATTAAGATCGGAGGGACCACATTTGAATATCCTTCCCGCGCGTTCCACGTGGCCCCCGAGTTCCCTGTGGTTTGATTCTCCAATCAGATCGAGACCCTCTTGATTCCATTCTTCATCAACTTCTGGTTGAAGTTGAGCAGATAGGCCCGTTTGAGACGGAGCAATTTCTGATAGGTGATCACTTGCGCCGTATGAATGGGCAACAGTTGATCTACCGCTTTGTTCTCCAGCAACAAACAATCAGCCACAATAACATCTGCGCGAAAGCCCGTGCCAAGCTCGCGCCCGTGATATTTCACCGGTATCTCAACCTGTCGTTCCGCAGGGATTTTCATTTCTGCCAGCTCGATCATCAATGCCAGTTCATAGACAGATTCCAGCAATCCTGGTCCAAATTGCCGATGAACATTGGTCGCTGCATTCAGAACCATGTCTATCAACCTTTCGTCGCAATCAATCAGCCCATCAGGCAAAATGATTTTCGGATCGAAATCGAGCATCTCGACATCCTTTTTAAGCAGTTGCGCGTCACGGGGATCATGGGGAAACACGAGGAAGAACAATAACCATAGTCATCCTGTGTTTTCCGTTGTTGAATGAGGTTCAATATCTACTTTCCTTTCCCCGTGTTCCCCGTGCTCCCCGTGGTTTGAATGGCTGTCCCCAAGCCTTTGTAAACGAACTTCTGGACGCGCTTCCCTTCGTAGGTCTCGCCGGTGTAGACGTTGCCCTTCGAATCCACGGCGATGCTGCCCACGCCGTAGAACTGGCCCGGCATCCGCCCGCCGTCGCCGAAGCTCGAGACGATTTCAAGCGTATCGCGCCGCAGGACGAAGACCTTCTTGTCGTGGCCGTCGGCGACGTAGAGAAAGCGTTGCTGTGGATCGTGCGAAAACGCGATCTCCCACACCGACCCGTCGCCGAGGGTCGTCTTCGAGACGAACGCTTCTTTCACAAACTTGCCGTCCTTCTGAAACACCTGGATTCGATCGTTCTGGCGGTCGCAGACATAGACCAGACCATCCTTCGAGATTGCGGCGCAGCTTACCGTGCGAAACTGTTTTGCCGGGGGCGCATTCGGATCGTAAGGGCCGAGGCTCGTGTCATCGGGCTTCTCGCCGTAAGCGCCCCAGTGGCGCTTGTAGGCGCCGGTGTCGGCGTCGAAGACGACGACGCGGTGATTGCCGAATCCGTCGGCGACGTAGGCCTCGTTGGTCGCAGGATCGACTCTGACGCCGGCCGGCCGGTTCAACCCCGCTTTGCTATCGCTGCCCTCGACATTGCCCGCGCGTCCGATCTGCAACAAGAATTGGCCTGTGCGGGAGAACTTGATCACGTGGGCATCTTCGCGAGCATTTGGGGGCCGAGGCGCTGCAGGCGCTGCGCTTCTCCCGCCCGCGGCAGGCGGCGCTGCGCCTTGCCCCCGACCGGCGGTAGGCTCGGGCAGGCCGGCGGCCGCGATCCAGATGTTCCCCTTGTTATCAACTGTAATGGCGCCAGTAGACTGCGGCCAGTTATATCCCTCGCCGGGACCGCCCCAGTGACTGACCAGCGAGCCTGATTGATCGAACTCTAGAATTGGTGGCGCCGGGACGCAGCAGCCGGTCGGTGGATTGAGGATCGCGCCCTTTTCGTTATTGCCGAGCGAATCGGCCCCTCGGTGCGTGATCCAGATGTGATCCTGGCCGTCAACGGCCACGCCGGTTACCGAACCGAGAACCCAGTGGTTTGGCAGCGGCTTCGGCCACAGCGGATCCACTTTGAAGATGGGGACCTGGACTCCGCCCCGTCCTTGAGCGGCCGTCGCTCTCTTAATCGCGCTCTGACCCACTTCGAGCGCGACGAGGATCGCGACGATGGCGGCGCCAATATAAAGACTGCGCTTCATATTGCTCATCTTAAGCCTCTCTTTTCGGATGCGAGCGCGTGGTCACGATCGCTCCAGGCTCGCGTCCCACAGATGCTGATTTTGAAGGATACAACTCAGGATTTCTCTCGGCGCGGCGCAGTATACACGATCCATTTCAAATACACGATTCATTCCAAACCTGTCTCAAGTTTTCTTGGACTTCCGTATCCGGCAGTGCTAGAGTTCCACCGCGAGAAGCTCAAGCCTGTTTAGAATGAATCTCAAAAGGAGGCTGATATGAGCGCGACCTGGAAACTTGCTAGTGTCGTGGCGCTGGCGATCATCGCCGTCAGCATGCGAGCGCCCGCTGCCTTTACTGACGATTCGAAAGAAGGCGCCGTCCCGGCGAAGCCGACCTTCAATAAAGACGTCCTTCCGATCCTGCAAAAGTCCTGTCAGGAATGTCATCGGCCAGGAACAATTGCCCCGATGTCATTGCTGACATACGAAGAGGCGCGTCCGTGGGCGCGCTCGATCAAGGAGAAGGTCGTTACGCGGTATATGCCGCCGTGGCACATAGACCGCACGGTGGGCGAGTATTATCCCGACCCGTCACTCAGCGACGCTGAGATCGCGACCATCGCAAGGTGGGTAGACGGCGGCGCGCCGAAAGGCGATCCGGCCGATGCTCCTGCGCCGCGAGTGTTCCCGCCAGCCAATTCGTGGGTCTTCGGCGAGGAGCCGGACATGGTGGTCACCAGTTCCGGATTCAACGTGCCTGCGGTGGCCGCGGATCAGTATCCCAAGATTGATGTCCCCACGGGGCTGACTGAAGACCGCTACATCAAGTGGATGCAGGTCATACCGGAGGACCCGAAAGTTCTTCATCACGTCCTCATCTTTGCGCTCCAAGGCGAAGCGGCGACTGGCGCGGTGCTCGGCGAACAGCGCAGAGGCCCTGGAGCTGGAGGCAGAGAGCGACCGAATTCACTGCTCACTGAATACGCGAGGGGCAACGATGGTGACATCTTCACCGATGGCACAGCCAAACTCCTCAAGGCTGGCGGAAAGCTCCGCTTCAGCTTCCACTATCACCCCAACGGCGAAAAGCCGGTCAACGAGCGCGCAAAGATCGGCTTCAAGTTCTATCCGCGGGGTTATACGCCGAAGTACTTGATCTCGACCAAGGGGATATCGTCTCCGACGATGTTGGCCATTCCTCCGGGGGAACCAAACGCTCGAAGCGACGCCTATTTTCGTCTCGACGAGCCGGCGAGGCTCGTCAGCTTCCAGCCGCACATGCATTATCGCGGCAAGCGGATGACGCTCGAAGCCATTCTTCCCAGCGGTGAGGTGGAGCTGCTAACCGATGTCGCGCATTTTGTGTGGACCTGGCAGATCACATATCCGTACAAGAATCCGCCGGCGTTTCCCAAGAATACCGTCCTGCACATGACGGCGTATCACGACAACTCGCGCGCCAATAAAGAGAATCCTGACCCGACCGCCTTTGTCGGCTGGGGCGACCGGACGGTGGATGAGATGAACATCGGCTGGCTTGATTTCTACTACATCAGTGAGCAGGAGTACACAGACATAAGGAAGCAGAAGGAGGCGCGGTCGGGGTCGGTGGCAAGCGCAAACCCGCGGTAACAACGATCGAGGATTGAGGATTGAGGATCGAGGATCGAGGATTGAAGATAGAAGATCGAAAATCGCCCTAGGAGTGATGACTCTATCCTCGATCTTCGATCCTCGATCCTCGATCCTCAATCCTCGATCCTCGTGGTTGATTCAGTTGACTGTAACTTTGATCTTCACGCTGCCGGCGCGCTCGGTGTCCGTGGCGGAAAGCTCAAGCTCGTAGACTCCAACCGCGCTGAAACGCGCGCGCGTGACAGGCTGGCTCGTGTCGGAAAAGGCGATCTCTCCAGGCCCGCTGATCTTTTTCCAGGAGACGGTCAACTTGCCGCCTCTCGGCAGCCCATCGTCCTCGACACTGCCGCCGAGCGAAAGTTCCTGATCCGGGCGTGTAGCGAAGGATGAGGCGGCCAACGTATCGGCGCCGGCATTGATGTCCGCGAGAGGATTGATCACCTGCACAGATGGCGGCCGGTTGACGCAAATCCCTCTGGGCGCCGTTGCCTGGTCGAGGCCGCTTGTGACCCGCTTCGCGCTATTCAGTTCAAGTTCGTAGAGCGGATCGAGCATTTTGGACGTCGTCGTGGAAGTCTTTCCGGCAATACGCACAGTCCACTGAAGGGCGCCGTCGAAGTCGGATGAGACAACCATGCTGCACGCGAAGCGGCGGCGGCCTTTCTCAAAGAGTATTGGCTGGTTTCGATCGGCGGGCCCTGGCGTGAAGGTGTTGTCTTCGCCCGGCTGGATGCTGACGGCGACTTGATTCAGGTTGAAGTATCCGAACGACAGTGTGTACGTGCCGTCTGTGTTTTTCACATAGCCGTCGTATTGAAGATAGATCGGTTGGGAAGGCTGAGCCGCGGCGGAGGTGGCTGACGCGCCGGACGGCGCCAAGATCGCGTCGCCCGAGAAAAACGGGACTCCTAGCATCAAGACCACACCGCCAAGGAAAACTGTTCGTGACATATGCGCAGACTAGCACCAGCAAACGACGGCGACAAGAAATTTTCATGCTGATGCGCGATCGACCAATCTTCACATCGCGCGTCACGGTCGGGTTGGTGTTGGCGGTGGCGCTAACTCTCGCGACGCTGTCCGCGGTGGACGCTCACGACATCCCGAACGATGTGACAGTTCAGGTATTTGTCAAACCGGATGGCGCCCGGCTGCATTTGCTCGTTCGCGCGCCGCTCCGGGCCTGTCGCGACGTGGATTTTCCGAAACGCGGGCCGGGTTATCTGGATCTGGAGCGAGCCGACGCCTCGCTCCGCGACGCGGCGACACAGTGGATTTCTGACGGCATTCAGCTCTACGAAGGCGATAGCGCTCTGCCGAAGCCGAGTGTTGTCGAAGCGCGCGTGTCGCTGGAGTCTGACAAGTCCTTCGCGTCTTATGAAGAGGCGTTAGCGCACGTCACAGGCGCGCGGCTGCCGAATGACACGGAGCTCTATTGGAACCAGGGGCTGCTCGACGTGTTGTTCGAGTACCCGATTCATTCGGACGCGTCGGACTTTTCGATCCACGCCGGGTTTGCGCAGTTGGGATTGCGTGTGGTCACAGTTGTGCGGTTCCTGCCGCCCGGCGCCGTTGTTCGCGCCTTCGAGTTCACTGGCGATCCTGGCCTGGTCAGGCTCGATCCGCGCTGGAGCCAGGCGGCGCTGCGGTTTGTCGAAGCGGGATTCTTCCACATCCTGGACGGGACCGATCATCTGTTGTTCTTGTTGTGCCTTGTGATCCCGTTCCGGCGTTTCCGCTCGCTAATCGTGGTCGTCACCGCATTTACCCTCGCGCACTCGATCACACTGATCGCGTCGGCTTATAACTTAGGGCCGGACGCGTTATGGTTTCCGCCGCTCATTGAAACGCTGATCGCGACCTCCATCGTCTACATGGCGCTCGAGAATATCGTTGGGGGCGACGTCCAGCTCAGCCTCCGGCGCAGATGGATGATCGCTTTCGGCTTCGGCCTCGTTCACGGCTTCGGCTTCTCATTCGCCCTGCGCGAGACGCTGCAGTTCGCCGGCTCTCATTTGCTCGTCTCGCTGCTCGCGTTCAATGTCGGCGTCGAGCTTGGGCAACTGCTCGTGCTCGCGTTGCTCATTCCGGCGCTGGTGTTTTTGTTCCGGTTCGTGGTCGCCGAACGGATCGGGACCATCATCCTGTCGGCGCTGGTCGCACACACCGGCTGGCATTGGATGATCGAGCGCGGGGGGCAGTTGAGGCAATTCCGGCGCCCTGCGCTCAACGCCTCGCTTCTGGCCGCCGCTATGCGCTGGCTGATGCTGACGCTGATCCTTGTCGCCTTTGTCTGGATGGTCTCTTGGGCGCTCCGTCGCCGGGCGGAGCAAAGAAATAAGGACAAGGCCACTGTGAGCGAGGGGTTGGATCTGGCGAACGAAACATCGTTGCGCCAATCAACCCAACAGCAGTTGGGGGATTAAAGAGAAAGTCTAAAGGAGGAACCCGATGTCGCATTCAAACCGGGTGAGATTCACGCTGGCGTCAGCCATCGTTGCGGCGCTCGCAATGTCTGCGGGAGGCGCTTACACCCAAGGCAATGTCCAACCTGTCAATGACCTGTCCAATCCGTACGCCACGGTCGAGAATTGGGCGAAGATGCCCGAAGGGAGAACGTGGGGAGCGACGAGCGCGGTGGATATTGATCCCGACGGCAAGTCCATCTGGGTCGCTGAGAGGTGCGGAGCGAACACCTGCGTGGGATCGAACCTGCCGACCGTCCTCAAGTTTGACGCGTCGGGCAAGCTCGTGAAGAGCTTCGGCGAGGGGATGTTCGTATTCCCGCACGGCATCCATGTGGACAGAAACGGAAACGTCTGGGTGACCGACGGAATCCCGCCTGGCGCGGCGGCTCAAGCAGCGGTCGGGAAGGGACACATCGTTGTCAAGTTCAGTCCGGATGGAAAGGTCTTGTTGACGCTCGGCAAAGTTGGAGTCGCCGGCGACGGCCAGGACACCTTCAATCAACCGTCCGATGTCGTCACTGCGCCCAACGGCGACGTCTTCGTCGCGGACGGGCACGGCGGGAATTCGAACGCGCGGATCGTGAAATTCTCGAAGGACGGGAAGTTCATCAAGACCTGGGGAAAGAAAGGGTCTGGTCCTGGCGAGTTCGACACGCCCCACGCCATCGCCATGGATTCAAAAGGCCGGCTCTTCGTCGGCGACCGGAATAATAATCGCGTCCAAATCTTCGATCAGGATGGAAAATTCCTCGAAGAGTGGAAGCAGTTCAGCCGTCCGAGCGGGGTTTTTATTGATAAAAAGGACGTTATTTATGTGACTGACTCAGAGTCGAATTCGAGACGGAACTCGGGTTGGAAGCGCGGCATCCGTGTCGGGAGCGCCAAGGACGGCAAGCTCATCGCCTTCATTCCGGACCCTGAAAAGGACCCCGACCAAGCCGCTACAAGCGCGGCGGAAGGCGTCGCGGCTGACGCTCAGGGTAATGTTTATGGGGCGGAAGTCGGCCCGCGGGCGTTGAAGAAATACGTCAAGAAGTAGGATCAAAGTGGATAGTGGGCAGTGGATAGTGGGCAGTGGGTAGTGGATAGTGGGTAGTGGATAGTGGATAGTGGGCAGCAAATAACTTTGTTGATTAACATTATTTTCTACCCACTGCCCACTACCCACTACCCACTATCCACTACCCACTATCCACTGCCCACCGCCCACTCTTTTCGGTGGGAATAACCATCAAAAACGGAGGAACACATGTTACAGAAATCAGCGACACGCCGAAAATTCCTGGGCGGGGTGGCGACCGCTCTAAGTTACGTCGGTTTCGGTCCCTCGCTCGACATTTTCGGGCAGGCGAGACAAGGCCGTGAGAATGCGGAAATCGTGGATGATCCCAAAATTTATGACACCCTGGCCAAGCTCGCGAACAACGAGAACGGCTGGGGACCTTCCGACGCGGTGCTGAAATCCATGACGGATGCGCTGAAATACGCCAATCGTTATGGATACCCGGACGGCGGCATCGTTGAAGCCATCGCCGCACATCACGGCGTCAAGCCGGAGAATGTGATGATCGGGGCGGGGTCACGCGAAATCCTGAAGGCGGCCAATGACACGTTCTTGATCGATCACAAAAAAGTCGTCGGCGTGGATCCGACTTACGACTCGGTCTATCGCTATGCGACCAACAGTAAAGCCGATGCGATCAGGGTTCCGTTGCTGAAAGATTACCGGATGGACATTGATGGGATCATCCGGGCGACGAAAATGAATTACCGCGACGTGGGCTTTGTTTACATCTGCAACCCGAACAACCCGACCGGCAACATCATTCCCAAACAGGAGATCAAGCATCTGCTCGAATCTTTGCCGAGCGATGTGCCCGTGCTGATTGACGAAGCCTACCATCACTTCGTCGCGAGCGCGGACTATGCCACTTCGGTTCCTTATGTGCTCGAAGGACGGCCGGTCATCGTCACCCGCACCTTCTCGAAGATCGCCGCGCTCGCCGGCATGCGTCTTGGCTATGGCCTCGCACCGAAAGAACTGGTCGAGAGGATGCGCTCCTTCGGCAGCGGCGGCATCAACGCCATCGTGAAGTACGGCGGCGTGACGGCTCTCAAAGACACGGCCTATGAAAACAAGGTCAGGCAGATGACGATCGCGCTGCGCGTGAAGACGACGAAGGAACTGTCCGATCGGGGCTACGAAGTGATTCCGTCGGAAGCCAATTACTTTATGGTGAACGTGGGCCGCGACATCACTCCGGTCATCGAAGAGTTCCGTAAGCGCGGCGTCCTAGTGGGACGGAAGTTCCCCCCGATGAATAATTGGCTCCGCGTGTCGGTCGGAACCGAGCCGGAAATGGACAAGTTCATGGCGTCGTTCAAGGAACTCTTTCCGGTGGGCGGCGTCAAGGCGAAAGCCGAAACGTCTGAAAGTCGATAACAGTTTCAACACAAAGGGTCAAAGGATCAAAGAGTCAAGGGCTCGATCTGGTTTGTTTTATTTGACCCTTTGATCCTTTGACCCTTTGTGTTGAAAAAAGTTTGATGATAATTCGGGGTGTTCCATGACGTTTTTACTGATCGTTTGGCTACTTCAGTCGAACACGGTAGCGCTCGAGAACGAGTACGTGCGTGTAACGCAGGACGCGGCGCCGTGCGCTTCGGCCACTGCGCCGGGTTGTGGGGATCGCGTGATCGTGGCGCTCGGCGAGATCGAGCTTCGGTTCGGCGCCGCAAGCCGGAAGATGACCCGAGGAGACATCGCGGTCTTCAAGCCCGGCGAGTCTTATGAGCCGCCGAAGGGAGGCCCTTTCTTCGAGGTGGCCATCAAGGCGAACCATCCGCCGGTGGAATCGCCCAGTGAGATCATTCCGCCCGAAAAGAACGCCATGCGCTACGAAGGCGAGCGGTTCTTTATCTTCGAAGAGAAGCTGAACCAGGGCGACACGCGTCCGAGGCATAGCCACAGCCAGCGCGTTGTGGTGCAGTTGAACCGGACCCGCCTCCAGCAATGGCCCGAAGGAGAGCCGGCGATTTTCAGAGATATAGTTCCCGACCGCGCCGCTTTCAATCCCCCAGTGATCCACACGGTGAAGAATGTCGGGGACGCGCCGCTGCGGGGCATTGTGATTGAGTTTAAAGCAGAACAGCGGAAGCCGCTCTCTAAATGAGGCTTTATACCAGGCATGTTCTTCAAATGTTTTGTAGCCTCCTGCTTGTCATTACCGCTTCGGCAGTAGTATAGAATCGGCGAAGGAAGTCCGCTCCGGCGGCGCCAGAGGGCCGGACCCGCTGACCGGCTGCTCCCTCCAAAACTCCCCAGCTTCCTGCCGGGCTATCCCCACGGCGGCGATGGCGCCGTTTCTTAGTCTATTCGTGGTTTAATCCAGTTTGTTCTCGACGAAACATCTTCTTGAATTCAGGCTATGCGGAACAGAAACGAAATTTACGGCGAGATGTACCGTGGACTGTGCGGTCTGCGGAGGCTTTCTTCACTGGTCATCGTTTGCGGCCTGCTCCTCTCAGGTTGCCAGCGAGTCGCGGGCGATGAATCGGCCGATGTGTTGCTCACGGGCGGCAAGATTTACACCTTCACGTGGGACGACCCTGCGACCGACGGCGCGCCGGCGAAGGACGCGCCTCATTCATCGGCCGGCTGGAAGCCTGACGCCGAAGCGATTGCCGTGCGTGGGTCGCGGATCGTTTTTGTCGGGAGTTCGCGCGACGCCGAAAAATATCGCGGCCCGCGGACTCGCGTGATTGATTTGCAGGGCGCGGCGGTGATTCCTGGTCTGGTTGATTCTCACACGCACGTCGCCGGGCTTGGCGAAAAACAGAGTCGCGTTGATCTCACCGGCGTTCAAACCGAAGAAGAGGCGGTGGCGCGCGTCGTCGCATTCGCGGCTAAAGTCCCGAAAGGCGAATGGATCGTCGGGCGAGGCTGGGACGAAGGCGCGTGGGCCAACCATTATCCGACGATGAATCTGTTGAGCGAGCGTGTCCCCGACCACCCGGTCCTGCTGGTCGGCCTGCACAGTTTCGCCGTGTGGGGCAACAGGCTGGCTTTTGAACGCGCGAAGATCACTCGAGACACGCAGGCGCCCGCTGGCGGGACCATCGTCAAGGATCGAAACGGCGAGCCGACGGGCATTCTACGCGACCGCGCGACGACATTGCTCACTTCAGCGGTCCCGCCGCCGACCGACGATCAGTTGAAAGCCTATGTTCTCGCCGGCTTGAACGTGATGGCCCGTGACGGCTACGTTGCGGTTCACGAGGCGGGAGCGGATTCGCGCTTGATGCGCGCGTTTGAATCGCTGGCCGCCGAAGGCAAGTTGCCGGTTCGGGTTTACGCGATGCTTTCGGCGCGCGACGCCGAGCTGTGCCGGGCATGGCTGGCCAAAGGGCCGAAGCTCGAAACGGCGGACAAACTCACCGTCAGATCGGTCAAGGCTTTTTACGACGGCGCGCTCGGCTCGCGCGGGGCGCTGCTGTTGGCCGATTATTCGGACAAACCGGGGCATCGCGGCGTAAGCGGCCCCGGAGCCGGCTTCGACCAAAAGCTCGTAGCCGAAATGATGAAAGGCGGGTTCCAGGTCGCCATTCACGCCATCGGTGACGCGGGCAATCGCGAAACACTCAATTTCATCGAGGGGGTAAACGGCGGAAAAGAAAACCCCCGCTTTAACACCCGTGATCGCATAGAACACGCGCAAGTCGTACACCCTGACGATTTCCGACGCTTTGCTGGCATAATCGCCTCGATGCAGCCGCCGCATTGCGCTGAGGACAAAGCCTGGGCTGAAGATCGTCTGGGGCCGGAACGCGTCAAAGGCGCTTACGCGTGGCGATCGTTGCGGCGCAGCGGGGCGCGATTGATTTTCAATTCTGATCTGGTCGGGTCGGATCACAACATCTTCTATGGATTGCACGCGGCCATCACACGGCGAGACAAGCAACGGCAACCGCCGAACGGCTGGTATCCCGAACAGCGGGTGACGCCGGAAGAGGCCATACGAGCTTACTCGACCTGGGCGGCTTACGCGGCGTTTTGGGAGAAAGAGAGTGGCGTGATTGCCGCGGGTCGCTGGGCCGACATCACTGTGATGGATATTGATCCGCTCAATGTGGGCGAAAGCGATCCGGCCAGGCTGTTGCAAGGCAAAATCCGAATGACTATTGTCGCCGGGCAGATCGCATACTATTTCGGCGATCTGATAAGTCGATAATGATGATGAAGAGCTCGCGTCGCTCAGAGAGTGTTTTACAGCGGTTTCCAGTTGCGTGTTCAGGAGCGCGGAGCGTATGTAGTGCGGCGAGTCCTGATACCGCTGGCGAATTCGGAGAACGGTACGGTACAGGGAGCGGTAGCGACCTGGTGGACTCGGAAGTCGTT
>WNFU01000901.1_pt1 | contig 76323 bp, 45 predicted proteins | sample 5400121 | NCBI WGS metagenome assembly WNFU01 (sample SAMN13153360, study PRJNA577476) | soil metagenome | isolation source: 100 cm soil or saprolite under grassland replicate 1 | place: USA:California | collected 2016-06-15
TGGTGTTCTAACTCAAATAACGTAGCCCGATAGCGAAAGAGTGACTCTCTCGCCCTGGCTGGGTCTGGTCAAACGGGCTTGTTCACATCTCCCAAGCCCCCACCATAGCCGCTAGGCTTGGTGGCGGGTGTTTGACTGTTCTCATTATCGGCGAAAGATCATTACTAATTCGCGCGTACTATAACAGAAGCGGACAAGAGTGGGACAGACTTTAGTCTGTCCATCCGTTTATGCGACGGACATACTAAATTCTGTCCCACCCTAAGAGCGGGACAGACTTATGGTCTTTGAAAATAAAATGCAACAACGTAGGGGCGCCCTTTTCCCCGCCCATCTCCGTGATCAAGGCGATGGGGCGGGGAAAAGGGCGCCCCTACGTCAGGTTACGTGGTTGCGTTTAATTTTCAAAGACCATTAGTCTGTCCATCCCCATTTATGCGACGGACATACTAAATTCTGTCCCACTCTTAGCGGCAGGTGGGCGCCTCTTTCCCGTGAGGCGGCCCGCCGCATTAATGGACTGTGGTTTCCCACACACCTATTGACAACCGATAGGTCAGTCTTTATCCTTCGCCAGTCCTATCGAAAAACGAGAGGTGAACCAATGGCAAGGAAGAAGAAAACAGACATGTTGCAGGGCATGCTCGACCTGCTGATCTTGCGATCGCTGCGGGGAGGCCCGCTCAACGGCTGGGACATCATGCAGCGCATTCAGATCGTCTCGGGCGACGTGTTTCGCGTCATCCCCGGTTCGCTTTATCCGGCGCTCCATAGGCTTGAGGCCGGCGGGTTGGTCAAAGCCGAATGGGGGGCTTCGGATAACAACCGGCGCGCGAAGTTCTACAAAATGACAGCGGCCGGAAAGAGGCAGCTTGACGCGGAGTGGGAGACCTGGAAGCGGTTTTCCGGCGCCGTCGAGTTGATTCTGCGCGACGCCTGATCGAATAGGCGCCAACGAAAGGAGGTTGGAATGCTGAGCAGGTTGAAGACCGCGCTACGGGCGCTGCTGCGCAGGACGCAAGTCGAGCGCGAACTGGATGAAGAACTGCGCTATCACATTGAGCGACAGACTGAGCAGAATCTCCGCTCGGGGATGAATCCAGAGGAGGCGCGACGCGAGGCTCTCAAGGCATTCGGCGGGGTGGGGCAGGCAAAGGAAAGGAGCCGCGACGCTCGTGGCGTGCGATGGCTTGAAGAACTGTGGCAAGACCTGCGCTACGGCGCTCGAATGCTGGTGAAGAAACCAGGCTTCACTTTGATTGCCGTGATCACGCTGGCGCTGGGGATCGGCGCAAATACAGCGATCTTCAGTGTGATCAATGCGCTCCTGCTTAATCCGCTGCCTTTCCCGGAGCTGGATCGTGTCGTCGCGGTCTGGGAGAAAGGGCTGGAAGTAGAACGTACTGAAACGACAGTAGCCAATTACCTTGATTGGCGGGCGCAGAACCGGTCGTTTGAACATCTCGCCATTTATCGTTGGTGGGCCGTCAATATGACAGGCATTGAGCCGCCGGAGCGGGTGACGGGGTTTCTTGTCTCACCCAACTTCCTCGACGCGCTGGGAGTGAAACCGGCTCTCGGACGCGGCTTCCAGCCCGGCGAAGACCAGCCGGGAAAAGACAATGTCGCCATTCTCCTGCACGATTTGTGGAACCGACGGTTCGGCGGAGATCGCAACATCATCGGTCGGACGGTCGCGCTTAATGGCGCGCCGCGCACAATTATCGGCGTGATGCCGCCGGAATTCGACTATCCGCGCGGGGCGGAAGTATTGACGCCTTTAGTCATCACGCCGGAACTGGCGCGGAACCGCGAGAATCACGCCTATCTGAGCGTAGGCCGGCTCAAACAGAGCGTCTCGCTGGCGCAGGCTCGCAGAGATCTGGAAACGATTGACGCGCGACTGGAGCAGGAATATCCGGCGACAAACAAAGGGCGAGGCGCGCGGGTCTATCCGCTGTTGGATGATACGGTCAGACCATACCGCACGTCGTTGCTGATGTTGACGGGCGCAGTCGGATTTGTGCTGCTGATCGCCTGCGCGAATGTCGCCAATCTGCTCCTCGTGCGCGCGGCGGGGCGACGTAGAGAGATGGCGATCCGGGCGGCTCTGGGCGCCAATCGATGGCGCGTTACGCGACAATTACTCGCCGAAAGCATAGCCCTCGCCCTTATCAGCGGCGCAGTAGGAGTGTTGCTTGCGTTATGGGGAATCGCTCTACTTCGATCCGCGATGGGCGTCCAGGCGCAATACATTTCAGGATGGAATAATCTCGGAATCGACGTCGCGGCGCTTGGCTTCACTCTAGGACTTTCTGCGCTGACTGGCGTCTTGTTCGGCCTTGCTCCGGTAGCGCAAGTCTCCGTTCTTGGTCTGAATGAGGCGCTAAAAGAAGGCGGCAAAGGGACGACCGGCGACAGGCTGCAAAGCTTGCGAAATCTGCTGGTCATTGTGGAAGTCGCTTTGTCACTCACGCTGCTGATCGGCGCCGGGCTGCTGATGAAAAACTTCTGGAGGCTTTTGCATGCAAATCCCGGCTTCAATCCGACGAGCGTGTTAACGATGCGTCTCACTCTGACCGCGGCGAAGTACAACGACTTGACTCAGCCGGCGTCTTTTGCGCGAGAACTGGATCGGCGTGTCGCCGCGCTACCGGGGATCGAATCGGTCGGCCTCGTCAATCACATCCCATTGGCTGGGAGCAACTCTTCCGGCAGCTTTTTGATCGAGGGCGCGCCGGAGCCTCCGCCAGGGCAGCGATACAGCGGCCGTTTTCGCGCCTGTACGCCGGATTACTTCAGAACGCTCGGCATTACGCTAAAAACGGGGCGCGGATTCACGGCGCAGGATAACATCGGCGCGCCCCTTGTCGTCATCATCAACGAGACGCTCGAACGGAGGTACTGGCCGAATGGCGACGCGATTGGCAAACGCATCAGATTCATCGGGCCGCCCGAACAGAGTCCCTGGATGCAGATTGTCGGTGTCGTGAACGATGTCAAGCATCTGTTGGATGAAACGGTCACGCCGGAATACTACCTTCCGTTCAATCAGCTTCCCGTCAGATCCCTGTATGTGGCGGCGCGGACGAAAACCGACCCATTGGCCCTTGCCTCGGCGATCAGAAACGAAGTACTGGCGATTGACAAAGGCCAGCCGGTCTCCGAAGTCCGAACGATGGAGCAGGTGCGCTCTCAGTCGGTCACTCTTTACAGTTTTTCCTCCGCGTTGCTGGGCATTTTTGCGGCGATAGCATTGACGCTGGCGGCGGTGGGGATTTACGGCGTGATGTCGTACGCGGTGACACAGCGGACACGCGAGATTGGCCTGCGCCTGGCGCTGGGCGCGCAGGCGAGCGACGCGCTGAGACTGGTGATCGGGCGGGGAATGAAGCTGACGCTGATAGGCGTGACTGTCGGTTTGGTTGCATCGCTCGCGCTGACGAGGTTGATGAAAAATTTGTTGATCGGCGTGACCGCAACCGATCCCCTGACGTTTGCCGCGATTGCGCTCTTGCTCATGGCTGTGGGGTTGCTGGCCTGTTGGATTCCGGCGCGGCGCGCGACGAAAGTCGATCCGTTGATCGCGCTGAAAGCCGAATGATCGGGCGCCGATCGAGTCTCCAAACAAGAATCAAACGCGCTTATGGTTATTTACAGCCTTTTCGGAATGAGTATGCAGCGCGTCGACGCGGAGCGTTTGGAGCGCCTTGAGTCATCGCCGCTTTGCGTTGTGTGAAAACTAAAGCGGCGATGACTCAAGGCGCTCCAAACGCTCCGCGCTCCTGAACACGCAACTGGAAACCGCTGTAGTTGCTCCGCCGAACCTGAGGAGATCGAAATGCTAAACAAACTGAGAACACGGCTACGCGCGCTGCTGCGCAAATCGGAGATGGAACGTGAGCTTGATGAGGAGCTGCGCCATCACATCGAACGACAGACCGAGCAGAACGTCCGACTGGGAATGAACCCGGAAGAGGCGCGACGCGAAGCTCGCAAGGCTTTCGGCGGAGTTGAGCGAGCGAAGGAGCGAAGCCGCGACGCTCGTGGCATGAGATGGATTGGGGATTTGTGGCAAGACCTGCGCTACGGCGCGCGGATGTTGGTCAAGAATCCCGGCTTCACATTAATCGCCTCGTTGACACTGGCGCTCGGCATAGGCGCGAACACGGCGATTTTCAGTGTCGTCAATGCGGTGTTGCTCAGGCCGCTGCCCTATATCGAGCCGGAGCGGCTGGTGGTCATCGGCGGGACGGATGCGCGCAACCCTGAAGGTCCAAAGATAGATGACTCCTGTTCGTATCCGGATTTCTTCGACTGGCGCGAACGGAATCAGTCGTTCGATTCGATGGCGGCGTATCACAGCGCAACCTTAACAATGACGGGCACGATGACAGGCAATGAAGCGCCGGCGCTTCTGAGCGGGCAGGTGGTTTCGGCGGAACTGTTCGACGTCCTTAAGGCCAGACCTTATCTGGGCCGAGTCTTCACTCGGGCGGACGAGAAAGTCGGCGGAGAAGGCGCGGGCCGCGCGGCAGTCATCAGCTATGGTCTGTGGCTAAAGCGGTTCGGCGCAGACCCGAATGTGGTGGGGCGCGCCCTGACGTTGGATCGAAAACTGTTCCAGATCGTCGGCGTGACGAAGCCGGGCTTTCAGTTTCCAATTCATGCCGACCCGGTCGAGATTTGGGTAACGCTCGCCGCTGATTCGGAACCCTCGAACGGAGATAGGCCCATCACCGAACAACGCGGGATTCTCACGCTACATGCCGTCGGGCGCCTGAAACCAGGCGTAACTTTTCCGCAAGCGCAGGCGGAGATGAAGCGGCTGGCGGACAATCTGGAGAAGGAGTATCCGGACACCAACGCCAATTTGGGGATCATATTGTCCCCACTACACAGCTCTCTGGTCGCCGATTACCGCCAATCACTGCTGGTAGTGTTCGCCGCGGTGGGCCTGGTGTTGCTGATTGCCTGCGCCAACGTCGCCAACCTGACGCTGGCGCGGGCGACGACCCGTTACAAAGAGATCGCCGTGCGAACCGCGTTGGGCGCCGGGCGCGCGCGCATCGTCCGGCAGTTGTTAACGGAGAGCCTGTTGCTCAACTTGGGCGGCGCCTTACTAGGTTTGTTGCTGGCGCGGTGGGGAATGGAGGCGCTGCTTCAAATCGTCCCGGAAGATCTGCCCCGCCTGTCTGAAATCGCGCTCGACCGCCGGGCGCTAGGCTTTACATTCACGGTTTCGTTATTGACCGGCCTTGTCTTCGGCGCCGCGCCTGCGCTGCAAGCGTCCAAAGTAAACCCGATCGAAGCGATGAAAGACGGCGCGCGCGGCTCGTCGAGTCACGGCGGGGCGCGTTTGCGTAGCGCGCTGATCGTCGCCGAAATGGCCGTTGCGCTAATGCTCCTTGTCGGCGCGGGCCTGCTGGCGCAAACCTTCGTCAGGTTGCAGCGCGTTGATCTGGGCTTTGACTCGCATAATGTCTTGACTGCCACGGTCGAATTACCGGAGGCGCAATACGCCAATCCGGAACAGAAGGTCATCTTCTATCAGCGATTACAGGAACGTGTGCGGGGCCTCCCCGGGGTTACACAGGCCAGCGCCATTCTCCCGTTGCCGATCAGCGGCAGTGACGCGTTCCTCGACTTCCAGATCGAAGGCCGCCCCGCGCCGGCGGGAGAAAAACCCCACGCGGACGTGCGCCTGGTTAACCTCGATTACTTCAGCACGATGAGAATTCCGTTGTTGGCCGGACGCGATTTCACCGCGCAGGATGGGTTGAACTCTCCGCCAGTCGCCATCCTCAATCAATCGCTTGCCAAAACCTACTTTCTCAATGAAGACCCGATTGGCAAACGATTGGAGTTGGCGCTTGGGGAAGAGAAAGAAGCGACAAAATTTCAAATTGTCGGCATCGTCCGGATGTCGCGTTGCGACGCCCTGAAACAATGAAAGGCGGCGAGCGATGTACCGTAGGTTGTCCAACCTGCGGAGGCTTCGCAACCAAGCCACTTGATGGCAACTGAGCGCTTCATTAATCAAGCCTCCGCAGGTTGGACAACCTACGGTACATTTTTTCCGCAGGAGACAAATGAACCGAAAAAACCTACTCCCTGTCGTCGCGTTCGGACTGTCATTTTTGACGCCCGCAATTCCTTCTCGCACGATTGATGCGGCTCGATCTTTCCAGGCGACCCAACTCTCGCCTGCCCAGACGCAGGCGGATTTCGACCTCATGCGGAAAGCGCTGGAAGAGGCGCATACCGGCTTGTATCGCTATGTGTCGAAACCCGAGATGGATCGCGTATTCACGACGCGGCGCGCAAAACTCAATCGTCCCATGTCGAAAACCGAATTTCTGGCCGTGCTGATGGAGACCACGGCCGCAATCCGCTGCGGACACACCGGCGTTCAGCCGGACGCCGAAACCCAGGCTGCTTTCGCAGCCGCGCCATTGTTCCCCATGCGGATCATGATCGAGAAACACAAGCTCTTTGTGCTGGCCAATGACACGCCGAATGATTCGACGATACGCCCGGGCATGGAGATTCTCGAAATTAATGGTCGAACGTCACGCGAGATATTCGATCGAATCATGCCGGCGATTTCCACGGACGGGGACATCGAAACCGGAAAGTGGAGAAGGTTAGAGGGCAGTTTCAATCGGAACTACTGGCTGCTTGTCGACCAGGCGAAGGAATTTACCATCAAGGCGCGCAGCGCCGACGGCAAGACAACGAATGTAAAACTCGCCGGCGTAACGGCTGAAGATCGGAAGAAAAACCAAAACCCCGTAAACAACGAGGCGAAAGCAAACCGTCAAAAACTGGATTGGTCGCAAGACAATCTCTCGCTCCGTTTTTTGAAAGACCCGGAGATCGCCCAAATTCGCATCCGCAGCTTTGGCGGAGCCGATTACCCCCAATGGATGGAAAACACATTTCGAACCCTACGGGAGAAGGGAACCAAAACGCTTGTGATCGATCTCCGGGGAAACGGCGGCGGAGAGGATATGTACGGCGCTATGCTCGTCTCTTATCTGACCGATAAACCGTTTCGTTATTTCGATCACATTAGGGTCAAAACTATAGACCCCTCATTCAAAGCGTACACGGACTGGAGCGCCGACGACGAACGAAGCTTGCGGGAAGGCGCGGCGGTGAACTCCGAGGGCGGTTTTCTTGTAACGCAAAAACTTCATCCGGGCGTTGCGGAACAACCGCCGGGGAAATATCCCTTCTTAGGACAGACCATCGTTCTGATTAGCGGGCGGACGTTTTCAACGGCGGCTGATTTCTGCGCAGTGGCCCACCATCTGAAACGGGCGACTTTTATCGGCGAAGAGACTGGCGGAGCATATTACGGAAACAACTCCGGGGAAATGCCGATCCTGACCCTGCCGAATTCGAAAGCGCAAGTACGCGTGCCCTTGTTTGAATATTGGAATGCGGTTCCCGGCTATGACGGAAAGCGACGTGGAACGTGCCCCGACATACAGGTTGAAACCACGGCGGCGAACCTGCTGCGCGGCGTCGATGAACAATTGGACGCTGCTTTAAAGCTCGCAGCCCAAGACGCTCGATAGCATTTGTACATCGCGCTGCGGCGCAATTGAACGCCGGGCGATTGCATCGATTAATTGAAGCGTATGCAAATTAAAGCCAAATACTGTCAACTACCTGAAATGGCGACAGCCTGTGGAGTGCGGTTGCTTGGAACCGCTTTGGTAGTCATCTTCGGATTCCATAGACTTCCGGGACAAAGGACCCGAGTGGGCTCCCTCTCCGATCATTGCCGCAGAATCGAAGTTGACTACCAAAGCGGTTCCAAGCAACCGCACTCCACAGGCTTCGCCGATTTATGCACAGGCTTCAAATAACTGGCTCCTGCCTCCTCCATCTTTCCATATCAAACGCCTGAAAGTGTTCGAGCTTTGGCCTACATGGTTGTAGAATCGCAATTCTCCAAAGCTAAATGTGTTTATATCCATGCCGTGGCGCCTGCGGACGCTTCGGCGCCTACAAAACTGCCTAGTTAAACCGGTACAGCGCCGCGCGCGATTGCTGCGCGGCAGTCTCATTAGTCAGCCGCTTGCTTACGCGGACGGTACTGTATCGATGAATAGGAGGAACACCATGTCAAGAAAAGACCAGTCAAGCATGTTCGTTCTGCTGCTCGCGCTCGTTCTTCTTGCCGGACTCGGGACACATTTACTGTCAGGCAGGTCTTCCGCCCAGACCACACAGTCTTACACCTGGCGGAACGCGCAGATCGTAGGCGGCGGCTTTGTGCCAGGGATCATCTTCAATCAGACCGAACCCGGTCTGGTTTATGCGCGCACAGATATTGGCGGCGCATATCGCCAAGACCCTGTAACCAAGCGGTGGATTTCGCTGACCGATGGGATCGGCTGGGATGACTGGAACTTGACGGGGATCATCAGCCTGGCCACGGATCCGGTAAATCCCAACAATGTTTACCTGGCTGCCGGCACGTACACCAATGAATGGACGAGCCAGAACGGCGCCATCCTGCGCTCGACTGACAAAGGCGCTACGTGGCAGCGCACAATGTTGCCATTCAAGCTCGGCGGCAACATGCCGGGGCGCGGCCCTGGCGAGCGGCTGGCGATCGATCCTAACAGAAACAACATCCTTTACCTCGGCGCTCCGAGCGGGAATGGCCTCTGGAAGAGCGCCGATTCAGGCGCGACCTGGTCGAAGGTCAACAGCTTCCCCAACGCCGGGACTTACGCCGAAGACCCTAATGATCCCAATCATTACCTCAACGACAATCAAGGTATCTATTGGGTGACGTTCGACAAGCGGACCGGCTCCGCGGGGAACGCCACTCAAACCATCTACGTCGGCGTTGCGGATATGACCGGGCCTTGCATTTACCGGACGACGGATGGCGGCTCGACATGGGCTGCGGTTCCGGGGCAGCCCATTGGCTTCCTGCCTCATAAAGGCGTGTTGGATACGACGAATGGATTTCTATACGTCGCATATAGCGACAACGGAGGGCCGTACGGCGGCGCGCGCGGCGACGTGTGGAAGTACAATACGGCGACAGGCGGCTGGACGCTCATCAGCCCGATACCATCTACAAACACTAACGATAATTACTTCGGCTACAGCGGACTCTCGGTCGATAGGCAGAATCCCAACATCGTGATGGTCACCGGCTATAGTTCCTGGTGGCCGGACACGCAGATCTGGCGCAGTGTGAACGGCGGCGCCTCGTGGAGCAGGATATGGGACTGGACGCGTTATCCCAATCGCTCCTTCCGCTATGTCCAGAATGTTTCAGACGCGCCGTGGTTGGAATATCCCGCCCGCCCCGTCTGTGGCGGCGGCCGCCCCGGAGCGGAAGTGAACCCGAAACTTGGCTGGATGACCGAGGCGCTTGAGATCGATCCGTTCAACTCCAACCGGTTTATGTTCGGCACCGGCGCCACTATTTATGGAAGCGATAATCTGACCGTCTGGGATCAAAGCGCCACATCACAAATCACCATCACGGTGATGGCGGAAGGCCTGGAAGAAACCGCCGTAAACGGCCTGATCAGCCCGCCTTCTGGCGCGCCACTGATCAGCGCGGTGTCAGACATCGGCGGATTTCGTCATGACAACCTCGACGTCGTGCCTCCCAGGCTTTACCCGATAATGTATGGAACGAACACCGACATTGACTATGCCGAACTCAATCCGGGTTACATCGTCAGGGTGGGCAATGGGGATACGGCAAACTGCGAAAACAGTTGCGCTATTTCCACCGACGGCGGCGGCGCCTGGGCAGAAGTGATGGCGCAGCCGTCTGGACTTACCGGCGGCGGCGATGTGGCGGTGAACGCCAACGCCACGCGCATCGTCTGGGCTCCGAAAGGCGTCGGAGTGTACTACTCGTCGAATGGCGGCGGGGCGTGGACAGCCTCGACGGGCGTCCCTCCGGAGGCGAAGGTGGTTTCCGACCGCGTGAACCCGAATAAGTTTTATGCGTTCGCCAACGGCGCGTTCTACGTGAGCGTCAATGGCGGGACGAGTTTCAGCGCGACAGTGACAACTGGACTGCCGTCGCAAACCTCCATCGGTAATATCAAGGCCGTACCTGGACGCGAGGGTGACGTCTGGCTGGCCGGCGGCGCCGTGTGGGATAGCGTTTACGGCCTGTGGCATTCGACTGACTCCGGGTTGACCTTCACTAAACTGGCGAACGTTCAGGAATCCGACAACGTCGGATTTGGCAAGGCCGCGCCCGGACAGAACTATCCGGCCATCTACATCCCGGCAAAAGTCGGCGGCGTGCGCGGCATATACCGATCCGATGACGGCGGAGCGACCTGGCTGAGAATCAACGACGATCAGCATCAGTGGGGAGTGGCCGGCAGCGCCGCGATCACCGGCGACCCGCGCATCTACGGGCGCGTCTATCTCAGTACCAACGGGCGCGGCATCATCTACGGCGATCTGAGCGGCGGCGGGTGCGTGAGTAGCGCGGTCTCTGTCAACTCAATCGTGGTGACTACGGCCGCCGCCGGGAAGGGCAAGAAGCGTGGCCAGGCGACCATCACCGTCAAGGACGACTGTGGCGCCCCGGTCGCCAACGCCACGGTGTTTGGTACGTTCTCGGGATCGCTCAATGAATCTGTCTCCGGTGTCACAAACGCCAACGGCGTAGTGACGCTATTGACGAATGGCTCCGCCGGCGGAACTGTCAGCGTCACGTTTTGCGTGACCAACATCACGCACGCCATCCTGACTTATGATTCGGCGGGCAACGTCGAGACGTGCGACCACAACTGATGTCGCTCGATTCCGCCCCGGCGTTATTCACAGCGCGCGGATGATTCTGTATCAGAACAGCCGGCGCCGGCGCATTTAGTTTGACTACAACCATCGGGCGCCAGTGTTTAGGGTACCGACTTTAGTCGGCAGGGCTTGTAATCCGAACGCCGCCGACTAAAGTCGGTACTCTAAACGCTGGCGCCCGATAATTGTGATTTCATTCGATGTGCCAATCTCAGTTGTTCTGATTTGGATCAACGCTGCTTTGACATCTGATCGATCACGGCGCCGAGCCGTTTGATCTCCTCGCCGTAACGCGCCCAATCGCCTTCGCGCTGCGCCTGCAACGCGCGGTCGTAATGTTGCTTGGCCTGTTCGGCCAGGTTCGCCGTGGCCGGCGCTTGAGGCGCCGCGGGCGGTTCGCCCGGCTTCGTCTCTGAAGCCGGAGGTTTGAGATCGCCGGCGGGGGCTTCGCCGAAGAGCCGCGCCAGGGCGGCTTCAAGCGTCGGCTCCATCGCGATGCGATTCTCGGCCACGACGATTACCCGCCGCAGTTCGGGAATGCGGACTGATTCGGCGCGCAGGTAAAGCGGCTGCACGTAGATCAACGACTCCTCGATCGGAATCACCATCAGTGTGCCCATGCTCACGCTCGACCCTTTCTGATCCCAGAGCGTGCGTTGGCGCGAAATTTCGGGGTCCTGGTTGATGAGGCCGACCACCTGTTTGGGGCCGTAGCTCACCTTCTGTTTCGGGAACCGGTAAACGATCAACTTGCCGTAATGGTCGCCGTCGGAACGCGCTGCCATCCAGGCCGCAAGGTTGTTTTTGTCCTTCGGCGTGAATGGCAGCATCAGAATGAACTCTTCGCCCCGCTCGCCCGGCAGTTTCATGATCGTGTAGTATGGCTTCATGTTCTGAGACTTCCCCTCCGCCTCTCCCATCGAAGCCACGGTCCATAGATCTTCCTTGTTGTAAAAGATCTGCGGCTGACCCATGTGATAGATCGAATAGACGCGCGACTGAAGCTCGAAGATGTCTTCCGGGTAGCGGAGGTGCGCGCGCAGACCTTCGGGCATTTCGGATAGCGGCTTGAGCGCGCCGGGGTAGATGCGCGCGTAAGTCCGGATCATCGGATCGCTTTCGTCGGCGATGTAAAGTTGTACGTGGCCGTGATAGGCGTCAACGACCGCTTTGACCGAATTGCGCATGTAGTTGACGCCGTCAACCGTCTGCGAATACGGATAGCGGTCGCTAATGGTGTAAGCGTCGGCGATCCAGAAGAGCCGGCCCTCGTGAATGACCAGATAAGGATCTTCGTCGAAGCGCAGGAAAGGCGCGATTTGCTTGAGCCGTTCGCTGATGTTGCGGTCGAAAAGGGCCCGGCTGTCCGCCGTCAGATCGTTCGACAGCAGCAGCTTCATGTCGCCGAATCGAAGGGAGAAGAGTAATTGCCGCCACATCGAGCCGATCGGGACGCCGCCTTCGCCATCGTAATTTTTGTAGACGCTGTCGTTGATAGTCGGGTAGTCGAACTCTTTGGCGTTGGTCTTCACGTAGACTCGGTCGTTCGACATCTCGCCGAAATAGATTTCGGGCCGGTCAATTTTGAGAGACGGCACGCTCGAAGCCGGCGGGATGTCCTTGATGTAAAGCACGGGCTGACCTTGAGCCGTCACCTGGTCGACGGGGCCGAGCGCCAGGCCGAAGCCGTGAGTGTAGGTGAGATGTTCATTGATCCAGTTGCGGTTGCTATCCGGCGGCAACTCGCGCGGCGAAAGCATGACCTGCTTCAATTCGCCGTTGATGCGATAGCGGTCGTTATCCACCGACTGGAATTTGTAGTAGGTGCGAATCTCCTGCAACTGCGCGAATGTGTCTAGCAACTCGTTCTTATCCCACAGGCGGATGTTTTTGATCGTCTGCTGATTCTTCTGAACGTCCTGGCCGGTGAGAGTCTTTTCGCCCGAAAGCTCCCGCTCTTCGACCCTGTCAAGGGCAAAAGCCTTGCGCGTCGCGGCGATGCTGTATTCGATGTAGGGTTTCTCTTTGGCCAGCTCGTTCGGCGCGACTGAGAAACGCTGCACGCTGGACGGGTAGACCCAGCCGGCCACGATCGTCAACAGGTAGAGTCCGATTCCCGCCCAGATCAGCCGGTTCGTTCTGAAGAAGACGCTCAGCAGAGCCAGCGCCGCGACGATTATGGCGATGTAGATCCGCGCGGAGATGATCGGCATCGCGGCGTGGATGTCGGCGTAGCTCGCGCCCGACACCGGGCCGCTCCCGCCGAAGAGCAGGTTCGGTTTCGCCAGATAAGCTTCGAACGCCAGGATCAGAAACAGCGCGGCGAACAGGCAGAGCAAATGAAAGCGCGCGCCGCGGTCGATGCTGAATCCGAATCGCGACTGGCCGAGATCGATCGCGCCGTGTATCAGGTAGATCAGCGCCGCTCCGATCAGGCTTACGATCACGATCAACATCAGCCCTTCCGAGACGACGTCCAGCGCCGGCAGCGTGAAGAAGTAGAACGCGATGTCGCGTCCGAAGATCGGGTCGGTTTCGCCGAACGGAACCTGATAACGGAATCGCAGGTACGTCTCCCACGACCCCCAGCCGGATAATCCAGCGAACGCGCCGACCGCCAGCGCGACGAACGGCGCCAGCCTCGGCGCCAAGGCCGAAAAATCGGGCGCGGGTATTTCCTGCCCCTCGATCACGAAGCGTCGCGCGCGCCCCGCCGTCTGGGGGCTGAGTCGCAAGGCGAGGTTGAAGTTGAGCCAGATGAGGGCCGCAGTGATCAGCCCGACGGCCGCGCCAAGCAACGCTTTTGCGCCTAAAGTAGTAGTGAAGACCGTCTGGTAGCCGAGCTGCTGGAACCAGAGCAGGTCCGTATACAACCCCGATCCCATCGGTAAAACGACGGCCAGAGGGATGACAGCCAGGAGTAACAGCCGGTAGCGGAACCGGCGCGGACGACGCGCGTTAATATATTTCTCTTGCCGTTCAGGTCTAATCTTCGGGAAATCATCGGGTAGGTCGGTCTCCATTCGCATACTTCCTCCAAGCCTTCGCTCATCGCGCCACTGCGTTTCGAACATAGACGGCGGACGCCGTCCCTATTTCGGAATGATGGGCATGTTATATCACAATAGGGAATGGGGAGTGGGGAATGGGGAGTGGGGAATAGGAAATAGTATCCTTTATCCCCATTCCCCACTCCCTATTCCCCACTCCCCATTTTAATGCCCGGTGGCCGAAACGACGATCAACGACTTGGCTGAAGACGCGAAATGGCCGACCGCGGCGCCGCGGCGCCGTTAATATTCGTTCTTGCCGCCCGTGCTGACTTCGTAGAGAAACCAGATACGCTTCTCGGTATGATTCAGAATCTCCTGAAGCTCGTTGCTGGTCACCGTGTCGCGGTTCTTATCGCATATTTCGATCGCGGCGCGTTGCCGTTCGGCTAAGTGGCGATTGTCCTTGATCAACTCCTGGATCATTTTGTCGGGCGGCACGTAGTCCTGGTTATCGTCCGCGATGGATTGCAGTTGGGAGACGTGCGCGATGCTGCGGATGGTCATTCCGCCGATGCGGCGCACCCGCTCGGCCAGCGGGTCTATCGAATCCATGATCGAGTCTGCCTGTTCGTCGAGGAGCAGGTGGTAATCGCGAAAGTGCGAACTGGCGATGTGCCAGTGGTAATTCTTAGTCTTCGTAAAGAGCGCAAAAGCGTCGGCGATCAGCGGGTTCAACGCTTCAACAATTGATCGCACCTCTTCCGGCTTGAGGTCGGTCGGCGTCGCTAATTCTTTCGGCGCCGGGTAAGATTTGATCCGCCCGTTCGCCTTCGTGGCTTGGGTTTTGTTGGGCTCGGCCATCCTGGCGGCGGTTCTGTTCATGCTGGAATTAGCCATGTCTTTTCTCCATTTCTGCAAAGAGTTGTTGGCGGGGGAGGGGGTGGAGAGAAAAAGCATCTTAAATGCAACGTGATCGAAATTTCAGTCCGCTAGAGCACATTGTGAGAAACCGCCGATCAGCCACGCGAGCGCCGACGCGGCGTGACGAAAAAAAAGAGCCTGAGGGCGGCTTGCCAACTCTCAGACTCCTGCGGAAAATCCCTGGGTACGCATCGCTTCCAGCGTGCAGTCTCGGCCAGAGACCTATTGATCAGAATCAGTCGCCCCCAAATCTGAGGCGAAGCGTACCCAGGTCTGGTTCCTATAAATTCGTCTTTCGCCGAGACTGCACGCTGGAAGCGATGCGTACCCAGGGCGCGTTCTCATAGTTTCAGGGCGTCGCTCATTGCGACATGAACGACTCCTCTCGATTCTACTCCGGCTCCGGTCAATCAGCAGACCGGGAAGCCAATGTAAACGTCCACATAAGCCGAACCGGTCTTGCCGTCGGGGTCTGTGACATAGAGGTAGAGGCGCACCGTCCTGCCCCCGCAATTGAAGTAGAGGTCGTTGGCGGGCTTCCAAAATTTGGTGATCGTTGATTGGTCGTTCATCGTGCCCGTGAAGAGCGTCTTCCAGGTCGAGCCGTCTTTGAGCTTCCACACGTAAGTGAGCGGATTCTCGTTGTCCGGGTCGTTAGCCGTGCCCTGCAAGCTGACAAACGTGTACGGGTCGAGGAAGTAGTTGTTGTGCGGATAGAGGATCGTCACCACCGGGGGGCCGCCCGTCTGCGCATTGGCGACGTTGATCGTCACGACGGCCGTGTCACTCAATCCATCGGAGTCCGTGCCGGTCAGTGTGATCGTGCGCGCGCCGGTAGTCGAGAACGTGACCGCGGGCGTGCAGCCGAATTTTGGAAAAGGATCGCCAGGATTGCTGCTCGTCCACTTCAATGAACCGCATGGCAGCTTAAAGAACTGCTCGTTCGGGTCCCAGGAGTCCCCCTCGAAGATGAAAGGCGAGCCGGCGTACAAGGTCTGCCCTTGCGTCGGCTTGACGATCGAGACTGTCGGCGCGTTGTTGTTGACGGTCACGTTGACTATGTCAGTAGACATCCCGCCGTCGTTGTCCGTCACTGTGAGTGTGATGACGCGCGTGCCCGTGCCGGTGAAGGCATGGTTGAAGCTCGTGCTCGTCCCGATCAGACCGTCAATCGAAGATTCCCACTTTACTTCCGCGCAGCAACCTTCATAGTCGACAACACTGGCCTCGAAATCTACGCCAAAGCCACCGCTGCCAACGGTGATGTTTCCGGCGGGTTTCAGGATCTTCGCTTCAGGCGGACTGTTGGCGCCTGCTTGTTCCTTGGCGGTTTTGAGCGCTCCCAATTCCGATTCTATGTTTGCCATGGCGCTAAACGAGAAGGTCGTTCCATTGCCACCACGGAGAATGCCATAAAGGTAGGCCGGGATGGTCGCGTTAGGCGGCAATGAGGCGCTGCTCCAGCTGAAAACCGGCGAGCCGCTGTCGCCCGGGGCCGAACCGGCCTCGACGCGATCCTGGCAGAGAAACGTGACGCCGGTGTCCTGCCCGTTCTTAAAGTTGTTGAGCGCCACACAAGTATCCACGACCTCGCCATCGGTACGCCCCGTCGTGCGGCCCTCTTTGCTCAGCGATTCGCCTTCTAATGGGAAGGGGACTTCGCCGACGATGTGGAACTTATTGTCTATCGCCAGGCTGTTGACGCCGGTGGTCGCCAGATAGCCGAAATCGGCCGAGGCAGGGGCCGTCGCCGGGTCAGGCCCGCTGTTACGGGCCACGAAGGCGCTGTCGCTGAAGCGGCACGACCTGCCACTCGGGCAAGGCCCGCCGGTGAAGTTCGCGGGGTCAACGGTCTCCACGCCGAAGCGGTTGGCGACGCCGGAGACGGTGGCCTGATGAAAGATCGTGCCCTCGACGCCGCCCTGAACGTTTGTGCAGTGCGAACAGGTCACGAAGCCAGCCACTCCCTGCCGGACGGCAGTGAAGCCCATTGTGCATGCGCCGCCGCTGCGCGCAATTTGCATCCCGCCGAGCGCGGGCCGGGTGGTGTCCTGGAGCGATTGGAACTCCTCGAACGGCGCGGTCTCCACGATGTTGACGGCCTCGCGCGGGACGCCCAGATTGAAAAGCGCATCCTCTACCTGCGGGATGACGCTGCTGTCTTTGACGCCGATCTGAATGCGGTTCTTCGACTCGGCGATGCTGGTCATCACGACGCCGGGAATGGCGAGCGTTTTCATCATCTGGCTGTCATACCAGCCTTTGAGTTGCAGGAAGCCGTATCGGCACTCGACCGCCTGCGCGCCGCCTTCAGGCAGCCGCTCGCGCCCGAAAACCTCCACGATGGCGGCAAAGGCCGCGTCGAACTGCCTTGTGTCTACCAGAAGGACCTGAAGAACACGGCCCTGGCCGATGAACATTCCGCCAAAGGCCGGGGCGCGCCGGGCGACTTCGGCAAACTGGTCGTCAATTGTTTGCGGCCTGCCCTCAGGCTCGCGCGTTTGCGCGGGCGCGGCTTTCACAGGCTGGTTGAGGGATCCCCTGCTGGTCAGAGCCAATGCGCCAATTATGACGCCGAGGCACAGTCCCAATAGGAGCAGGTAATTGATGAGGGTTGCTTTCATTTTCTTTGTGTTCATTGCGGTACTCCTGAGGAAATGGGCATGGAGCCGGCCTTCAGTTTGCTGAGGACGCGATAGGGTCCGGTTGCCGGAGTCCGCCTGTAGGCCGACTCCATGCCCTTTGGTGGTTGTTTAAGGGCGCCGTCACGAACGGATGAATGCCCACTGTCGTGTGGGCGCCTTTCTTTCTCACCTACCTAATGCGGGATCTTTGGCCGGGAACTTGAAGGTCGGCAAAAAAAAGTTGAAGGTATGAATTTGAAGGATCGCGGCGCAGCAGTGCTATAATTCCCACGCATCTGATAGCTGGTAAGGCCCACATCTTCCGAGGAGCCATTCATGTCGTCGGCGCCTACGCCCGGAAAGAATGATGTGCGGCGCGAGGGTAGGGCAAACTCCCTGGGAGCGCAGGCATCCTTGCCTGCGGGGTTTCCGGCAATGGCCGACTGACCGGAGCGAGCAGGCAAGGATGCCTGCGCTCCCAGGGAATTTGCCTTGCCTCCTGCAATGCGGCCTTTTGGGAAGACCAGGCAAACTGCCATTTGCCCAACACTTTTCCGAGGAGTAACAGATGACGTCCTCGCCACAAGCAGTGACAGACTGGCTGATCGCCTGGAGTGATGGCGACGAGGCGGCTCTTGACCAGTTAATCCCTCTGGTCCACGAAGAGTTGCGCCGGCTCGCCAAAGGCTATATGCGCCGCGAGCGCGGGCAGCGCGCCGCCCGCACGTTGCAGACCACCGCCCTGGTCAATGAGGCTTATCTTCGGCTGATTGACGCGCGTCGGGTGCAATGGCAGAACCGCGCGCACTTCTTCGCCATCGCGGCCCGCTTGATGCGGCGGATTCTGGTGGACTACGCGCGGGCGCAGAACTACGCCAAACGCGGCGGAGGGCTGCCGCAGGTCTCGCTCGACGACGCGCCGGAGCTGGGGGCGGCGCGGTCGCCCGACCTGGTCTCGCTCGACGACGCGTTGGAAGCGCTCAGCCGCGTTGACGAGCGGAAGGGCCGGGTGGTCGAACTGCGTTTCTTCGGCGGCTTGAGCGTGGAAGAAACGGCGGAGGTGTTGAAGGTCTCGCCAGACACCGTGATGCGCGATTGGCGATTGGCGAAAGCCTGGCTCTTGCGCGAACTGAGCGGAGAGGAGAACGATGCGGCCTGAACAGACGCAGGAACTGTGGGGGCGGATCGAGCGGCTCTGGAACGCGGCTCTGGAACGCGCGCAGCCCGAGCGCGCCGCGTTTCTCGCCGAAGCTTGCGAGGGCGATGAGGAGTTGCGCCGCGAGGTCGAATCGCTGCTCCGCTTCGACCTCCGCGCCGAACATTTCATCGAATCGCCGGCCCTCGAAGTGGCGGCCCAGGCGCAGGCCGAAGCGATAGAAGTGTCGCTCATCGGACGGATGATCGGCCATTACCGGATTCTCTCCCTGCTGGGGGAAGGGGGGATGAGCGAAGTTTACCTCGCCCTCGACACGAGCCTCGAACGCCGGGTCGCGCTCAAGCTGCTGCCCGCGAAATTCACACAGGACGCCGACCGCCTGCGACGCTTTATTCAAGAGGCCAAAGCCGCCTCCGCCCTCAACCACCCGAACATCATCACCATTCACGAGATCGGCGCGACCGACGACGTCCACTTCGTAGCGACCGAGTACATCGAGGGCCAGACGCTACGCCAGTTGATGGCCGTCGCGCCGCTGACGCTGAACCGGGCGCTCGACGTAACCACTCAGATCGCTAACGCCCTGGCCGTCGCGCACTCGGCGGGGATCGTCCACCGCGACATCAAACCTGAAAACGTGATGGTGCGCCCTGACGGTTATCTCAAGGTCCTTGATTTCGGCATCGCCAAACTTTTGACCATGGGACAGGGCGACGGGGCGATGGGAAGACAGGGAGACAAGGAGACAAGGAGACAAGGAGAAGGGGAGACAGGGGGACAAAAGGCAAGAATCTCCTTGTCTCCCCCTCCCCTTGTCTCCCCCTCTTTCACCGAGGCGGGCCTGGTGCTGGGCACGACACCATATATGTCGCCCGAACAGGCTCGCGGGCTAGCGGTGGACGAGCGCACTGACATCTTCAGCCTGGGCGTGCTGCTCTATGAGATGATCGCCGGGCGTCTCCCATTCGATGGCGCCACACGGAAGGATATTATCCATGCGATAACGGAGCGCGAACCGCCGTCGCTCGGCGCAGGCGCGCCCGCCGCGCTCCGGGAAATCGTCAGCCGGGCGTTACGTAAGGATCGCGCCGAGCGATACCAATCCGTCAACGAACTGCTCGACGACCTGCGACGGTTGAAACGGGGGTTGCGGGCGAGCGGCCATCTCCAGATGGCCTATCAACCGAGCGCCTGGCCCAGCGCCTGGAATGATGCGACCCTGATCACAAGCGGCGCGCGGCTCGACACCAGGACCCGGGCGTCGGAACTGCTCACTGTTGAGGGGAAGACTTCAACCCACCAGGGCATTCGGTCCGGCCTCGGCCGATTGGCGCGGGTTCTCAAACGGCGCGCGTTGATTCCGCTGGCGCTCCTTGCGCTCGGCGTGGTGGGATGGCTGGCCTACTTCTACTCGCGCCCGCAGCAAACCGCGATTGACTCGCTGGCCGTGCTGCCCTTCGTCTACGACGGCGCCGGCGAAAATATCGACGCGAAAGCGGAATATCTGGCCGACGGATTGACCGACGGCCTGATCAACAGCCTGTCGCAGTTGCCCAGCGTCAAGGTGAAGGCGCGCAACTCCGTCTTCCGCTTCAAAAAGGAGCAGAGTGACCCGACGGCCATTGCGCGGCGTTTGGGCGTCCGCGCCGTGCTCACCGGGCGCATCACGCATCGCGGCGACGAGCTTTCGATCAGCGCGGAACTGACGGACGCGCGCGACGGCAGCCACCTCTGGGGCGCGCGGTATGAACGCCGCCTCTCCGACCTCATCGCCGTACAGGAAGAGATCGCGCAGCGCATCACCGCCGGGCTGCGGCTCAAGCTGACCGACGCCGAGTCGAAGCGACTGGGCAAACGCTACACCGAGAATGTCGAGGCATATCAGCTTTATCTCAAAGGGCGCCAAATGTTTTTGCAATTAACGCCGGAAGGCGCGAGCAAAGCGCTCGATCATTTTCATCATGCCATCGAACTCGATCCCGGCTACGCCCTGGCCTACGCCGGCGTCGGTTATGTGTACGCCGTCGGGGCCGGCACGTATGAAGAGCCGGGCGAGGCCATGCGCAAGGCGCGCCAGGCGTCTTTGCAAGCCTTGAAATTGGACGAAGCCTTGCCCCAAGCCCACTTCTCGCTGGCGCTGGTCAAATGGTGGTTCGATTGGGATTGGACGGCCGCCGAAGCTGAATTCAAGCGCACCATTGACCTCGACCCGAACAACGCCATTTATCGTGCGGTCTACGCCGATTTTCTCTCGACTCAGGAGCGCTTCACGGATGCGATGGCCCAGGCGCAACACGCGCAGGAGCTTGATCCGATCTCCGTCTATGTGAGCAGTGTGCTGGCCAAGGTCTTTTACATCTCCCGCCAATATGACCGCGCCCTCGAAGGCTACCGCCAGATGTTGGAATTGGACCCGGATTCGGCGCGCGGGCGCCGTGATCTGGGTAACGTACTGTTACAACGAGGCCAGTATGCCGAGGCAATCGCCGCCTTGCGCCAGACCGTCGCGCGCAAGTCGGATCCAGACTTCATCTCTGATTTGGCGCACGGCTATGCAGTCGCCGGACGCCGTGATGAGGCGCGGCGGACGCTGGCGCAATTGCTACAGATCGCGAAGCGCCGCTACGTCTCTCCGGTCTACATCGCCAGGGTCCACGCCGGACTTGGCGAGAACGCCCAGGCGCTGGCCTTGCTGAACCAGGCCTTTCAACAACGTTCCGATCAACTCACCGGACTGCGGGTCGACCCGGCCTTCGACCACCTGCGCGCGGATCCGCGCTTTGTTGACCTGCTGCGGCGCGTCGGGCTGGCGCAATGAAAAGTTGTTGTGAGAAGGTTGTAGATCAACCCGATGTTTTCAGCAATTGTTCGGTGAATTGCCTGCGCTCAATCAGAATGCTGGCGCTGTTATTGATCCGAAGCAGCTATGGCGGTTAGCAAATGCGTCTAGGGTGTGGGGCGATTTGTTTAATCGCTATGTTTGTGGATTTGTCAGATCAGGAGTCCAATCAGGAAAGAGGCGCGAGTAAACAACTCGAGCCCGGAGTCCCGTACACGCGATTGTGAACCGATCTAAAAGCCTGATAGCTATGCTATGAGATCAGGGCGATAGAATTGTGGAAGAAGAAAGATCAGGCGTGGCGCAGCGTGGTGGACAGCATTGAGAAGGCGGCGGCGTAGTTGCGAAAGGCGAAAAAGGCGCGCCATGGCTGATTCTGAAATGTTCTTTTTTCAGCCCGCGAAGTGTGCGCCAGAATACAGACCTTGTCATTACCCAAACCTTTGCACGAAATGCGTGTGTCGAATCCTAGCCCGCGAATGCGGGCGACAGAGTAAAGCCTGGGGTGGAGCGCGACAGCGCGAAACCCCAGGTATGATGGCCGATTTAACATCAAGCCCGCGAAGCGGGCGACAGCAATTGATACAACCTCAATGATGAATGCGCGGATGACAAAAACTGCCGCCCGCTTCGCGGGCTTGATGGGGTTGGTTGCGCGATACTCCTGGGGTTTCGCGCTGTCGCGCTCCACCCCAGGCTTTACTCTGTCGCCTGCTCCGCAGGCTGAGAGTGTGAAGGACCTATTCGTGTAAAAGTTTAGGTAACGACAAGGCTTTATGCCGCCGCCTGCGTTGCAGGCTAAAAGCCGAACCTTATTGGCATCTCAAACAGCTTCGGAAATTTGAGCGCGTCAAATTCAACTTCGTCGCATCAGCGCTTTCCTAACCCTTTTTTTTCCCTCCGGCGTAATCTCCAAGACCATCGCCGATTCGCGCGCGGGTTTGTCACTTGGGGATTTTTTCAGCGCGGCTTCGACAATCTTGTCGAAGATGGCGAAGAACGCGTTATCGCGCCATTCGTCCACGTCGTCGGCCATTTCGACGAACTTGCGCGCGGCTTCTTTCAATTCGTCCAGCGGGATCGCCTTCTTCTCTTTCAGCGCTCGGTCTAACACCTTGTCGAGTTTTACCAGACGGTCGGCATAGCTATTTTCGATGTTGCAGAGCGCGACCAGGAGTTGAATGTCGGTCGAGGACAATCCGACTTTCATAGGCTCGCCTCCGGTGAACCACGCGGGCAGAGTGACGGTTTTGAATCGACTCAACGCGGTAAAGCCTTCGTTGTCGAAAACGTCGTGTAGCGACGGCGACAGGTAAGCGAAGCCCACGCGCGCCAGATGCGCGGTCTGTTTCATTCCGGTGTATTTTGACCCGATCAACTTGCGCATCGTCCGCCGCGCAAGGTCACGCAACTCATCGCCCGAAACCGCGCCGAGCGCGTCGCGCAAAGCCGCGCCGTCATACCGCACGATGTAACTGATCTTCACTTTGCCGAGGCCGCCGGGGAATTGGCGCGCCAGATCGGCGACGAACGCTTCGCGGCTCTGTTTGTGGAACAGGCCCAGAAATTCCGCCAGGTCGAGGTAATGCTTCAACTCTTCGACAGAGGCGCGATCGTCCGATTCGAGCAGGTCGTATTGCGCGGCCAGATTGCCGAGCGTCTGAATCAGGTATTGGCGGGTCTCACGACTGACCGTGTTCGACGAATCGCCTTCGGGCTGAAAAGTTTCGCCGACGGCGCGCAGAAGGAAATTGTTCTCGACCGTCTCTTTGAACTTGCCGCCTTTAGTGACGCGCTGCTTGATCGAGGTCTCGGTCGCATAAACGTTCAGCAGCCCGCCGCTCCTCGGTTCGATCACATGTTCGACGTTCTGGGTAAGCTGTTTAAGGCTGTCGTAATCCCAGCCCATCACGTTGATTTGCAACTGCGCGCTCCGCTCAATCTCGTGCGTGAAAACGCCTTTGTTGATTCGCACGTAGTTAGTGTTGTATCTCTCCAGAACGCTTGAAAAATCGCCCGCCGCCGCCGCCCGCGCAAGCTCGCGCCCTTCGGCCCGATTCAAATTCAGCTCGACGTCAATCAACTTCTGGTCATGCGACGCTTGCGTGTAGGCGTAATGCAGATCGAACGTGACTTTGTCGCCGACTGCTTTCTTAATGCGCTCGTACCAGGCGTTCTTGAAATCCTCGACCCTTTTCAGAGTCTGTTGCAGATCCTTGACCGCGTCGTTCAACTTGCTCTTTTCGATCTTGTCGAGGGCCACGCCGATCAACCGCCCGGCGAGGTCCTGCAATTTCTCGTCGCCGATCTGTCGCAACTGATCCGCCGTTTCGATCTCGCCGAGTTTTGTAAATATCGGGTCGAGCCGCGTGGCCGATTTGAGCTTGGTCAGGAAATCGCGGACGGGCGCCGTCGCGCCGTCTTCGACGAAATCCCGGGCCTTCCGGGCGAGATCCGAGAACTCTTTGAACTTTTCGTTCTGCAGCAGCAGCGGGTAAACGCTCGTCCCCCACAACATCTGCGCGATGTCCCACGCGTCCATTGCCGCTTTCTGCTCTTCTTCGTCGTCGGTCTCGGTCAACTCGGCAAAATCAGCCGGGACGGACGCCCCGGCGAGCAACCCGAGCGCGCGGCGCAGTTGGGGAATCTTGTCCAGATAGGCGTGATAGAGATCAACTATGCGCGTGTCCAGATCATTGTAAGTTGCTACCACTCGCCGCGCGGCGCCGAGGAAACCCTGTAGCGTGTCGTTACTCAGCGCCTTGCCGATCAGGTCGAGCGACCAGTCGTGAACGAAGCCCTTGACCATCGGCGTCAGCTTCTTCTCCAGTTCGTCGAGCGACGCGTATTCTTCGGTCTCCTTAAAATAGTTGAGCACAGTTTCGGCGTCGGCCCCGATGAGCCGGATCAGAAACTCATCGGGGCTTTGCGGCAGACCTTTCAATTCGATCTCGCCGTCGAGGCCGAAATCGGCGGCGAAGTCGAATTGCGAGTCGCGGCTCTTGCGGACCACGAAGCGCGCCCACCCGTCCTCGGCGCCGCGCCGCGCCTCGATGCTGAAATCGCCCGCGAGCGAATAGCCTACCGACACCGCCGCCATCGCCCGCAGCGCGTAATCCAGGTCGAGGTTGAGTTGATTGAATTCAATCGAACGCGAGCCGGTCATCTGGTAGCCCCAATTCATCCCCGCCTTCAACTTCAGATAACCGTCGAATCGCGTGATCAGCGCCTCGCCCGGTTCGGGTATCTCGGCTACTGAATCGACCTGCTGTGGCAGCCGCGTCCCGGCGAGCAGGTCGCCCAGAATCTCCTTCGCCGAAGCTTGAGCGTCGTAAACCTTAAACCTTTCGTAAGTGACCTGGCCGCCGGCGGCCAGGCCGAAAGTCGCCGATAGAGTTCCGACGGGAATCTTCGCGTCCGCCGCGAGGTCGCCGTTCGCCATGAAAAACAACCGCGCATAGAGTTTCTCATCGGTCAGAAACTCGCCTAGCCCCAGAGCCTTCAACGTCTCGTCGTCTTCATCGGGCCAGATCAACCGAATCTCGTGGCCGGCGCCCGCGCCCACGCTCAGCCGCATCCCGCCCTCGCCCCCGAAGCGAAACTTCTCCTCGTCCGCGAATTTGAAATTGACGCCGGCGACGCGAGTGACGGTGGGCAAGAACTTTCCGCCCGTCGCGATCAGCGTCATCCACATATCCTGGTCGGATTGCAATTCGATCTGGCCGTCGCCTGAGAGGAACGATTTTTTGAACGTCTCGGTGTTGAGTGGGAAGATAAGCATGAGGTCTACTTCCTCTTTTGTGTTTAAAAGGATAGGAGGCTTGCATGGAAGCGGGGGCGATCAGACAAGCCCACCAACTCTATATGGCCGCGCCGATGATAACACGACCGGCAGACAAGTCAATTTCATTGGAGTTCGTAGTACCGCCTAAAGGCCAATGAGGTTAAGTTAGGCATCTGGCGCGATTAGTGGCGCGGACTTTAGTCCGCGCGCTGGCGGCTAGCGCGGACTAAAGTCCGCGCCACTAATCGCTAACTTAACCTCATTGGCCTTTAGGCGGTACTACGAACTGATTTACCGCTGTGAAAATTATGACCAGAAATCAGCAGATCGGCGTGTGGCTGGCGCTCACATTGCTGCTTGCCTTGGCGCTCTATCGTTGGTTCAATCTTCCGTGATGAACCAATTGCCCTCGAAAACTCCGCTGGTCGCGGTCGTCGGTCCCACGGGGTCGGGCAAGAGCGATCTGGGCATCGCCCTTGCCGAACGGTTCGACGGCGAGATCGTCAACTGCGATTCCGTCCAGGTCTACCGCGGCCTCTACGTCGCCACGGCCAAAGTCCCTATGGAAGAGCGTCGCGGCGTCCCGCATCACCTGATCGACGTCGTCGAGCCGACGGTCAACTTCACCGCCGTGGCCTGGGCCGAGGAGGCGAAGCGAGTCATCGCCGACGTCGAGGCGAGAGGGAAGCGGGCGATCCTGGTCGGCGGCACTGGGTTTTATCTGCGAGCGTTGACCACCAGGTTTTTCGACTCGCCCGAAATTGACGAAAGCATTCGCCCGCGATTGCAGCGCATTATGGAGAGACGCGGCGCAGAACATCTACATAGAATGCTCGCCCGCGTTGACCCGAAACTTGCCGTGAAGTTCGCGCCCAAAGACTGGTCACGTGTGATCCGCGCGCTCGAAGTCTATTTTTCTTCGGGAAGGCCGCTCTCCGAATGGCAGGAGCTTTCGCCCGAAGAGCCGACGGAATTCGCCGGGCGGCTGCATTACTTCGTGCTCGAACCGCCGCGCGAGGAATTGTATGATCGCATCAACCGCCGCGTGGACGCGATGGTCGTGCGCGGGTTGCTCGAAGAGATTCAAAACCTGATCGCGTCCGGCGTCCCGCCGGCGGCGAAGGCCTTCAACGCGCACGGCTACAAACGCTTCGTCGAATACCTGACGGGGAATCGCACGCTCGAAAGCGCGATCGAGCAGATGAAGCTCGACACACGCCATTACGCCAAACGCCAGTGGACGTGGTGGCGGGCGCAGGCGAACACCCATTGGTTTGGCGGATTCGGGTTTGAGGAGAAGGTCATTGAGGAAGCTGCGCTCATCGCGACGCGTCTATTCAATAAAGATTGAAGCTGAATTCGGAAACGCGTTGTAGAGCGATGCGCGAAGTCCGCGCTCACCGCTCCGTCTCAACGACGCGCCCGATCATTGCCAGCGGCTCGCCTTTGCTCACCGGCGGCGTGCCGAGGATGTAAAGTACTTCGCCTGAGAAGGGCGCCCGAAGTTCATAAATCCGGGCGCCGAAGAAGTCGGCGACGTAGCCCATCAAAGCGCCCTTGACCACGGTGTGACCTTTTTCGGCCAGCGGATAGAAGATTCCGGTCTCGTCGCTTCGCAGCACGGCGCTGCGATCAATGAACATCGGGTGTTCGACCGTCTGCGGCTGGCCTTCGATCATCTTCAAATGGCGCATGACGCTCATCACGCCGCGTTCAATGCGCTCGATGGATTCGTTGTCGGTCGCGCCCAGGCCGCCTGACTCGATCGTGATCGCGGGTTTGCCGCGGGTGGTCGCGGTGGTCGAACAGTAGACCGACTGGGCCGGGTCGGTCGGGCGTTCCGTGTCCATCACGATGCGGTCGAGTCCGAAGGCCAGCGCCAATTGCCTCGATTTTTCGACCACTTCTTTCCCGCCGGCATTGACGTCCCAATAACTGTAAGGCCGCAGCGACTCGTTGCCGTCGCCGCAATGGATGTCCAACACGTAATCCGCGCGTTCGATGACTTCTCTGGTGATCTGATAGGCGATGCGCTCGGAGACCGAGCCGTCGGCCTTGCCCGGATAGACGCGGTTGAGGTTTTTGCCGTCCACCGGCGAGTAATAGATCGTGCGCTTCAAAAACGAAGGCATGTTGGCGACGTGAACCAGGATCAGCGCGCCTGACAATTGTTTGGGGTCGAGGTTCGGCAGGAGTCGCTGCAGCGCGATGACCGGCGTGTACTCGTAGCCGTGGTTGCCTGCGATCAGCGCGAGCGTGGGGCCTGGGCGCCCGCCGTGAATCACTGTGACAGGAATGGTCGTGGCCTCGTCTTTGCCCGCCGGGACCTGGATCATTCCCGAAGCTTTCGCGCCGGGTTGAACGGTGAGCGGGCCGACTGTGAGGCCGGCGCGGGTCTGGGCAAAGGCGCCGAGCGCCAGTGAGCAAACCAATGCTGATGCGCGGAAGACAGTTTTGATCTTCATGGGAAGGGACCTCCTTGAAAGATTCCTGGAAGCGTCATGAATAGGACTTATAGGACCTATAGGTCCTATAAGTCCTATTCATGTTTTTTGCGCCAGAGGGAAGTGTCTGCCGATCAGAGCGTCATAAACCAGCGCGCCCAACGGCCCGCCGATCAACGGTCCGACTATCGGGACCCAGAAATAGAAGTTATTTGCGCGAAAGACCTCAAAGCGCCATCCCGCGATGGCCGTGAACAGGCGCGGGCCGAGATCGCGCGCCGGGTTGATCGCGTAACCCGCGTTCAATCCGAAGGCCATCCCGAGCGCCATCACCAGGAATCCGACCACGATCGGCCCCAGGGGGCCCGCCGCGTTGTTACGAGTGTCTCCGATGGCCCTGATGACAAGCAGCAGCAGAGCAGTGCCGACGATCTGGTCGATCAGCGCGCCGGCGGTCGAAAGATAGGATTGCGGATAAGTGGCGAAGATGCCGGCGGTGCCTTTCTCGCCCGCGATCATTCGCGCGCCGCCGTCGAAGTTGTCGAAGGCCGAGCGGTAGACCAGAAAGACGATCGCCGCGCCTGTGAACGCCCCGGCCGTCTGCGCGATGGAATAAGGCAGGAATTTCGACCACGGGATGTCGCGGCGGAATGCAAGGGCGAGCGTCACCGCCGGGTTGAGATGGGCGCCCGATACCCCGCCCGCGACGTAAACGCCCATCGTCACGGCGAAGCCCCAGGCGATGTTTATCGAGAGGTATTCTCCGTTTTGCTTATTGCTCAGAACGACTTGCGCGACGACGCCCGCGCCGAACGCGATCAAGACAAGAGTGCCCAGGAACTCCGCGTAGAGTTCCCGCTTCAAGGAGTCTCTTTTCATATGTGCTTAAGTGAAGGACGCCGATTGCCGGATTCTGTAATGAAGAAACGCCACTCCGGCCCCGCGATCGGGGCTGTTTTACCTCACGCCCCATTCCCAGATACCGTTCCAGGTCTCGGTCAGTTGTTCATCCATTTTCAATCGGTCACTTTGCGTCGCCGGAGACGTTAGCGGCCTTCGTCTCGGCGGGTTTTTCCCGTTTGATCCCCAGATGCGAATCGAACCACTCCAACTGGCGCTGGAAGAGATGGATCTGGTGGTTCGGTTCCTGAATGCTGTGGCCTTCGCGGGGATAGCGGAGGAAGACCGTTTCGACGCCGCGTTTCTTCAGCGCGCGGTAATACTGTTCGGCCTGCGCGATGGGCACACGCAGGTCGCGCTCGCCGTGCGTGATCAGGAGCGGAGTTTTGACGCGGTCGACGTGAGTCATCGGCGACCATTTGCGGTAATTTTCGGCGGAGGCCCACGGTTGGCCGCCGAGGCCGTATTCCATCAACCCGGGAACGTCGCTCTGGCCGTGGAAACTGTACCAATCGCTGATGCCGGCATGTCCGATGGCGGCTTTGAACCGGTCGGTCTGCGTGATCGTCCAGAAGGTCATGAACCCGCCATAGCTCCCGCCCATCACGACCAGCTTGTCGGGGTCGGCGATGCCCCGCGAGATCAGAGAGTCGACGCCGGCCATAATGTCCTTGAAATCTTTTCCGCCCCAATCGCCGACGTTGGCGGTGGTGAAGTGAATGCCGTAGCCGGTCGAACCGCGCGGGTTGGGCATCAGCACGACGTATCCGTTCGCGGCCCAGAGTTGTGAGCGGCTGTTGAACGTGTCAGTGAATCGCCCGTAAGGCCCGCCGTGAATCTGCAGGATCAGCGGGTAGCGTTTACCCTCTTCGTAGCCGGGCGGGACGGTCAGCAGCCCCTCGATGTCTAAATTTTCCGGCCCTTTCCACTTGATCACCCTCGTCTTGCCCAGCGCGAAATCCCTGATTTGTGGGTTGACCCACGTGATCTTCTTCGCCTGTTCGACGTTCTTGAGAGGCGCGGCCCAGATGTCGTCCGCCGTAAAGGAATCGTTGACGGTATAGGCGATCTTCCAGCTCGGCGCGGAAGCCGCATCCTGTGGATTGGGCGCCGGTGAATTCGCGACCGCCGGACGGCCGGAGATGTCGAACGCGTTGTAATTGCGACTCTCGCGCGTGACCTGAGCGACTTCGCCCCCTCCGACCGAGACGCTGAAGATGTGGGTGTACAGCCCGACGCCGCTCGAAAAATAGAGCGCATTGCCGTCGGGCGCCCAGGCCATACTCGATGCGCCGGAGTTGGCCGATTCATAAAAATCTTTCGTCAAATTGCGCGGCGCGCCGCCGTCCGGCGAGATCACCATCGCGTCGGTCTTCGCCGCCCAAGATATCTGTTCGGCGCTCGACGTGTAAGCGATCAGCTTGCCGTCCGGCGACCATCGCGGGTAGGCGTCCGGCCCGGGATTGGTCGTTAATTGCCGCGGCGAGCCACCCTTGGCCGAAACGATGTAAATGTCGGTATGGCGGTCGTCCGAGATGTCTACGAAGGAGCTTTCCTGGGCGCCGCCCTTCGACATCACGAAGGCTATGGAAGCGCCGTCCGGCGACCATTGCGGGTCGCTGACGGTGAAATCTCCCGCGGTCAACCGCTTCTTCTCCCGGGTCTCGACGTCGATCATCCAGAGGTGCGAAAAAGTGAAATCAGAGTCGACGACGATGGCGTCGAATTTTTCTTTCTTGCGCTTTTCGCGGTCGGTCTTGTCTTTCGGCGTGTCGCGCGTGACGAAGGCGATGAGCTTGCCGTCGGGCGCCCACTGGAACGACTGGACGTCACTCTCTTCATTCGTCAGCTTGTCGGCCTCGCCGCCGTCTACTGGGATGACCCAGACCTGAGTCCCTTTGTCGCGGTCCGCGAGGAACGCGATGTTCGATCCGTCGGGCGACCATTGCGGCGAGGTTTCGCCCTTCTCGCCGGTGGTCAATTTCGTCGTAGGACCGCCGTCAGACGACACCAGCCAGATGTGCGAAACGCGACGGTTTTCCTCCCTGTCCCATTCCGAGATCGTGTAGGCGATGTGTTTGCCGTCGGGCGAAAATTGGGGCGAGCCGATCTGCCTGATCGCCAGCGCGTCTTCGATTGTCATTCTCTTGTCACGAAGGGCCGAAACGGCGTCTGTGGCGCCCAAGGAGATCACCAGCAGGGCGGCGCCGAGAAGTAGGGAGTAGGCGTTTTTTTTCATAAGGCTCCTACGGAAAACCCCTGGGTACGCATCGCTTCCAGCGTGCAGTCATGGGCGGAAGACCCATTGAGGCCCGCATCGCGCCTGGGACCCCCGCGCGCGCGATTGCAAGCGATAATTACTTGACGCAAGAGTGGCGACTTCGGGAATGTATAATTCCGATCAATACGCCTTTCCCCACTACTGCACGCTGGAAGCGATGCGTACCCAGGGGCGATTTTCATTATTTTAGAACCCGCCGAATCATATCTTCACTTCCACTCGCTAGCAAGCAGAGCGGGCGATGAGGGCTTTCGCGACATTGGCGATTTTCCAGATGCGATGTTAATCTCCGTCCGCATCGCGCCGCGAAGCTTATTGCTTTTCCAGAACCGAACTCTATGCGAAAAAGAATCCTGCTCCTTTTAGCCTTGTTGGCGGTCGTTGCCGCTCTATCTTCTAACCGCCGCGTTGCGTCGGCGCATGCCGAATTCGACCTGATCATTTCCGGCGGGCGCGTCGTTGACGGGACCGGCAACCCCTGGTTCAAGGCCGACGTGGCGATCAAAGACGGGCGCGTCGCCGAGATCGGGAGCGTCTCGCCGACGCGCGCGGCGCGGGTGATCGACGCGAAAGATTTGATAGTCTCGCCCGGGTTCATCGACGTTCACACGCACATCGAAAGCAACATCCTCGATCTGCCCGCGGCGGAGAATTTTCTGCGGATGGGCGTGACCTCCGTCGTCACGGGCAACTGCGGCGGATCGGCCCTGCCGCTTGGCGAATGGTTTTCGCGCCTCGAGCAGAAGGGCGTCTCAATCAACGTCGCGGCGCTCGTCGGTCACAATACAATTCGCCACGCCGGGATGAACGGCGATTTCGACCGCCCGCCCACGCCCGAAGAGATGCAAAAGATGCGCGAGATGGTTGATCAGGCGATGCGCGACGGCGCGGTCGGACTGTCAACAGGCCTCGAATACGTCCCCGGAACTTACGCTAAGACGGACGAGATCGTCGAGTTGGCGAAAGTCGCCGCGAAGTACGGCGGGGTCTACGCCTCGCACATGCGCAACGAAGACATCGATATCGAGAAGTCGATCAACGAAACGCTCGCGGTCGGCGCGCAATCGGGTTGCCCCGTCGAAATTTCGCATTTCAAAGTGTCGAGCAGGAGCCGATGGGGCGCGAGCGCAGTCACGATCAAGATGGTTGAAGAAGCCCGCGCCCGGGGGCAGCAGGTGACAGTTGATCAGTACCTCTATCCGGCGAGCAGCACCGGCATCGGCATCCTCTTCCCGTCATGGCTCTTCGAGGGCGGAAACGACAAGACCAGGGAGCGGTTGCAGGACGCGGCCACACGCGAGCGCGTCAGACGCGAGATGATCGCCAAAGCCACGCAGGGCGGCTTCAATGACTTCTCGTTCGCCTACGTCGCCAATCACCGCGCCAACGAGTCGTTCAACGGCAAGAACATCGCCGAGATCACGAAGGCCGTGAAGCAAACCACCGACGTGAGTTCGCAGGCCGAGCAGGCGATTGATCTGCTGCTGGCGGGCGGCGCGCAGATGGTCCTGCGCAAGATGTCGGACCAGGACGTCGAGCGAATCTTTAAACAGCCGTTCACGATGGTCGCTTCGGACGCGGGCGTGATTGACGCCGAGGGCGCCGGCGTCCCGCACCCGCGCGGATTCGGCAACAACGCGCGCGTCCTGGGAGTCTACGTCCGCGATAAGCGTCTGGTCGGCATGGAAGAAGCCATCCGCAAGATGAGTTCGCTGCCCGCGCAGACTTTCAAGCTGTGGGATCGCGGCCTGCTGCGGCCGGGAATGGCCGCCGACATCGTGATCTTTGACGATAAGACCGTCGCCGACCGCGCGACCTTCGAACAGCCGAAGCAGTACGCCGCCGGAATCGATTACGTGATAGTCAACGGCCAGGTCGTGATCGAGAAGGGAAGTCACAGCGGCGCGAAGCCAGGGAGGATTTTGCGCGCGCCTGGCGCTAAGGGGCTATAATTACGTTAAAGCGTGCGCAAATAAAAGTTCTTATTAGTCGACGGAATTCGCGCTCAATGTCCGACAAACTTCAGTTTGTCGAGGTCTGATCGACAAGCCGCTCGGAAGAAATAGAAAGGTCTTCTTATCCAATCTCGACAAACTGAAGTTTGTCGGACATTGAGCGCCCCCTGATTTATGCACGGGCTTCAATTAGACCGGAATTCAAAACTAGGGCCGCCGACGGCTGCCCACTCCCGGAATGGAATTCCTGAATATCACTCCGGCGCAATTATTCGGCGAGCAGCTTACAATCAGTACCGCGAGCGGTAGCGAGCGCGGCGCTGATCAAAATCCACGCTCGCTACCGCTCGCGGTACTGATCTGATATCGAGGAACAGGATGATCAAAAAATCTTTTACCTTTTGCTTTACATTGCTTGTCTGCTGTCTCAGCTCCGTTTCGCTCACGGCCTCCGCTCAAACCACCGTCCAGATCAAGCCGGGGCGTGATCCGAAAGTAGCCATCGACGAGGAGTACACGAAGAAGATACGCGAATACACGACCGAGGCCTTCTTCAATTCGCCGCTCACCGATTACCTGCCCGCGTCGTCGAAAGTCCCGACGCCGAAGGCCGTGCTCGGCGACGTGGCGGGCGCGCCGGGCATTCTGCCTTATTCGAGCGAGGTTTACCGCTACATGCGGATGCTCGAATCTTCCAGCCCGCGCGTCAAAGTCTATTCGATCGGCAGAACCGAAGAGGGGCGCGAGATGATCGCCGTCGCGGTCAGCTCCGAGTCCAACATCGCAAAGGTCGAAGAGAACCGCGCGCGTCTGGCTAAGTTGGCCGATCCGCGCGCGATCAACCTGAACGACGACGAGGCCGAAAAGATCATCGCCGCTTCGGTCCCGGTTTATTACATCACCGGCACGATCCATTCGCCCGAAACCGGCTCGCCGACGGCGCTGATGGAGTTAGCCTACCGGCTAGCCGTCGACGAGAGTCCGTACGTCAAACAGATTCGCGACAACCTGATCACGCTCATCACGCCCATAGTCGAAGTCGACGGGCGCGACCGCATGGTCGACGTCTACAGATGGCATCTGGCCAATCCGGGCAAGAACTGGCCGGGGCTGATCTACTGGGGCAAATACGTCGCGCACGACAACAACCGCGACGCGATGGCCTTGTCGCTGCAATTGACGCGAAACGTGCTGAACACCTTCATCGGATGGAAGGCGCAGGTGCTTCACGACCTGCACGAATCGGTGCCCTATCTCTACGACAACACCGTCGGCGATCAGCCTTACAACGCATGGATCGACCCGATCCTGGCCGACGAATGGCATCTGATCGGCTGGTATAACGTCGGCGAGATGACCAAATTCGGGATGCCCGGCGTCTTCACGCACGGGACCTTCGACACCTGGTCGCCGAGCTACCTGATGTTCATTGCCGCGTCGCACAACGGCATCAGCCGTCTTTACGAGACCTTCGGCAACGCGGGCGCCGACACCGTCGAACGCACGCTCTCGCCGTCCGAATATTCACGCACGTGGTACAGACAGAACCCGCCGCTCCCCGTGGCGAAATGGTCGCAGCGCAATAACAATAACTATCAGCAGACCGGTTTGCTCGTCTCGCTCGCCCACTTCGCGACCAACGGCAAATACTTCCTGCGCAATTTCTACACCAAGAGCAAGAACTCGATCCTGAAGCCGAAGACCGCAGGCCCGGCCGCTTACGTCTTCCCGGGCGACGACCCGCGCCCCGGCGGGCAGGCCGAATTGCTGCGCCTGCTGCAAATGCAGGGCTGCGAGGTTTACCGCGCGACCGCCGAGTTCACCGTGACTATGCCCGCGAAGAAGAAACCGGCGCGACCCGCCGCGGCCGAGACGAAAGCTTCGGGCGACGGCAATGGCGACGGCGGAAACGGAGGGCAGGAGAAAAAGGAGACGATCACGCGCACATTCCCGGCCGGAAGTTACGTCGTGCGAATGGATCAGCCATACAGCCGCATCGCCGACATGATGCTCGACCTTCAATACTGGGCGCCGAACGACCCGCAGCGGAACATTTACGACGACACCGCCTGGACGTTCGGCGAATTGGGCAATGTGCAGGTGGTCCGCGTGATGGACGTCAAGGCGCTCGACGCCCCGATGGAGAAGGTAAAAGGTGAGGTGATGGCCTCCGGCGGAGTCATGGGCCGCGGCGGCGATGGAGAAACAACTTACGTTATCAATCATAACGCAGACAATGCTCTGATCACTTTGCGCTATCGCCTCAAAGACGTCGCTTTTGAAGTCGCCGAGGAGCCTTTTGAAATGGCCGGGCGAAAATTTAATCGCGGATCATTTATCCTCCGTAACGCGTCCGGCCCCGAATTCGAGCGCGCGCTTAGGGAACTTGGATTGGAGGCGTGGATAGGCACTTCACTGCCGTCAGTCAAGACGCGCCCGATCAAAGCCGCACGAGTCGCCATTATGCACACGTGGATAAGTACTCAGGACGAGGGCTGGTGGCGGCTGGAGTTCGACCGTTACAAAGTCCCTTACGATTACATCAGCACGCAGGACGTGGCCAAAAACGACAACCTCAACGCCAAATACGACGTGATCATCTTCGCGCCCGTGGGCCGCGCCAACCCGCAGCAGGTCGTCAGCGGCATGCCGATGTTCGGCAACCCGCTGCCGTGGAAGAAGACCGAATTGACGCCCAACCTGGGCGGCGTTGACGAGACCGACGACATGCGTCCAGGACTCGGATGGGGCGGGTTGCAGAATCTGCAGAACTTCGCGCGTCGCGGCGGATTGCTGATCGTGGCGGATGACACGGCGAACTTCGCGGTCACGTTCGGATTCGCGCCCGGCGTTTCAATCGCGCCGCCACAGAGGTTGCGCGTCACGGGCAGCGTGCTGCGCTCCAAGACGGTCGACGCCGCAAGCCCGATTATGTATGGCTACAACGAGAACCTGGCGATCTTCTGCGCGGGCGGCCCCATCTTCAACTTGAGCAACATCATGGGCGGAAGAGGCGGAAGGCGCGCGCCGGCGGACGGCAGTGAGCGCTTCACGGGCCGCGGCTCGCCGGACGACCCCGACACGCCGCAAAATCGCCCGCCGGCTGAATTGCCCCAAGAGCCTAAAGCGGAAGCCTGGGAAGCGACCCCCTTGACCCCCGAACAGCTCCGCAACGGCGTCTTCGTCATCCCGCCTTCGGCGCGGCCCCGCGTGCTCTTGCGCTACGCCGACGCGCGCGAATTGCTGATCTCGGGGCTGCTCGAAGCCGGTAACGAGATCGCGCAACACGCCGCAGTGATTGACGTCCCATACGAACAGGGTCATGTCTTGCTCTTCTCGATCAATCCCTTCTGGCGCGCCGAAACGCAGGGCAGTTACTCCCTGGTCTTCAATGCGATTCTCAATTTCGATCAGTTGAATGCAGGGAGGAGATTAGCTGAGAAGTAAATTCACACCGTCCAATCAACTACCTGAAGATTGTTGATTCGGGCGAAGTGGGAGACGTTATGAGTGGCGACGGTTAGCCCTTCGCTGAGCGCGATGCCGGCGATTCGGTCAATGTCAATTGTTTGAACTGGCTGATGTATGCTGCAGCGTTGAGTGAGACCTGCGGATGATGTTTATGCAGCAGGGTGAGCGTGTCGGTGTCGAGTAGTGTGGGAGTCATTCGATCTATGAATCATCGCTGCGATTGATGGTCGAAGAAGTGTTCCTGATCAAGGCGAGACTCATCAAACTCCACTCGCTGCCGCTCAGTCAGCGAATCATAACTGCCCCACAGCAGGCGAAGGTTGTCGAGAATTCGTTCGATTTCAGCCGGGGTTGTTCCGGCTGAAAGTAAATACTCACGAACCTGATCATCAGTGTCGGCAGGCCACACCCCCGGCGCGATGCGCACGCGCGTTCCTTCCGGCAAGTTAACAGGGCTAAGCGGTCTAAAGATACCGTTCTCGTATATTGCTTCGATAGTCTGTGACATAACTTTGAACCGACAAAAGTATAGCACGATTAAATTCGCCACCGCATCTTCAGTGATTGTTTGATCATCATTGCCGATTCAGGTCGCGTATTGACAAACGAACAGGCAGGCCGCCGGCGAAAGGCAGCCTGCCTTTTCGTTTCGGCGCCGGCTGGCGCGGTGGCTAATGCTTTAGAGTCATATGAATCGCCGCAATCTTCAATTGCCCGTCTCGCTTGATGAAGTTCACGGTGTAGCGGTACTGCGCGGTTGAATCCTGGCCGTTGGTCTGGAAATGCACCGTAGCAAGGAAAGTGGCGAAGGCCACATCATCATTTCCAGAAACACGCAGATCGTCAAACTCGAATTTCTTGATCGAATCGAGCCTTTTGACCTCCGCAATCTCCTCGGCCTTGTTCCTGGTTGCGCCGTCAGGCCCGACACCGACGTAATCATCGTCGAGAATTCTTTCAAAGAATGCGGCGTCGCGGCGCATACTGGCGTAGGCGATTTCGCGCAGCAGGACGAAGACCGAATCGCTGTCCTTGTCCCAGCGTAAAGGCGTGAACGCTTTGTCAGACTCGACGGTCATCTCTAACGGCGACGGCGGCGGCGGTGGAGGCGGTGGAGGCGCCGGCGGTTCCTGTGATAACTCGTTCAATTGACCCTGAAGAGCTGAGACGTCCCAGGCTTTGACATCTCCGCTCTCGCTGGTCTCTTTCAGCCATTTGATTCTATACAATGCCCGGAGCCGAAATTCTGGAGACGGATCGGACAAAGCAATTTTCGTCAACGGCTCGATCTCGCTTATCCACGCGAGCGTGTCAATCACCATCGCTTTGACCTCCGGGTCGTTGCTCTTGTTGAAGAGATCGAACATCGCCTCTGTGCTGCCGTCGCCTTCCAACTCGGTGAGTTGTATCGCCGCCAACCGGCGCATCTCCGCGTCAGGATCTCGCACAGCCATATCGATCAACTCGTCAAAGGCTTTTCTTTCGCCCAGAGATTTCATAAGTTGTTGCTTGCCTGTCGTGTCGCCGGGTTGTCTTTGCGCCAGCCCTGATTTGGTCAAGTGTCCGGGGACGAGCAGCCAGGCGACTACGGCGATTAAAGCCGCGGATAGAATCAAATACTTCCATTTCCGCGCAATTACGCGCGCTCGGTCCTTATTCAAAATCATCTCGATCCTCCTTTCGAGAATTTGTTTGGCGGAAAAGAGCGCAAGCTGGTGTGCGCCGCCCGGCGCGCCGGCCAGCGCCCCAATTGGCGCAATGCTACGCTCGGCTGCTTTGATGATGCTCTCGGCATAGGACTCGGCCTCAACGCCAGAGCCGACTACGTGATCATCGCAGGCCATCTCTCGTTCCATGGCCAATTGCCGGCAGACATAACGCGCCAGCGGGTGGAAAAAGAAGACGGCGCCGAAGACGGTTTGAAAGAGATTGACGTAATGATCCCGCCGCTCCACGTGCGCCAACTCGTGTCGCAGCATCGCGCATCGCTCCATTGGGGACGCCCAGGCGGCGACGTCGGCGGGAAAGATGATCATCGGGCGCAACACGCCGAGCAGAATCGGCGAGCGGATTTCGTCCGAAAGCGCTAGGCGAGCCTTCCCGGCGCGCAGAGCCTCGCAGTCGCATTCGGCGCAATCAAGATCTGCAAGAGAAGTGAGGCGAGCGCCGGCCCTCAAGCGACGTAACCTGACGCCATTGATCGTGGCTTTCATGACAAAGGCGCACACGCCCGCAAGCCACAGGGAAAATGACAGGCTCAAAATAAACGGCCGTTTGGTCGGAGGCTTGGCTCTCACAGCCGGAGATGGATTTTGAACCAGCGGCGCGGCGTCATTCGTAACAACAATCCTTGGAAGCTCGACCGCATAGCTCAGCGCTCTGTTGCTCGGTTGAGGCAGAGGCAGATTTTGAACAACGCCGCTCAGAATCGGCATCGCGGCGACGGCGATCAGGGCGAATAGCCAGACCTGGTGACGCAGCGCGGGCGATTTGACGCGGAAGATTCTCAATCCCGCCCAAACACAAGCGAGCAAAACGGCGGCCTGCCAACTCCACACGAGCAGCCACCCAGCGGCTTTGGCCGAAGCCGTGACAAATGGGTTGGTCAGCGCGTTCATTTCTGTCCTCCTTTTTTAGGTTTGGCCGCCGCCGTTTTGCTCGCCTGCGCGCGCGCGGCCATCTGCTCGCGTACTTCTCTTAAATCCTCTTCGGTCAGATCGCCCGTTTCGACCAGGTGCAAGACCATCGCCGCCGCTGAGCCGCCGAAGACCTGTTCGATCAAATGGCTCAGCACGCGCCGTTGGGCCTTCCCCTGTTTGGCTTTGGCGCGGTAGATGTGCGCTTTGCCTTCGGCGCGATGGGTCAGGTGGCCTTTGCGTTCGAGAACGCGGATGATCGTCAGCACGCTGTTGTAGTGGCGCTCGCCGGGCAAGGCCTCCTGAATCTCTTTGGCGGTGGCCTCGCCGCGCTCCCAGATCACGCGCATGATCTCCAGTTCTTTGTCGGTGAATGTCTTTGAAGGTTGTCTCGGCATAGTTCGTCTCAATGTAGGGGCAGACCTGCGTGTCTGCCCAGGATTGGGTTTACATCTGAATGCCGGGGCAGACACAAAGGTCTGCCCCTACCATACACTTCAGTTTTTCCGAAGCGACTGATACTTTAACTCCTGAGCCAACTGTTGAAGAGTAATCGCCTCACCGGTTCGATCAGGGGTTCTGTAGAGTTTTGTTTCCGGGCTGCTCCCCAAGCCCAGACGCTTATTCTGTAAGTGGTAACCTGCTGTAATATCTCCCAATCCGTAATAAATTTGTTTGCCCCATTGGAACTCGAAACGATCCTTGAGGTAGACCGCATCTACGTGAGGGCCTAACGTGCGGCTCCCTTTTTCGGCCCGTAGTTCCAGTTCGGCAAGCTTCACCACCGCGTTTTGAAGCTCCCATGCCTTACATCCGCACCATTCCAGCTCCTTCTCGTCAAGCTTCATCTCTACGCTTTGAGGGCCTTCGAAAGGCAAGGAAGATTGAACGAGAAATTGAGCGTCTCCGAAGTTGTGCAGAGTCATCGCGTCTATATGCCTGGAGCGCTCGAAGTGCGCTCCATGGGTTTCAAATGGCGGCGCCGGTGGGCGCGGCGGCCAAAACATTGGCCCCACGCCTCGCGGCATGTTTTGTCTATCCGCCTGCCATTGATCATTCACTTTTACCAGGTTGACTCGATAAGGATCAGTGACGAGCGTTTCTTTGTCCTGGCCAGGAACGCTGAGATGGAGTGTGCCGATAAAATCTATCACCGCCGAATCGTCGTTGACACTCACATCAAAAGCGCCAACCTCGACTTTGGAGATAGAGTAGCCAGGCGCGACGCCGACAGGAATCTGTGGAGGTTTGGGAAGAAGAATGATCAATGGGCTTTGCCTGTCATAGACCCTGAGATCATCAAGGACCAAACGTCCATCCGGCAATCCGGCTCTGTGATAGCGATAATGCCACTGTTGAGGAATCGCTTCCGCGACCTGTTGAATCATATCAATCAGCTCTTGCTCTTGGGCGCTATAGGTAACTTTTACCGGCGAGTCTTTGGCTGGCTTGGGCGAGTCTATTGCCGGACTGTTGGAAGACGAGTCCTTGGCCGAATAGCGTGGAATCAGCAGAAACCCCGCCACCGCGATCATCGCTATCGGCAAAACCAGATAACGCCACTGATGGGCGATCATACGCGCGCGATTTGTATTCAGAATCATTTCAAGCCTCCTTTCGAGAATTTGCCCAGTGGAAGAGAGCGCCAGTTGATGCGCGCCACTCGGCGACCCAACTGCGATAACGCTGCGCTCGGCCGCTTTGAGAACGCCTGCGGCATAGACTTCTGCGGCGACTCCCGCCGCGACTACGCGGTCGTCGCAGGCCATCTCGCGCTCCAGGCTCAACTGGCGGCAGGCGTAACGCACCAGCGGGTGGAAAAAGAAGATGACCGAGAGCGCCGTTGCGATTTGCTCCGGCGCAATCTCGGGCAAAGTTTGAGCCGGAGGTTGAGACGCGAGATCAATGACCACCTGCGGCGCTTCAACCGCATAGTTCAAAGCCGGGCTGGCGGGCAGGAGCGAAGGAAATCTCTGTATTGCCAGTGACAACAGAGGCAATGTCGCCACGGCGACCAGGCCGAACAGCCAGACCTGATGCCGCAGAGCAGGCGATTTCATCCTGCAGATTTTCAGCGTCAGCCATGCAAGCGCCAGCAGCGCCAGCGCCTGCCAACTCCATACCAGCAGACCCGCCGCGCCCTGGCCGGCTGTCGTGATGAGCCATTCAGTTGGAGCATTCATCGCTTTCCTCCATTTTCGGCGCCCGTCTTCCCCGGCTTCTCCGGCATAGCCTAATTGTTTTGATGATCAACGTATTTATACGTAGGCGCGGACGATAACGTATAAATACGTTGATGTCAACGAAAATTTTTAGCGTTGGCTGGGATTGAACACTTGTCATTACCCAAGTCTTTTCAGTTTTGCGCCGGAGGCGCAGCGGATATTAGCCGGTGGCGCCACCGGCTAATATCCACCGCCCTTTCAGGGCGAAGATCGGTAATCGCCAAACGCAAAAGATTTGGGGAATGACAAGATTGAAGGATCCACCAGCTTCCGCCAGGAGGATTGGCCAAAACCGACAGATTGTTCGCGCAGGTCGGAATTTTTTAGCGATGCTATACTCCCTGACATCACTTTGTGTGGCGGGGCATGACGTCAGTTTGTATGTCGAAGGATAATTTCAATTTTGAAGACGACGGGCGGTATTACACCGAGCTTGCCGCCGCTTTCGTCCGCGGGAAAATCGGCGTGGCGGACGCTTTGTCGCCTGAAGAGGCGATCGGGTTTGCATTAGCCTGTGCGCGGCGTACAATGCGCGAGTCCGCATTATTTATGTCGAAGCCGGGGCCGCAGCGTTGGCCGAACGGAATCGCTCCCGTGAGTTAGGCGTTCCGCCCGAAGTCATCAACCCGCTGCTCGCGCGATGGGAACCGCCTGATTTGACCGAAGCCCATCAGGTTGAAGTGATTGTTCGATAAATCGTTTACTATGGCCGAAACGATGATCAAGGCCGGTAAAAAAGATACCGGTGAACCGGAGTAAAGAGTATATGAAAAGCGCCAATCCTCTCATCCGTATGCTTATCTTATGCGGTATTTCCGGCATTATGTCGTCATCCGGCTCAAGCAATACATTTCAGAGCGCGGCGATTAGTAATTCCCAGACCCATCCCGGCGGCAAGGAGGTCACGATTGTGGTAGACCATTTCCGTCCGCCTTGCGTTGATCGCTCCGGTCCGCAATGGCGCTACCTCGTAGGCATGGGGGAGAGACCGTCCGGATTTCCCTACTTCTATGGCGCCATTGAAGGTTTTAAGTACCAATACTGGAAACCGCCGCGCCGATGGATTCGATTAGTGGCGACTTTAAACATGACCAGAAGAGCGAAAACGTGATAACTCTCATAAGCCTACGGCATGAAAAGAACTAAGCAGAAGAACATGCGCAGAATTCTCCCTGTCTTTTTTGTACAGCTTCTCCTAGTCGTCGCCGCTTACGCGCAAGCGAAGCGCCCGATGACTCCCGAGGACGTTGTCTCGCTCAACCGCGCCAGCGACGCCCAGATGTCGCCCGACGCGCGCCGCGTCGCGTTTGTCGTCAGCTCGTGGGACCGCGAGAACGACCGCTTCAATTCCGACATCTGGATGGTCGACGAGCTGCGGCAGGCCATTCGTTTGACCTCGCATCCGAAGCGCGACGATTCGCCGCGCTGGTCGCCCGACGCGCGCCGCCTGGCTTTTTTGTCGGAGCGGGGCTCCGACGCCGAAGCCGGCGCGCAAATCTTCCTGCTCAACCCCATGGGCGGCGAGCCTGTTCAACTGACTTCGCACAAGGCGCCGATTCAAAGTTTCGAGTGGTCGCCCGACGGCCGGCTCATCGCGTTCATCGCCGAGGAGGCGCGAGAGAGGTCGAGGACCAAACCTCCGGTCGTCGTCGACGAAGATCACCGCTTCGCCCAGTTGTGGGTCGTCGATGTGGCTTCAGGAGAAATAAAGCCGTTGACCAAAGGCTCGCGCCACGTCACAGCCTTCAACTGGTCGTTTGACGGATCTCGGATCGTCCTCACCGCGCGCTCGACGCCGAAGTTGACGGACAACGGCACGACCGAGGTCTTCGTCACGCCCGCGAGTTTGCAAAACGCGCCTTACAGCTTCGCCCAATGGAAGCAGATCACGAAAGGCGGAGGCGCCGAGAACCAGCCGCGATTTTCGCCGGACGGCCGCTTGATTTCTTATCTGGCGCGCTCGGACGGCGACGCGAACGTGGGGCCGGAGCGCATTCACGTCGTCGCCGCGACGGGCGGCGAGTCGCGAGCGCTAGCGCAGACCTTCGACGGATACATCAGTTCTTACCGCTGGGTCTTCGATTCGCAGCGCGTCATCTTCCTGGCCGCGATGGGGGTGAGCGCCAACCTTTACACGATGCGTGTCGACGACCCAAATCCTGCGCCGACGTTGATGACGCGCAACGAGGGCGTTACGACCGGATTCTCGATGACCGTCGACGGAATGAACATCGCCTACGTGCACGAAAGCCCGCGAATGCCGACGGAAGTGGCGCTGCTCAACGCCCGCAACATGATCCCGATTCTGCTGACGCGGTTGAACCCGCAGGTCGAATCGTTGACGCTTGGACTGGTCGAGCCCGTCAAATGGAAGTCATACGACGGGACTGAGGTCGAAGGGCTGCTGGTCTATCCGGTCGGTTATCAAACCGGCGCGCGCTACCCGCTGCTGACCTACATTCACGGCGGCCCGGAAGGCGCCTACACGAAAGGCTTTAACGCGAGCTGGAGCGCGTTCCCGCAGGTTTACGCCTGCGCGGGTTACGCCGTCTTCATGCCCAATTTCCGAGGCTCGTCCAATTACGGCGCGAAGTTCGCCCAGTCGAACGCCAAGCTCGTGGGCAAGGTCGATTACGAGGACATCCTGAGCGGCGTCGATCACCTGATTAAACTCGGCCTCGCGGACGAGAATCGGCTAGCCATCGCCGGGTGGAGCTACGGCGGTTACATGTCGGCCTGGATCATCGGTCACACCGATCGATTCAAATGCGCGGCTTACGGCGCGGGCCTGTCGAACGCCGTGTCGTACTGGGGGACCGCCGACATCGTCGAGCAACGCGAACGGTTGCACGGCGGGACCCCGTGGGAGGCGCGCAAGATCTTCGACGAACAATCGCCCTTGAATTATCTGAATAACGTCAAAACGCCCGCGCTGATATTCCACGGCGAAAAGGACGAACGCGTGCCGCTGAGCCAATCGCTCGAAACGTATCGCACGTTGAAGCGAATGGGCGCGACGGCGCAACTGGTCATTTATCCCGACCAGGGACACGGCCTCCTTACGCCGAGTTACCAGTTGGACAAAATGCGGCGCGAGTTCGCCTGGATAGAAAAATACCTGGCGGGGAACAATGTGCGGCGGGCAGTCAGTTCGCGGTAGGCCAGGCATGGATCAACACAACACAAAGGGTCAAAGGGTCAAAGGGTCAAAGGAACAGCCAGGCGATAACCATCTCCTTTCCCGGTTCTTCCTTTGACCCTTTGACCCTTTGACCCTTTGTGTTGATCTCTTTTCGTTAGCCGGTCTTCTTTCTGAAGCGAGCCGCCGCGATCGTGATCATCAAGACGCTCATCGCCGTCAGGATCAGCCCTTGTTTCCACAGGTCGCCCAGTTCGGCGCCGCGCAGGATGACGCCGCGGAAGATTTGAATCAGGTAGGTCGTCGGAATGATCTTGCTTATCCACTGGAAGAAATGCGGCATCGTATCGATCGGGAAAATATAGCCCGAGAGGAAGATCGAAGGCATCATCGTGCCGAACGCCGCTTGAGTGGCCTCTTGATAGGATTGCGCCCGCGTCGAGATCAGCAGCCCGAAGCCGAGCATCGTCAGAATGAACGGCGTGACCAACAACAGCAGCAGAAAGAAACTGCCTGAGATGGGCACGCCGAACGCCCAGCGCATGAAAAACAGCAGCAGACAGAGTTCGGTGTAGGCCACGACCGCGTACGGCGCGATCTTGCCGACCATCAGCCCCAACGGCTTGATCGGCGTCATGTAAAGTTGTTCGAGCGTCCCTTTTTCGCGCTCGCGGACGATGGCGATGGCCGTCAAGAGCACGGTCATCATCTGCATCAGCACGGCGATCATTCCCGGGATCAGGAAATTGGCCGAGCGCATGTCGGGATTGAAGAGCACTTTGGGTCGCGCCTCGACGGGGAGCGCCTGCCTGGTAACCGAGACGCTCAGCGCCCGCTCCAGCGACTCGCTGAGCGCGATGGCGTTGGCGACGTTCATCGCTTCGCCAGCCACCGAAGATTCCGAGCCGTCGATCAGGATCAGCGCGCTGGCCGTCTCGCCCGCCAGCAGTTTGCGCGAATAATCGGGCGGAATCTTGACGCCGACGCGCGCCCGCCCGGAGACGATCTCCCGGTTGAGTTCGTCTTCCGACGTGACGCTGCTCGTGATCTTGAAGTCGTCGGAATTGACGAAGCGGTCGACAAGGCGGCGGCTCTCCTGCGTGTGCGCCGCGTCGTATACGACCGTCGGGATGTCGCGCACGTTGGTGTTGATCGCAAAGCCGATCATGAAAAGCTGCATCGTCGGTATGAAGATGGTGAAGAAGAGCGCCATAGGATCGCGGCGGATGTGAATCGCCTCTTTGCGCAAAACAGGAATCAGGCCGGTGAACGGGTTCTTGCGGACACCGCGGATTCGCCCGGTCGCTTGCGCTTTCGCTTCTTCCGGAGTCAAGGCTCTCATAATTATTCTCCCAACCTTTTGGTTAATGTCACGAACACATCTTCGAGCGACGGTATGATCGTCCTCAGCTCGACGTCCGTAAATCCGTCGCGCGCCAGATCGGATTTGACCTGGTCGAGCGTCACGGCCTCGTCCATTAACAGGTGAATCGACTGGCCGAAGATCGTCGCGCTGCGGACATATGGCTTGCGCTTGATCGCGGCCAGGGCGCTTGATGTTTGCCTGGCGTCAATCTCAATACGGCGCGCGCCGGGCGGATTGACTTCGGGAATCTCTTTCAATTCGTCCGGCGCGCCGCAGGCGATCAGCTTCGAAAGGTAGATGTAGCCGACGCGCCCGCATCGCTCGGCCTCATCCATGTAATGCGTCGTTACGAAAAACGTAACGCCCTGGCCCGAAAGTTGAAATAGCAGGTCCCACAGATCGCGGCGCGCCACCGGGTCTATGCCCGCCGTAGGCTCGTCCAGGAACATCATCCGCGGCTCGTGTATGAACGCGCAGGCCAGCGCCAGTCGCTGCTTCCACCCGCCCGACAGTTTTCCGGCCCGGCGGTCAAGGTAAGGTTCGACATGCGTCAACGCGATGGCCTCGTCTTTACGCCGCCGTAAATAATCGCCGCGAAGCCCGTACACGCCGGCGTAAAATTCGATGTTCTCGATCACTGTCAGGTCTTCGTAGAGGCTGAACTTCTGCGACATATAACCGACTCGCTGGCGAATCTGATCTGACTCAGCCACGCAATCGAAGCCGAGCACAGATCCTCTGCCTTCCGCCGGGGTGAGCAGGCCGCAGAGCGCTTTGATGAGCGTCGTCTTGCCCGAACCGTTAGGGCCGAGGAAGCCGAAAATTTCGCCCTCTTCGACAGATATGCTCACGCGGTCGACAGCGGTGAAATTGCCGAAGCGAACGGTGAGGTCTTGGGTAGTTATTGCCGCGTTCATAGATCCCTCATTTCTCTATGGTCACATCCGCAGACATTCCCGGCTTCAACAATCCTTCGCGGTTGTCAATGCGGACTTTGACGCCGAAGACCAGATGGTTGCGTTCGTTGCGGCTCTGCACGTTGCGAGGGGTGAATTCGCCTTGAGTATTGATCTGCTCGATCACTCCGTCGAACGCGCGGTCGGCGAAGGTGTCGACTTTGATTTTGGCCTTCTGGCCGACCTTGATCAGGCCGAGCTGCGGTTCGGGGACGTAGACGCGGATGTAAATTTGATCTTTTTCGAGCAGCCGCGCGATAGTTTGGTTCGGCGTGACGAGATCGCCGGGGCGGACCGGCAGGACTTCGACGACGGCGCTGGCGGGCGATTTGACTTCGCCTTCGGCGATCTGGACTTTGATCTCTTCGAGTCTGGCTTTGGCCTCGGCCAGTTGGGCGCGGGCGTCGGCTATCTCTTCGGCGCGCGGGCCTGCGATGACCAGCCGTTCGGCCTCCTGCGCCTGGCGGAAGCGCTCCTCCGCCGCGCGGATGTCTTCCTTGCGGCTGCCGTTGAGCAATAGGTCCAGACGCTTCTTTTCGGCGTCGCGCCTCGCCCGCGCGTTGTCCGACCGGAATTTCGCCGCGTCGAATTCCTGCCGCGACGCGTCGTCCGTCGAATAGAGTTTGCTGGCTCGTTGGAATGAGACTTCAGCGCTGTTGAGGTCGGCTTCGGCGGCGGCGAGCGAAGCTCGCGCCTGTTCGATTTCCTCAGGTCGCGGCCAATTGCGAACCGCTTCCATGTTGGCGCGGGCGGTCTCGGTCGCGGCCCTGGCCTGCGCCCTCTCTTCGGGACGCGCTCCGCGTTCCAGCCGATCTAGCCTGGCCCGTTGCTGCGCGATCCTCGCCTCGGCCTGCAATCGCTGCGCTTCAACCGCGGCGACGTCGAAGCGGACGATCGGTTGCCCGGCCTGAGTCTCCTGCCCCTCGAGGACGAGCACGTCGGTGATTCTTCCTCCCACCTTCGATCCGACGCGAATCTCGCGCGTCTCGATTGTGCCGGAGAAGAGCAGCGGATCCCCTCTCCTGAATCCGAAGCCGCCGTTCGCGCAGCTCGCGTAAAAGATCGCGGCGGAGGCCAGAACCCCCAACGAAACCCACTTGATCAAATTTCTTCCGACAAGCCTGTGCATCAATGAAACCTCCGGATCGGCGCGTGAACGATGTAAGTAAGCACTTACATATACACGATCACTGTAATAAGGCGCAAGGCCGTGGCGTCTCGAATTTTGCGCTCTGCTTTGTGATTTTGTGGCGCCATTCGTCCGCCCGGCCCTTTCGATTTTGGGATTAGGCTATCCCAGAATCGGACGCTCGGCTGATAGTTCCAATCGTCGCCCTCAATAGATTCAGGCATTTAACCGACGCCTCGTCTGGCACGCGGATTGGTAATTGCCGAGCAGGGGATTGCGGCGCATAACAGAGCCACGCATAACGGCGCCGCGCGCGCGGCGCCGTACCAATCCTCAGACGGGAGGAACCGATGGGAAACTTGCTTCAGGATTTACGCTACGGTAGCCGGATGCTCATCAGGCATCGCGCGGCGACGGTGATCGCCGTCGTCACTCTCGCGTTGGGCATCGGCGCGAACACGGCCATCTTCAGCGTCGTCAATTCGGTGTTGCTGCGTCCGCTGTCTTATCCGAACGCCGAGCGGTTGATGACCATTTGGGAAGACCATCGGGCGCTGAACGGGCCGGTGAATGAATGGACTTCGCCTCCAGGCTTCGAAGACTGGCGCGATCAGGCGAAATCGTTCGATCACGTCGTGGCGCTTCGGGACTGGCAGCCGACCTTGACCGGGCAAGGCGACCCGGAGCAATTGGTCGGCGCTCTGGTTTCGCATGACACATTCGCGATGCTTGGCGTCACGCCGGCGCTGGGCCGATCGTTTCGCCCGGAAGAAGATCAGCGAGGCGTTGAGAGCGTCGTCATCATAAGCCACGGTCTGTGGCGGCGGCGGTTCGGCGCGGATCCTTCGCTGGTCGGTAAAAAGATTTCGCTCAACGGCGAAAGCCGCGTGGTAATCGGCGTCATGCCCGCGGGTTTCAAATTTCCGATCATCGCCGGCGCGGATATCTGGCGGCCGATCCAGCCCTCCTTCGGCCCCGGATGCCAGCGCGGGTGCATCACGGTTCGTGTGATGGCGCGGCTGAAACCTGGTGTGACCGAGGCGCAGGCGCGCGCCGAATTGAACTCCATCGCCGCGCGCATCGAACGGCAGTTTCCCGACACGAACACGAAGGTCGGCGCAACGCTCGTTCCGCTGCACGAATTTCTGGTCGGCCCGGTGAAGACGCAGATGGTGGCGCTGCTTGTCGCTGTCGGCTTCGTATTGTTGATCGCGTGCGCGAACGTCGCAAATCTGCTGCTGGCGCGGTCGGCGACCCGCGAGAAAGAGATCGCCATTCGGGCTTCATTGGGCGCTGGACGATGGCGCGTCGCGCGGCAGTTGTTATCGGAGAGTCTGCTGCTGGCGGTGATCGGCGGAGCCGTTGGGTTGCTGCTGGCGTACTGGCTGGTTGATCTGCTGATCAGTTTCAGTCCGCAGGGAACGCCGCGTCTGGATGAGATTGGCGTTGATGGACGCGCGCTGGGTTACGCGCTGGCGATCACGGTTCTGACCGGGTTGTTGTTCGGCATGGCGCCGGTCTGGCAGCTTTTCAAGGCCGACCTCAACCAATCGCTCCGCGACGGCGGGAAGGGTTTGCAGGTCGCGCGGAGCGGACGCCGCGCGCTCAACGCGCTGGTGGTTGCCGAGACCGCGTTGGCGCTGACGCTGCTCGTCGGCGCGGGGCTGCTGATCAAAAGCTTCATCCGGCTTCAGCGCGTTGACCCCGGCTTCAACCCGCGCAACGTATTGGCCGCCGTCGTAACGCTGCCGCAGGCGGTGTATCCCGAACGTAATCAGATCGCCCCTTTTTACAGCCAGCTTTTGGAGCGCGTCAGGGCGCTGCCGGGCGTGCAATCGGCCGCCGCGGTTTCGTCGCTCCCGCTCGCCGGCGCCGACTCCGACGCCGATTTCGTAATCGAAGGCCGTCCCGCGCCTCAGCCCGATCAACGGCCCGTGGCGTGGTACAGCTCCGTCAGCCAGGACTATTTCCGCACGATGGGCATGCGGCTCATCGCGGGACGCGAGTTCACCGAACGCGATAACGAGAACTCGCCCAAAGTCGTCATCATCAGCCAGGCGACGGCGCGCCGCCACTTCCCGAATGAAGACCCGATCGGCAAGCGCATCGGCAATGGACGCCCTGACGGCTGGCGCGAGATTGTCGGCATAACGGCCGACGTAAAGCATTTCGGCCTGACCCAGGACGCGCGCGTGTCAATGTTTTTTCCAGACCGTCAGCGGCCTTCGCGGCAAATGTTCATAGTCGCGCGCACAGGGGCTGACCCGTTGAGCCTGAGTTCGGCGCTGCGGGGCGTGGTCGCCGCGATGGATAAAAACCTTGCCGTCTCGAACATCAGCGCGATGGAAGAGGTTACGTCGCAATCAATCGGGCAGGAGCGATTCACGCTGTTATTGCTGGGACTCTTTTCAGCGCTCGCGCTGTCGCTGGCGGTGGCGGGCATTTACGGCGTGATGTCTTACGCAGTCGCGCAGCGGACGCATGAGATCGGCGTTCGCGTGGCTCTGGGGGCGCAGACCCGCGACGTGTTGAAGCTGGTTGTCACTCAGGGAATGGCTCTCGTGTTGGCCGGCGTGGGAATCGGACTGGCGTCGTCACTCGCGTTGACCGGATTCATCAGGGGACTGCTCTTCGGCGTGAGCGCGACCGACCCGATGACGTTCGTCGCCGTGGCTGCGCTGCTGGCGCTGGTCGCGCTTGTAGCATGCTACGTCCCGGCGCGCCGCGCGTCGAAGGTGGATCCGATGGTCGCGCTTCGCTGCGACTAGGGAGGGGTAGGGAGGTTGAAAGGTTACGCCGGAGATTCAGCTTGATCACCCAACGCTTTACGTCATGAACTCTTTAAGCCTGTTCAACCCATCCGGCGCCTAACGGCGGGGTAGCGAAATATCAAGGCGCCGTCTGGTTGAACGCCTTGTTAGTCGTCGCCATCGCTGCCAGCGCAACCAGATAACACAAAGCTCCGGCTAAAAGCACTGCTTTGAATCCGAAAGACATGGCCAGGATCAGCGCCGTAACGGAGCCGATGACGGTAAAGAATCCGTTGACTCCCCAAGACCAGGGCACGAGAGCCGAAGCCTCTTTGGAAACGATTCGTAACCCCGTTGGGAAAGGCGTTCCGAGCAAAATGCCAAGCGGCGCGAGCAAAATGACCGCGAGAGCGACGCGCCACGAAAGCGCTAACCCAAGCGTGGCGGCAAACAGCGCCGGCATGACGAAAGCCGTCGCGATCAGTGTCAGCAAAATGAACGGTACGATTCGCAGCAGCGCCCGACGGGGCTGTAAGCGAAAGCGCCCGGCGAGGTACGCGCCCACGCCTGTGAAAATCAACAGACTAGCGAGGACGACGGCGAAAGTATAGACGGGTTGACCCAGGAAGAGCATGAAGCGACCGAGCAATGCGATCTCGATCATAATGAAGCCGAGACCCAAGCCCGCGAAGTAGAGCAGAAAGCGCCAGCGATTTGGCGCGCGCAATCCTTTGCGCGAGAATCGTGCAAGCGGCAACAGGATAAATGCCGCAGCAATCAGAATCGTTTGCACGAGCAGAACGAGCAGCGTGACTTCCGCGATGGGGCGGTCTTCGAGCGCCATGCGTCCCTGTCGCTCCTGCGTGAGTAAATCACGTAAGGTGTTGAGATTGATGCTCGACCATCGCGTGTGTTGATTGAAGAACGGGCGGTCGTCTGTCGCAGGTTCGATCTGCGCCGCCTGCGCCCGATAGACAGCGCGCAAGTCAGGCGCGGTGACGAGCGTGTGATAGATGCTACCCGCGTGCGGATCGAGCGGCGAGAAAAGAACTTCCGGCGATGGTTCGTTGGGATCGCGCGCCGGGAGCGTTGGTTTGAGGGTTCGGCGGAACTTCATATAGATCAATCCGCGAGAAAGTATTCCAGGCTGTGTAAAGCGGCTGGCGCGGCTGGCGTCTCTTGTTAGGAGTCACCGAGATTGGCAGCGCGCGGTCGGCGAACGAAGCGAGCGCGAAAGCGAAGATGCATATCACAAGGCCAACGCCCGCCAACTTTCGCGCTTTATTGACGGCGAAAAACGCCGCCGCGAGCCATCCGAGCGCCGCCGCCGCAACGACCGAGCCTGATCCGCCGAACGCGGGCATCACGACAGCGAGGGCGGCGCAGCCCGCTCCCGCGCCGAAAAGATCAAAGGCATACAGGCGATTGATCTGCCCTGCGCCGCGAGTGAAAAGTAATGCGAGAGCCAAGCCCGAACAGAAGAACGGAACCGAGATGATGATGTAATAAAGCGGCATAAAGAAAATCTGCCGCCGATCTGCAAGCAGGCTAAAAGGGTCGAATGGGATGCGCTGCATCAGCCAGAAGCAGCCGATGGTCAACGCTCCAAAAGCCAGCGACAACCATGCGAGCGCCCGATCGAGCGGAACTTCTTCGCGCAACCTCCGCCAAAGCGCAAGTACGACGCCGGAAGCTCCGAAGCCGAGTAGCGCAGTGGAGATGATGAGGAACCCGAAGTGATACCAGAGCGCGACTGACAGCACGCGCGTCAGAGCAAGTTCCAGCAGCAGCGTCGCCAGCGAGAAAAGAAAAATACCGACGTAGTGGCGCCAGCTTATTTTCTCAAGGCCATTTTCTCTCTCCATAATATCTATCCCCATTAGAGGTCGAGCATCTAACTAGTGTTATTCAGCGGTCTGCACAGGTAGAAACCTTACTGGTATCTACTAGAAACTTTTGGTTCTTCAATTCGATCTTCCAGCGCCAGTGCGACTGCTTGGTCATAGAGCATCTCCCAACCGCATACCATCTTCCCTTGCCTTACTGAACCTGCAGGAGCGCCGTCGTGTTCCTCTTTGGCACCTGCCCGACAGGGATGCGGGCCACCTCTTTCAGCGACTTGAGGTCGATCACAGACACGGAGTTCGACCCGGCGTTGGCCACGTAAGCCGTCTTGCTGTCGGGGGTGAGCGTCACCCAGTCTGGCGCCAGTCCCACGTCAGCGCCGCCCAACAGCTTTAAGTCCGGGAGCGAGTACGCATAAAGCGCGCTATTCTGCCTGCTGGTGACGACCAGGGTCTTGCCGTCCGCGGTGACGGCCATGCCGTGGGAGATGTTTCCTCCTTCCTTGTTATCCACCTTCCCAGGCGGCAACGGAGGAAGGGTGATCCGAGTAACCTCCTTGCGGGTTTGAAAATCCACCGCCGCGAACCCATGAAATTCGGTCAACTGGACGAAGATTCGTTTGGTCGAGCCGTCGGCGTTTTGCTCGAACGCCATTGGACGAACGCCCAGGTCGAACTCCAGCGACCACACGGGCTGCTCGGTCTGCGCATCAATCACGGTCATAATCTTCCCGACGATGGAGCCGGCGATCACGTACTTGCCGTCCGGCGTGACATAGGTGTTGTGCACGCCGCCTTTTGCCGGGATGCTCTTGACTCGCTCTTGAGACGCCGTATCAATGACGTCCACCGCGCCCGGCGCCTGGACGATTGCGACGTAGACACGCCGCCCATCGCGACTGATCGAGATATTGTTGGGACGGCCACTGAGGGCGACCCGTTTGGTCACCTGCAGCGTCCTCGCGTCAACGATATCCAACGTCTCAAGCGCCTCATCACTGAAGTAGATTCGGCTACCGTCCGGGGCCGCAGCGACTCCATGGTTGGCTTCGATGTCCTTGATTTCTCCCACTATTTTGTTCGTGACGGGATCAATGAGGTGAATGTTGTCCCCGGCGCTGTTAGTCTGAATGATCCGGAGTTTGACAGACGTGTCGGCCTTTGCCCCACGCACCCAGGCGGCAAGCGTTTGCCACTCCGGGGCATTTTGGGAGTCCCAGTGTTTGCCGCCGGCGTGGAACGCGTCTCCGCCCGCTTCGGTCGCCAGAAGGTGTGTGAGCAGCTTGCTCTGCAGGCTGCCGGGAATCACCCTCTGCCGGACGACGTCGAAATTCTGGCGTGATTGCTCCTCATCCCAGGCGCCGCTTCCGGGCGAGAGGGGCTGCAGGCGCATGGGAGTGCTCGTTATATGGCAAGAGACGCAGCGGGCGTGACCCGGGCGCTTCGCCAGAAAGATGGGTTGTACCTGCGTTTTGAAAAACTCGAAATCCAACTGCGCCGGCGCGGTCATAGGCGCATGCGGCTGCTGGACTGCGAACCCGATCGTCATCAAGACACAGGCGCTTATTGCCAGAAACAGTACCCCTCGCCAGGTGAGAATCTTTGTCAGATACATAACTCCTCCACAGTTAAGAACCACTGCTGTTGAGCGTATTGGCCGGGCGCTACTTTGCGAGTGATCAGCATGGCCGTGATCCCCGCTTGCAAGGCAAAACGTTTGCAGAGCCGGTACTATTGAATCGTGTGAATGCGAGATGACGTGGAGTATATGAGAGGCTCAGCAGGCATGCAAAGGTTTTGCGATGGACATCAACATGGATTACACCAATGGATAATTTCATCGGCGGCCTGCCGTGACGCTCGCCTTCCGCGCTGGCCTGGGCAATGCCGGCTTTCATGCGTTCGCGGATGACGTCGCGCTCGAACTCGGCAAAGACTGAAGGCATCCCGGCCATTGCACGGCCTGACGGTGTGATGAGATCGAGCGCTTCGTTGATCGAGATGAAACCGATTCCCAGTTCGGTGAGTTCCTTGAGTGGCGCCACCAGGTCAGTCAGCGATCTGCCCCAGCGGTCAAGCCGCCAGACAATAATCACATCTATTTCGCGCCGGCGTGCCGCCTTCAAAAGTTCTTCGCGCTGCGGCCTGGTCTTTGCGCCAGACCCGACTTCTTTTATTTCACGCGTGATGGTGAGCTTGCGACGACCATCGACGCCGGCTCCGCCGCGCGCTCGGGAGATCAAGTTGTATGGACGACGGGACGGCGAGAACTCGTCACACGGCGCCGCTCACGCCGTCTCATCGCAGAATCAAATACTTGTCGAACCGCAGAGAGGTCTCGCTATTCCCGGGCGCCTGACGCGAGCAGAAAGTCGACAACGTCTTTATGCCCGCCCCTCTTAGCCATACTGAGTGGTGTCCTCCACTCGCCTTGCTTGGGCGGGTCATCAACTACCTGTCTCGTCCCGTCTTTTTTCACTATTTCAATTTTCCCCTGCACCTTGCCCTTCACGATTTTCCCCTCTTGATTTACGAATTGAATCGTTTGGGCAGCATGCCGCATGTTAGAGGCCCCGGGATGCCCTCGTGCAGCAAGACCTCGACCTTGCGACGAACGCCACATTCGCTAGCCAACGAACGCATTAGCTCGCGCCCCTTCCACCAGAGCCGACCGTCCCGGCGTATTCGGTAGAGTCGGAGCAGATCAACAGCGAGCTGCGCGAGCAACAAGAGTGCTCCGGCGAGCCACACTGCGCGGACTATTGTCATCCACGAAGGGAGTGACCAGTGGGCGCTCTCGGTCGCTCGACTCGGAAGGCTTGCGCCTGTGGGGGCGGTCAGAGCGACTGACGGCGCGGCTGGTCTTAAGTCAGTGGATTCGGTGGTTGGAGAAGCCGGAACGGCGATGATCACTTCCGGGGCGGACAATACGATCAGCGGCAGGGCAAACACCGCAGCCAGCGTCGCGGCGAGCAGCAGATGTCGCACAGATGCCCGCGCGCGTCTGGACAGCATTACGATGGTCAAACCGATCACCAATATGACGGTCGCTTTGCCAAGGATTGACAGTTCGACCAGGCGGCCCAAGGCCACAGCCGCCTCGTTAATCGTTGATATCGATATCATGATTGCCTCCTGTCTTTGCGGACCTGTTCGATCTCGGCTCGCAACGCGTCGAGATCCTCTTCGGTCCAGGTTTCATGTTTTAGCAATGCCGTTACGGTGTGGCGCGGTGAACCACCGAAAAAGGTACGCACCAGCTTGTTGATGGCGTTGCGTTGGGCGACGGCCCGCGACTTTGTCGGATAGTAGACATAGCGCAACCCTTCCTCGCGATGCTTGATAAAACCCTTTGCCTCGAGCTTGGCGAGCATCGCCCGGACGGCCGAGTAGCTGGGCGGGTCGGAGAGCCTGGCGCGCACGTCCTCGACTGACGCGCTGTCTCCCAGCGCGAAGATTGCGTCCATAATCTCGCGCTCGCGACGGGTTAACTTCTCATGTGGTGGTGATGCCATCATTGTCCTCCATCTCTGTTTCCTAAATTAGCTGCTACGGACGTAGCATATTGCTATACGCGTAGCATGCTGCTACGGACGTAGCACTGTCAATCGAATTATTTTTGAGCCTTCCGCTGATGACTCGACGCCTGCTTCTTGCCCCGGCATTCTCTCTCGCGCAGACGAAGTCGAATGCTATCGACTGGCCGTGGATGGCTTAGTCTGCGCTCCGTGAATTGTCTGGTCAGCAGGCTCAATCGGCTCACGCAGACAAAGCGGATCAAATAAGGTCATCTGTTTCGTTTGAGCGAGTGCTCGAAACTGGGATTACGCAGTCCCGGAAGCGCACACCACGCCCCGCGCCGCTGTTCTCCTCGCGCAGCCAAACCATAAGAGATTAACGGGTTAGTGTTTCCCTGAGTCTGGCACGCGGTTTGGTTATCCAAATTGCTGCTCGGGCGCCAGCTTGACTGCAAGTGTGTACATCGGCAAACCGTCCCGGATCGGCATCTGAGACGCGTCTGGTTTCCAAGCTGGGAAAGGCAATGAAGGGGTATCAATCATGCAGACCTTATGGCAAGACCTGCGCTACGGCGCGCGAATGTTAATGAAGCAGCCCGGCTTCACCTTGATTGCGGTGATTACGCTGGCGCTGGGGATCGGCGCGAACACGGCGATCTTTAGCGTGGTGAATGCCGTGCTATTGCGCCCTCTGCCTTACCGCGACGCCGGGCGCATTGTGGCGATTCAGGAATTGGGTCCACAGGGGAATCGAATTCAAGTCACTTCCGCCAACTTCCTCGACTGGCGCGCGCAAAACACGGTCTTTGCACATCTGGCTGCCATTCTGTCACGACAATCCAATCTGGCGAATGACGGGCAGGCGGAGCGAATAGAAACAGCGATCACGTCAGCGAATTTCTTCGAGGTCTTCGGCGTGCGGCCGCAGGCGGGGCGGCTCTTTGCGCCCGCCGATGAGCAAGCGGGTCACGCGCCGGTCGTCGTCCTCAGCCACAGACTGTGGCTGCGGCGATTTGGCGGGGAGGCGAACCCCGTCGGCCAACAACTGATCCTTGACGGCAAAAGCTATACGGTCATCGGCGTCGCGCCCGCGGGATTTCAGTATCCGGACAAAACCGAATTGTGGTTTCCGCCGCTGCGACTCGCCCCGGAATTCAACGAGACGTTCGACGTGACGCAGACGCGCGGCTTTGGCACTCTGAGCGCTGTGGCGCGGCTCAAGCCGGCGGTTTCGCTGGAACAGGCGAAGTCCGAGATGGAGACAATCACCGCCCGATTGCGAAAGCAATACCCGGAAACCAACAACAATCGCTTCAACCGCGTAGTTCCGCTGCAAACGAGCCTGGTCGGCGAGACGAGCCGATTGCTCTGGCTGTTGTTCGGCGCGGTCGGCTGCGTATTGTTGATCGCGTGCGCCAACGTCGCCAACCTGTTACTGGCGCGGGCGACGACGAGGCGGCGCGAATTAGCGGTGCGCGCCGCTCTGGGCGCGACGCGCGGTCGGATGCTGCGGCAGTTACTGACAGAAAGTTTGTCGCTCGCCCTGGCCGGCGGACTGCTCGGTCTGCTGCTGGCGTGGTGGGGCGTGGACGCCTTGACGCGATTGCTGCCGACGAACTTCCCTCGCCTGGGCGAGATCACGCTCGATCTGCCGGCGCTCGGCTTCGCGCTACTGGCGTCTCTGGCGACGGCGATCATCTTTGGACTTGCCCCGGCGTGGCAAGGGGCGCAGATCGGATTGCAGGAAGCGTTGAAAGATAGCTCGCGGGGCAGCGTCGGGGCGCGGCGCAATCGTCTGCGCGGCGCGCTGGTGACCGCAGAGGTCGCGCTGTCGCTGTCGCTGCTGGTCGGCGCGGGGTTGCTCTTTCGCAGCTTCCTGCGCTTACAGGCGGTGGACACGGGCTTCGACGCGGGAGGCGTGTTGACGATGAGGCTCGCGCCGTCGGGGACAAATTTCCGCGAAGACCCGCAGTACATCGGCTTTTATCAAAAGGTGGCCGAGAAGATCGCGACGATTCCGGGCGTCGAGGCTGTCGGCGCAATCAACACGCTGCCCCTTTCAAAAGGCCGGACCTTCCACTTCCGCGTCGAGGGGCAGCCGGAGAAGCCTGAAGATCAATGGCCCGGCGCGAATTATCGCAACGTCACCCCGGACTATTTCCGCGCTATGAAGATTCCCATCATGCAAGGCCGCTCCTTCACCGAACGCGATAATGAGTCGGCGCCGCCGGTCGTGATTATCAACCAAGCCGCCGCCGCGCGCGAATTCGCTGGCCAGAACCCCGTAGGCAAACGCGTAACCTTCGGCGGGCGGGATCGCAGCGGACAACCCATCTGGCATGAAATCGTCGGCGTCGCCGCCAACGTCCGCAGCCTGGAGTTACAGGACGAAGCCGAGCCGGAGATTTACACCGCCGCGAGGCAAGACGCTTTCGCCGGAATGACGTTCGTCATTCGCGCGTCAGTCGAACCCGCGAGCCTGGCGACGGCCGTTCGGCAGGCTGCGCGGGAGGTTGATCCCGCGCAGCCCGTGTCCGATTTGCGCACGATGGAAAGCGTCGTCGTGGAGGCGGTGACACAGCCGCGGTTCAATTTGACTTTGCTCGGTCTTTTCGGCGGCCTGGCGCTGTTGTTGTCGGCGGCGGGCATCTACGGCGTGACCTCTTACTCCGTGGCGCAACGCGCGCCGGAGATCGGCATCCGCAAAGCCCTGGGCGCGCAGAGCGGCGATGTGCTGCGATTAGTGATTCGGCAAGCAATGGCGGCTGTCCTGCCCGGCGTCGTGATCGGGCTGACCCTTGCGTTTGCCGCGACGCGCGTGATGAAGAGCATGCTCTTCGGCGTGAGCGCGACTGACCCGCTGACATTTGTCGCGATTGCGTTGTCGCTGACGCTGGTCGCTTTACTGGCCTGCTGGATTCCGGCGCGGCGGGCGACGAAGGTGGATCCGATGGTCGCTCTCAGAACCGAATAGATGTCAGATGTCAGATGTCAGATGTCAGTAGCAAGTGAGGCGAGAGTTTCTTCGCTGACATCTGACATCTGACATCTGACATCTCCTCTTGGAGGAATTATGCAGACACTGTGGCAAGAAAGACCCGGCGCGGCTCATGCATCTTGACGAGAAAGCTCCGAAAGCCGGGTTCGAGACGGCGGGGTTATCGTTTCCTGATTTCAGCGATTGGCGTTCGCGCAGCCGCAACTTCGAGCGGATGGCGCTATACGAAGAGAAATCATTCACACTGGCGAGCGGCAATTCGACCGAGCGCGCCGAGAGGGTCGAGGGCGCTCGCGTCACGGCGAGCCTGTTTCCGCTGCTCGGCGTGGAGGCGACTCAAGGCAGGCATTTTCTTGAAGAAGAAGACAAGCCTGGCGCGGTTCCGGCGGCGATCATCGGCTATGGTTTGTGGCGCCGGCGCTTCGGCGGCGATCCGGGAGTCATCGGTCGCGCGGTCCGAATTGACGGCGGGAGCGTGACCATCGTCGGCGTGATGCCGGTGGGCTTCGGCTTTCCCATCAAGGCGGAAATCTGGAAGCCGATCGCCGCCGCGTTCGATGAAAAAGACCGCGGTCATCATTTCGCGTTCGGCATCGGCCGGCTCAGACCAGGAGTCACGATTGAGGCTGCCGGCGCCGAAATAGAGGCGATCGCAGCGGCCATCGCGCGCGAGCATCCTAAAACCAACGACGGCTTTGAAGGCGTCGTGAAGCCGTGGCGCGAGGCGGTGCTCGAAGATACTGGGGATCTGTTGTGGCTCCTGCTGGGCGCCGTCGGTTTCGTCCTGTTGATCGCCTGCGCGAACGTGGCGAACCTGCTGCTCACGGCGGGCGCGTCGCGCGCCGGCGAAATGGCCATCCGCTCTGCGCTCGGCGCCAGCCGCGCATCGCTGATGCGGCAGATGTTGATCGAAAGCCTGTTGCTCGCATCGCTCGGAGGCGCGCTCGGATTGCTCATCGCGCTGTGGAGCGCGGACGGGATGGCGACGATGATCCCCGAAGCGATGCCGGCCCGGATGGAGTTCTCGATTGACTGGCGCGTGCTCGCGTTTACGCTCGGCGCGACGACGGCGACGGCGATATTGTGCGGGGTCGCTCCGGGCTGGCAGGCGTCGAAGACGGATCTGATGTCGGTGATGAAAGACGGCGCTCGCGGCGCGAGCAGCTTGAGAAAACAGCGGCTGCGCAGCCTGCTGGTGATCGGCGAAGTCGCGCTGGCGATGACGCTGCTTATCGGCGCGGGATTGATGATGAAGAGTTTTATCCGCGTGCGACAGATCAGCATCGGCTTCAACGCCGATCACGTGGTGACGGCCAAAGTCGCGCTGCCCGAAACGCAATATTCCGAGCCCGCGCAGCGAAACAATTTCTACCGGCAGTTGCTTGAGCGTCTGTCGGCGAAGCCGGGCGTCGAATCCGTCGCGCTGACCTCCAGCCTGCCTTTGATGGAAGAGGATATTTCAGGCTCCGACTTTTACGTCGAAGGCAAGCCTAAGCCGAAGAATATCTCGGAGATTCCCATCGCTCTTCAGTCAGCCGTCTCTCCGGGCTATTTCCGCACGATGGGTATGCGGCTCCTCAGAGGCCGCGATTTCAATGACGCCGATGGCGAAGGCAAAGATAAGATGGTGATCGTGGATGAAACGATAGCGCGCCGTCAATTCGCTGACGAAGACCCGATTGGCAAGCGGATCACATTCGGCGACACGCAGTGGTGGACCGTTGTCGGCGTGGTAGGCGCGGTCAGGCATTATGGATTGAAAAGGGAAGCCAGGATGCATGCCTATCAGCCATATCAGCAAGCGTCGAGCGGCAATATGACCATCGTCGCGCGCGTTACCGGCGAGCCGGCGAGTTTGACCGCGGCGCTCCGCGGCGAAGTCGCCGCGCTCGACAAAGATTTGCCCCTATACGCCCCGCGCCTGATGACCGAAGTCGTGGAGACGGCGATGTGGGACGACAAGTACGTCGGAATCCTGTTCGGGTTGTTCGCGGCGCTGGCGCTCTCCTTGGCGGCGGTCGGAATCTACGGCGTAGTCTCGTACTCCGTCGCGCAGCGCACGCGCGAGATCGGTATACGCGTGGCGCTCGGCGCGCAGACCGGCGATGTCATGCGGATGATCATCCGGCAGGGACTGGCGCTCGCCGCGCTGGGAGCGGTTATCGGATTGGGCGGCGCCGCGCTGGCTGCGCAGTTGATGAAGAGCCTGCTGTTCAATGTGAGCGCGACTGACCCGGCGACTTTCACGCTCCTGCCTCTGTCGCTGCTGGCCGTCGCGCTGGCGGCGTGCTGGCTTCCGGCGTGGCGGGCGGCGAAGGTGGATCCGATGATCGCTCTCAGAACCGAATAGATGTCAGATGTCAGATGTCAGATGTCAGTAGCAAGTGAGGCGAGAGTTTCTTCGCTGACATCTGACATCTGACATCTGACATCTCCTCTTGGAGGAATTATGCAGACACTGTGGCAAGAGGCATAGGCGCGAACACGGCGATCTTCAGCGTCGTCCACGCGGCGCTGCTCAGGCCGTTGCCTTACGAGGAACCGGATCGACTGGTCATGATCTGGGAGCGCAATCTGTCGCGCGGCCTGGAGCAGAGCCAGGCATCGCCCGTCACCTACTGCGATTGGCGTGAGCAGAAGCATCTCTTCGACAAGATCGCGGGCTGGTGGTATCCGCAGGTCAACCTTACCGATACAGGCGTCGAGCCGCAGCGCGTCCGCGCGATTGACGTGACCGACGGGTTCTTCGACGTGTTGGGCGCGCGGCCGATCATCGGGCGCGGATTTCAACCCGGCGAAGATCGTCCGGGGGGCGAGCGCCTGGCGGTCATCGGACACGAGTTGTGGCGGAGCCGTTACAACTCCGACCCGAATATTCTCGGCAAGGCGGTCGCGCTCGACGGTCGCAGTTACTCCGTTATCGGCGTGATGTCGCCGGGATTCAATTACCCCAACGCGACGGAGGTCTGGTGTACGCTGGGCTGGGAGCCGCGTCAGCATAGTCGCAACGCGCGTTTCTTCGAGGTCGTGGCGAGGCTCAAACCCGGCGTCACTACGCGGCAGGCGCAGGCGGAGATGAACGCGCTGTCAACCCGCATCGCGCAGGAGAATCCGCAGTCGAATAAAGATTGGGGCGCGGTGGCCGTGTCGCTGCGTGACCAACTCGTCGGCGATTTCCGGCTCGCGTTGCTGGTCCTGTCCGGCGCGGTCGGACTGGTGCTGCTGATCGCCTGCGGCAATGTGGCCAATCTGCTGCTGGCCCGCGCCGGGGCGCGCGAAAAAGAGGTGGCGATTCGTCTGGCCATCGGAGCGACGCGCGGCCGGCTCCTGCGCCAACTGCTCACCGAAAGCGTCCTGCTGGCGCTGCTGGGCGGCGTGATCGGGTTGTTGGTTGCGGCCTGGGGCGCCGACGTTTTGTTGAAACTCAACCCGGTCGAGATTCCGCGGACGGGTAATTTAAGCGTCAATGCGCCGATCCTCGCATTCACGCTCGGCGTTTCTCTGCTCACGGGATTGATTTTCGGCGTGGTTCCCGCGCTGAGCGCTTCCAGGTCTGACCTCAATCGAACGCTGAAAGAAGGCGGGCGCGATTCGCAAACCGGCGGAGGCCGCATTCGCGGCGCTCTCGTGATAGCCGAACTCGCGACCGCAATGATATTGCTGGTAGGCGCGGGACTCTTGCTTAAGAGCTTTATGCGATTGCAACTCGCGGACGCAGGCTTCAACCCCGCCAACGTTTTGACATTCAATCTTCAGCTCCCCTTTTCAAGTTATCGTGACTATCGCCAGGTATCCGAGCTTTACTCGGCGCTAATTGCGCGGTTGAAATCCTTGCCAGGCGCGCAATCGGCCGACGCAGCGGGCTTTCTGCCGCTCGAAGGCGGGTGGCCGACGAAGTTCCTCATTCAGGGGCGGCCGGCCACGCAGGGCGAAGAGCCTGTCGCGCAGCACCGGCCCGTCAGCGAAGGCTATTTTCAAACGATGGGCATTCCTCTGCTCCGCGGGCGGCGGTTCGATGAACGCGACCAGGCCGACGCGCCGGGCGTGGTGATCATCAATGAAGCGCTTCAGCGCCGCTATTTTCCGAACGAAGACCCGGTCGGCAAGCGAGTCACGACTCTGGCGCGGCAATACGGCCCGCTGGGCCGCGTGATGCCGGCGTCGCTTGAGATGGAGATCGTCGGCGTCGTGGGGAACGAAAAGAACAGCAGCTTGAGCAAGACGGCTGAGCCTGCCGTCTATTTCTCTCATCGCCAATTCTCTTACCGCAGCATGAGCGTTGTAGTGCGGGCGCAGGCCGCGCCGCTCAGTCTGGTCAATGCCGTACAGAACGAGGTCTGGGCGTTAGATCGCAACCTGCCGGTCTCCAACATCAAGACGATGGAGCAGCGGTTGGGCGAATCCATTGCGCAGCCGCGTTTCAACGCCTTGCTGCTCGGACTTTTCGCGGCGCTGGCGCTACTGCTGGCCGCGGTCGGCGTCTACGGCGTGATCTCCTTCACGGTCCGGCAGCGCACGCATGAAATCGGCGTGCGAATGGCGCTGGGCGCGAGCGCCGGCGACATCTTGAAAATGGTCGTCGGGCAAGGACTGACGCTGACTTTGACCGGCGTGAGCCTGGGCCTGTTGGGATCGTTCGGGCTGACCCGACTGATCTCGGGGTTGCTTTACGGCGTGGGGGCCACCGACCCATTGACCTTCATCGCGATGCCGGCGCTGCTGGCCCTGGCGGCGCTGTTGGCTTGTTACATCCCGGCGCGGCGCGCGACGAAGGTGGACCCGATGGTCGCTCTTCACTACGAATAGATGTCAGATGTCAGATGTCAGATGCCAGATGTCAGATGCTAGATGTCAGATGTCAGATGCTAGATGTTAGATTTCAGAGAGAGAGCTTCGCCGCCATTCTCCTACTGACATCTGACATCTGACATCTGACATCTCCTCTGACATCTAGCATCTGACATCTTTCCCTGGAGGAATGATGCAAACACTCTGGCAAGACCTGCGCTACGGCGCGCGAATGTTGCTCAAACAAAAAGGCGTGACGGCCATTGCCGTACTGTCATTGGCGCTCGGCATCGGCGCGAATACGGCGCTGTTCAGCGTTGTGGATGCGATGTTGTTGAAGCTGTTGCCGGTCAAAGAACCGGAGCGGCTGGTTCTGTTTCAGTCCTACTCGCCGCGCGAATTCGATCCGGGCGGTTACGGCGGCTATGCCGATACTGATCCGGCGACCGGCCTGTATCGGATGACATCGTTCCCGTATGTCAGCTATCAACGAATGCGCGAGCAGCAGCGACAGAGCCAGGGCGCGCTGTCCGACATCTTTGCTTTCGCCAGATTCAATGTGAATCTGCAGGCCGGCGGGCTGGCCGATGTCGCCAACGGGCAGGTCGTCACGGGCAATTATCACGTGGGCTTGGGCCTGCAACCGCTGCTGGGGCGCTTGTTGACGGATGAGGACGACAATGCTTCGGCCAATCCGGTCGCGGTGTTGAGCTATCGGTACTGGCAAAAAAAATTAGGCGGCGATGCGACGATCGTGGGCAAACAAATCAACCTCAACAATCGCGCCTTCACGGTGATTGGTGTGACGCCGCCGGGCTTTGAAGGCGCGGGCAATGTCGGTTTGACGGAGGATGTGACGATTCCGATTGCGATGGAGCCGCTGCTCAACGCCGACCCAAAACGCTCTCTGCCGTATGGCTTAATGCCGTGGTGGTTGCGAGTGATGGGACGGCTGAAACCTGGCGCAACGCTGCAGCAGGCGCAGACACAACTTGAAACCACGTTTCAGCAATCGGTGGCCGAACATCGCGCCGCGCGCAATACTCAATCGCTCGCCGGCGGCGGCAATGCGATCGGCCCGCTCGACCCGAAAGATTATCCGCGCCTCGCGCTCATTTCCGGCGCACAGGGCGAGATGAATTACCGTGAGGATTACGCCCCGTCGCTGTATCTGCTGCTCGGCGTCGTCGGAATGGTCCTGTTGATCGCCTGTGCGAACGTAGCCAATTTGCTGCTATCACGCGCGGCTTCGCGGCAAAAAGAGATCGGCTTGCGCCTGGCTTTAGGCGCAAGCCGTTGGCGTTTGATACGGCAATTGCTGACAGAAAGCGTCTTGCTCGCGGCAGTCGGCGGCGCGCTTGGATTAGTGCTTGCGATGTGGATCAAAGACGGCTTGCTCGCGGTCAGCGACTGGGGGCCGAGCGCGCTCGAACCCAGCCTGGATTGGCGCGTGCTGGGCTTCACGCTGAGCTTGTCGTTATTGACCGGCCTCGTGTTCGGCCTCGCGCCGGCGTTGAGGGCTACCAAAGTGGATTTGACGCCGGCGCTCAAAGACAGCGGGCGCAGTTCGAGCGCCGCGTCGCGTTCACTGCTGGGGCGCGGGTTGGTCGTAACACAGGTTGCGCTGTCGTTGTTGCTATTGATCGGCGCTGGTTTGTTCGTGCGCACGCTGTTGAACTTGCAGCGCGCTGATCCGGGCTTCAATACGAAAAACCTGCTGATGTTCAAGGTCGCGCCGGGTTTGACCGGCTATAAAGAGGAACGGCTCATGCGCCTTTATGAGCGGATGTGCGAGCGGCTGGAAGCGCTGCCGGGCGCACCCAAAGTGACGTTTTCCCGCACGCCGCTGCTGGCGGGCAATACCGCCGATCGCCCCGTTTATCTGCGCAGCGCGCTCGACGCCGCGCCGGACGCCAATGGCCGCATCAGGGCCACAGGCGTTAGCTACATTCTGTACGGGCGCGAAAACTTTTTGGAGACGATGGAAATTCCGCTGTTGGCCGGACGCGCGTTCAAGCATCAGGACGACGAACGCGCGCCCAAAGTGGTCGTCGTCAATCAAAACTTCGCTAGCAAGTTTTTCCCCAATGAATCGCCGATCGGCAAACGCTTCACCCTCGACGTCAAAAAGCCGGATGAAATCGAGATCGTCGGCCTCGTCAAAGACGCCAAATACGCCAGGCAGCGCGACGCCGCGCCGCCGACGATGTACCTGCCGTGGCGACAGGCGGCCACTGTCATGCCTGAAGCGAACTTCGAGTTGCGCGCCACGGGCGATCCGCGAGCGCTGGTCGCCGCCGTGCGGCAGGCCGTGCGCGAAGTGGATGAGACCCTGCCGATCCGCAGCGTCAAAACCCAGGTCGAACAGGCGGACGAAACGCTGCGGATGGAACGGCTGTTCGCCAAACTCGTCACGCTCTTCGGCCTGCTCGCGCAGCAACTCGCCTCCATCGGTTTGTTCGGCGTATTGGCGTATGCCGTCTCGCAACGCACGCGCGAAATCGGCATCCGCATGGCGCTCGGCGCTTCAAAAACCGACGTGATGAAAATGGTCATCAGGCAAGGCATGACTCTGGCTGTAATCGGCGTCGCGCTGGGCCTGGGCGGCGCATACTTGCTGACAAAGTACCTGGAAAGCCTGATGAACTTGTCGCGGATGTTGTACGGCGTCAAACCGAATGACCCGCTGACGTATGGCGTGACGGCAGTGTTGCTGACGGCCGTGGCGTTGATCGCCTGTTACCTTCCGGCGCGGCGGGCGACGAAGGTTGATCCGATGGTCGCGCTCAGATGCGAATAGATGTCAGATGTCAGATGTCAGATGTCAGATGAAAGTTGAGTGATGCGAGAGACCTCTTCACTAGCATCTGGCATCTGACATCTGACATCTTCCTCGTCGTCGTGTGAGAGAACAGAAAGGAGAACCGATGATGCGATTCGCCAGAATAATTCCATTCGCCTTTGGTCTGCTGGCAGTTTGCGCTGTCGCGCAACAGCCAGGTTCACAAACGCCGGCGCGCGGCAAACGTGTCGTGATTGCGGCAAGCGCGTTGCTGGACGGCAAAGGTCACGTGTCGCGCGACACGCGCATTGTGATCGAGGGCGCAAGGATTGTCGCCATTGACCCGAAGGCCGGGCCGGTGGATTACGACTTGCGTGGCCTGACGGTGATGCCGGGCTGGATCGATATGCACACGCATCTTACTTCAAGCTTCGGAAAGGACGGGAAAGTTGGCAGTGAAATGACCGCCGAGGAAAGCGCCTATCGAACGGCCTCGAATGCCTGGGTAACGCTGCTTGGCGGCTTCACGACGGTGCAAACCATGAGTCAGGCGGTCGCCTTGCGTGACGCCATTGCGAAGGGATTGCTGCCTGGGCCGCGCATCCTGACCATAGTTGAGAGCCTGGCCGGACGGGGTGAGCAGTCCGGGACGCCGGACGAACTCCGCGCTTACGTGCGGAAACAAAAGGAAGCAGGCTCGGACATCATCAAAATCTATGCGTCGGGCGGCATGAGGAGTGGCGCAAAGACACTGTCTCAAGAACAGCTGAACGCGATCTGTGATGAAGCGAAGAAGCAAGGGTTGCGCACACACGTGCATGCCTTCAGAGACGCCGTTCCTGCCGCCACGCTGGCGGGTTGCACACAAATTGAACACGGGGTCGGCGCCACAGACGACGATCTGAAATTGATGGCTGAAAAAGGAACCTATCTCGATCCGCAGGGAGGAGCCTTATTTGAAAACTACATCCTGAACAAAGCCCGCTACGCCGGAACGCCTTACTTTGCCAAGACCGAAGAGGGTGTGGTGGAGGCCTACAAGCCCGCCATACAGATGAGCCAGGAATTCCTGCGGCGCGCGGCGAAGATCAAAGGATTGAAGATCGTGTTTGGCTCTGACGCGCTGGCGGGCCTGCACGGGCGCAATGCGGAAGAGTTCATCAATCGCGTCCGCGACTGCGGAGTGGACCCGATGGCGGCGCTGGTTTCCGCCAATTCACTGGCGGCGGAAGCGATGGGCATGGCGGATCAGATCGGCTCCATCGCGCCCGGCTTGCAGGCGGACATCATCGCGCTCGATGGCGACCCGTTGAAAGACATCACCGCCGTACGACGCGTCGTTTTTGTGATGAAGGGCGGCGTTGTCTACAAACACGCCGCGCGAGGCGTGACCTCTTAACCAATTACTGAGAACGATGTTGATGGTTGCCGAAATGTGGCGGATAAAACGAAACGCAACGAGGCGCAAAGGCTACTTTCTGTGGGTGTGGCTCGTCCTGGTCTTATGCGCAAGCAGTTCGGGGAAGGCTCAGGACCTGGCGCAGTTTTTCGGCGCGACGCCGGGCGCGTTTGTCCTCTACGACCAGCAAACCAAGCGGTATGTACGCTACAACGAGGCGCGTTGCCGTGAGCGGTTCACTCCGTTCTCGACCTTCAAAATCCCGAACGCGATCATCGGGCTGGAAACTAAAGTCATCGCCGACGCCGAAACATTGCTCCGTTGGGAACCGAAACGCTTCCCCGAATCCGTCAACTGGACGCAGCCGCCCTTCGTCAATTGGAAACACGATCACACGTTGCGATCGGCGATGAAAGATTCCGTGGTCTGGTATTACCGCGAACTGGCGCGGCGCGTGGGCGAGGAGCGAATGCGCCGGATGGTGGCGCGTTTGGGTTACGGCAATCAGGATGTGTCCGGCGTTTGGGACAGCCCGAATTTGTTTGAAGCCTTCTGGCTCAACGGCAGCCTGCGCATTTCCGCCGACGAACAGGTTGAGTTTCTGCGCAAGTTTTATGCGGGAGAGCTGCCCGTCGCCAGTCGCACGACGAAGATCGTCAGAGAAATTCTGGCGCTGGAAAAAACGGCTGACTACACCTTGAGCGGCAAAACGGGTGGCGGGATGTTGGCGGAAAATCGCGCGTTCGGCTGGTTCGTCGGCTATGTTGAGGCCAAAGGAAACGTCTGCTTTTTCGCGCTGAATCTGGAAGGGCCGAACTTCGCCGCCGTCCGTGAACGGCGCATCGAATTAACCAGGCAAATCCTAACTGCGCTGGGCTATCTACCCCGCTGAAACGATCACGCACGCTACGTTTAAGAAAACCCGAGTCTGGAGTTGAAGGTAAAAACCACGGGGAGCACGGGGCGCCACGGGAAAAGAAGAGGAGAAGGCAGCTTGGAACAAAGAATCGGCTTGTGCGAACTATCAAATTCCCCAGTGTTCCCCGTGCTTGGGCTTCTTCTGAGTTCAACTCAAGACTGGGATTAAGAAACAGAGCGAGGAATGATGAATACATTGCCGCAAGACCTGCGCTACGGCGCGCGAATGTTATTGAAGAAACCCGGCTTCACATTGATCGCTGTGATTACGCTGGCGCTCGGCATCGGCGCGAACACCGCGATCTTCAGCGTCGTCAATGCGGTAGTGTTGAGGCCCTTGCCTTACCAGGACCCTGACCGATTGGTTCACGCCTATCGCATGCAGCCTCCGGTAGAGCGCTCGCCCGTGTCGGTTCCGGCGTATTTAGATTTCGCGGCGCAGCAACAGGTCTTCGAGAGTTTTGCTGCGCATTACGGCGAAACCTTCAACCTGACCGATATTGATGAAGCCGAGCGCGTCATCGGTAGACGTGTGACGGCGAACTTCTTTGCGCTATTCGGCGTCAATCCGACGCGCGGGCGATTCTTCCTGCCGGCGGACGACAACGCGGACAGCCCGCGAGTCGCCGTCATCAGCGACGGGTTGTGGCGCCGGCGGTTCGGCGGCGACGACCGCGTAGTCGGCCAAACGATCAAGCTTAATGGCGAAGCCTATACCGTTGTGGGCGTCGCGCCGCCGCAATTCCAGTTTCCACGCCGCGTCGAAATCTGGACGCCCGCCAGGCTTCTTGGCAGAGGCGGCGACCGGACGAGCAACTTTCTGATGATGATCGGACGGTTGAAAGATGGCGTGACTAAAGAGCAGGCGCAGGCGCAGATGAATCAAATCGCCGCCGCGCTGGCGCGGCAATACCCCAGTCACAACAAGTTGAGCGTTCTGGTTTCGCCGATGCTGGAAGAGCAGGTGCGCGACATTCGCACGGCGCTGTGGGTGTTGCTGGGCGCAGTCGGCTTTGTGCTGCTGATCGCCTGTGCGAATGTCGCCAACCTGCTGCTCTCGCGCGCAAGCGCGAGGCGGAAGGAGTTTGCGGTTCGCGCGGCGCTCGGGGCCAGTCGCTTCCACATCGCGCGTCAGCTTTTGACCGAGAGCGTTTTGCTGGCGCTGTTGGGCGGCGCCGCCGGAATCTTGCTGGCCTTCTGGGGCATGGACCTGCTCGTCGCCGCGGCCCCCGCCAACCTGCCGCGAGTGAGCGAGGCGCGGATTGACGCATGGGCGCTCGGGTTTACACTGCTGATTTCGCTGCTGACCGGATTCGTGTTCGGCCTGGCCCCGGCCTGGCAATCGTCGAAGACCAGATTATATGAAGAGTTGAAAGAAGGCGCGCGCGGCGCAGGCCTTAGTCTGTCGCAGGCATGGTTACGGCGCGCATTGGTGGTCGCGGAGATCGCATTGTCGCTGGTGTTGTTGGTCGGAGCCAGTCTGTTGATCGGCAGCCTCAAGCGGCTTGTGCAAGTCAATCCGGGGTTCGAGACGAATAATCTCTTGACAGCCGACATCAATTACCCGCGCCGGCCTGCCTCAACTTATACGAAGGGCGAAGACGGCGAGCGGCAGCGGCTTCAGGAGCGCGGCGATTTTCTGCGCGCGCTTGAACATAAGGTCGCCACGTTGCCCGGCGTGCAATCTGTCGGCGTTATCAACGATTTGCCAGTGACCGGCGACAGCGCCTCGGCCGGCAGTTTCAGAATTGAAGGGGACCCGAATGTGAATTGGGCCAACGACCCGCAAGCGGAGTGGAAGTCCGTCACCCCGAATTACTTCAATGCCATCGGCGTTCCCCTCTTAAAAGGCCGCGCGTTCAGTGAAGAAGACACGCCGCGGAGTCCCGCCACTATTTTGATCAACGAGACGCTCGCGCGCCGTTTCTTTCCCGCAGAAGACCCGATTGGAAGGCGTTTGATCGCGTTTAACAGCCCGCGCGAGATCGTCGGGGTCGTCGGCGATGCGCGACAGGGGGCGTTGAATTTGCCGCCCAGCCCTGAAATCTATTTCCCGAATACGCAGCGCGCCTTCGGCCAGCAAGTCTCGTTGGTCGTGCGGACAAATGTCGATCCGGCGAGTCTGAGCGACGCCGTTCGCCGCGCGGCGCAATCCGTCAATCCTGACGCGCCGGTCTTCAGAGTCAGAACGATGCGAGAGGTCATCGCCGGTTCGATAGCGCAGGAGCGGTTCAACACGATCCTGATGGCGCTATTTGCCGTCGTGGCCATGCTCCTGGCCGCCGTCGGCCTTTACGGCGTGATGGCGTACAACGTCGCGCAACGCGCGCGTGAGATCGGCGTCCGCATCGCGTTGGGCGCGCAAAGCGCGGACGTGCTGCGACTCGTCATCGGGCAGGGGCTGCGGCTCGTCGCGCTGGGGGTGGCGCTAGGATTAATGGCGGCGCTGGCGCTGACGCGGTTGATGAATAAGTTGTTGTTCGAAGTGAGCGCGACCGATCCGGGGCCTTACGCGGTAGTTGCGTTGCTGCTGACTTTGGTCGCGCTGTTGGCGTGTTGGATTCCGGCGCGACGGGCGACAAAGGTGGATCCGATGGTAGCGCTCAGATTCGAATAGATGTCAGATGCCAGATGTCAGATGCCAGCGAAGAAACCACTCACCTCACTTGCTACTGACATCTGACATCTTCTATTGGAGGAAATATGCAGACCCTGTGGCAAGACCTGAGATACGGCGCGCGAATGTTGTTGAAGAAGCGCGGCTTCACTGTTGTAGCCGTTATCACGCTCGGCCTGGGCATCGGCGCGAACACCACGATGTTCAGCGTCATCAACGGATTGTTGTTGCGGCCCATGCCGTTCAAAGAACCGGAGCGGCTCGTGCATCTGGAGGAGAAGGCTCCGAAGGCCGGGTTCGAAACGATGGGGTTATCGTTTACCGATTTCGCTGACTGGCGCGCGCGCAGCCGCAGCTTCGAACAGATGGCGTTGTATGGAGTGAATTCGTTCACACTGGCGAGCGGCAATGCGACCGAGCGCGCCGAGCGGGTCGAGGGCGCCAGCGTCACGGCGGGCCTGTTTCCGTTGCTCGGCGTGGAGGCGATTCAGGGCAGGCGTTTTCTTGAAGAGGAAGACAAGCCCGGCGCGGCTCCGGCGGCGATCATCGGCTATGGTTTGTGGCTGCGGCGATTCGGCGGCGATCCGGGAATCATCGGCCACTCAGTGCGAATTGACGGCGAGAGCGTGACCATCGTCGGCGTAATGCCGGCGGGCTTCGGCTTTCCCTTCAATGCGGAAATCTGGAAGCCGATGGCTGCGGAGTTCGATGAAAACGACCGCGGCAGTCGTTCCGCTTACGGCATCGGCCGGCTCAGACCGGGAGTCACGATTGAAACCGCCCGCTCCGAAATAGAGACGATCGCAGCCTCCATGGAGCGCGAGCATCCGAATACCAACACTAGCATTGAAGGCGCCGTGAAGCCGTGGCGAGAGATGCTGCTCGAAGGTCCGGGAGATGAATTGTGGCTCTTGCTGGGCGCCGTCGGCTTAATCTTGTTGATCGCCTGCGCGAACGTGGCGAACCTGCTGCTCACGGCGGGCTCGGCGCGTGCGGGCGAAATGGCCGTCCGTTCGGCGCTCGGCGCCAGCCGCGCGTCGCTGATGCGGCAGATGTTGGTCGAAAGCCTGTTACTCGCATTGATCGGGGGCGCGCTCGGATTGCTCGTCGCGCTGTGGGGCGCGGACGGGATGATGGCAATGATGCCCGAATCGCTGCCGGCCTGGATGAAGTTTTCGATTGACTGGCGCGTGCTCGCGTTTACGCTCGGCGCGACGACGGCGACGGCATTATTGTGCGGAGTCGCTCCGGGCTGGCAGGCGTCGAAGACTGACCTGATGTCGGTGATGAAAGACGGCGAGCGCGGCGCGGTCGGCTCGAGAAAACAACGTTTGCGCAATCTGCTGGTGATCGGCGAGGTCGCGCTGGCGATGATGTTGCTTATCGGCGCAGGCTTGATGATGAAAAGTTTTATCCGCGTGCGGCAAATCAACACCGGCTTCAACGCCGACCGCCTGATGACGGCCGGTACCACGCTGCCCGAAACGCAATATTCCGAGCCCGCGCAGCGGAACAATTTCTACCGGCAGTTGCTTCAGCGTCTGACTACGCAGTGCGCCCGATGACCGAAATCGTGGCATATGCGATGTGGGACGACAAGTACTTCGGAATCCTGTTCGGCTTATTCGCGGCGCTGGCGCTCTGTCTGGCTGCGGTCGGAATCTACGGCGTGGTCTCGTACTCCGTCGCCCAGCGCACGCGCGAGATCGGCGTGCGTGTGGCGCTCGGCGCGCAAACAGGCGACGTCATGCGAATGATCATCCGGCAGGGACTCACGCTCGCCGGGCTGGGGGCGGCCATCGGCCTGGGAGGCGCGGCGGGCGCCGGCCGGTTGATGAAGAGCCTGCTGTTCAATGTGAGCGCGGTTGACCCGGCGATTTTCACTCTACTGCCGTTGTCGCTGCTGGCCGTCGCACTGGCGGCCTGCTGGATTCCGGCGCGGCGGGCCGCGAAGGTGGACCCGATGGTCGCGCTGAGATGTGACTGAGGCCCCGGATCGGCGCCTCGAGTGGTAGCGAGCGTGTTTCCCTGGGCAGGCGGATTGAGGGAGCGTCGCTCGCTAACGCTCAAGGCGCCGGCCCGGCGCCTTGGTGCTAAAAAAATAGCATTATGAGCTTGACCGTCGCCGGAGTTGGTGCTAAATTTTTAGCACGCTGGCGCCGGACGGGCGTCGCGCTTACTGAGAGGTCGTCACAAATCGTATGGAAAAGTGGGACAGACTAAAGTCTGTCCTGGTTCTCGGACAGACTAAAGTCTGTCCCACTTTTCCCGCAGGAGCCGCAGATGAGCAAGCAAGCCCACATTAACCTGAGCCGCCGCGAGCGGCAGATCATGGACATCATTTACCAGCGCGGTCAGGCCACCGCGGCGGAGGTGACGGAGAATCTTCCCGACCCGCCGAGCTATTCGGCCGTCCGGGCCATGTTGCGATTGCTCGAAGAGAAGGGCCATTTGCGCCACGAGCAGGACGGCCCGCGCTACGTCTTCAAACCCACGCTCGCCCGCGACCGGGCGAAGAAATCGGCGCTCAAACAGATGTTGCAGACCTTCTTCGACGGCTCGATCGAACAGGCAGTCGCCACTCTGCTCGACGTGTCGCGCTCGAAAATCTCACAGGAAGAACTGGACAGGCTTTCGCAACTGATCGAGGAAGCCAGAAAGGAAGGAAGGTGAATATGGCGCGCTTGTCGCCTCAATCAATCGCGTTGATTCAACTGCTGCTCGACGCCTTCATCAAAAGCGCCGTTATTTTGTCGGTCGCCGGATTGGGCGCCCGCTCGCTGCGTAGAGCTTCGGCGGCGTCCAGGCATCTGGTTTGGAGCCTGGCGATGGCCAGTCTGCTGGCGCTGCCCGTACTGTCAATCGCGCTGCCGTCCTGGCGGATAGATGCGCTGCCGTCGTTGGCGACTGACGCCTCTGTTGATAATGGATCGCGCGAGCCTGCCGGGTTCGGAGCGATCGCGGCGGCGCAGGCGCCCGATCGCGGGCAGGCGCCACAAGCCCGCTCGCTCGCTCAGCGCCAGCCTTTAGATGTCGTGGCGGAATCGCCGGCGTCGAATCCCGTGTCGCCGCGATTCGATGCGGCGCCGAACCCTGTCGAGCCTCCATTGAATGGTTTCGATTGGAAAGTCGCGCTGTTGCTGGCCTGGATTGCTGGCGCGCTTGCGGTGCTGGCGCGCTTGGTGGTGGGTACTGCCAGGGTCTGGTTATTAACGCGGCGCGCGCAGGGCGTCGAAAGCTCGTGGGTCATGCTTGCGCGGACGTTGGCTACCAGATTACGCCTGCGCCGCCAGGTCAGGATATTCAAGACCGATCGAATCTCGATGCCGATGACCTGGGGGTTGACGCGTTCGACGGTGTTATTGCCCAAAGAGGCTAATAAATGGTCTATGGAATGCCGCTGGATAGTGATGGCGCACGAGCTGACCCACGTCAAGCGGCGCGATTGTTTGATGCAAGCGCTGGCGCAACTGGCCTGCGCCGTCTACTGGTTCAACCCGCTGGTCTGGTTCGCCGCATGGCGGTTGCGCGTCGAGCGCGAGTTGGCGTGCGACGATCACGTGCTGGAGGCGGGGGCGAAAGCATCGGATTACGCGAGCCATCTGGTGGAGATCGCCAACTTGTTCGGCGCCGACAATTGCGGCTCGCCGGTGGCGGTCGGAATGGCGTGCTCGCATCTCGAGAGTCGCGTGCGTTCGATATTGGACCCGAACGCGCGACGTCGCGGCGTTAACGGCCTGAAGGTGGCTCTGGCGGCCGTTACCGCCGCTGTTTTGACGGCGCCGCTGGCGATGCTGCGACCCTGGGGCTCAGCCTCAGCCTCGGGGCGAATGGATCATGCGTCTGTCAATTCGATCAGCCTGTCTAAGCTGCCGTTCGTGGCAAATCTATTCAAACAGGATCAGGCTGAGCGCGACAAAGCCCGTGAATCCGAAGAGCGCCAGAACCAGATCGGCGAGGGCGCAGGCGAAGGACAGGGAGCGGGGCAGGGGCAGGGCCAGGGCCAAGGCGCCGGGCAGGGGCAGGGAAAATCCGGAGAGCTGACTGTCGAACAACTGATTGAGATGAAGTCGGTGGGCGTGACGCCGGAATACATCGAATCAATTCGCAGGCTTGGCTATAGCGAACTGACCGCCAAACAGGCGATCGAACTGCGCTCGCTCGGCATTGACGAAGAGTTCATCAAGCAGGCGCGCGGTTGGACGAACGGCAATCCGTCAATCGACGAGTTGGTGGAGTTGAAATCCATCGGCATGTCCGCCGATTTCATCAACGGGATGAAGCAAGCCGGATATAACAATCTGAAGGTCGAACAACTGGTCGAGTTGAAATCCGTGGGCGTCAATCCGGAATTCGTCGAGTCAATGCGGCGGGCCGGCTTAGACAAACTGACGCCGGATGAATTGACCGAACTGAAGTCAATGGGCGTGAACGAAGCCTTCGTCAAAGAAGCGCAGGGCTGGGGATTCGGCAAACTCTCCAAGGACGATCTGGTCGAGATCAAGTCCATGGGCATAAGCCCTGAGTACGCGCGCTCGATGAAGGCCCTGGGCTTCGACAATCTGTCGCTGAAACAACTGATCGAGGTGAAATCCGTCGGCGTGAACGCGGAATTCATCAAGGAGATGCGCGAGGTGGGTTTCGACAAGCTGACTCTCGACCAGTTGGTCGAGATGAAATCGATGGGCATCACCGCCGATTACGTGAAGAAGATGCGGGCAGTCGGGCTGAAGAACGTCTCGATCAATGAATTGATCGAGATGAAAGCCACGGGCGTTGACAAGATACTCACCAGAGAGAAGCGTTGAAGTGTAGGGCGAAGCGGCGCCTGACGATTTGACCGTTGCTCTTTTCATTTGCGTAGCCTTCTTCCGCCGCGTAGCGGCGCCTTGAATTTAGCCGTGGGTTTCAACCCACGGTCGGAGTCAAAGCTTTTCCTCGTCGCGTCAGCGACGGTTGGTGCGCCTGAGAGCGCATCTGGTCAGAGAGGTGAAAGTCCTCTTCAGGCATACGTTCTCCGGCCTGTAACTGAATGCAACTGCGTCGCCGCGAGGCGGGGTGGGGAGCAGCAGGAGGTG